>Ga0335069_10015311_pt1 | contig 10720 bp, 7 predicted proteins | sample Lox_Sample_11_FD_206714 | JGI IMG/M metagenome (GOLD analysis project Ga0335069, IMG submission 206714) | Soil microbial communities from Loxahatchee National Wildlife Refuge, Florida, United States - Lox_Sample_1.1 | ecosystem: Environmental > Terrestrial > Soil > Wetlands | place: USA: Florida... | reverse complement strand
CTCGACTCTGGTCACTAAGGGGATGTTTACGTCCAATATCGGGCTAAGCTCTCAGGGCAAAGCCTCGGACTTCACACTCGATAGAAACACGGCCCAATTCCAGCTTGTTACACCTCTCACCGTTGGTGATCAACTTAGTGCAGGCAGCGCTGATACTCAAGCTATGGTCTCAAGCGCCTCGATTTCGTCTGGCACTATCACTTTTCCCGGCGATGCACACGTATGGCTATTGCTCGATACTCCAGGACAACTCGTTCCCACGGGCGTCGCAGCTAACACGCTGATCAGCGTTTCCAAGCCTGCATCAAATACTGTAAGGTATACTTCGCTTGTCGCAAGTGCCTTCGCAAATGTGCTGGTCGGCGATTACGTCATCATCTGGTCGCAAGAACTCTCTGCTGCCAATAGACTCGAAGGTCGAGTCCATGCCGTGACCGGCACCACCTTGGATCTTCTTGTTACCGCATCCGAATATTCAGCAGCCGTTGTCGAGACCGATATCACCTATCAGGCTGGTTTCGTTGTCATGCGCAGCAACTTGGCACCTCAGAAGTTCAAAGTCGCAGCGGGCGCATATTCGCTCGACAACATTGCCATCGCCTTGCAGGCCCAGACAAACAGCTTGACCTTCAGCGTTTCTGAAGAACAGTTCTTGATCGTACGCTCGGTTACCTTGAACCAAACCGGCTCCATCTTTGTCGTTACCGCAGATGCCAATGGCATCCTGCTTCAATTGCCTGTTGGAACTACTTCGGTCAGCCAGACATCGCTCATCGCGTTCTACGATAGCCAGGAGTTCGAGGCAGACATGCCTTTGTTCATTCATTCGACGGCTTCGACAGACGCTTCGGCTAATCCAATCGACAGCTACATCTCCACGTTCGATTCGACCGTCGATCTGTCAGCCAGAGATCCAAACGAACTCATCGCCTTCTTGCAGCCTTACGGAACGATCCGCGACGCTCAGCCCTACGGTGAGTGGGTGCAAGAGACTGCATTGCCGTCCGCCAACGTTATCGACGTCACACGAGACCCGGATCTCCGACGCATCAGAAGTGCAGTTGATCGGTTCTATGTTGCCAATCCCCTGGACTTTGGTTTCCAGGATACTTCTACTGTAGTTCTGGACGAAGATCCTGTCAATGAAACTTTTACTATTCCCTTCTATAGGAAGGCACTTACCAACACTGGCGTCGCGTCGAACTCATTTACTTTCAACGCTTATGACGTCGACTCTGGCGCTACCGCCAACTTCGTTTCTGCGTTTGGAAACTTTGACTTCTCGAACTTCAAAGTCTTGATGCAAGCCAAAAAGACTCTCAAGCAGTTCACGGGCTCGCCGACCCAGACCGCATTGCTCTATCGAGCCGCTGCATGGGGAAGAACCGGCACATACATCAATGTCGCCTACGTATATCCGTCCGTTCCTAATAGTCCGATCAGCAGCACGGTATCGGTCACCGATGACATCGTTATCAACATCAATTTGAAGAGCGGTGCGCTTTCCACCAACACAATCGATGGCACTACTCAGTGGAACGTTACTATCACGGCCAATACGCCAGTAGTCGGTATCGATCAGGTCAAGTACACCTGGAACGGCACTGGAACGGCTCCTTCACTCTCATTGAGCGGCGGTGAATATGTCAACATCACCAGTCAAACGGCGTTTAGCCTCGCTAATACAGGTATATTTAGAGTTTCGACACAGGGCGGTCCATACGCTCCTACGGCCACTTCCTTTACGGTTCAGAGACCGACTGGTGCAGCCGTTGCAGAGTCCAACAAAGCTACTGTACTTCCTGGAGGAATTACTTTCTATCTCCCTTCTTCTACTACCGCTGCTGCTATCAATACTTATGTTAACGCTAATCTGTCACAGTACGTAACGTCCACCATCGTCAACGATGGCGGCATGTCTGGCTCTGGCGTTATCTCCTTGAGTACATACGAAGACAGCGGCTTTGTGTCGCAATCCGTACAACTCCTCGACGGTATCAACTGGCTTGCGAATAGCAACTTGTCCGGCTCTCCTCAGTTTACATTAAAACTTCCTCTTGCGTTACCGACCGATGTGGGCTATGCCTTCAACAATGGCGAGACTATTCGATTTGTTCCTACGACTGTGGATCAGGTCCGCAGACTCATTTCCGTTTTGGCTGTCACAGGCTTCACAGTGTATGGATCTGCCGCCGTATCCAATCGAGGGAATCAGCTTGAGTTATCAACGGACATCCTGGGAAGCAGTGGCGCCATCCAGGTGATCGGCGGATCTGCTAACCAATACCAAGTTCCAGTCCTTGACTCGGCCATCCGGCTCGATGCTACCTATGCACAGATCTCAGCCAATAACGTCGCTTCTGCTCCGGTAGCTAGCGATCAGTGGTTCCGCTTGCAGGCTTCAGAGGCTCAGGCCAAGGAAACTCTGTTCGGTGATAATACCAGCGTTACCGTCTTGGGCAACAACCCAACGACTGGCGAATCTACTATCCAGCTTCTGAACAGAACGCTCACCCAGCGCTACTTCGGTCGTCCGCGACACAACGTGCGCGTGTGGACCCCCACACAGACTGCTACATTCCGAATAGAAAAACAAGGCGATTTGGTGTGCTTGAGCACAAACCCGTCGTCTACGCTTAATCCCAACTTTGTAAAATCTCCCTTGAACTTCAACGATTCTGGCGGCGGTACGGCAAACGTTACTCCGGTCCTTGGAACTAGCGAAGTGCAATACATCATCACCAGCGGCAATGCCAACTTCACAGAGCTTTCAATCGGCGATCTTCTCACTGTGTCTGGATCTGGATTCAGCGCAGCCAACGAAGGATCATTCTTGGTTACTGGCGTATCGGATGATGGAACAATCGCACAAGTTCTTAACCAAGCTGCGGTGAGCCAAACCGGCGTGACATTCGTGGCTGGCCAATTCTCCGCTACTAGCGGCGTTATGGAAGGCGATACGATCATCCTGGGCCCTCCATTCAATGTGCTCAATCAGGGTAAATACCGCGTCATCCGCGAATACAACAACAGCGTATGGTTTGAAAACTCCAACGTGATCGAAGAAGAAGTTACACTTCCATCCAACTTGATCAACTTGGGCTTCGATGCTACTACGTCGTTCATGCTTAATGCTTCCAATCACACTGCGTTCCTTACATGGAATGGTACCGGCACCGAGCCCTTTCTTGGCAATGCCTTAATGGGCGACGTCGTTACCTTTGGTGCGGATTTCAACGTAGCTAACCGTGGTTCCTTCATGGTTCGTGATTCCGGTGCGAAATTACAAGAGATCGCCACATTCACAATGCCTCCTGGCTCGCAATTCCCTGCAAGCGGCGCTGGCGCATATTTCGACCTCAACAACGCTGGCAACACGGCGCTCTATCGCATCTGGTTCAACGTATTTGGCGGAAGCAACGTAGCTCCAGCATCTGGAGGCAGAACGCTTGTGATGGTAACGATCAACGCTTCTGACATATCGTCCGTCGTTGCCACCGATACAGCTAACGCAATCAACCCACTTAACTCATCTACCGACTTCGTCGCGACGGCTTCTGGCAACGTTGTAACTGTTACTACTCAAGGATACAACACGACCACGGCTCCGGTCAACGGAACTATGCCGTCTCCTTTCTCGATCAGCGTTTTGCAATCTGGACGCCGGACGTTCTTAGAGTGTATCAATCCTTCCGCCGTCAACAATTCTCCGGTTCTGGTTTCGACTAGTATCTTGGATTGTAACCGTCCCCAAATGAAGTTTTGGGAGTACGAAGCTACAGTTCCTGGTGACAAGTTTGTCGCATCTGGATCATCTTTGACTACTCCTAACGCGGGTAGTTACGTCATCCTCCAGGTGTTGGATCAGGACACTGCTATTGTTACGGGCTCCATGGCCAATGTCACGAACGTAAGTCTTGACGGCATTACGACTTCGGTTTTTGTGCAGGAAGGCGTTCCATATACTGGTTATAAGCGAGTTAAGTTAGTTGCCGCACAGCCCGGCACAACCGATAGAAACTACATCACTTTCGATACCAATGCCCAATCCGACAAGATCAACCAGGCCGCAGGAGTCTCCTTGACTTCTTTGAGTAAGATGAACTTCAGCACGATCCTCAGATCGGGTCTCGATAGTTACTTCTACAATACAGGCTTGATCGCCGAAGCAAATCGAATCATCTATGGTGATCCGAGAGATCCGGTAACCTATCCTGGCGTTGGCGCAGCAGGCGCAGACATCTTCGTTCGAGAACCTTTGACTCTGCGCGTACAGGTTGGCGTCGATATCCGTCTCAATACTGGTGTCCCATTCGTCCAGACTGCAACTCAAGTTCGTAGCTCCGTCAGCGGTCTTATCAACTCCAATCCGGTTGGTCAATCAATCGCTATCGGCGACATCATTGCCGCAGTTCAGGCTATCCCTGGAATCAAGTCAGTCGCGATCAGCAGCCCGCTCTATGATGTTGCTCACGATCTCATCACGGTTGTTCCAAGCCAGAAGACTAGGATCATCGATCCGACGATTGATATCTCAGTCTCGCAAATCGGGACATAATCATGCCAGTAACTACTCCTGAACAGGAATATAAACGGCTCCGCTCGTACCTTAATCCGTACATAGCGGGTCCGAACGTTGACGCTGTCCTCACTGCCTTGGCTACTGGCTCTTCTAGTTACATGATCAACCAGGCTGCGGCTGTCAATGATAACCTGTACATCGTTACTGCCATCGGCACGTACTTAGATCAGAGGCTTGCTGAATTTGGGATCACTCGCCCGTCCGCTGTCGGACTCTCCGACGATGTGTTCCGCGAGATTGGCATCCAGATCAAGAACCGCAAGCAAGTAAGAGATCTCATCAATAATTTGCTTGATGCTATGTTCGGCGACAAGTTCACCAAGGCTACAAGCGACTCGCAAGCATTTGAGCCGTATAACTTAAACGATGGCGATACTCTAATCATCAATTTTGATGACCATACTACCACGACTGTCGTCTTTAAAGCAAGCGAGTTCCAAAATATCCACGCAGCAACGGCGCAAGAAGTCGCTGACGCCATTTCTACCTACCTGAACGGAATTGGTGTGCAGGGCGCAGCTATCGCAAAGAACGACGGAAACGGACCCTATGTTGAGCTTATAAGCAATACTATCGGCCCTTCCTCAAGCGTCACAGTCCAGGGCGGCAGCGCCCAGAACCAACTCTTGTTCGCGGCTCCGGTCGCAGCAGGCGGCAACATGTCCACTCAATGGACTTTGTCCTTACGCCCAGGCGGAGTCATCCGCTTTACGTGGTCGGGCGGCGCCAACCCCAACTTGGGCCTCGTTTCTCCAGGCGACTATGTTAACGTATTCGGCGGCGGCTTTGCGTCTTCGACGAATGAAGGAAGTTACACAATCATTGATTCAGTGGGCGGCACTGTAAATAATTCATATTTCGATGTACTCAACCCACTCGGCACTACAGGCATCATCAACCAAGGGTCAGACGATGCCGTCCTGTTCTACAATCCTATCAAGAGGACGTTAATCAGCAATAGCTCCTATGCAGCAGTCTATCAGGTTCAATCGCGCATGCTCCAGATCTTCATGCCCGCGACTACGCAGGTTATCAGACGCTCGCGCCTGGGCTCTGCACACCTCCACGATCCGCCGAGGGGCACGTTCACGCTCAATGCCAATCCCTCTCCCGGCGACATATTCTCGATCACTGCTACGTCATCCTTAGCTGCGGGCGGAGACTTCACTATCGGCGCTACTCCTGCTATCACGGCAGCCAACTTGGTCGCAGCGATCAATACGATTCCTGGAGTCATTTCTGAGTTGAACGACACAAGTGTTGCCAACATACAGCAGGATGACTCTTCGCTGACGCTGACCATTTCCTACACGGGCTCACAAAACATTGTAGCAAGCGGACCTCAAGGCGATCCCCTGTCCCTCCTGCCCAATCAGCAGGGTCCGTACATGTACGACACGACGCAGCCATTTGTAGTAAGCAATGTTAATACCGTCCTCAATGGTTCGATCAACGGCGCAAGCCCGCGAGTCATCAACGTGGAAAGCTCAGCAGGCTTTCCCAATACTTTGGGCTATTTGATCTTTGATTACGGCGGCCCAACTCAAGAAGGTCCAGTTCCCTACATTGGCGCTCCGTCCAGCAATACGCTTTTGATCAGCCCATCATACACGATTCAGACCCCGCATGCTAGCGGTACATCTGTATTTCTAGTGGCCCAAAAAGCCCCGGTCTCGGTGTCGCCAGACGGACTTAACTACCCGTTTTACATCACAGACGTTGCAAGCGGTCGTGTTTATGCACAGAACTTGATTGACAGTATCTCAGCAGCAGGTATAAACATCGTTTTTACAATACTTTATCCCGATGACATCGGGGTCGGTAAGTGGGGCACTCAATATTCTGAGATCGCCGCCATCTACGGACCGTAAGGAAGTAAATGCCAAGCATTATCCTCGCCGGGCCAAATATCCGGCTCTATGTAAATAATACCCTGTACAAAGAAGTGCAGAGCATCACCGTGTCGATTGATTACGGCGAAGAGCCCATCTACGGCATCGACTCTCCATATCCGCAAGAGATCGCTATTACGAAGGTAAGCGTTCACGGTTCTATTCGTGGCCTTCGCATCAAGAACAGCGGCGGCATTCAAGCCAAGAACATGCGCCCTCTCTACAAGGATATGGCTGCGTCGCCCTACATCTCTATTCGCATTCAGGATTTGACTTCGACTGAGGATATCTTATTCTTGCCAAACGCCAAAGTGACTAGAGAAAACCACACCATCGAAACGAAGCGCACCTATAAGATGGACCTGGATTTCACAGCGCAGATCCCGCTCTTCGCACTCGACCGCACTACTTAACGTTTTGATCTTGCTGCGACATATCCGATAGCAAAGCATATCAGATTTGTAAAAAATTGGAATATTAAAAGTTTTGTATATAGATCCATATTAATCCTCGTTATTTATTGGGTGTCGATCAAGTTCGGCATCTCTGGGTTTCTCCACCCACTTGCCGTCTTCTTTTACTTCCAGCTTTGTAAGAGTCATTTCGTGTTCGAGCTTCGCTTCCATATCACGAAGTTTCCCCATTCGTTTCATCGTCTCAAGTTTAAGCCAGAACCGGAACTTCGGGTCGTTAGCTACTTTCATGAAGGCTTCTCGGCGGTTATGCTCCTTGGAGCGACCGTCCTCGGAATAGGCCGACACGCCGCTAGGCGCGTGCGTACAGCGGCAGCAGTTGTCTGTTTTATTCCGCGCTTGGCCGCCCTTGCCTGATCCCCGATAGTAGTCCCACCGGAAGTCATTGGCCGTTACGGACAAGATAGGAAGTTCTTTCTCTTTTTTCATTTCATCAATCCCAATAAATAATGCATGTGCGAATGGCTTGAGAATACACTCAGTCCCGCCGAGATGACGAAAGCCAAACGGAACATTCGCGGCAGGTCGGATATTTCAATCTCTTTGAGGCCCTCTTTGTAAAAAGTCATGCCGAATAGGATAGACATCCACAATCCGAAGTGGACAATATAGGCGTGACCCCAGTGCATTAGATATGCAATCACGATTTCCTCCTCGGACATGATAACCTAGGACGTAAGGTGCTTGCAAGCTCTCTTTGTACGCCGCGAACATATTTCAAATTGCGCGGATGCCCCGGCTCGACTTGGCTCTCGTTGTAGGTCCCGGCGTTGTATGCGGCTACCGCCTTGCACCAGTCGCCATCATAGCGAGCCATCTGCTTCTTCAGATAAGTGGCTGCCCAGTAAGCGTTGATTCCTGGGACCATGAGGTCGTCTGAAGTTCCCTCGAAGCCGAGCGATTGCGCCGTTGAAAGTTTCACTTGACACACGCCGTACGTAGGGGTATTTCCATCATATGGGGTCACAGTGTTGTGAAGCCCACTTTCATGGATGCAGACAGCGAGTAAAAGTGAACTCGGTATCTTGACGGCCTTTGCTGCCCAGAGAATCGCTTTGGTATATTCCATAAGAACCTCCAAAGAATATAGTAGCCCATGCCCCACAAAAAGGCAAGGACTACAAAACGCCTGATTTCAATAGGTTATTTGTTTTTGTCTTCTTTTAGGATTCCTGGTACGTCCGGACTGTATCGTTGTGAGCGCGTTCGATGTGCGCAAGTATTGCATTGGCGGTAGTACCACGTAGAGTCGGGCCTGTTATAGAGCATAATCTCTAAAAAGCCACGTTCGCATTGGTGGCACTTCCAATCCTTCCTCAATTTTTGAAGAATTTTCCGACCTTCGAGTTCTTCCTCCATCTGGTAGCTTTCCTCAATGATTTCTTTGATGTGGCTGTAGCGATCAAGATCTACGCGCGCTAATTGTTTGCGAAGATGAGATATTTCTCTTTTAAGACGTTCATTTTCCTTACGCATTTGCTGCAATTGATTAAATTCTTTTTCTTTATGTGTTCTTCTCATTTTTTAAGTTACTGCCTATTTTAAAAATCATTTTTAGAAATTCATCATAATTAATATCTTTTTTAAGAAAATTGCATGCTTCGCAGCATGGAAGAGAATTTTCTATTGTGTACCCTAAATTATTGTCCTTTCTATCTATACCACTATAGACGTATGCGCCATTCAGATTAGTCTTTCTATTAGACGAGCTTTTACTAGGGGGCGAGCCACAGTAATGACAATTTTGCTGTGTTATATATCTAAAATCATCTTTTGAAAGTGTGAAGCTCTTTTTTCTAGATCTAGCACTCGACCTATACACATTATAAATCTCATTAAAGGCTGCGACACCAGTCGGTTTTTGAGCAGGCGGACCGTTCTTGTTGATCCATTTTTTTAGTGGAGCAAATTTATCATATATTTTACAGGCGCAGCTTTTACAACAGGTTGATCTTCCTCCTATGATAGAATGAAAATTTACCCATTGTTTCGTCCCGCAGACGCATATGCAATAGACGTAATATGCTCCTTTTCTTTTTTGATGAGGAGCATCGGTTATGGTCCAATAACCTATTTTTGTATTAATTACTTTTTTGAATTTTTCTATAAACTTCATAACTTACGCATCCTTGTGCCCATGGAAATCTCACAGTTAAGATTATGGCAACTGCCGAAAGCCCTTATAATGATATATGATAGATATAGGAAAAGCAAGTACTTATACGATTCTGGTAACCCCACAATCTTTACATAGGTAACCCCTTAAGGATCAATTAATGGCTATTCAACGACGTACTAATTGGATATCTCAACAGCGCGTTGACGTTCCCGACATGCGGGCTGTCGAATCGGCGGCGTCTAACGACTGGGATCAGGCAATCCAAGGCATCATCACGAACACTACCCAAGGGTACATCGTCCGTGGCTTTGAGATCGTCATGTCTGGTGCTATCGGCGGTGCGTCAAATGGACTCCAAGTCCAGGTCGATCCAGGCGCTGTCCTGCACATCAAATCCAGCCAGTCCGGCACCGTATTCATGGTCCCGCCTGGTACCCCAAACCAACAACTGAACGGCGCTACCAACACGAATGTTGTGGGCGCTTTCGTCCCGAATGCTCTCAACTACATCGGCCTTGAATACACTCGCTTTTTAGACACGACCACCGACGCTCAAGTCTACATCTGGAACCCGACATCGAATACCGAGACGACGACTGTCGCTCCACGCGCACAGATCATGACGTTCCAACTCGTGATCACAACTAGCGTATGGGCATCGAACGTTCTCCCTATTGCAGTCGTACAGACCGACGCAGGCAACAACGTCACGGCAATCACCGATTCACGCTGGCTTCTTTGCCGCCTTGGACAAGGCGGAGCTTCCCCGAATCCATTCTATGTTTATCCGTGGACAGCCCAGCCGGAAGGGCGCACAGAAAATCCTCCTACATCTAGTTCTAACAGCATAAACCCTTTTGAGGGCGGCGACAAGATGCTCTTCAGTCTCAAGGACTGGATGAATGCGGTCATGTCGATCTTGCTCGAAGTCAAGGGCACTACGTATTGGTACTCTGCTGGTAGCGGTGGATCAATCAATACTCTCAGAGAAGATCTTGGTAATACTCTCGTCACGGGCAACAGCACCATCTCGCACGGCATCTTGCCGAACTCGACGCCTGTACTTTCTACAACTGGTAACACGCACACTTCCACTACTCTAGATAACCTTGCGTCGACCACGGGGATAGCAGTCAACCAACTCATCGTTGGATCTGGCATTCCCACAAATACTCGCGTCTTGAGTTTGTCAGGTTCGACTGTGACTATGTCGCAGGCGGCTCTATCTTCCTTGACTGGCACTTCCATATCGTTCTACTCGCCTTCGCAGGTCACCGCTCCTGGCCAGGTCAACTGGGCAAGCAGCCCTCCCGGCACTGGGCAGATCTATCTTAAAGTCGTCGGCTCGCGCCTAGACTACAAGATCACAGAAAACCCAACCGGCAGCAGCGTAACTCTCGCAGACAATCAAGTCGCGTACATTGGACTCGTCCGAGATGTCCTGGTTACTCCGAACTTGATCTTCACCAACGGTGGAGCTACAGTAACTTCGGTCGGCGCAGTCTCATGGACAACGAGCTTGCAAGCTGGCGACTGGATCAAGCAGGCTTCTGATACTACTGCCGGGTATTACCAGATCTCTGTGGTAAACTCTACATCTCAAGTCACTTTAACAAGCGCCTACGGTGGATCGTCCACTGGTCCTGGTGGAGCG
>Ga0335069_10015310_pt1 | contig 10721 bp, 11 predicted proteins | sample Lox_Sample_11_FD_206714 | JGI IMG/M metagenome (GOLD analysis project Ga0335069, IMG submission 206714) | Soil microbial communities from Loxahatchee National Wildlife Refuge, Florida, United States - Lox_Sample_1.1 | ecosystem: Environmental > Terrestrial > Soil > Wetlands | place: USA... | reverse complement strand
TGTGCACGTGTTACCCGCAATGTCAATCTCCCTCTCGAACGCCCTGCCAGTTACGGCTTCTGCCGGGGCTTGGCCGAAAGCGTTGCGCCCACTTATGACTTTTATCCGTAATCATCGCCTTGTTACCACAGCGGCCCTGTGTCTTATGGGCCTGGTTCTTTGCACGGGTTGTATTGGTACCTCGAAAGGGAAGTCAGGTGGCTCCGGGGGAACCGATCCCGGTCAGCCGGCGCAGACCTACTCTCTCTCTGGAACCATCACGCCGGCCGCTCAAGCCGCCGGTGTAACCGTTAAGTTGAGCGGAGCGGGAAGCGGGACGGCAACTGCGGACAATTCCGGCAACTTCACCTTCGCCAGTCTCGCAGCAGGGACTTACACCGTCACTCCTTCAAAAGCAGGATTTGCTTTCAGCCCATCGAAATTGGACGCGATCGTCAGCGATGCCAACGTGACGGGCTTGAGCTTCGAGCTATCTCCCGCAAAAACGTGGCACATATCGGGAAGTATCAGTCCAGCGGCCAACGGAAGCGGCGCGACTGTAACCTTGAGCGGTGCATCTGACGCCGTTACCACGGCGGATGGTTCAGGCAATTACGCCTTTGACGGCGTTGCTGACGGATCTTACACGGTTACGCCGAGCCGGGGCGGGTTCGCTTATAGCCCGTACAGCCTCAATGCCTCGGTGAGTGGTGCGGACGTCAATGGGTTGGATTTCTCCGGCCAGGCGGGCTGCAGTAGCGGCCACGGAGGCGCCGACTTCTATGTGTCGCCCCAAGGCAACGATTCCTGGTCAGGCAAGCTGGATTGCCCCAATCAGGCAAATACTGACGGACCGTTCGCTTCGATAGCAAAAGCCCAACAGGCAGTTCAGGCGATCCTGCCGGGAAGAACCAGTCCGGTCATTGTGATGGTTCGTGACGGTGTTTACTATCTGCCGACCAGTTCGACCAATCCCGGCACCTTGAATTTCACGGCGGCGGATTCCGGCACGTCCTCGATTCAAATTACCTGGCAGAACTATCCGGACGAAACTCCCGTGATCAGCGGTGGCGTCCCGGTTTCAGGTTGGACAAATGTTTCGGGCAACCTGTGGCAGGTAAACCTATCGCCTAATATGTTGCCGTTCGAATATCTCTACTACAACGGCGAGCGGCGCCTGCGGTCGCGGCTGCAATCCTCTGGTGGCGTTGGCTATTACATGAACGGCGGTTCCTGTATTTCGTCCGTGCTCGCTACCACCGTAGATAATTCTTTCTGCACTTTGGGAAGCATGCTTCGCATTGCAGCGGAAGTTCCTCCCACCGGCGCGAATGCAACCTGTCCGTATACAACGAATGCCGATGGAAGCCAATCCAAGTGCATGGATCGTTTCCAATATGATCCCAACGATCCAATTACTTCCTGGATCAACCTGACGCCGTCAAGCGGCAACGCCTGCGGCCAGCCCTCGACTGGAGCCTATCCGGTGGGCGAGATCGAACTGACCATGTTCGATGCGTGGACCGCGGATGTCATGCGCGTCAGTTGCGTCGATACCACGAAGCACATTCTCTATCTCACCGGAGCAACCAACGGTAGTGCCCCTTCGCAGTACGGCCTTTTCGGACCTGTCGCGGATCACCGCTATGTGGTCGAGAATACCTTGGATGGATTCAATGCCGAACGCGCAATGGGATTGACCGGGATCTGGTTTGTCGACCGCTCGACGTTCCCGTGGACATTGAGCTATCTGGCGAAGAGTGGAGAAAACCCGAACACGGATACGGTAGTCATTCCGCAACTGGGGGGCCAGATTCCTGGCTCGCCGGCAACCGACTACTTCGGCGCCAGTTTGTTGATGGCCAGCGACATCAACTATGTCACCTTCAGCGGGTTCACGTTCGAAGCAGACAACTTCACCCCGGCCTACACTGGTTTCAATAACGACACGAATTCTGAATACACCGCTCCTCAGGCTATCGATTGTGAGCGCTGCCAGAACGTGACGTTCGACGGCATCACCGTCCGCCACACTTCCGGGTCGGCGATTTTGCTTGCGGGTAGCGGTGGCAAAGCTGGAGCTCCATCTGCGAATGATGTGATTCAGAACTCGGCTTTCTACGATTTGGGATCCAGCGGAATTCGTATCGGCCGCACTCCGTCCGGAGGCGACCACCCGCAGTATGTGCCGCATAACATCACGGTGCAGAACAACATCATCCAGGGATATTCACGTGTCTTCCCCGACGGCGAAGGCATTGCCATGGGCAATGGACACGACGTGAACTACGCGCACAACGATATCAACGACGGATATCACGCAGGGATTTCGATCTGCTCCTTAGGTTGCGCTTCGTACCAGTGGTCCGCGAATGGAGTCAACATCGTCACGCAGTACAACCACATCTGGAATGTAATGGGCGGGATCACGTCTGACGGCGGCGCCCTATACTACGATACTGGCGCTCAAGGGGGATCAGGAACCGGGAACCAGATTCTGAACAACCTGATCCACGATGTCAATGACGCCTCGGTGATCGACTGGCAACAGACCAACGGCGGCTACGGCGGCCATGGGATCTATCTTGATATTCGATCCTCCGGTATCAACATCGAGAACAACATTGTGTACCGCGTGTCTGGCAGCGGATTGGTAATGACGGATGCTCCCTACGAAGGCGGGGCGGCGAATACATTCAACAACAACATTATTGCGTATTCACGGCGCTCGATGTTCCAGGAACAGAATCCCTGGCCGCAGAACTGCACGACGAACCTCCGGGCTTCTCTCGCGAACAACATTTTTTATTTCGATCAGGACGATACCAGCGGGTTTTACGCGATCGCGGGTTGCACCGACTCATGCAGCATGTCGTATAACAAGTATCAGTCTTACAAGTCCAACTTGTATTGGCGAACCGATGGTGGCTTTGCGAGTTATGACAAAGCCTTCCACTTGCTGACAAACCCACCGCCGAAAAACCAGGCAAGCATGTGCAGCCAGGTGCAAAATCCGCAGTTTACCTTTTTGAGTTTCTCGCAGTGGCAGAACAGCAACCCGCAGATCAACGGTGCGCCGCTGTCAGTGCAGGAAGACGCGGGTGGAACCGCCAGCGTGGATCCGGGCTTCGGCAAGACCGGCGATCCTTCTGATTTTCTGCTGCTCAGTCAGCCAATGGCCGGGTTTAACTACAACGAAACCAACAATACGGTGAACCTGGCTGGTCGAGTGAATCCGGTCATTCAACCACCGGTGGTACCGCAAACCTTTCCAACCTACGCCTACCCTGTGAGCATGTTCTAGCTCGCGGCGTCGTTATGAATATTTACTGCAGGGTCACGAGGACCTGAATGACGCCTTGGCCTTCCGCCAACGGTTCAAGGGCTTTTCCCACCACCGCGCCCAGCATGCGGGCGCGGTCGGTGCCTTTCATGGCGTGTCCCGGCGTCGAGGAGGAAACCAGCAGGTCCCCCGGAGCGATCGCGCCATTCTCCGTCGTTACTTTGCAGGGGACAATTCCCACGATTGCCAGAGGAACTTCGTTGGAAGCGGCCTCATCGCCAGGGTGTGTCGTTGCAAGCACGCCGGGTTTGGTTGAATAGATTCCGGCTACCAGGGTCGAATAGGGCTCGGTCGCGAGTTTCAGTTGCCGCTTGCCATTGGCATCAACGATGAGCAAGTCGCCCGGTTCGCGGTGCTCCGTCCCGGAGGCCACTGCGACAGACTCTGCGAAGTCAGCGCCACCAGTTTGGGTGCCGCCATCAAAGAAGCCTTTGCCGGTGCCATCTACTCGAAACTTGTGAGTTCCGTTGACAGCTCCGATCAGAATGTTCCCCCCTGCGGTGTTATCAAAATAACCGCCCGTTCCGGAAGCCCCATTCGTGGTGCCACTCACCCCGATGCTCTTGGTTGCCCAGCCGTTCACTCCCGCACCTTGTGCCGCCAAGGTAGTCCCACTCACGCCATTGCCGGTTCCCCCAGTGCCGTTGAACAGACCTGCAACTCCGCTACTGTTGTTACCGCTGGCCGCATCGTTGATGCCTTCTACCCCAACTCCGTCCGGGCTCGCAGTCAAGCCTGCGGTGCCAATGTTCGATCCCGTTGTTGCGGCGGCATCGCCGTAAACTCCTACACCAAATGGACCGTTACTGATGCCTACAACCCCGAGTGGAGAACCGTTCTGGGACGTAGACAAATTGCGCCCAAGAATGACCTGTCCATTGTTGCTGGCTGCGCTGACGTGAAGCTTCGCGCTCGGTTTTGTGGTGCCAATTCCGACCAGTCCCGTCGGCGTCTGGAAGAGAATGGAATTACCTAAGGTCTTGGAATCCGTCCAGATCGGAATAGTATTCTCAGTCCCCGATCCACCGACCTGTGCCGAGGCCAGCAAGGCGGACAGGCACACTACGGCTGCCAGGCAAATTTGGATATTTTTCATGATAGACCCCCATTAAGAATGAGTCGCGAACTCACGCAGCCTCACGATCGCATCATGGACTCAGGTCTCTGGCGACGTGTACTGCCTACGCTCGCATTCGCATAGGAAGCTGGCTTGCGGGGGGAGAGGCAAATAACAGGCCAACTCAGCAAAGCGCGACGCTATTGTTTATCCCCTTCGGTGAGCGTGTCAAGTGATTTGAAGACCTTGACGTTCTTTAGATACGAAGATTGACCGAGAGCAATCAGGGACTGGTGTCTTAGGGCCGAAAGGAGGGGACGTAGTGTCAGCCACTGCTGGGTCTCCTTGAAGTTGGGCCGCTTTGGCGGCGGCAACTAGGCCGGATGCGGCCGGTAAACCCAGTCGATTTGGGTGAGTTCGGTTGGTTGTAGGCCGGCGAGCTGGTTCGCACGAACGACCGCTTGATCGACAATTTGACGGGCCGGAGCAAGCGAGCATACGGGGTCGGTTGCAGCCGCGTCTCCCGCCAGCAGAAGTGCCTGGCAGCGGCATCCGCCGAAGTCGTCTTTTCGCCGCTCGCAGCTACGACACGGCTCCTGCATCCATTCTTCGCCCCGGAACTTCTGAAACGCGGTCGAATGCTCCCAGATATCTTGCAAAGGCCGTTGGCGTACGTTCTCAAACTGCAGTCCGGGAATGACCCCCGCGGCATGGCAGGGAAGCGCCTGACCGGCGGGATCTATCAACATGAGAGTGCGGCCCCAGCCTCCCATGCAAGCTTTGGGATATTGGGCGTAGTAATCCGGCACCACGGCATCAATCCTGATTCGGCCACTCAGGCGATCACGCGCCGCTGCAATGATGCTCTGGCTCTTCTCAAGTTGTGCGCGAGTGGGAAGCAGCGCTGCACGGTTCTGCAAAGCCCAGCCGTAATACTGCACGTTGGCAATCTCCAACCGGTCTGGCCCAAGCTTCTCCGCCAAGTCGATGATTTCGCCGAGCCGGTCCAGATTTCGCCTGTGAACTACTACGTTCACAGTGAATGCGATCTTGAAATTCTTGATGATGCGTGCGAGTTGCAGTTTGTGAGCATGGCTGCGGGTACCAGCGATTTCGTCGGCTCCAGCTTCCTCGGAATCCTGAAAACTCAACTGAAGATGCTCGAGGCCAGCCTCAACCAATGCGCGTAACCGGCTCTCGTTGAGTCCAATTCCCGAGGTGATGAGATTTGTATACAAGCCCGCCATTCGTGCGCCGCGAACAATCTCGGTGAGGTCAGGCCGGGCCAGTGGCTCTCCGCCTGTGAGGTGAGCGTGAAGTGTCCCCATCGCTCCGGCCTCTTGAAATACTCGAATCCACTCGTCTGTGGAAAGCTCCGAAGCCGTTTTTTGCATTTCCAGCGGATTCGAGCAATAGACACAGTGCAGAGGGCAACGGTGGGTCAGTTCTGCGATCAGTGCGAGAGGGGCGGGAAGCATTGACTCAGAAATCCACAATCCGTTTCTGCTGAAGCTGTATCAGAAACTGATCAACTTCCTTGCGGATACGATCGGGGCCGCTCGCGTTATAGAGTGCCTGCAGTTCCTTCACGATCTGGTCCACCGTCCGCTCTCCGTCGCAGCGCTCGAGTATCTCGCGACCTGTGCCTTGCAGACGAATCGCACCTTCGGGAAACAGGAGCATCCGCTCCGCGCCGCTTGTATTCCCCCATCTGCAACCCGCGGCTAAACGAGGCCGAGGTTCGGCGTCAGCTTGTACCACGCACATCCTCCTGCGGAATGAACGCCCCCGGCGGAGGCCAGCCGGGCTGCACGTAAGCGAAGTAGAGGGCATCGAGTTGCGCCCATAGAATGTCGCATTTTCGACGCAGGGCCCTTATGGCGGCTTCCTGTTGCAAACGGGTCAGCGCGTGTTCAACCACGTAGTCAAATGCGAACTTGGCATCTTCCGGTGCCTGCGTCAGCCGGGCGGTAAAGTAGTCCAGCCCGCCGGAGAGCCACGGATAATGTTTGCGCAGCGCGTCCATGCGCAACGCGATCAGATCTCTCGAAAACAACTCCGTAAGCGACGACGCCACGGCTTCCAGGAATGTCTTGCTTCTTACCAGGTCGAGGTATGCGTCGACTGCATAACGGGTCGCCGGCAAAACACCATCGCCGGTATGCACGATCTCGCGGGACAAGCCGGTGGCCTCCCCTAGTTTCAGCCATCGCTCAATGCCTCCCTCGTGAGTGGCATCGCCATCGTGGTCGACAATCCTCTTTCGCCATGCGACGCGAAAATCGCGATCCTCGCTACGGGAAAGAATGATAGCGTCTTTAATCGGGATCCGGCTCTGGTAGTAATAACGGTTCAGGGCCCAAGCCTGCAGTTGGCCCCGGTTCAGCTTTCCTTCGTGCATTAACAAATGAAACGGATGTTGATGATGGTACCGTTCCCGGCCAACCTGCTGAAGTCTCGCCCGCAATTCTTCGCGATTAAGAAGGGCTTGTTCCTGTTCAACGAGCGGTGAATGAATAGACATACCTTGGATTAAGCATACTACGGGAGTTTGCTTAGGTTCCCGGCGTAAGAGTCCTGCGGTTATTACTTGACAACCGACGGATAACGAAATAGTAAATACGGAAATGAGGACGAAACCTGCGGCACGAAGTTGGGTTCTAAGTAATTAACAGTTTCATTAGCGGAGGACGGCAAATGAAAAAGAACTCCGAACTCGACATGCTTCAAGTAACGAAGCCGGCCGTATGGAGCACCAAGCCATCAGTAAGCGGGGGATGCTTTCGAGCGGTCCTGATTTGGTTCCCCGTATTATCGTTATTCTGGGCTGGTCTGGTCTACGGTACGATGCGGTGGATTTTTTAGGAAGGGAACTCGCGAATTTCCTGAATTCGTGAGGTGACGATTGGACTGCGGTAGTCGGGGTGAGTGAACTCCAAATGCATGCCGCGCCCGATATAGCGCTGCTTGATCATCGATCCTCCCCACGTCGAACCCGCGATTGCGACCTGTACCGGTTCAGGACAATACTTCGGATGTCCTGAAATCAGCGCCTCACTTCCCCCCAAATAAACCGCTGTGTAGCGATGGTTTTGTGTCTCGATGTGAAGGATGGTCGACGGTTGCAGCGCCGCCAGTAGGACCCCGCCCTCAATTTCCGACTGGGCGATGTTATGGTTCACTCCGGTTCCGAGGTTAGGGTGGGGAGTAAACATACGGCTATTGGGGTGGCAGTTTACCACGTTTGAGTCCTGGCGAACACACTTGAATAGACGCTGCAGGTTGCCGTTCGTTACTTATAAACCAAATGCCCAGGTTGATGCCGCAGGATCTTCAAAAGGTTGCAGTTAAGACTTGAGCAACAGATGCTAGAGGCAATCATCGGAAGGGCCGAGTTGTCAGGCAGAACAACCAGTGGAGACTCGCCAATGAAGTGGAGAGAGCAAAGCGCTACCGACCCAGCTTCCGCCACAGACCCAGGAGGCTACGATAGCGCTGCCTGTCGCAGATCAAAAACCAGTTATATGGTAGTAAACCCATTCACGCCGTTTCTAGTACATCCCTAGGTACTGGCCGGCATGGAACTTACTGCCTGGGACTTATTTGTGTACTGAAGGAATACTCGTTCAGCGGCCCGAAGCGGCGCTTCTCCGCATAGAGACGCCAGCGTCGCCACACGATGCGCAAGCTTGCCATCACTGGAATGGACAAATAAACACCGAGTACGCCGGCGATTTCGCTGCCGGCCAGTACCCCGAAGATCGCCGCCAACGGGTGTAGTTCCATGCTTCGTCCCATGATGCGTGGGGACACAACGTAATCTTGAACGAGCCGCCACGCGCCCAGAAAAATCAGCAAGCCGATCCAGTGAGAGTAGTTCATCAGCAGCGCGACGCTGATGATCAGTACCGCCGCGACCAGGGGACCAACCACCGGAATGAACTCCATCAGTCCTCCGGCAGTACTCAGCACCAGGTAATAGGGAACGCGCAGCAACGCAAGGCAAGAGGTGTAGGCAAGAAACGACAGTGCAGCCAGCGTCAGTTGCGCGCGAATAAAGTGTGCCAGCATCTGATTCAGATCATCCAGTACGCCTTGCACCAATTCCCGCTGGGGCTCGCTGCGCACGAAGGAAAGCAGGACATTGTTGAATCCCCGGCCGTCCTTCAGGAAAAAGATTGCGAGGATGGGAACCAGCACCAGTAACCACGATTGTTTGGCCAACTCGGCCAATCGCACACCGCCTCTCTGGGCAATGTTCACCAGGTCATCGCGGTGACTGTAAAGGAAGGCCTGCAGTTCGTTTCGAGTCTGGGCGCTCCAACCGTGCTGTGCGCCAAGCTGTTCGGCAATTTGGCCAGAGCTGACTTGTGACAGTAAGCCCGGAAGGGTTTCCACCAGCTTGTGCCCCTCATGTGCGATAGTCGGGCCAACGAACACGAAGAACGTCACCAAAAGACCGATCAGGAGAGCGTAGATGGCGGCGATCGCGACCGCCCTGCTATGGGTCCATTTTTCGATACGAGCAACCGCCGGATGTACCAGATAAGCGAAGAAAATCGCGAACAGAAACGCGATCAAGGTATTGCGGGCGACGTACAGAAAACCCAGCCCCAGTACAAAGATCAAGACCGTCAATAAAACTCGCGCCGCGCGCGCGTCAATGAGTGCCACCCTGGCTCCTAGTCTCGCACTACTTCGGTATTGTCCCCGCTGTTTTGCATGCGCTGCAACTTAAGGTCATCATCCAACCAGAGGATCCAATCGCCGGTGTCACTTTTCAGGTCGAGGCGGATCAATTCTTTCTCCGCGCCTCGGATGGTCACTTTCTCTCTGCCCGAGTATTGAAGAGTGACCAGCGCTGACGACCGGGCATGTGCGTTCAGGATTCCGAATTGGGTGGGCTGCTTCAGTTGGCAGGAGAGGCCTTTTTCCTGTTTGCAGCTGGTATAGAAATATTTCCAGGCGAGAAGCTCGCGTTGTATGAAGGAGTAGTCATCCAGAATGGTGGTAGAAAGCGGCAAAAGAAACGGTTGCTCCTGAGCTTTCTCCTGTGGTGTCTTGCGAAAGCGTTCCGTCAGAAAATCCTGCGTTGGAGTCACCGTGGCTTGCGATTGCCCCGGGCTCGTCTCTTTCCACTCATAACTTTTGAAGTCAGTATTGGCGGCGAGTTGCAGTTCGGAGGATTGTTCCGCGAGCGGCACGCCCGGTTCGGTCTTGAATTTCGACGTGATCGTGCTGCCCGTATCCCCCTGCTCGATGCTGAAGGTCTCAGTGGCCACTCGTTTGCCATTCATAAAGACGCCGAACGAGCCGGAGTCCACGGCTTTGACCGGCGAGCCTTTATCAGATGCGGCACACGAGATTGCGGCTAAAAATATGCAAACCAGGCCGATGAAAACTATACCCTGCGAAAGTCTTCCCCGACTTACGGTAATCCTAGACAACATGCAACCTCCGCTACTACGGTCTCAATCTTCTTTCCCGATGTGTCGACCCGATAGTTGGCCCGCAGATAAGAGGATCTGCGCTGTTGATATAGCTCATGAAACTGCCGCTCGTTCCGTTTCAAAGGACGGTTTCGTGGTTCCTGCTCGCAACGCTCGAAGAGTTCCTCAGCTTTTCCGTCAAGAAATATCACCGGCACGGCAGCCTCCGTGATCAGATCGATGTTTCGTTGCTTGGTGAAGGTTCCGCCACCAAGAGCCACCACAAGCGATTCTGGTCCGGACTCATCGAGAAGAGCTTGCAAGGCCGCAGTTTCGGCCTCACGAAATCCGCTTTCTCCGACGTTCTCAAAGATCTGGCCAACTGTTTGACCTTCTCGTTGTTCAACGCGGTCGTCAAGATCCAGAAAGCCCCAGCCCAGTCGTAACCCAAGAGCTCGGCCTACGCTGGTTTTGCCCGCGCCCATGAATCCCACCAGAAAAACTAATTTCGAGCCTTCTGGGCGGTTCTTAGCCATCGGGTACAAAGCGCACAATAACCTGGTGACGCTAATCGTCACATCAGTTTTCTACCGTTTCTTCAATTATTGTGTGCGCTTCTTGAGGTGGATTCTACCTGAAAAGGACAACAACTTGACTGAGGAAGCAGCCTTCCCCATGGTGCCTGCGAAGGCACTCCCTGCCTTCACGACGAAGGAACTATGCGTAGGTTGCAGCTGGAAGTCGTTCTCCACTCTGCCTTGGGTTGAACGGGCAATCACGTCGATCGAGGCGTAAGCCGGGGCTGTAGCCTCAATGTCGCCAGTATGGGTCGTCAGCGAGTATTCTCCACCCTCACCAAAGTCCCCGTCGTAATGAATCTAGATTCATTACGACGGGGACTTTGGTGAGGGTG
>Ga0335069_10015309_pt1 | contig 10721 bp, 5 predicted proteins | sample Lox_Sample_11_FD_206714 | JGI IMG/M metagenome (GOLD analysis project Ga0335069, IMG submission 206714) | Soil microbial communities from Loxahatchee National Wildlife Refuge, Florida, United States - Lox_Sample_1.1 | ecosystem: Environmental > Terrestrial > Soil > Wetlands | place: USA: Florida... | reverse complement strand
TAATCGCTTCGTTGTTGTAATCTCTTCCTAATCCAGCACATACCTGAAATGATGCGCAGCTCGACCGACGCATGTCCGAAATGTGGAGTCCCCGGGGGAATGTCTCGGGAGCAACGCCACGGGTTTCTCCAAACGAAGATCCTGCCCCTGTTTGGCCTGTACCCTTGGGAGTGTATCCATTGCCGCAGGCTCAGCTATTTCAGAAAACGATACAAGCGTAAAAAGACCGGCAGCACGAACGTCACGGGACCGGCCCACAGCTCTCGCCACTCCCTCTGACAGGCCCCCGAATACACCGCGTTTGGCTCACCCACACCTGCGTGGTCCCATTTTCGTGTTTGTTCCGCCTCGTGCGCTCTTCCGCAATACTTGAACCACTCGGCAGGTAAAGGAGATGCCTGATGCAAAAAGCCCCGGCCGGCGCCGGGGCTTTTTTGCCAACAACGGGATATGCCTGTAATTACGCCATTGCAGGGACGGGATCCTGGACTCGGGCGGGCACGGAGGCAGGAACCCCGGTGGCCGGCGCACTGGTGCCGCGGGTGAGGCGATGGACGAAGTGATACGGGGGCCAGGGACCGGAGACCTGCATCTGGCAATCGCGCAGGGTGGCGCTGGTGGTAGCGAATTTGTTCTGGTAGCGCTCCACGCATCTGCGATCGATCAGATGCGCAATGTCCAGGACCATCTTGCCGCTGTCCGTCAGCCGGCAGCTCACTTCCTCATCCAGCGGATTGAAGAGCCGGTGCATCTGGAAACTGACGGCCCGTGCCCGAGTCTGGCGCTCACGCTGCCGCACGGCGTTCTCTCTCAGGCTGGTCAGGTACTCGCGGCCGACACCCTCGGCAGGCATGTGCTTGCTCACTTCGTGGGAGCAGCAGTCGTCCACAAAAATCTTGAGATGCATCTCCGTCTTGCCGCGCAGCTTTTCAATGTTGACGAGGAACTGGCGCTGGTTCGACCGGATGGATTTGCGAAGGCTTTCGTCGTCGTTGAAGACCGTTCCGAAGCGGAAGGGGAGAACGGTGGAGTGCTGGAAACAGTCGGCTATGACCCGGGCGTGGTCCATGCCGGATTTCTGGCTGAATTGTTCGGCAGGGTTGTGCTCGCTGACGATGACGGCTAAGTCACTGGCCGGATAAAGGAAAACCTGGTTTCCGCTTACGCCGTGTATGGATTCGAGTGGGACTGGTTTGCGGTGGCGGGCTAGTTCAGGAAAAGCTTGCTTTTCACCGATGCAGTAGGCATACCATGCCATGACAGGACACTCCTGCGTGGGCGCCGGTAAGCGCCGCTGGTTGGAACCTCTGTGAACTCGGGAACAACTGCATGCTGGCGTACATGTGGCGACGGGCCGAGGTGTCAACCCGGTGGAACTGTAGGGAATATAGGCCTCTGAAAACACGATTGGCAATGGTCGCCATCACCAAGTTCATGAAAAGGTAGCTTCCTCGACGGAAATTGTATTCACAAAAGAACAATCCGCTTTCATGACGTGAAAAACACAAGATAATGCGCCCTGTCAGTGGAAAAATCGGAGCTTATCTGCGTCCCGGGCGTTCCCAAAATGGGAGCGGCGCGGAATTACGGAAGTGTTCCAAATGGACAGGCCAGAAGCCAAGCCGCCATTGTTCCGCCTTTCAACGTACGCGATCCGCTATCGAAAACCTGGTTCAGATTTATTGGACTCGATAGATCTTGCTGCCGTGCGCGGGGATGGTGAGCGTGACCGGCTTCCAGGCAGCAACCTTCGCACCGGTGATCATATCGATGGACTGCTTCCTCGCCCCCAGCCCCAGATCCTCCCACGTGAAGTTCACCGTGACTGGCACATCGTCGGGATTGAAGAGCGCGCAGATCGCCGGCGAATTTGTGTACGACTCCATGGATGCCAGCCATACCCGCACTGACAGAAGCCCCGGGGGCCGGTTGGTTAACTCGTGGCTGTCCGTGGCTTTCTGATTCACGGCCAGGAGCCGTTGATTGGCCATCAGCGACCGCGTAAAGTCATCCAGCCTGGTGAGATTACCGCCCATGATCAGCGGCGAGCGCGAAACGGCCCATAGAGTGAACTCGCTGCGCTGCTCCTCCTGCGTGTAACGCGACGGGCGCGGATCGCCCCACCCGGGACGCGGGGTCAGGGAGCCCTCGGGCAGCATGTCGGGATCGGGCCAGTTGCCGGGTTTCACGTAGGCCTGCCACTGCGAGATGCGGTCGAATTCCTGGCTGAGGCCGAACGGAAATTCGCTGCCGTTCGCATCGTGTTTCGGCGCCCAGACGTCCCAATGATCGTCGGTGATGCGCCACATCTGGGCGTACCTGGCCACCTCGGCGGCATGCTCGATCTGCGTCGGGCCGGGCGAGAGGCTCAGCACAATGGGACGGCCGGTCTTGCGGATGGCTTCGGCAATCTGCCGGATCTCAGTGGGCCGGTAGGGATGGTCGCTGATGCAGTCCACCTTGATGAAGTCGAGGCCCCAGCTCGCATAGAGCTTCATCATCCCGTCGTAATAGGCCTGTCCGGCGGGCGTGTCGCTGATGCCGTAGTTGTCTTCGGCCCAGGGACACGTGGACTGTAGGTCGGCCGCGTCTTGGGCATGGAAGCCAGTGCCGGCAATGGGCAGGTTTTCCTTCACCACCTGGCGCGGAATGCCGCGAAGAATGTGGATGCCGAACTTAAGTCCCTGTGCGTGCACCCAGCCGGCCAGCGCCTTGAATCCCGCCCCATTCGCAGACGACGGAAACCGGTTGACGGCAGGGATGAGATTGCCGTTGGCGTCCCAGACGTACTTGCGGGTTTCCACCTTGTCGGCAAAGGGGTCCTGCATGTACCAGCCTTCGTCGATGACGGCGTATTGCCAGCCATACTGCTTGAGAGAGGCAAGCACCTTGACGTTGTCGCGATACTGAGACTCGTCGATGGTGAGGCCGTAGGCGTCCCAGCTGTTCCAGCCCATGGGCGGCGTGGGAGCAACGGATTGCGGTATGCAACGGAGAGAAAGAGCGACAGCAAGAAGGAGTGCAGGGAACCACGGGTTTCGGAGCATGAGGAAACGTATAGCACATGGGAATCACAATGGTGGGCAGTTCAATCCAACTTCTGATGGATGGATCCGAGGCTCTCACCATTGCACACCCGGATACAGGCTTTCAGGACCGGCGCCCTGCGACTTGCTCCCCGGCACTGCCGGGGGAGCTCCCACTTCGTCTTAGTCCCTCAGTCCCTGAATCTATATCCGGGCTTCAACTCGCAGCGATACACCGTGGAGCGCTCGCCTTCGCGGCTGGTGCGGGCGGTGCACGTGGCCCAGCTCAGCAGGAGATCGGGACCAAGAGGAAAGACCATCGGCGTGCCGTCCAGATCAGCCTCGATGCTGACTCCTTCTTCGCTCGGGGGCAACGTGAAATTCAGCGTTTGCCCAAAGATCACCGGATAGGATTCGCGCACGTTGGAGTTGATGGCAGTGCGAAAGACTTCCGCTTCGAGAAGGAACGTAGCGGTATCGGACCAGTCCAGCGCCGTCGCGGTTACCACGCGGCCTCCCTGGCTGTAGCCGCTCGAATCGATGCGCGTAAACGGACAGGGCCCTGCGATACACGAGGCTCTCACGTCGCGATATTCATGGTCTGGCCCGGCGTCCATGGTCACCGACCCGGTGTTCGCCTTCCAAAGCCCGTCCGGCGAGCACGGCACCTGGCGGTTGCAGGGGACATTGCCCTGGTTCACCACTTGGAACGTCTTTACCGCGCTTCCGATGTTCAAGTCGCCCTTGGAATTCACCGTGTAGCGAATGCGGATGTTAGAGACAACGGACATTCGTTTGGAAGAGCTCGGCGGAGGCTCCTGGTGAATCGGCGTGAGCTTGGCGATGTAGAGCCTTTGCGCGCTCGATCGAATCCCCGGATGAAGCGTCAGATCGTACGATTCGTAATCCGGGCTTCTGAAACTCAGAGTGACGGTCTGACCCGGCCACACACTCTCGCGAAACTGCAGACCGAAGTAACCGGACGCATCCGATTGCGTACGGACGGTCATCAGCCCGTCTGTCGCAATCACTGCCACACCGGCAATGGGCAATTCCTTGCGCACATCGGCATCCTTGCGAACAACCGCGCCCTGAATGGTGATCGTCCTTGGCCTCCAGCGATGACTGGGCACGATGAGCACCGTGATGACAGCCCCAGCCACGATACCCGCCCCAGCCCAGACAATCCACTTTCTCCAATTCATTGAACTTCCACTCGTCTCCAGCTATTTTGACGCGCCGTGCCCGGCTTGCGCTCTCCCTGCTGCGTTCCACCCCTGATCGACGGTCCGGCCGCGTGCATCTAGAATTTATTGCAGCCGATACTAATTCAGTCGGGCAAGCATCCGGCTTAGAGGATGAGGATTGGAAGAACTCGACATGCGGAACAGGGCGCAGACGCGTACTGAAATGCCTTCGCACGCAAACACCCTCTCACGCCGTCGACTTCTTGGGCAAATGGCAGGCGTCTCCGCCGGAATCCCGCTTTCGCGCTCGGGTCTGCTGGCTTTGCCCCAGGCGTCACAGGAACGACGCGCCGCTCCCCACAAACAGCACGCCGTGTCCCCTGTGCCTTCCACCCTGACTCCCGGGGACGACCAATTCCTCAATGATCTGGAGCACGCGAATTTTCTCTTCTTCTGGGAGCAGGCGAATTCCGACACGGGCCTCATCAAGGACCGCTGCAACGTACGAACCACAGACACCGGCGTGGCCGCCAGCATCGCCTCCGTGGGCTTTGGGCTCACTGCCTTATGCATCGGCCTGATGCGTGGTTTCGTCAGCTATGAGGACGCGCGCACCCGTGTGCTGAAGACCCTCTCGTTCCTGTGGCACAAGCTGCCCACCCATCGGGGGTTCTTCTATCACTTCGCCAATATGAACACCGGCGAGCGCGTGTGGGATTCGGAGGTTTCCTCGGTCGATACCGCGATGCTGCTTTGCGGCGCGCTCACCTGCCGGCAGTATTTCCAGGACAAAAGCATTGGGGATCTCGCGCATGCCATCTTCGACCGCGTCGACTGGACGTGGCTCTCGGAAGACACCTCTCTGCTATCGCACGGCTGGACGCCGGAAATGGGCTTCATCCCTTCACGCTGGGACTACTACAGCGAGTTGATGATGATGTACCTGCTGGGAATGGGGTCGACGTCTCACCCGCTTTCAACCGACGCCTGGTTCGCATGGAAGCGCCAGGTCTTCGAGTACAACGGCCTCCGATATATAGGTTCTTTCGCCCCGCTGTTCATCCACCAGTATTCGCAGGCGTGGTTCGACTTTCGCGGCAAGAAGGACCGCTATGCCGACTACTTTCAGAACTCCGTCATTGCCACCGAGGTGCATCGGCGGTTCTGCCTCGAGTTGAACCCGCAATTCCCGGACTACAGCAACGCCCTGTGGGGCATTACGGCCTCCGACTCGGTGCACGGCTACGTGGCCTGGGGCGGACCTCCCGCCATGGGACCCATTGACGGAACCATCTGTCCTGCGGCTGCCGGTGGATCGCTGCCGTTCCTCCCTGCCGCGACCGTTCGCGTTCTTCGAACCATCCACGATCATTATCCTCGGGCCTGGTGCCGCTACGGCTTTATCGACGCCTTCAATCCTCTGACAGAGTGGTACGACACAGACGTGATCGGCATTGACACCGGCATTACCATGCTGATGGCCGAAAACGCGCGCTCGGGTTTTGTGTGGGATACGTTCATGAAGAACCCCGAGGCGCAGCGCGGAATGGAAACGGCGGGTTTTAGACCCTATCTAGCCCCACCAGTCACACTGTAAAATAGATGCAGTCGGATCATAGCCGTTTTGCTCTTCCATTCCTGCCCTGGTTCGCGGTCCTCGCAGTTGCTGCTTGCTCCGGGCCGTGCCTTATCCCGGAACAACAATGAGATTCGAAAGCGCATCGTAACGCAGTAGATACGACGCCGGCAGGATGAGTGGTTTCTTATCCTTTGGCTACAGCATCTGACCCCATCCGCCGGTTTTCCCATCGCTGCGGCAGTTAACAGAGAGCAGAAAAAGGAAGGCAATGTCCTCCGCAATTGACGATACGGAAGTGGCCGGCGAGTCCAGCGAAAACGCATCCGAGCCTCCGCAAGAACCAGCGAGCGCCTGGGGTGACCGCCTGCGTGCACTCCGGAACGTCCCCCCGGTCCTTCATTTCGTGTGGGAGTCCGGGCCGGCGGTGGTCTTCTGGAACATCGCCATCCGCATCGTGGTCGCATTTCTCCCGGTCGGCATCGGCATCATCGGCAGGTTTATCATCGACGGAGTCAACCGCATCCGCCTGCACCAACCGCTCCCGCAGCACTTCTGGTGGCTGGTCGGGGCGGAGATGGCGCTGGCGGTTATCACCGGGATCCTGGCGCGATCGGTAGACTACTTCGACAATCTCCTCGCCGACCGATACACCCACCACGTTAGCGTCGAGGTCATGCGCAAAGCCGCGGCCCTCGACGTCACCGTCTACGAAGATCCTGTCTTCTACGATCGCCTCGAGCGCGCGCGTGTGCAGGCGACCGACCGGCTCGTCATGATCCAGCAGATGGGCCGGCTGATTCAGCAGTCGGTCACTGCCATCGCGTTCTCCGCGGTGCTGATCAAGTATTCGCCTTTCCTGCTGCTGCTCCTCGTCGCGGGCATCATTCCTGCGTTTCTCGGCGAGAGCCATTTTGCCTTTCTTACATACGCGAAGAACTTTCGGCAAACGCCGCTCCGCCGGCAGATGGATTACCTGCGCCAGGTCGGCGGCAGCAAAGAAGCTGCGAAGGAATTGAAGCTCTTCAACCTCAGCGAATACCTCACGAATCGCTTCTCCGTGCTCTCGCAAACCATCTACGAGCAGAACGTGGCGCTCAATCGCCGCCGCCTGTTCTGGGGCGGTGTGCTCGCCATCGTCGGCCAGCTCGGCTACTACGGCGCCTATGCATACAGCATCTATCGCACCATCACGGGACACTACAGCATCGGCGACCTCACGCTGATTACCACAGCCATTATGCAGGCCATGGCCAACATTCAACAGGCGTTTTCGACCGCCTCCGGCGTCGCCGACCAGGCCCTCTTCCTGACCGATCTGTTGGCCTTCTTCGAAATGAAGCCACGCGTCGAGTCCAGGCAGAATGGCCTGCCCGCGCCGCGCCCCATCATGCGCGGCTTCGAATTCCGCAACGTGTCGTTCACCTATCCCGGCACCACTCGGCGCATCCTCAGCAACTTCAATTTCACCCTCAGTCCCGGCGAGCGCATTGCCCTCATCGGCGAGAACGGACAGGGCAAGACCACGATCGTCAAGCTCATTACGCGCCTCTACGATCCCACCGAGGGCCAGATCCTGCTCGACGGTATCGACCTGCGAGACTACGATCTTCCCGATCTGCACAAGGAAATCGGCGTCATCTTCCAGGATTTCATGCGCTACGAAATGACTGCGCACGAAAACATCGCGGTGGGGCGCATCGAACTCCCGCACACGAAGGAGGAAATCGAATACGCGGCGGAGAAGTCGCTGGCTGCCGGCGTCATTCGCAAACTGCGCGGCGGATACGACCAGATGCTGGGCCGGCGCTTCGAAGGCGGCGTCGACTTGTCGGGAGGCGAATGGCAGAAGCTCGCGCTGGCGCGCGCCTACCTTCGCGACGCGCAACTGCTCATCCTGGACGAGCCTACCGCGGCGCTCGACGCCCGCAGCGAAATGCAGGTCTTTGAGCGCTTTGCCGAGCTCACCGAGGGCAAGATGGCCCTTCTCATCTCCCACCGCTTCTCCACCGTTCGCATGGCCGACCGCATCGTCGTCCTCGAAGGCGGCCACCTGGTGGAGGAAGGAAACCACGCTCAATTGATGGCCCTCGGCGGCCGTTATGCAGCCATGTTCGAAATGCAAGCCGCAAGTTACCGTTGAGGATCAATGAACGACGCCGCGACCATGCTTGACCCGCAACGCTCGCCACAGGGGAATATCTTCGAGGAATTGGCTGTTGCCGCGCGCGGCGCACACGCCTGGGAGGTCGCCTTCGGGCCCGCGAACACGGGAACATTCAATGTGCGCGTCCTTGCCCGCCGCAACGATCTTTTGAAACTCGAGCGCGGAATTGCGACCCTGTTCCTCAGTTCCGCGGATACCGGCGAGCGCACGCGCGCTCTGCTCGACATGCGCGCCAACGCGCGCCTGCTGCGCACCGGAATCAGCGCTGCCACGCTCAAGCCCGCGGAACTGGAGAACCTGCCACGCATCATCCGGTCCAACCACCAGGATGAGCCTCGCGTTGCCGGCATTTGCACCCTGTACCTTCGCACCGTCCGTGGCGACTTCTCCGAGCCCACGTTCACCGCGTTCATCAGCGCACTGCAGGAGCACGATCCGCTCACGGTCTTCGAACTCTGGAGTCTTCCCGCGTTTCTGCGTTTCTGCCTGCTGGAAGCCATCATCGACGACGCCCACGCTGTCCTGCGAAGCACTGCGGGCGCAGATGCCTCGCAGCTCTCGTCCCTCATGGGAAGCATGCGCACCGTTGCCAACACCTCGTGGACGGCGGTGATTGAGCCGCTCATTCTTGTTGATTCCGCGCTGAATCAGGACCCGGCCGGGGCTTATACCGGATCGGATTTTCAAACCCGCGAAGCATTCAGGAACAGAATCGCATACCTTGCGCGCCACTCCGATTGCAGTGAGCTCCAGGTTGCGCAGGACGTCCTGAATCTTGCCCGCGAAGGCGCGCGCCGCACGTTCAACGACCCGCGCATTCATCGCCGCGTCAGCCACGTCGGCTATTACCTGGTCGACAAGGGCTTTCCGCAACTCGCCGCGCGCGTCAACTTCCACCCGCCGGTGTGGCACCGCATTCGCTCGTTTATCCGGGCCAACCCTGACGACTTCTACATCACGGGCATCGAGCTCATCACCATTGTCTTTATCGCCGCGGTCATCTTCCCGCTGCTGTCCAATTACCCGGTTTTCGGCAGAATCATCGTCGCGTTTCTGCTTCTGGTTGTGCCCGCAATGCAGTGCGCGGTCGACCTGGTGAACAACATTCTCACCTCCCTGTTCGATCCCACTCCACTGCCGAAGCTCGACTTCAGCAAGGGCATTCCTGGGGATTGCGCTACGCTGGTGGTAGTCCCCACGCTGCTCCTCAACGAGAAGCAGGTGCGCGAGCTGGTCACCGAACTCGAAGTGCGGTTTCTGGCCAATCGCGACCCACACCTGCATTTTGCTCTGCTCACTGACCTACCGGATTCAGTGAGCAAACCGCACGTCGACGACTCCAACCCCCTCGTCGATCTGGCCATTCGCCTTATCAATGACCTGAACGCCAAATACGCATCGCCCAGGCATGGAGGCTTTCTCTTCCTCCACCGCCATCGTGTCTTCAATGTTCGACAGGGCGTTTGGATGGGCTGGGAGCGCAAGCGCGGAAAGCTGCTCGATCTCAACAAGCTCCTCGTCGGCGAGTACGACGCGTTCCCCATCAAGGCCGGGCGCATGGATCTTCTTGCACAGGTACGCTACATCCTCACGGTCGATTCGGACACGCAGCTTCCGCGCGGCTCTGCTTCCGCCATGGTCGGCGCCATCGCTCATCCGCTGAACCAGGCGATCATCGATCCCAGGCTGCGCATCGTCGTGGAAGGATACGGCATCCTGCAACCGCGGATCGGCGTCAGCGTAGGATCCGCCTCGCGCTCGCGCCTGGCGGCCATTTACTCCGGTCAGACAGGCTTCGATATCTATGCCCGCGCGGCCTCGGACGCCTACCAGGACCTCTACGGAGAGGGCATCTTCACAGGCAAGGGCATCTACGAAGTGGCGGCGCTCCACGCCGTGCTGAACAATCGGTTCCCACGCAATGCCCTGCTCAGCCACGACCTGATCGAGGGTGCGTACGCGCGCGCCGGCCAGGCAAGCGATATCGAACTGATTGATGACTATCCGTCTCACTACAGCGCCTACACCCGGCGTAAACACCGTTGGGTCCGTGGCGACTGGCAGATCGCGCAGTGGATGTTCTCGCGTGTCCCCGACGAGTCGGGCAGGCTCGTTCCCAGCCCTATCTCCAGCGTCTCGCGCTGGAAGATTTTCGACAACCTCCGCCGCTCGCTCGTTGAGCCCCTCACGTTCATTCTGTTCCTGGCGGGCTGGTTCTATCTGCCCGGTGGCCCGGTCTACTGGACCATCGTTCCCCTCCTGCTGATCTTTTTTCCGACAATTATCCAAACCGTCTTCAGCGTGACACGCGCAATCATGAGCCGGCGCGAGGGCAGCGCGATGCAGGCGCTCTCCGGTTCGGGACAGGCAGCCCTGGTGGCCCTGCTCAGTATCTTCTTTCTGCCTCACCAGACGCTGCTCGCGATCGATGCCATAGTGCGGGCGTTGATTCGCCGCTTCATCACCGGGGAGCGCCTGCTGGAATGGGAAACCGCGGCCGAAGCAGAGTCGAAGACCCGCAAAGTCACGCCTGTGGACCGCTATCTCGCCATGATGCCCTTCATCGCATGCGGCCTGGCAGTGACGATCTACGCCTTTGCACCAGGCCGCACGACCATACGGGTTGCGGCGCCGATTCTCGTCATGTGGTGCTCCGTCACCTTGATTACCACATGGCTGAACAAGCCTCCCCGCGAGCAGAACAAACGCCTCAGCGCAAGCGACAAGGCGTTCCTGCACGGCCACGCGCTCTACATCTGGCGCTA
>Ga0335069_10015308_pt1 | contig 10721 bp, 7 predicted proteins | sample Lox_Sample_11_FD_206714 | JGI IMG/M metagenome (GOLD analysis project Ga0335069, IMG submission 206714) | Soil microbial communities from Loxahatchee National Wildlife Refuge, Florida, United States - Lox_Sample_1.1 | ecosystem: Environmental > Terrestrial > Soil > Wetlands | place: USA: Florida... | reverse complement strand
TACCTCGCACTGATCAACTCCTTCGGGGTGCTCGAGATCGCGCGCGCCGAGAACAACGCCGCCGAAGGGCTCGGTCTGAGCCGGGGAGCGCCCGTCGTCGTGCGGGACCGGATGGACCAGCCCTGACCGCCGGAGCGAGGCGTTGAAAGGTGGCCGAAAGGTCCCAAGAGTTGATCGTGGGCACGAATCGGATATAGTTCGCACCCTTGTTCGTGCCGTACCGGGCACTTAGCTATTGAATTAATTAGGATTTATAGCGCCAGATGTCGGAACGGGACAACGAGAGCTTCGATCTCGACGACGAGTTTCTGAGTGGACCCACCGAAGACGGTACCGATTACGACCGTCTGCTCGACCGCGTGGACAAGCGCGTGCGTAACCAGGGCAAGCGCGGCAAGGCGGCCTGGAGCCGGCTCGAGGAAGTCCTGGCGGACCGCAAGCTCGAGAAAGACCTGAAAGACTTCGACGACGAGGTGTAGAACCCCTCGCCCCCAGCGCGCTCCAATCCTGAGCGCTGGCGCAGCCGCACGGTAGGAGCAGGTGAGCCGAACCCCCTCGGCCTGGGTGGTCCTGAAGTTTGGCGGAACGAGCGTCTCGAGCCTCGCCAACTGGACCAATATCGCGCGGGTGGCCGCCGAGCGCTGCTCGGGTGGGGCCCGGGTGCTCATCGTCCACTCCGCCCTGGCAGGCATCACCGATCGACTCGAGAGACTGCTCGAGGCGGCCGTTGCAGACGCTGCCCAGGGGGAGCTGCGTCATATCGAGGAGCGGCATCGGCGGCTCGCCGCGGAGCTCGGCGTCGCCATGCCTGAGGAGGCCGAGCGGCAGCTCGCCGAGCTTCGCGAGGTCGCCGCCGGAATCGCACTCGTACGCGAGGTGAGCGAGCGCACCCGTGCGCGCGTACTGGCCGCCGGAGAGCTTCTCCTCACACCCATCGGTGCGCGGTTCCTCGACTCCCGAGGTCTCGAGGTCCAGACCGTCGATGCCCGCAGGCTCCTGCGCGCCGAGCGCCAGCCCGGCGCGCTGCACGGCAGTGTGCTCTCAGCCGTGTGTGGTTTCGCGCCCGATCAGGCGCTGCGCGCGCAGCTGGAGGCAGGACTTCCGGTGCTCATGACCCAGGGCTTCATCGCGAGCGACGACCAGGGGCAGACGGTGCTCCTCGGCCGCGGCGGATCGGACACTTCCGCAGCCTACCTGGCCGCCAGGCTGTCGGCGCAGCGGCTGGAGATCTGGACGGACGTGCCCGGCATGTTCAGCGCCAATCCGCGCGCGACGCCCACCGCGAGGCTGCTGCGGACGCTCCACTATGACGAGGCGCAGGAGATCGCCACCAGCGGCGCGAAGGTGCTGCACCCGCGCTGCATCCTGCCGGCGCGCCAGTACGGTATTCCGCTGCACGTCTATGCCACGCAGGCCCCGGATCTGGAAGGCACCGTCCTCAGCGCCGAAGGCGGCGAGGGCAGTGCTCAGGTAAAAGCCGTCTGCACCAAGAAGGGTTTGACGCTCGTCTCGCTGGAGAGTCCCGGGATGTGGCATCAGGTCGGCTTCCTCGCCGATGCGTTCCAGGTCTTCAAGCAACACGGCATGTCGGTCGATCTGGTGTCGACCTCGGAGACCAACGTAACGGTCTCGCTCGACCCGGCTGCGAACACCCTGAGCAACGCGCGCGTCGCCGAGCTGGTGGGCGACCTCTCGCGGCTCTGCCGCGTGCAGGTGATCGGGCCGTGTGCCTCGGTGAGCCTGGTCGGCCGCAACATCCGCGCCATCCTCCATCAGCTCGGCGGCGCGTTCGAATTCTTCGAGGAGCAGAAGATCCACCTGGTGAGCCAGGCAGCCAACGACCTCAATTTCACTTTCGTGGTGGATGAGAACCAGGGCGACCGCCTGGTCGAGCAGCTGCACGAGCTGCTCATCCGGCCGGTGCCTGGAGATCGGGTGCTGGGCCCGACCTGGCAGCAGCTGTTCGCGCGCCCGGAGGAGCGCTCCGGGGGTACCCCGCCCTGGTGGCGGCTGAAGGCCGAGCCGCTGCTCGCGGCGCTCGGCGATCGCGACGCCGCCTTCGCCTACGATCTGGAGGTGGCGCGCAGCGCCGCCCGTGCGCTGCGCGCACTCCGCTCGATCTCGCGTGTCCTTTATTCCATGAAGGCCAATCCCCATCCGCAGCTGTTGCGCGCGCTGCATGGCGAAGGCATCGGGCTCGAGTGCGTCTCGCGCGGCGAGGTCGAGCGCGTGCTCGAGGTCTTTCCGCAGCTCGAGCGGCGACACATCCTCTACACGCCGAACTTCGCGCCGCAGGCGGAATACGCCTGGGCGCTCGCGGCGGGCGTGCAGGTCACGGTCGACAACGCGCATGCGCTCGAGGCGTGGCCACACCTCTTTGCGGGGCGTGACATCTTCCTGCGCGTGGATACCGGCGTCGGCCGCGGCCACCACACGCACGTGCGCACCGCCGGGAGCCGCTCGAAGTTCGGCATCCCGATCGCGGAGCTGCCGGAGCTTGCGGCCGTGACGGACAGGATCGGTGCACGCATCATCGGTCTCGAGGCCCACGTGGGCAGCGGGATCTTCGATGTCACGAGCTGGGAGCACACCGCGCGGCTCCTCACGCGTGCCGCGGCCGTCTTCGACAGTGTGCGCATCATCGATGTGGGCGGCGGACTCGGAGTGCCCGAGCGCAGTGAGCAGCGCGGCCTCGACCTGGCAGCGCTCGATTCGCTGCTCACCGCGGTGGCCCTCGAGCATCCGCAGCTCGAGTTCTGGCTGGAGCCCGGCCGCTATCTCGCCGCGAGCTGCGGGGTGCTGCTCGCGCGCGTCACGCAGCTGAAGTCCAAGGGCGGACTACGGTTCGTCGGGATCGCGACCGGCATGAACTCGCTCATCCGCCCGGCACTCTATGGCGCATACCATGAGATCACCAACCTCACGCGCCTCAACGAGCCCGCAACGGAGCTGGTGAGCATCGTCGGCCCGATCTGCGAGAGCGCCGATGTGCTCGGCCACGACCGGTTGCTTCCTCCGACCCGCGAGGGCGACGTGCTGCTCATCGCCAATGCCGGGGCCTACGGCCGCAGCATGAGCTCCGAATACAACCTGCGCTCCCCCGCCGAGGAGCTGTTCGTCTGAAGCGCGCGCTGCTCCTCATCCTCGGGCTGACGCTGCTCGTCGCCGGGCTCTATGCGCTGTACCTCGATCACCTGGTGGTGAAGCAGTTCGAAGGCCGGCGCTGGACGCTGCCCGCGCAGGTGTACGCAGCCCCGCTCGAGCTCTATCCCGGACTCCCGCTCGGCCTTGCACCGCTCGAGCACGAGCTGCAGCGCCTGCACTACCGCCGCAGCGATCGTGCGGATCGACCCGGCACCTATCAGGTCGCCGGTGAGCATCTCGAGGTGTCGCTCCGCCCGGCCCGATTCGCCGACGAGACACGCCCGGCGCAGCGTCTCAGTGTCACGCTGGGCGGCGCCAAGGGCATCGAGAGCCTGCGTTCCGCTGCCGGGAGCGACATCCCCGTGCTGCGCCTCGAGCCGCTGCTGATCGGCAGCATCTTTCCGATCCACGGCGAGGACCGGATCGTGGTGAGTCCGGATGAGGTGCCGGCGCTTCTGCCTCTCGCGCTCAAGGCGGTCGAGGACCGCAAGTTCGATACGCATCACGGCATTGATCCGATCGCGATGCTGCGCGCCGCGTGGGTCAACATGCGCGCCGGCCAGATCGAGCAGGGTGGCAGCACGCTCACGCAGCAGCTCGTGCGCAGCTACTTCCTCAGCTCGCGGCAGACCTTCTCGCGCAAGCTCCGCGAGGCGGTGATGGCCCTGGCGCTCGATGCGCACTTCACCAAGGCCGATCTCATGAACGCATACATCAATGAGATCTTCCTCGGGCAGGATGGCGATCGTGCCATTCATGGCTTCGGTCTCGCGAGCCAGTTCTACTTCGGCAAGCCGCTCTCGGAGCTCGACCTCGCCGAAGTGTCACTGCTCGTCGCGATCGTGCGCGGGCCGTCCTACTACGATCCCCGCCGGCACCCCGAGCGGGCCCTCGCGCGGCGCAACCTCGTGCTGCGTCAGATGGCCGAGCAGGGGGTCATCGCTGCCGCGGACGCGGCGGCCGCGGCGAAGCGGCCGCTGGGAGTCACCAGGCGGCCCGCGGGAGCTTACTACCCCGCCTACCTCGACTTCGTACGCCGCACCTTGCGGCGCGACTATCGTGAGCAGGACCTCACCGAGGCGGGGCTGCGCATCTACACGAGCCTCGAGCCGCGCGCGCAGGACGAAGCCGAGCGTGCGCTCGAGCATGAGCTCACACGGCTCGACCGCCAGCACAAGCGTGCGAAGGCGCCGCTCGAGGGCGCAGTCGTACTCACCTCCCCCCAGAGTGGCGATGTCATCGCGATCGTCGGTGGGCGCGATGTTGGCTACGACGGCTTCGACCGCGCACTCGATGCGCACCGCTCGATGGGGAGCCTGGTGAAGCCCTTCATTTATCTCACGGCGCTCGAGAGCGGGCGCTACAACGCGACCACCGTAGTGCAGGATGCGCCCGTCGACGTGAAGCTCACCGGCGATCGCCACTGGACACCCGAGAACTTCACGCACGAGGTGTACGGGCCGGTCCCGGTCGTGCGTGCGCTGGCCGAGTCACTGAATCTCGCGACCGTCGGCGTCGGTCTCGACCTCGGCCTGCCCAAAGTCGCCGCGACGCTCAAACGCTTCGGCCTGCCGCAGGAACCGGCACTGGTGCCGGCGATGCTGCTCGGGGCGGTCGATGTGACTCCGATCGAGGCGGCGCAGCTGTTCAACGGGCTCGCCAACGGCGGCTTCCGCAACCCTCTGCGTGCGGTGCGCGCCGTCATCAGCGCGGACGGCCGGCCGCTGAAGGCGTTTCCGCTCGAGGTGACGCAGGTGGCATCACCGGAGGTCATGTACCAGCTCGATCGCATGCTCGTGCTCGTCATGGATCACGGCACCGGTCGCTCTGCGCGTGCGCTGCTGCCGCCCGATCTGGTCGTCGCCGGCAAGTCCGGCACCTCCTCGGAGTACCGCGACAGCTGGTTCGCAGGCTTCTCCGGCGGGCATCTCGCGGTCGTGTGGGTGGGCTACGACGATGATGAGCCAACGGGCCTCACCGGGTCCGCCGGCGCCTTGCCCGTATGGGCGCGCATCATGGGGGGGCTCGGCACGAGCTCATGGGACCCGCCGATCCCGGACTCCGTCGTGCAGATGCAGGTCGAGTACCCGACCGGGCTGCGCGCCGCGCCCGGCTGCGCCTCCGATATCGTCTCCGTTGCGGTGCCGGCCGGCGTCAGCGTGCCGGCCCATCCGGGGTGCGGATTCCCGGAGAGCACCGCTGCCACCAGTCTCCTGCAGCGGGCCGGGCAGTGGGTGCGGAGCCTCGGGCACTGAGCGCCTCCGCCATCGAGCCTCTGCGGCACGGAGATATCATTCGTCCCATGCGGATCGGCACACTCCCTGCGGCGCTCGCCGCCGCGGCATTGCTTTCAGCGTGCACCCTGTTCCGTGCGCCGCCGCCGCAGTCTCCCGCGCCGGGGACCCCGGGCGGGACGCCCGCGGGCACCGCCCAGCCCGCCCAACCTGCGCCACCGACCCCGAGCGCTTTGACGCCCGTGCCTCCGGCGCAACCCTCGACGCCAACGCCGCCGAAGCAATTCCACCTCGGGCCCGCGGCCAGCGCACTCGTCACTCAGGCTCACCAGCAGGCGGCGAGCGGCGACACCGTGCAGGCCACCGCCACGCTCGAGCGGGCCTTGCGCATCGAGCCTGACAACCCGCTGGTGTGGATCGAGCTCGGCCGGGTGCGCCTCGCCGAGAACAACCCCGCGCAGGCTGACGCCATGGCCCGCAAGGCGCTCTCTCTTGCGAGCGGCGATGCCGCGGCACAGTCCTCCGCCTGGCGCCTCATCGCAGACTCCCTGCGTGCCCGCGGCAACAACGGCGGGGCCGCGGAAGCCGATCGCCGGGCCGCGAGCCTCGCGCCGCGCTGAGCACTCGCTCGCTGCCCGATCCCTGAGGCATGCGCATGCGTGCGCGTGAGGCACGCGAACGCGCCCTGCGCATGACGTATGCGCACGAAGCATGCGCAAGCGTGGCATGCGCATGACATATGCGCACGAAGCATGCGCATGGGGGGCACGCGCATGACATATGCGCACGCCACCCTCGGACCCCCAGGCGGAGCGTCAGCTTGCACCGAGCCCAGCCGGCCCCGTAAACTGCCCGCCACTCATCGAGACCGGCTGAGGGATAGGCCCTTAGACGCCGGGGCAACCGCCAGACCCAACCACTCTGGAAAGGTGCCAACTCCTGCGATGCCGCCTGCGGGCATTGACAGATGAGCGGTCAGCGTAGCCTCTCGTGTCCCGCCAGGACGCGAAGGGGATGGACGCGACAGAGCCTGCGACTATCGACGCAGGCCCGCTCCGCGGAGACCGGTGAGAACGGTTCTGACCCAGCGGAGCATCCAGTGAGCCCCATCTCTGATTCATCAGCGCCCTGGCCGGTGGTTGAGGCTGCCAACAGCAGCACCAGTCAGGTGACCCAGACCGTGCGCGCCGGCATCGAGTGCGAGGACGCGACCGGGTGCGTCGTGCCGCCGCTGCACCTCACCTCGACGTTCGCGTTTCGCGGTTTCGGCGAGAAGCGCACCTACGATTACACCCGCTCCGGCAACCCGACCCGCGACCTCCTCGCAGGAGCGCTCGCCGAGCTCGAGCAGGGGTGCGGCGCAGTCGTTACGGCGAGCGGCATGGCCGCCATCACCCTGGTCGGCTATCTCGTGCCCGTCGGCGCACGCATCGTGGCGCCGCACGATTGCTATGGCGGCACCTACCGGTTGTTCGATGCGTGGCGCCGGCGCGGCGAGCGCCAGGTCGAGTTCATCGACTTCGGCGATGAGGCCGCCGTGCGCGCGGCACTGAGCTCGCCCGCGGCGCTCGTGTGGATCGAGACGCCGAGCAACCCGCTGCTGCGCATCACCGACATCGCGGCGGTGGCGGCTCTCGGGCACGCCTGTGGTGCGCTCATCGCGGTGGACAACACGTTCCTGTCACCGGCGTGGCAGCAGCCGCTGCGACTTTCCGCGGACCTGGTAGTGCACTCGACGACCAAGTACCTGAACGGTCACAGCGACGTCGTCGGTGGCGCAGTCGTGGCGCGCGACCCGGCACTGCACGAGCAGCTCCTCTGGTGGGCGAACTGCCTCGGCCTCACCGGCGCTCCGTTCGACAGCTTTCTGACCTTACGGGGGCTGCGGACGCTGCACGCGCGGCTCGAGCATCACGGACGCAACGCACATGCTCTCGCGCACTGGCTCGAGGCCCAATCGAACGTGCGCCGCGTGTGGTATCCGGGGCTGGCACGCCACCCGGGGCATGAGCTCGCGCGGCGTCAGCAGCGCGGCTTCGGTGCCATGGTCACCATCGAGCTGGAGGGTGGACACGCCGCGGTCCGGGAGTTCGTCGAGGGCCTCGAGTACTTCTCGCTTGCCGAGTCCCTCGGTGGCGTGGAAAGTCTCATCGCGCACCCCGCCACCATGACGCATGCCGCCATGGACCCGGCGGCGCGGGAGCGCGCCGGACTCACCGACGGATTGATGCGGCTCTCGATCGGCATCGAGGCGCTCGAGGATCTGCGCGCGGATCTCGAGCGCGCGCTCGCGCGCGCATCGCGCGTACTGGCGCCCCGCACCCTCAGGCAGGCGGTCGCAGCCTGCTGAGCACCGCCTCGCCGGCCTGCCGGGTGGAGCAGCCGGGCGTCTCAGCGCGTACGAGGTCGGCGGTGCGCGCGCCCGCGGCGAGCGACTCCGCAACGGCTTGCTCCAGGGCCGCGGCCTCCGCCGTCAGCCCCAGCGAGTGGCGCAGCAGCAGCGCGACCGACAGGATCATGCCGTAGGGGTTGGCGACCCCGCGGCCCGCGATGTCGGGGGCCGATCCGTGAATCGGCTCGTAGATGCCGCGGCGGCCCTCACCGAGCGAGGCCGAAGGCAGCAGCCCGAGGGAGCCCGCGAGCATGGACGCCTCGTCGGTGAGGATGTCGCCGAACATGTTTTCGGTCACGAGCACGTCGAAGTCGCGCGGGCGGCGGATGAGATGCATGGCTGCAGCATCGACCAGCATGTGCTCGAGCGTGACTCCCGGGAACTCCCGCTCGATGACGCGCTGGGTCACCTCGCGCCACAGCCGCGAGGTCTCGAGCACATTCGCCTTGTCGATGGAGGTGAGCCGGCCGCGCCGTGCGCCGGCGAGCTGCGCCGCGACGCGGACGATGCGCTCGATCTCCGCCGCGTCGTAGCTGCACACATCGCTCGCGTGGCGGGCATCGCGGTGCTTCTCGCCGAAATAGATGCCGCCCGTCAACTCGCGCACGAACACCAGATCGACATCGGCGATGACCTCGGGTTTGAGGGTCGAGGCATCGGCGAGCTGCGGCAGCACACGAACGGGTCGCAGGTTCGCGAAGGTGCCGAGCTCGCGCCGCAGGCGCAACAGCCCGGCCTCGGGCCGCGCGGGCGCATCGTGCGCCGACCACTTCGGTCCGCCGATCGCCCCAAGGAGGACCGCATCGGCCTCGCGGCAGCCCCGGAGCGTCGCCGCGGGTAACGGGTCACCGTGCGCCTCGATCGCGGCGCCGCCGAACGCGAGAGCGTCGAGCGCGATCTCGTGGCCGTAGAGCTCTGCCACGGCGGTGAGGCAACGAGTGCCTTCCGCCATCACCTCCGGTCCGATGCCATCCCCGGCCAGCACCGCGACGCGCGCCCTCATGCGCGGCGCTCGAAAGCGTCGATATCCCTCGAGTGCGCGAGCAGGAAGCCGAGCTCATCCAGTCCCTCGAGGAGACAATGCCGCGCAAACGGCTCCAGCGGGAAGCTGACGGTCGCGCCGTCGGGGAGCGCCACCGTGCCGCGCGCGACGTCGATGGTGAGCGTTGCGCCAGGATGGGCGATCAACCACTGCGCGATGGGCTCCTCCACGATGACCGGCAGCAGGCCGTTCTTCAGAGCGTTGCTCCGGAAGATGTCGGCAATCCCGGCGCTGATGATGGCGCGGAAGCCGTAGTCGACGAGCGCCCACGGGGCGTGCTCGCGTGAGGAGCCACAGCCGAAATTGCGGCCGGCGACGAGAATGCGGCAGCCTGCAGCGTCCGGCCCGTTGAGCACGAAGCCCGCGCGCGGCGCGCCGTGCTCGTCATAGCGCCAATCGGCGAACAGCCGCGCCCCGAGACCGGCGCGCGTGGTGGTCGTGAGAAAGCGCGCCGGAATGATCTGATCCGTGTCGATATTCGCAGCCGGCAGCACCACGGTGCGCGAGGTGAGGGTCCTCAAGGGTTCCATGCCCGTCCTTCGGTGAGCAGAGATCTGTCAGCAGAGATCGCGCGGATCGGTCACGCGTCCGCGGACCGCGCTCGCCGCAGCCGTGAGCGGGCTCGCGAGCAGCGTGCGCGCCCCGGCCCCCTGGCGCCCTTCGAAGTTGCGGTTGCTCGTGCTGATGGCGTACTGGCCGCGACCGACCACATCGCCGTTCATGCCGAGGCACATCGAGCAGCCCGACTCGCGCCACTCGGCGCCGGCCTCGAGGAACACCCGGTCGAGCCCTTCGGCTTCCGCAGCTCGCTTCACCTGCTGCGAGCCCGGCACCACCAGCATGCTGAGCCCGTCGGCGATACGCCGTCCGCGCAGCACCGCCGCCGCAGCGCGCAGGTCCGAAAGCCGCGCGTTGGTGCAGCTGCCGAGGAACACGACATTGACCGGCTGATCCTTGATGGGCTCGCCCGCGCTCAGTCCCATGTAGTCGAGCGCCCGCGCAAACACGGCATCGCCGGGCCGGCTCGGGATGTGCTCACCGATCGGGATCACCATGCCGGGATTCGTGCCGTAGGTGATCATCGGCTCCACCGCGGCCGCATCGATGGCGACCTCGCGATCGAAGCGCGCGCCCGGGTCGCTCGGGAGCGCGCGCCACAGCTCGAGAGCCTGCTCCCAGCCGTCGCCCGCAGGAGCGCGCGGCCGGCCCGCCAGGTAGTCGAAGGTGGTGTCATCCGGGGCGATCATGCCCGCACGGGCACCGGCCTCGATGGACATGTTGCAGAGAGTCATGCGCGCGTCCATGTCGAGCGTCGCGATGGTATCGCCGCGGTACTCGATGACGTGCCCCGTGCCGCCTGCCACACCGAGCCGGCCGATGATGGCGAGTATCAGATCCTTCGCGGTGACCCCGCGCGCCAGCTTTCCGGACAGGCTCACCGCGAGCGTACGCGGCTTGCGCTGCAGCAGGCACTGCGTAGCGAGCACGTGCGCCACCTCGGTGGTGCCGATACCGAAGGCGAGCGCGCCGAGAGCGCCATGAGTGCTCGTGTGGCTGTCGCCGCACACGATGGTCTTGCCAGGCTGCGTGAGCCCGAGCTCCGGCCCGATGACGTGCACGATACCGCGCTGCGCGTGCCGCAGGCCGAGCAGCTCGACGCCGAACTGCGCGCAATTCTCCTCCAGCTCGCGCACCTGCCGCGCGGCCGCATCGACCGCTATGGGTGCGCCGCCGAACACCTGCGCGGTGATCGTCGGGGTCGAATGATCCATGGTGGCCAGTGTGCGATCGGGCCGGCGCACGCGCAGCCCGCGCTCGCGCAGCAGCGTGAATGCCTGGGGCGAGGTGACCTCATGCACCAGGTGCAGATCGACGTACAGCACCGCCGGAGTGGCCGCGCTCTCGGCAC
>Ga0335069_10015307_pt1 | contig 10721 bp, 8 predicted proteins | sample Lox_Sample_11_FD_206714 | JGI IMG/M metagenome (GOLD analysis project Ga0335069, IMG submission 206714) | Soil microbial communities from Loxahatchee National Wildlife Refuge, Florida, United States - Lox_Sample_1.1 | ecosystem: Environmental > Terrestrial > Soil > Wetlands | place: USA: Florida... | reverse complement strand
TGAACGTTCGGAAATTGCCCGCCGTGTGCTCCACCACGCCCAGCAGACTGACCATCTCGGGGTCGGGGCCATTGATCACCTGGGACAACCAGTAGACCAAAATGATGAACGCCATCACCTGCATCTCTGGGCGCCACAGAAACCACCAGTCTTCCTCGCGGTACACCTTGTAGGTCAGCAGCAAAAGGAAAACGCCCCCCAAGACGTTGTTGATGGTCAGAAAGCCGGATCCCTGTAATGCTTCCGGGTACGTCATCAAAAACGTCGACAAGAACAGCGCGATGCCGTATTCGGGTCGCGCGACGATCACTGCAAGACCGAGGAACCCAACGACCGGCAACGCCACGAGAGGTCCGATGGCCACCGTCCCCACTCCGACAACCGCCAGCAGAATGAGGCCGCCGATCGAACTCAGGTTGCGCGTCGAAGGTATCCGGCTTGCGATGACAGCGTTCATGATTCGCGGGGCAATCCTTGCCTACAGGATGCTCTCCAGAAAGGCCGGAATGTAGGAACGCTGTCGGTTCAGCACGACCCCGAGGATGCGCGCGCCGACCTTGTCGAGTTGGCGCTTGGCCGCCTCCGCCTCGACAACCGGGGTGCTATCGGCTTCGACGACGAGGATCACGCCATCGACCTTCGTCGCCAGCACGCTGGCATCAGCGTAGTGATTCACAGGTGGGCCATCGACGACGATGAAGTCGAACTGCGGGCGCAGTCGCGTGATCAAGGCGTCGATGATCTCGAGATCCATCGGCCGACCCTCCACCGCCCCGGCTGCGACGATCGACAGGTTGATGTCTTCGAGCCGCATCACCAATGCCTCCGGCGCCGCACGTCCGGCTGCAAAATCGGCGACACCGGCTTCGCCCGTCAACGGCAGGACGACGCTGAAGCACGGGGTGCGTAGATTGGCTTCGACCAACAGCACGCGAGACTCGCGCTCCTTCGCGAGCGAGGTCGACAAACCGATGGCAACAGTCGTTGCCCCTTCACCGTGGCGCGCCGCGGTAACCAAGATGGTGTGCAGCCCGGAGGGAACGGCAATCGACACCAAGTTGGCGCGCAGCTTGTGATATTCTTCGGCTCCGAAATCGGCGTGGCCGCCGTCGTTGGGGGCCGTAGTCGGACGGCTCTGCGGCCGCAGACGGGTCCGTTCTCGGTCCTGCTCCGCCCTCTTGAGGGCTTCGTATATCTTGCTCAAGGTCGGATCGGTCCGTTTTGCTACGGGCGCGGGACATCGGCGATGCTGGCCAGCAAGGGCAATCCCAAGTGCCGCCCAACATCATACTCGGATCGCAACGAACGGCTCATGTACTCGCGACCGAACGCTGCCGCGAGCCCGAGCACCAAGCCGGCAAGAAGAAGCACCGCCACCGAGACGCGCTGCGAATCCGTCCGCGGCAAAGGCAGCGCCGGCCGCTGCACAACATTGACGTTGACCAGCTTCTGCTCATCCATCGCCTGGCTGATCCGAGCTTCTTGCTCGCGCTTGACGTAGAGCTCATAGGTATCGCGGCTATTCTTGACCTCCTGATCCAGACGATCGTACTCGATGCTCTTCTGCTGCAACGTCACCATGCGACGGTTGGCGCGGCTGAGATCCTCTTCGACCATCACTTGGCGGGCACGCATCTCCTTGAGCTGGCTCTCCAGATCGAGCAACACACGCAGGCGTTCCTCCCGCAACGGGTTCGTACGGTACAGCTGGTGGGACACAATCGTCGGTCGATCGTGGGTTTCAGCCTCGATCTGGGCTTTGAGCTGTTCGATCTCCTCGCCGTTGTCGCGCACGTGTCGGTCTTTATCCGTGTACTTGCGCAGCAAAGCGACGCGATCGACTTGGCGGTCGACGAGCTGCGTACTCAGCTGTGTAAGGACCGGGTTGACGTCCAGAAATTGGGAGCGCTTCACCACCTCAGGCTGCGACGCAATCTGCTCGCGGATGGCCCGGATGCGCTCCTCCGAACCGACAATGCTGGTATTGAGATCCCGCAACGCGCTGCCCATTTCGCCGACGGCGCGCACGGCCGCCAGGATTTCATCCTTGGGCGAGGTGATGCCTTGCTCCACCGAAAAGGTTGTCAGGGCTTCTTCCGCCCGGCGCAGTCTGGTCTCCAAGACCCGCTGCTGCTCATCGTAGAACCGCGGCAACCCTTTGTTGCCGTGCACCTCCGCATGATAGGAAAGGTACTCATCGACGACGCGGTTGACGACACGGGCGGCGTATGCAGGGTCCGAAGCTTTGTAATCGATCTGAATGATGTTCGATGCCTTGATCGGTGTGATAAGTAGGCTGGTTGCCATACCGATCACTTGCTGCCCAAACGGGATTCCACTCTTCGCCGCAGGCAACGGCTCAGCCGCGTCACCAGAGACTGCCAGCCCCCGGACGACGGTGTCGAGCAAATTGGGGCTTTTGATCACGTGGGTTTCAGAATTCACCAGCGCCTCGTTCAACTGGATAGCCTCCAACCGATCGACAGTTGTCGGCTGCAGAGTTGGATCATCGCGCTGGGTTGATATCATCACCTTCGCGGTCGCCGTGTACGACGGCTTTTTGGTCAGCGTCGCGGCCAGGCCCGGAAGAGTGATCGCCAGGAACACCACACCGATGAGACGCTTACGCTTGAACAAAACGTGCAGGATTTCACGGAGTTGGTCGCTGGCATTCTGAGGGGCCGCGCCCTTGCTATAAGAGGCGTAAACATAGCCGCCGCCATTGCCATTGCCGTTGGAACCGCCGTTCGGCCGGTCGCGCCCTGTCGGTTCGTGCGCCATCAGTCCAGCCCCTAGAAGGTTGTGCCCGCGCCGACGCGGGGTTCGATGGGGAGGATACCGCGGATGTACAACCGTACAAACGCATCGATATCGCCGATAAAGGTCCGCGGCACGTACAAGACGTCGCCGGCGAGCAACTGTACTTTTTCCGCGCGCCCGTCCTGCAGGGGCTTCGATAGATCCAAGCGCGTCCCCTGATAGTCACTTTGTGCGGGCGAGAGGCGCAATACGCTATCGATACGGGCAGTGTCGGTGAACCCACCACGGTCGGCGATCGCCTGCAGCGCGCTCATACCGGGTCGGAAGGCGACGAATCCAGGGATCCGCACCTCCCCGGCAACGTAAATCTTTCGGTCGCCGAGTTGCGCCACCATTGCCGATACTTCGGGCTCTCGCAAGCGGTCACTGGTGCGCTCCTTCACCACTTTTTCTAGCTCCGTTGTGGTAAGCCCGGCAGCGTGGATTTCACCCCCAACTTGTAGGCTAATGTTGCCGGCCGGGTTTATCAGTACCTTCAAATCAAGTTCCGGGTGGTAGAGAAACTTGATGCGCAGCAGATCTCCAGGCTGGAGACGGTACTCGGCCTCATGTTCCGGAAGCAGTTCCTGCGACGTGTCCAAGGGTGGGAGCGGCACCACGATACTCTCCTGTCGTGCGCACGCACTGGCCAAAACCGAGGCGCCGAGCAAACTCAGGGCCACTACAATGTGAACGCGTCGCATGGATCCGAACAATCCCAACCCCGCTTCAAACGCAGGCTTATACGATCTCCTCAACAGGCTATCAATCCCCTTGCGGTAGTGCCTGATCGTGTACCGTTCTGGGCTAGCGTCCATCTCGTGTTCAATACGGGAGCAACACATAGCTCCGCCCTCCGAGGCCCCCCGTTACCTGTTTACCCGCCCCGCACCACGAGCCCTGCGGCTCGCTTGGAACAAGCCCCCGCGGGTTGTTCCCCCAGTTCACCCGGCGCTTACGCCGATACCCGTTCAATAATCTGTTGCGGTACGTCAACCCGTGTCTGACGCCGCAACAAATCCATCAACACACGCACCCGTCCTTGCCCACAGCCCGGGTGCTCGATAATGCCCACCAGTCCTTCGAACGGCCCATGTTTAATGCGCACAACGTCGCCTTGCTTGAAGTTGGGCAACGGTCTCAAGATCCCCTCCTGCCCCACCCTGGCACACAGAAAATCCACGACGGCATCGTCCACTGGGCAGGGCAGCGTCTCGAACCCGACGAACTTGCGCACCCCAGGCGTCCACACGACATCAAAGTATTGTTGCTGTAACTCGATGCGAACGAACAGATAGCTCGGGAAAAGTGGTGCCACGATCGGCTTGATACCGATCCGCGCCGGTTCCAGAATCCGAGGCAAGAAGGTTTCTACCGCGCGGCGACCCAGCTGTTCTTGGGCGAACTGCTCGCGACGGGGCTTCGTACTGACGACATACCAGGCTGGCATCGCGGTACTCCTCCTATTCTCCCAACTGCGCAATCCGCGTGTCCTCGCGGAAGAGCCGCTGCAACTGCCGTCCGGCAGCAATGACCTCATCACGATCCTTGAACCCCGAGAGCAGCACCCGATACATGCGCGGTTGCGCTCCACGGTCGGCAGCCAAGACGCGGGCATCCAGTCCCCTGCCGCGCAGCACCTTTTGGAAGCTGCTGGCCCGGCGCTCCTGCGGGGTGGAGAAGACCAGCAGTGCATAGCGCCCCGATCCGTCGGACAGAATTGGGAATCCTTCACCCAATTCGGGTAAGTGGATTGTTTGGCCGACTGTAATCAAGTCGATGTTTGCCAAGTCCGGATTGGCCAACGTGAGAAGGTCAAGAACTGTATAGCTCGCCTGGCCATATTTGCGTGCGGCGATCTCCGACATGGAGTCACCGTTCCGCACCACGACGTTCTCGAAGCTCGCACCATCGAGGCGCAGAGCAGGCCCATCTTCCACAGCTAAGGCACCGCCACCCGTCGGTTCATCGACAGCTGGCGCCGGCAGCGGAGGGTTGACCGCGGGCACTGCAGCAACCTGTTCAGGTCTCGCGGCAGGTGCTTTCGGTACTCCCGCAACGACCAGTGGTTTGGCCGGCTCAGCGGCGCGCGCGGGAACGGCGTCCGTAGACGCGGGTGCCTGTCCGATCGCGCGCTGTGCAGCAGGTACCATTGGCTCCACTGGTCGTACTGCTGGAGTATCAAGGTGCCTTTGCTGCGCGTCGACTCGCTCAACCGGCCGCACCTCACTCGGAGGCAATTCCTTTCCTCCTCCACCGACCACCCCTGGATCACGACCGCGCGCCACTTCGGATTTGGCTACGGCACTGTCCCGCGCATCGGCCACTGCTGGCACAGGGGCAGCGTTCGCAGTCTCGGTTTCAGCAACCCCGGTGCGACCGACTGCTGCCGGCCCTGGAGGCGACTCGGATTCACCGCCGCCGAGCCGCTTGGTATCCTCGCGACCCTCCGGAGGGGCCGACGCTACTTCGATCCCCGTGCCTTGGGGCTCAGAGCCTGGCCGGATGACCTCTAACTTTCGGGGCGCAGGCACGGCCGCGATCGGCTCCTCTGCGTGCTTACTGAGGACCGTTCGGCCGACGGACAGGAGGCCCAGCACCATTGCGAGAACGACTAAGCCGATCACGCCGAGGCGTGGACGCCATCGGCTCCGGGGTGCGATCAACGGCGGTGGCGTCGCAACCTCAAGCGGACGCTCGTCGATCTCTTCGTGCGAAGGTTCGACCGATAACAAGTCCGCCGCAGCCTCGGTGATCACATCCGCGCCGATCCGTTTCTTGCCGAGTGCATAGGCGATGACCAAGGCGTTGTCGCACACGACGTTTACCAGTCGCGGGATACCGCGTGAGAAGTGGTAGACCTGCTCCTCCGCCTCGCGCGAGAATAGTTTGAGATCCGGACAGCCTGCCGCCTGAAGGCGATATTGGATGTACTCGGTAATCTCGTCGCGCGACAACGGCAACAGCCTGCAGTTGATTCCGATGCGCTGCCGGAGCTGTCGGAGAATGGGGTTACTCAGCTTCTGTCCGAGCTCGGGTTGCCCTGACAGCACGATCTGCAGAATCTTCTCCTTCGCGGTCTCCAGGTTGGAGAGCAGCCGCAAGTCTTCCAGAACAGAAAACTCAAGATCTTGCGCCTCGTCGATGAGCAGCGCCACATTCCCACCGCCGCGTAACTCCTCGAGGAGAAAGCTGTTCAGCCGTTGCAGCATGTAGAGCTTCTTTCCGTTGTGCACCGGCAGGGCAAACTCAGCGAACATGTACTCGAGGATCTCCTCGAACGTCACGTTCGTATTGAAGATGAAGACCGACTTCGTCTTGGCATCTAGTTCTTCGAGCAACTTGTTCAGCAGGGTCGTTTTGCCGGTACCGGCCTCACCGATGAGCGTTATGAAGCCCTTGCGCTGCGTGATGCCGTAGTTGAGTGAAGCGATCGCCTCGCGGTAGCGCGCGTTCAAATACAAAAACTTCGGATCCGGCGTGACGTTGAACGGCGGCTCCCTCAGTTGGTAGAACTCACAATACATGAGTACCCTCGCGCCCAAGCCGCAATTGATATGCCACGCCGAATAGCATCACCATCCCGGACCCCTCGACCGTACCGTCTTGCGCCGTTGCCAGACTCCAGGGAGTTGGGCTCGCACCACTTGCAGGCGCGCAAGATATCCGCGGAGTCATTATCATTGGTCAGTCTCGTCCGTCAGTCTCGTCCGAAGATCCGCGGCCGTTCCGCCGATACTCGCCGGGCCGCAATCCGTGCAAGCGAATCTTGCGGTGGAGGGTGGCTTGGTCAATTAGCGCGTGCCGCGCAGCTGGCGCAATCCCGCCGCGGTAGTGCTCCAGAACGCGGGAGAGGTACTGGCGCTCCGCCGTCTTCAAGAACTGGCGGAGGGGGAGGCGAAAATCTGCACTACCGCGATCGCGCGGGGCTTTCGGTTCGCCAGCGCCGATATCGACCTCGCGAACCGTGTCCCCCTTTGCGCGGAGCACAGCGCGTTCCATCACATTGAGAAGCTCACGGATGTTTCCCGGCCAGCTGTAAGCCATCAGTTGAGCCAAGGCGCGTTCGGATACCCGATTGATGCCCTTCTCACGCGCCATCTGGTTGTTGCGCAAAAACTCCGCAACCAGTAGCGGCACATCGGCCATCCGCTGGCGCAGTGGTGGTAGCGCAACGGGGACGACGTTGATTCGATAGTAGAAGTCTTCTCGCAGCCGGCCTGCGGCAACGGCCGCGCCAAGGTCCTGGTTGGTAGCCGCCACCACGCGCATGTCGACAGCGATCCGCCGGTTGCTCCCCAAGCGTTCGATCGCGCGTTCTTCCAGCACCCGCAGCAGCTTTGCCTGCATGCTCAGCGGAATACTTTCGACCTCGTCGAGGAAGAGCGTGCCGCCACTTGCCGATTCAATCTTGCCGATGCGGTCGTGCATAGCACCGGTAAAGGCACCGCGATCGTATCCGAAGAGCTCGCTTTCGAGCAACGATTCCGGCACTGCCGCACAGTTGATGGCTACGAATCGCCCCGCCTTGCGCTTACCCTGAAAGTGCATGGCGCGCGCCACCAACTCCTTACCGGTACCCGACTCCCCGGTAATCAGCACCGTGACGTCGCTTTGGGCCAGCATTTCGATGGTCGAAAACAACTCGATCATTGTCGGGTCGCCGCTGACCATGTTGGCGAACGTGTAGCGATCGGCCAGTTGTTTGCGCAGATACTCGATCTCATCGAGCAAGCGGCGCCGTTCCAGCACCTTTTGCGTTGCGAGCAGGATGTCATCAGGCTCGAACGGCTTGGTGATGTAATCGCTCGCTCCCTGCCGCATCGCCTCGACCGCACCCTTGATGCTGCCGTAGCCGGTGATCATTATGACATCGACTCCGGGCCATCGCTCCCGAATCTCGCTAGTCAGCGTAATGCCGTCTTTCCCAGGCATCTTGAGGTCAACTACTGCAAGCGAATACTCAGAAGCGCCGAGCTTTTCAGTGGCTTCCTCGACGTCGGCGGCGGAATCCACCGAGTAATCGTGCGTTGCGTAGAGGCCTTCGAGTTGCCGCCGAATCAACGGATCGTCGTCGACGATCAGGATTCGCACAGCGTTCGTCGGCCCTGCAACTAGGGCTGGAGCGGAAGCGCTATCTCCCACAATACCTCTCCCGATGACGTTCCGTGGGGCCGCAAGGTACCGCCGTGTGTTTCCAGCAGCTTCTCGGCCACCGCCCATCGAACCTCCGACTCCGACGACTCCGGAATCAGCAGCGTCCTTGGCAGGACTACGGTCAAATGCACGACGCGGCCATGATTCTCACCAACGACGCGAACAGGCACCCCCTGATCGTCACCCGCAGCGTGGCGCAATCGCGATGTCAGCAGCGAGAAAGCCCGCGCCAGGCGGCCGGGATCTGCCAGCAACTGTCCCTCCGCAGGAAACTTGGCATCGACCTTCACGGTACACCCAATGGTATCGCTCAACTGCCGTGCAAGTCCTTGCGCGACCTCGGCAGCGGAGATGTACTGCAGCACCAAAGACACCGGCGAAAAATAGTCGAGCACTTGTTGCAGGAAATCCTCAAGCGTGCGGACGTTACTGCGCAACTCTCCCGCGGTCGTGGCATTGCTCTCGCCGCTGATATCGATGAGATGGTACATCCGCTGGAACATGTTGCCGAGCACATGCCCAACCGTCTCAACGACGTGAGATCGCACGACAACGATTTGCCCATCCTGACCGTCCTGCGCCGCTTCATCTGTAGAGTGCGCAGAGGAATCGGCAAACCCGCGACTGGCTATCGCCAACTTCTCACCTACGTCCTCGTGCTGACTGACCAATTTGCTTGCGGCAAGCGCCATTACCCTGTGAGACCAAGACACCCCATCCCCCGGAACCTATGGAATAAAGCAGCAATTAGGCTTCGTGTTGACCCCCGACCGTTACCACGCCCCGTGAAACTTTTTCAAGCGAATTCTGAAATCGGGTGCGTGTGCCTCGCGAATTGACTTTTTAGGTGGGAAACGTGTACGGTCACCATACTTCTGCTCGCCGGACTCAGGGGATGGGAAGGAGGTTGTTGAGTGGAGTCGGCACGCGTATGTGTCATCGATAGTTCGCCAGCTATCAGAGAGACCATCGCCATCGTCTTGGGGGAAGATTACAGCGTCAGCTGTCTTTCCGCCGAGGACTTCTCGCACGATTCCTCAAAAGCAAGTGACGCAGACCTGGTCATCGTTTCCGACGACGCAGTTCCGAAGGAATCAGCCTATCTTTTGCCGCGCGGGCGCCCTGTCCTCTGGTTGCAGCGGCATGCGGGGCGGCCCGTCGCGACCACCGGTCGACACGCCGGCTTAAGGCGATCGTTCAGTCCAGACGAACTGCAGGCGGCAGTGCGAGCGCTCCTCGCCGATTCAAACGCAGCCCCGGCAACCGTCGACCCATGGTCCAGCCTTGAATACCCGATCCTTCCGGCCGACGTGGCACAACTCGCGCGCCGAGCCATCGCAACGCGCCTCCCAGTACTGATTTGCGGCGCGTCGGGAACCGGCAAGGCACGATTGGCCCGGGCAATTCACGCGGCCAGTCAACACGGGCGTTTCGTCCACCTGGCCGACTCCACCTGCACACGGCACGCACTCGAGCAGGCGTGCATCATTGGGCCGGGTAACCTGACCCTGTTCGTCCACGATGTGAGCAGCACCTCTACGGAGGGACAGCAACTACTCCTCGAAATACTGGATTGCGGCGGCCTTGCTTCGCCGGCCGGCTGGCATGCGGTGCACCTCCTTTGTGGAACCTCGCTGAGCTTCTCCGACCTGGCAGGTGCGCGCAACCTGGATCGAGACCTTTTCTATCGGCTCAGTGTCTTGCCTCTCATTCTGCCCCCTCTTCGTGAACGGACAGCGGATATTCCGGCACTTGTGCATTGTGTTTCGAGTGACATTGCGTGCACGCTGCAGCTCGAGCCGGTCAGCTTCACGGCGCGCGCGATGGAGAGGCTCACCCACTACCTCTGGTTCGGGAACCTCGCCGAGTTAGAGACCGTCCTGGCTCGGAGCGTTGCCTTAGCTGGCGGCCGACAGATCGACGCAGACGATTTGCTCTTCGGCTACGGCCGCATCGCCCCGAGGCCACGCGACCGTCGGGCCGAAAGACCCACAACTGGCGGGACGGAAGCCGCTCACAATACAAACGTCGACCTGATCATCAACGAGTTAGCCCACGAGTTCAAGAATCCCATGGTGACGATCAAAACCGTCGCGCAGCAGATGGAACGGCTTTTGGCGGAGCAAGACGGTCGCCAGGATGTAGCACGATTGACGGGCGAGGCAGTCGACCGCATGGATCGGGTTCTAGAGAACCTTCTTCAGTTTACTCGCTTCCGGGCACCTGATCGGCGAGACGTTGCCGTCAGTGCGATCTTGGCCCCGTGTCTATCGGACCTCGCACCCAAGCTGAGTGAACGTCGTGTCACTCTCGACTACCGTCCACCACAGTCGCAATCGGCGTTCGTCGACGCAGCGCAGGTTGGATACGCGCTAGATAACCTGCTGCACGTGATCGCACGCGACCTGCAAAATGGGCAGACCCTTTCTATCCGTCCGATCGGAAGCAGCCCTGTCCTGGCTTTCGAGTATCCCAGCGCTGCACGCTCGTTCGCCGCCACCCTTTCCGGTCTGCTCGATGATACTGGCCAAGACGGCGACGCGTTACCGCTCGGCTTGGTGCTGGCCAAGACGCTCATAGAGCGGAACGGCGGCCACATTGAAACTCATTCGACCGCTACCGCAACAACCGTGACGGTCTGGCTGCCAAGCCGAGAGGAGATGGCAACTGGCAATGGAAAGACGACAAGTCCTAGTAGTTGACGACGAGAACGGCGTCCGAGAGTCCCTCCGTATGGTCCTGAAGGGGCACTACGATGTCATCTG
>Ga0335069_10015306_pt1 | contig 10722 bp, 8 predicted proteins | sample Lox_Sample_11_FD_206714 | JGI IMG/M metagenome (GOLD analysis project Ga0335069, IMG submission 206714) | Soil microbial communities from Loxahatchee National Wildlife Refuge, Florida, United States - Lox_Sample_1.1 | ecosystem: Environmental > Terrestrial > Soil > Wetlands | place: USA: Florida... | reverse complement strand
CGCGCGGAATCCCGCAGATCGGCGACGAGCTCGTACTGACGGTCTCGTTCGAGGCAAACAAGGACTGACGCGCGGCTGGCGCGCGTCGCCGGCACTCACGCACCGTCGAAAGATGCTGCCATGACGTCCTCGCCTTTGCATGCGCTCCGTGGCCTCTTCGCGGCGCTCGCGCTCGCCGCCTTCACCGCTTCGGCGCTCGCCCAGGGCGGGCCGCCCGCAGCTCCGGCTCGCGACGTCGTCGACACGTACTTCGGCATCTCCGTCCACGATCCGTATCGCTACATGGAGGATCTCAAGAGCCCGGATGCCGCGAAGTGGGTCAAGGCACAGGCCGAATACGCGCGCAAGACGCTCGACGGGATCCCGGGGCATGCGGCGCTGCTCAAGCGAATCGCCGAGCTCGGCGACGCTGCGCCTGCGCGCGTTTCCGGCGTGCAGCTGAACAACGGCGCGTATTACTACCTCAAGCGGACCGCGAACCAGAACATCCCGCGCCTCTACATGCGCGTCGGGCTCACCGGCAAGGAGCGGCTGCTCGTGGATCCCGAGGCGATCAAGGCCAAAGGCGGCGAGCATTACGCGATCGATTACTTCGCACCGTCGTTCGACAACCGCTATCTCGCCTACGGCATCTCGGAGGGAGGATCCGAGGACAGCGTCCTGCACGTGATCGAAGTCGCAACGGGCAAGGAGACCGGTGACGTCATCGACCGCGCACAGTTCGGGTCGCCCTCGTGGGACGACGCGAATCGCCTGATCTACAACCGGCTGCGCAAACTCGCTGCCGACGCACCCAAGTCCGACAAGTACCTGAAGAGCAGCGCCTTCGTGCACGTGCTCGGCACCGATCCCGAAAAGGACCGCGCGATCCTCGGGCCCGGCGTCTCGCCGGACCTGGTCAGCGATCCGCTGGCCGTGCCGTTCGTGTCGACCGCACCGGGATCGCCGTTCGCGATCGCCATCGTCGGCAACGGCAATCAGCGCGAGTTCAGCTTGTATGTCGCGCGCGCCGCCGAGATCGCCGACGGCGTTCCGGCATGGCGGCGCATCGCGGGGCTCGACGACCAAGTGACCGACGCCGCGCTGGTCGGCAGCACGCTGTATCTGATGACGCACAAGAATGCGCCGCACTTCAAAGTCGTGCGCGTCGATCCGTCGAAGCCCGACCTCGCGTCGGCGTCCGTCGTCGTTCCGGCGAGCGACGCCGTGATCACCGGAATTGCCGCGGCGAGCGATGCGCTCTACGTCCGCCGGATGAAGGGCGGAGTGAGCGACCTCGTCCGCGTCGAGCATTCGCCCCATGCGAAGTCCGCGCCGGTCAAGCTCGCATTCGACGGCGATATCGACGCTCTCGCCACCGACCCCCGCCTGCCGGGCGTGATATTCGATACCGGCGCCTGGACGCGCTTCGGCGGCTACTACGCCTACGATCCGAAGACCGCCAAGGTCGTCGACACGAAGCTCCAGCCGCAAGGTCCGTTCGACAACCCGACCGACCTCGTCTCGCTCGAAGTGAAGGTCAAGTCCCACGACGGGACGATGGTGCCGCTCTCGATCGTCCACAAGAAAGGGATGAAGCTCGACGGCACGAACCCGACGATCCTCTACGGATACGGCGCGTACGGAATCTCGCAGACGCCGTCCTTCAGCCCGCAATACCTCGCATGGTTCGAGCGCGGCGGCGTCTTCGCCGTCGCGCATGTGCGCGGCGGCGGCGAGAACGGCGAGGAGTGGTACAAGGGCGGCTACCAGCAGACGAAGCCCAACACCTGGCGAGACGCAATCGCCTGTGCCGAGTGGCTCGTCGCGCAGCGCTACACGTCGCCTTCGATGCTCGCGATCGAAGGCGGCAGCCAGGGCGGCATCTTTGTCGGACGCTCGATCACCGAACGCCCCGATCTCTTCGGCGCGGCGATCGACGAAGTGCCCGTGTCGGACGCGATCCGCTCGTCGTCCGAGGCGCTCGGCGAGATCGACAAGACCGAGATAGGAACGACCGATACCGAGGCCGGATTCCGCGCGCTGCTCGCGATGAGCCCGTACCACCACATCACCGACGGGACGAAATACCCGGCGGTGCTCGTGGTGACGGGCATCAACGATCCGCGGGTCGAGGCATGGCAGGCGGCGAAGATGGCGGCGCGGCTGCAGGCGGCGACGGGGAGCGGCAAGCCGGTGCTGCTACGCGTCGACTTCGACGCCGGGCACGGCTACGGATCGACGAAGAAGCAGCGCAACGAGGAGCTCGCCGACATCCTCGCATTCCTGCTCTGGCAACTCGGCGTCAAGGGCTACGGACCGTAGCACTCGTTCAAGGCAGTGCGTCAGTCGCCGCGAACCGTGCCTTCGCGTCGCGGATCGGCGCCGCCGATCCAGCCGTCCTTCGTGTGCACGATCGCCTGCGTGCCGCTCGTCTGCACGATCACGCGCGTCTGGTGACCGAGCGCACGGAGCTTCGGCTCGAGCGCCTCGGCCCACGCGCCGGCCTCGAGCTCGGTGGGGCCGTTGCGGCTGCCGAAGTTCGGCAGCGCCGTCGCCGCCTGTGGATCGAGCCCCCAATCGAGGACTGCGACAAGCGCCTTGACGACATAGTTGATGATCGCCGGCCCGCCAGGGGATCCGGTGATCATGTAGATCTTCCCCGAGCGGTCGTACACGATCGTCGGTGACATCGACGAGCGCGGCCTCTTCCCCGCGTCGACCCGGTTGGCGACGGGTTCTCCGTCTGCGATCGGCACGAACGAAAAATCGGTCAGCTCGTTGTTGAGGAGGAATCCACTCTCCGTCATCAGGTGGCTTCCGAAGCCGTATTCGATCGTCGCCGTCATCGCGACCGCGTTCCCTTCGGCGTCGACGATGCTCATGTGCGAGGTCGACGGGAACTCGGGCGTGGCGGAATCTCCCGAGGCGACGCGCTCGAGGCTCGCCCGAGCGGGAGGCGTCCCCGGTTGCACGCGGCCAAGGCTCGCGTCCGGGCGTATCGAGCGCGAACGCTCCAGCAGGTAGTCGCGATCGAGAAGCCCGTTGGGTGGAGTGTAGAAGGCGGGATCGGCCATGTATACACTGCGGTCGGCATACGCGAGCCGTCCGGCTTCGCTGATGAAGTGAACGCTCCAGAAGCCCGCAGGCTCCATCGACTTCATGTCGAATCGCTCGAGCATGCCGAGGATCTGCAACACCGTGGGCCCGCCGGAAGACGGCAGGGGCATTCCGCAGACACGGTACGTGCGATAGTTGCCGCACACCGGCTCGCGAATCTCGACCTTGTAGCCGGCGAGGTCGGCGAGCGTCATGTCGCCCGGGTTCGCGGGGTCGGTGGTCACCGTGGCGACGATGTCGCTCGCGATTTGTCCTTCGTAGAACGTCTTCGCGCCGCCGGCGGCGATCTTGCGCAGCGTCGCCGCGTAAGCGGGATTTCTGATCGTTCGCCCGACGGGGATCGGATTGCCCAGGAAATCGTAGAAGTAGGCGCGGGCCCGAGGCTGCACGAAACGCTGCTCGGCCGCAATCAGTACGTTGAGGCGAGGCGATACCGGGAAGCCGTTCTCGGCGAGATCGATCGCCGGTGCGAAGAGCTTCGCCCACGGGAGTCGTCCATGCCGCTTGTGCACTTCGGCGAGCAGCGCAACCGTTCCCGGAACGCCCACCGATTTCCCGCCGATGACCGCCGAGAAGAAGGAGAGCGGCTTGCCGTCGCCGTCGAGAAAGCGGTCGGGCTTTGCCGCAGCGGGCGCCGTCTCGCGGCCGTCGTACGCGATCAGCTTGTTTCGCATCGCGTCGTGTACCAGCATGAACCCGCCGCCGCCCAGTCCCGACGATTGAGGCTCGACGAGGCCCAGCACGAGCTGCACGGCGATCGCGGCGTCGACGGCGCTACCGCCCGCGCGCAGGATCGCGTAGCCGGCATCGACGGCGAGAGGGTTCGCCGCAGCCACCATGAATCGCCGGGCCGCGACCGGCTTTCGGTCGTGCCAGCCGGAAGGGACTTCGGGCGGCTCGTCCTGCGCGAGGCCGAGGACCGACCACGACGCGAGCGCCGCGATCAGGAAGCGCGAACGGCGCACCGAGCGCGCCGATGTCATCGCGACACGCGCGCTCGGCATCGAACCGCGAACTACTTCTTCGGCGCGTCCTTCGGAGCTTCGGCTGCGGGCGCCGTTGCTGGAGCTGAGGGTGCAGGGGCCGGCGCGGACGCCGACGGCGCCGCAGCAGGCGCCGATGCCGGAGCGGCCGCAGGTGTCGCGGGAGCGGCCGCCGGCTCGGACGTCGCTGCCGGCGCCGACACTGCGGCCGGGGCGCTCACCGGCGCCGCTATCGGCTTCGCCGCATAGATGCCGCCGAGCAGCGGCACGATCATCAGCGCAACGATGTTGATGATCTTGATCAGCGGATTGACGGCGGGACCCGCGGTATCCTTGTACGGATCGCCGACGGTGTCGCCCGTCACGGCAGCCTTGTGCGCATCGGAGCCCTTGCCGCCGTGATGGCCGTCTTCGATGTATTTCTTCGCGTTGTCCCACGCACCGCCGCCCGTGGTCATCGAGATCGCGACGAAGAGGCCCGTGACGATCGTGCCCATCAGCAGGCCGCCCAACGCCTGGGGACCGAGCGCCAGACCCACGATCACCGGCACGAGCACCGGCAACAGCGACGGAACGATCATCTCCTTGATCGCCGCCTTGGTCAGCATGTCGACGGCCACCCCGTACTCGGGCTTCGCCGTGCCTTCCATGATGCCCTTGATCTCCTTGAACTGGCGGCGCACTTCGACGACGACCGCACCTGCCGCACGTCCCACCGCCTCCATCGCCATTGCGCCGAAGAGATACGGGATGAGCCCACCCAGGAAGAGGCCGACGATCACCTTGTAGTTCGACAGGTCGAACGAAACGCCGATGTCGGCGGTCTCGAGCGCGTGCGTGTAGTCGGCGAACAGCACCAGCGCGGCAAGCCCCGCCGATCCGATCGCGTAGCCCTTGGTCACCGCCTTCGTCGTATTGCCGACGGCGTCGAGCGGATCGGTGATCGCGCGCACCGAGTCGGGGAGCTTCGCCATCTCGGCGATGCCGCCGGCGTTGTCGGTGATCGGGCCGTAGGCGTCGAGCGCGACGATGATGCCCGCCATCGACAGCATCGACGTGGCCGCGATGGCGATGCCGTAGAGTCCAGCGAGCAGGAACGACACCCAGATCGCGATGCAGACGGCGATCACCGGCAGCGCGGTCGCCTTCATCGAGACGCCGATGCCTGCGATGATGTTCGTCGCGTGGCCGGTGGTCGACGCCTGCGCGACGTGGCGCACCGGGCTGAATTCCGTTGCCGTGTAGTACTCGGTGATGACGACCATCGCGGCAGTGAGCGCGAGGCCGACCAGACCCGAGCCCCACAGCCGAAGCACGGTGAGCTCCGGGTTCGTCTCGGTGATGCCGCCCATCCAGCGATAGGTGATGTACAGGAAGCCAGCCGCCGAAATCACGCCGGCGACGATCAGCCCGCGGTAGAGCGCGTTCATGATCTTGCCCCCGGGGCTGGCCTTCACGAAGAAGCAGCCGATGATCGACGCGAGGATCGACCAGCCGCCGAGCACGAGCGGATAGGTGACCGCCGCTTCGGCATTCGACTTGAGCAGCAGCGCGCCGAGGAGCATCGTCGCGACGAGCGTGACCGCGTACGTTTCGAAGAGGTCCGCAGCCATCCCCGCGCAGTCGCCGACGTTGTCGCCGACGTTGTCGGCGATCACTGCCGGGTTGCGCGGATCGTCTTCGGGGATGCCCGCCTCGACCTTGCCGACGAGGTCGGCGCCGACGTCCGCGCCCTTCGTGAAGATCCCGCCGCCGAGACGCGCGAAGATCGAGATCAGCGAGCCGCCGAACGCAAGCCCGACCAGCGGCTCGATCGCGTGGTGCAGGCCGTCCTGCATGAGGTTTGGCGCGCCGCGCGCGGAGCCGATGAGGAACCAGTAGAAGCCCGCGACGCCCAGGAGGCCGAGGCCGACGACGAGCATGCCGGTGATCGCGCCGCCGCGGAAGGCTATCGCGAGCGCTTCGTTGAGGCCCGTGCGCGCGGCTTCCGCGGTGCGCACGTTCGAGCGCACCGACACGTTCATCCCGATGTAGCCCGCGAGGCCGGAGAGAATCGCGCCGACGGCGAAGCCGGCCGCTGTCGCACCGCCGAGGAACCACCAGATGACGATGAACAACAGCACGCCGACGATGCCGATCGTCATGTACTGGCGGTTGAGGTACGCCTTTGCGCCCGCCTGGACCGCTGCGGCGATTTCGCGCATCCGGTCGTTTCCGGTCCCCTTCGCCATGATCCAGCTCGTGGACACGATGCCGTAGACGACCGCCGCTACCGCGCAGAGGAGCGCGAAAATGACCCCTGTGGACATTGCTGACTCTCCCTAACCCGTAAAAGATCGCAAGAAGCCGTGGCGAAACTGCGGCGCGGGGCCTGTGGTCGACCCTCGCCCGGGGCACGAGCCTTTTCGGCCCCAGCCCGAGCGTTTCGACGGCTGCGGAGGCGACCGGCGAGAGCGGGTCGCCGCCTCAAGAAACAGGTAATTATGCCAGCTTCGGCAGGCCCAAGTCGAGCCGAGCGTTGGCGTTCGACCGTGCGCCGACCGACCGCCCGCGCGGCGGTTGCGCCCTTTCCGCCGCGAAGGCCCGGGATCGCTCGGGTCAGATCTTGAATTCGGTTCCGAGCTTCTTCGGCACCGCGACGTTCTTGAGCCGTGCGTAGCGCGGTACGCCATCCTTGAACGGCGGGAACGTTTCGCCGCGGATGAGCGGAGCGAGGTAGGCGCGCGCCTTCGCGGTAATGCCGAAGCCGTCGGCGGTGACGAAGTCGCGAGGCAGCTTCTTCTCGACGTTGGCGACCTTGTCGAGCGGAACGGCCTCGATCCGCCAGCGATAAGGCGAGTCTGACCTGCGCACGATCGCCGGCATCACCGCGTTCTGACCGGAGACCGCGAACTGCACCGCAGCCTTGCCCACGGCGTAGCTGTGCTCGAGGTCGGTCTTCGACGCGATGTGGCGGGCGGCCCGCTGCAGGTAGTCGGCCACCGCCCAATGGAATTTGTACTTGAGCCGATCCCTCACGATGCCCGCGACGAGCGGTCCCACGCCGCCCAGTTGCGCGTGTCCGAATGCATCCTTGGTGCCGGCTTCGGCCATCAGCTTGCCCCCGGAATTGCGCAAGCCTTCCGAAACGCCGACGCAGCAATAGCCGTGGCGCTCGACGTTCGCCGCAACGGCGGCCGTGAACGCCGCTTCGTCGAACGGGATCTCGGGGAATAGCAGGATCAGCGGAATCGGCGTCGAGGCGTCCTGCGCCATCCCGACCGCGGCAGTGATCCACCCGGCGTTGCGGCCCATCACCTCGAGCACGAAGACCTTCGTCGACGTCTTGGCCATCGAGGCGACGTCGAACGCCGCTTCCCGCATCGAAGTCGCGACGTACTTCGCGACCGATCCGAAGCCGGGGCAGTTGTCCGTGACGGCGAGATCGTTGTCGACCGTCTTCGGCACGTGAACGGCCACCAGCGGATAGCCGAGCCGCTCCGAGAGCTGCGACACCTTCAGACAGGTATCGGCGGAGTCGTTGCCGCCGTTGTAGAAAAAATAGCCGATGTCGTGCGCGCGGAACACCTCGATCAGCCGTTCGTACTGCGCGCGGCTCTCGTCGAGGCCTTTCAGCTTGTAGCGGCACGAGCCGAACGCGCCGCCCGGCGTGTGGATCAGTGCGGCAATCGACGCAGCGCTGTCCTTGCTAGTGTCGATCAGATCCTCGGTGAGCGCCCCGATGATGCCGTTGCGGCCAGCGAGCACCTTGCCGATGCGATTGCGGTGCACCCGCGCGGTCTCGATGACGCCCGCGGCGGTCGCATTGATGACGGCCGTCACGCCGCCCGATTGCGCGTAGAAAGCGTTGCGTTTGGTCGGCGATCGCATAGCTACCCTCCTTCGTGCGTCGACTGGAAGCCCCGGTCCGGAGGCCGGCAGCCGTCGCGTTACAGCGCCGCGTTCGCCTGCGCGATCCGCTCCACGATCTCCGCGAGGTGCGCGGGATCGCAGCGCTCCCGAATGGCGTCGGGAGTCGCCGCGTAGAAGCCCGCGCGCGCGCCCTCCTTCGGATCCCATCTGTCCGGCAGATGCGCGCGGTGCTTCGCGACGAACCGCCGTCTGTACTCTTCCCAGACGGAATCGAATTTCCCGGCAGACTGATGGATGATCACGATGTCGCGGCAGACCGCCACTGCGAACCCTGCTCGATACGCGCGAAACGAAAAATCCAGATCATACAGATGGAAGTGGTCGAACAGCGCCTCGTCGAAGGGCACCGACGTCGCCACCCTGCGCCGCATAGCCATGAACACGCCATCGAGCGCCTGAATTCCGGGTACGACGAGCGGCCCTCCCCCCTGGAGCACCGTCACGTACTCTCCCGAGTCGGCATCCGGCCTGCTTATCAGCGCGAATGCGTACGGATCGCCCGCGGCCTCCCATTTGCCGTTGACGAGCCGCGTCGTGCCGGCTATGCCGATCAGGTCGAACTCTTTCAGATGACGATCGAGGCGCGCGGCGAAGTCCGGCGTCAGAATCTCGATATCGTCGTGAGAGAGGATCACGAGCTCGCCGTGCGAGCGGGCGATCCCGCGGTTGTAGCCTTCGGCGAGCGAGCGCGCATCGTGGATGCCGACGATCTCGAGCTCGCGCCCGCCGTACAGCAACCGATAGTTCGCCGTCACGCGCGCGAACTTCGCGTCATCGATGCTGCAGATCACCGCCGACACCGACGGTTGGGTGCGCGTCAACTCTTCAGAGCCGCAAGGCAGGCTGCGCGCACCGCGTCGACGCCGCCCATGCCGTCTATCTTCCGGTATTTCGGCGCGCGCGGGTCGCCGCTCGCGGCCCATCTTTCGTAATACGCGACGAGCGGCTTCGTCTGCGCGCGGTAGACCTCGAGGCGCTTCCTGACGGTCTCCTCGCGGTCGTCGGGTCGCTGGATCAGGTCTTCGCCGGTTACGTCGTCCTTGCCTGGAGCCTTCGGCGGGTTGTACGCGAGGTGATAAGTCCGGCCGGAGGCGACGTGGACGCGCCGCCCGCTCATCCGCTCGATGATCGCCGCGTCCGGCACATCGATCTCCTCGACGTAATCGAGCGCGACTCCGGCATCGCGCATCGCGTCGGCCTGCGGGATGGTCCGCGGAAAGCCGTCGAAGAGATAGCCCTTCGCACAGTCCGGCGCCTTGAGCCGGTCTTTCACCAGCGCGATGATGATGTCGTCCGAAACGAGCCCCCCGGAATCCATGACGGCCTTGGCAGCGAGGCCCACGGGCGTCTTCGCCGCGATCGCCGCGCGCAGCATGTCGCCCGTCGACACTTGAGGTATCCCGTAATCCTGCGTGATGAAACCAGCCTGCGTTCCCTTGCCGGCGCCGGGCGGGCCGAGAAGAATCAGTCGCATGTCTTTCCTCCCCGCGGCCGATTCTGTCCGCAAACGCGGGAAGGGTCAATCGCGCGGAAATCAGACGGCGCCCGAGGCGAACAAGGCGCGAACGCGCTCGAGATCTTCGGGCGTGTCGATCCCGGGCGCCGGCGTGCCCTTCGTGACCTCGACGACGATACGGAATCCGTGCCAGAGCGCCCGCAATTGCTCGAGCGCTTCGAAGCGCTCGACCGCGGCCGGAGCGAGCGCGGGATACGCGCGGAGAAAACCCGCGCGATATGCGTAGAGTCCATAGTGACGGTAGATCGGGAGCCCCGGCGGCACGGGCGCCCGGCCACCGGCGAAGTCGTCGCGCGCCCACGGTATCGTCGCGCGGCTGAAGTAGAGCGCGTGGTTGCGATGGTCGAGGACGACCTTGACGACGTTCGGATTGAAGGCCTCGGCCTCGTCGTCGATCGGATGGCACGCCGTCGCGATCGCGGCATCGGCATGCGCGGCGAGGAGCTCGGCCATCGCGCGGATCAGAGGCGGGGAAAGGAGCGGCTCGTCGCCCTGGACGTTGACGACGATGGCGTCGTCGGGGAGCCCGAGGCGCTGCGCAGCTTCCGCGAGCCGGTCGGTGCCGGTGGGGTGGTCGGCGCGCGTGAGGCACGCCGTGATGCCGTGCGCCTCCACGGCGGCCTTGATCCGCCCGTCGTCGGTCGCCACCACGACGCGATCGGCGCCCGCTTGCTGCGCGCGCAGCGCGACGCGGACGACCATTGGCTTTCCGGCGATGTCGGCGAGCGGCTTGCCGGGGAGGCGCGTCGACGCGTAGCGCGCAGGGATGATGACGGTGAAGGGGGTCACGCGTTGGGGGCGGTCACTCAGCGGCCAGATCGGCCTCGTTCACTCGCGGCCCCCACGACGCGCTTGCGCGCTCGATCGCGGCCTCTGCTCGGTCACGTTGTGCGGCGGCCTGCGTTGTCGGCCGCCTCGTTCATTCGGCAACGCGCGAAGCGCGCTGCAACGCGCTTCGCTCGCCCGCCACTTTCATTCGTACTCACTCGGCTCCAACCGCCGCGCCTCGTCCTCGAGCATCACCGGAATGCCGTCGCGTATCGGGTAGGCGAGCCGCGCGGACTTCGAGATGAGCTCCTGCTTGTCCTTGTCGTAGACGAGCGGACCCTTGGTGACGGGACAGACGAGTATTTCAAGCAGCTTGGGGTCCACGGATCCGTTTCTCGATCAGTGCGACGAGCGCATCGTCGACGTGCGCCCGGACGGGCAGAT
>Ga0335069_10015305_pt1 | contig 10722 bp, 9 predicted proteins | sample Lox_Sample_11_FD_206714 | JGI IMG/M metagenome (GOLD analysis project Ga0335069, IMG submission 206714) | Soil microbial communities from Loxahatchee National Wildlife Refuge, Florida, United States - Lox_Sample_1.1 | ecosystem: Environmental > Terrestrial > Soil > Wetlands | place: USA: Florida... | reverse complement strand
GCGGCGCGGGCGCTGGAGAACGCGCGCGGCGCCCGCTTCCACCGGACGCAGTTGTCCTACCAGGCGCTCCGCGATCTGTACCTTCGGCTGGGGCGCGCCGACGAGTCCGCGCGCTGGGCGGAGAAGGTCCTGCCCGCGCCCTGAGCGTGGGCACTGCCCGCCTCCAGGTTCGGCGAGCTCCGGATCGACGGCCAGACCTACGGCGAGGTCCGCAGACGCAAGAAGCGCTCTTCCCAGCGGTGCCTGGGCGACCTCGGTCACACGCCAGTGTCCCTGTACGAGAGGATCCCCCTGGCGGCGCAAGCGGCTGGTCATCGGCACCGGGGCGGGTCGGCTCCCGGTCATGGACCAGGTGCACGCCGAGGCGCGACGCGGCCGGGTCGAGCTGATGGTGGTACCCACCGCCAGGGCCGTCCTCATCCTGCGTCGCCACCACCAGGGCTCCAACGCCATCCTGCAGGTGACGTGTTGGCCGGGGCCGGACCCCGCCGTGGGCTTCCCTGGCGCGGCCACCCGGTTAGCACTCGGTCCGGGTGGCTCTCTCCCTCCTCGGCGCACTGATCTTCACGGCCACGCTGGCGGCCATCATGGTGCGGCCCTATCGCCTCCCCGAGGCCGTGGCCGCGGCGGCCGGGGCGGCGGCCATGCTCCTGGCGGGGACTGTCCGACCGGCGGAGGCCACCCGGGTGCTGGTCGGCCAGCTCAACGTATACGGGTTCTTCCTGGCGAGGCCGAGGAGGGCGCCGCCGCCGCCGCCCTCAAGGAGGCGCGCGCGGAGGCCGAGCGGTCTGGGCTCCGCTGCCAGCCGCACGCGGAGCGAGGACGGCCGGAGCAGGTGCTGGTGGAGTGCGCCCGGCGGCTCGGGTGCCAGCTCATCGCCATCCGCTCCAGCGAAGGGGAGGCAGGGAGGGCACGCCTAGGCCCCGCGTCGTTCGGACATACCGCTCGCCACGTGCTGGACCATTCTCCCTGCGACGTGCTGGTGGTGCGTGCCACCTGATGGCGCATCGCCACCACGCGGTCGGTCCCTCTGCGAACCGACCGCTTCTTGGCCGTCAGCCCCTTCAGGGCTCGGAGGACTCCCCTCGCTGCTGCCGGTGTACCCGTCGGCTCGCATGCGGGCCACGATGAGCGCTCGAGGGAGCTCGTCCACCTCCGTCTGGCCGGGCGGGAGGTACTGCGCGGCGGAACGGGGTCCTTTCCGGGCGCGAATCCCGACCTGGACGAAATGACCGGAGCCGGCTCGGCCCCGGCATCGGCCAGGCTCACGTACCCTCTGCCCGGGCTCAGCGCGACGCGCGCCCTCCCGGTCGAGATGATCACGCGCTCGGCGGCGTGGACGCGCACCACGGAGCCGTGGCCGACGTCTCCGACGACGCTCACCGTCCTCCACTTGTGGCGGGCGATGATCGAAGTCAGGTTGAGGGAGGGGCGTGGACGGTCAAGCCCGGGAACAGGTGCACGCTTTCCGACCCGGAGCGCAGCGGATATTTACTATGATGTCCAAATGTCTGTGGGTCACCGGGGGTCCGCGGCACGGGATGGCGTTCGGGTGTCGAAGGGGCCTGGCCGCTCGGAGGCCCCCGGCCGCCCGTGCTAGATTCCGAACCCATGCCCAGGGCCTTGGCCGACAAGAACGAGAGGGAGGGGCCCCGCCTGGCCGCGGTCAGGGCCCGGTGGGCGCAGCTGCGGGTCACCGTCACCGAGCAGCACAAGCTCTTCGGGCTCACCCTCGTCATCGGGGGGCTGTGCGGCCTGGCCGCGGTCGCGTTCCACCTGACCATCAACCTCTTCACCCGCCTGGCCATCGACCCTGCCCTGGCCGCTCCCGGCCGCACGTGGATCCCGTGGACGCTGATCGTGCCGACCGCGGGCGGCCTCGTCTCCGGCCTGATCTTGGAACGGGTCGTCCCCAATGCGCGCGGGAGCGGCATCCCGCAGGTGAAGGTGGCCTACGCGGGGAGGTCCGGTCCGCTGCGGGCTCGCGACTCGCTCGGCAAGTTCTTCGTCTCGGCGCTGCAGATCGGGACGGGATCCTCCCTGGGCCGCGAGGGGCCGACCGTCCAGATCTGCGCGGGGATCGCGAGCCGCGTGGGCAGGCTGGCCGGCGTGTCGCCTCAGAACGTGCGCCGCCTCCTGCCGGTGGGCGCCGCGGCGGGCATCGCCGCGGCCTTCAACGCACCCATTGCCGCCGTGACCTTCACCATCGAGGAGGTGGTCGGGAAGCTCGACCAGACCGTGCTCTCCGGGGTGGTCGTGGCGGCGGCCTTCGCCGCCATCGTGGAGCGCAGCGTGCTCGGGGTCCACCCCATCTTCGAGATCCCGCAGGCCTACGCGCTGGAGCACGCTTCTTCGCTGCTCCTCTACGCGGCCCTGGGCCTGGTCTCGGCGGGGCTCGCCCTGTTCTTCACCGAGTCGCTGCTGGCACTGCGCAAGCGGTTCAAGGCTGCGCCCCGTCGCTGGGCTCACCCGGCAGTCGGAGGCCTGGCCACCGGCATCCTGGCGGTGACGGCCCTCGGCCTCCTCGGCGCCCGGGGCGTGACCGGAGGCGGCTACGCGACCCTGGGAGATGCGCTCGCCGGCAGGCTCGGCGTCACCCTGCTCGTGTCCCTTTGCGCGCTGAAGCTCGCCGCCACGGTGCTGTCCTACTCGAGCGGCGCTGCCGGGGGCATCTTCGCGCCAACGCTCTTCATCGGGGCCATGGCGGGCGGGGCCGTGGGGGCCCTGGACGTCGCGCTGTTCCACCACTCGGTGGACTCGCTGGGGGCGTTCGCCCTGGTGGGCATGGGGGCGGTCTTCGCCGGCATCATCCGCGCGCCCATCACCTCGGTGCTCATCATCGTCGAGATGACCGGAGGGTACTCGCTCATCCTCCCCCTGATGATCGCCAACATGCTCTCCTACGGCATCGCCCGCTACTACCGGCCCACGCCGATCTACGAGGCCTTGCTCGACCAGGATGGCGTCAGCCTTCACGAACGGACGATGGCGGACCGGCTCGAGGGCGTCTCGGTTCGCCAGGTTCCACTCGACCGCACCTCCTATCGAACCTTCGGCAGGGCGGCCGGGATCCGCGATCTCCTCGAGGCGCTCTCGGGTCGGACGCGCCAGGAGGTGTTCCCTGTGCTGGAGGGACGGCGGCTGGTGGGGATCATCACCCTCCAGGACCTCATCGGCATCGCCGGACAGCCGCAGCTGGAGGGTCTGGCCAACGCCTCGGACGTGATGCGCCCCCCGGTCGCGATCGGCCAGGACGACGGCGTGCGCTCCGCCTTCGAGGCCATGCTTTCGCAGGGCGTGCGTGAGCTCCCGGTGACGGACGCGGATGGGGCCATCGTCGGCTTCGTCGACGAGACCTCGATCGCCCACGCCTACATGAGCGTCCGCGAGCGCGACGGGCGCTAGCAGGTTCGGGGCGCCGCGCCGCCTCCTCTGGAGCGGCCCTTTCCTCGCCGGCTGGACCCAGGAACGGAACGGGCTCCTTGTCGAGCCGGGCGCCCTGGCACGGGACGCGCCGGTCGCCAGCCCGGCTCGGCCGTGGTAGGTGTCTCGGCCGAGTTCCTGGACCTTGCACCTCTCCCGGTGCCCTGGGCGCTCCTGGGAAGGCCAGCCCGACCCGATGACGCGAAGCGAGATCCGACGCCTGCTCGACTACGCGTTCGCACTCGCGCTCTCCACGACCGCCCTTCTGCTCCGGAAGCTGCTGCCCCTCGAGCCCGGGGTCGGGCTCTACCCGTTGCCGCTTGCCGCCATCATCGTCAGCGCCTGGCGGGGAGGCCGTGGCCCTGGGCTGCTGGCGACATCGGTCTGCGCAATCGGGATCGCCTTCTGGCTGCTGCCGCCGCTGCATTCCCTGGAGGTCCAGGGGAGCAGCGGCATCGGGTTCGGCATCTTCGTGGTCGTGGCCCTGCTGGCTGTCGAGTTCAGCATGGGGAGGCGCCGGGCCGAGCGCGCGCTCCGCGACAGCGAGGCGCGCCTCCGGCAGATCGCCGCCTACCTGGCCGAGGCCCAGCGCCTCAGCCACACCGGCAGCTGGGCCTGGGTCCCGTCGACCGGCGAGGTCCGCTACCTCTCCGAGGAGTGTCGCCGCATCCTGGGCCTGGAGGACGAGGAGGACTCTGCCCGACTCTCGAGCGCCCTCCTGGAACGGATGCGACCACAAGACCGGGAGGCGGCCCGGAAGACTCTGGAGGAGGCGATCCGGGGCGGACGGGACTTCGAGCTCGACTACGGCATCGTTCTGCCCGACGGATCGCCCCGGAACATCTACGTCATCGGGCACCCCGCCTTCGACGCCTCGGGAAGGACCACCGAGTTCGTTGGCACGTTGGTCGACGTGACCGAGCGGAAGCGGGCGGAGGAGGAGCGCGAGCGGCTGCAGCAGGCGCAGTCGGACCTGGAGCGCAGCAACCGGGTGAGCACCATGGGGGAGCTGGCCGCCTCGCTGGCCCATGAGATCCGGCAGCCCATCGCCGCCGCCCTGACCAATGCGCGGACCTGCCTGCGCTGGCTGGACCGCGACGAGCCCGAGGTGGCGGAAGCCCGCGCCGCGGCGACCCGGGCGGCCGACGACGTGACGCGGGCGGCGGAGATCATCACCCGGGTCCGCTCGATGTTCCAGAAGGCCTCGCCGCGGCGCGAGCTGGTCGATCTCAACACGGTGGTGGGGGAGATGGTCTCCGTCCTCCGCGGAGAGGCGCACCGGCATGCCGTCTCCATCCGCATCAACCTGGCGCCCGGCCTGCCCAGCGTCAGCGTCGACCGGGTCCAGCTCCAGCAGGTGCTCATGAACCTCATCCTGAACGGCGTCGACGCCATGAAGGACGTGGGCTCGCCGCGCGACCTGGCCATCGAAACGCAGCGGCGCGGCGACGATTGCCTCGTCTCCGTGTCAGACACGGGGCCGGGCATCTCACCCGACCTGTCCGACCGCATCTTCGACGCGTTCTTCACCACCAAGGCGGACGGCACGGGGATGGGCCTGACCATCAGCCGATCGATCGTCGAGGCCCACGGGGGCAGGCTCTGGGCCGAGTCCGGTCGCCAACGCGGCGTGGCGTTTCACTTCACCCTGCCGGCGGGCGGGAAACCGGTCGCGTGAGCTGATCGGGAAGGAGCGGGTGCGCTCGACGAGGGGCGGGCAGGCCGCCGGGCCGGCGATCAGCCCCGGGGGCGCTCCAGCCTGGCCGCCATCCGGACCAACTCCGCGACCGATCCCGCCTGCATCTTCCGCATCACCCGACCGCGGTGCACCTTGACGGTGATCTCGCTCGTCCCGAGCTCCCCGGCGATCTGCTTGTTCAGCATGCCGGCGACGACCCGAGCCATCACCTCTCGCTCCCGCTCGGTGAGGCCGGCGTAGCGCTCCCTCGCCTCGGTGTCTCGGAGGCGCTCCTGCCATGCGACGCAGTCCCGCTCCAGGGCGGCCCGGATCGCCTCGACGAGCTGCTGGTCTTGGAAGGGCTTGGTCAGGAACTCCACGGCCCCGGCCTTCATCGCCTTCACCGAGCTGGGGATGTCCCCGTGGCCGGTGAGGAAGATGGTGGGAATGCACCTCCCCGAGTCGAGCAGCGTCCGCTGGACCTCGAGCCCGTTGAGCCCTGGCATCTGCAGGTCCAGCACCAGGCAGCTCGGCCCGGCGGGCCGCGAACCCTCCAGGAACTCACGGGGCGATCCGTACGCCTCGGAACGAAGGCCGACCGCTCTCAGGAGGCCCTGGATGGCCGCCCGCAGTCCCGCGTCGTCGTCGACGATGAACACGATGGGGTCGTTCGCAGCCGCCACGGGGGCTCCTCCCGCGCACGCTACCCCATCGCGCCCCGGCGATCGACGGGGCCAAACGGCGCCCTGGCTCGGCGCGGGGGCGGGGCCATCTTGTGGCCCCGCCCCCGCCGTCGGGCTTCAGCGCTGGATCTGGAAGTCGTCGCGCCGGTTGCGAGACCAGCAGGCCTCGTTCTTCTCCCGGCAGAGCGGCCGCTCCTTGCCGTAGCTCACCGTCTGCACATCGCCGATGCCCAGGTCGGCGAGGTACTTGCGCGCGGCCTCCGCCCGCCGCTCGCCGAGGGCCAGGTTGTACTGGGTGGTGCCGCGCTCGTCGCAGTTCCCCTGCACCTGCACCTGCCGGGCGGGCGCCGCCTTGAGGCAGTCGCCGAGCCGCTGCAGCGTCGCCTGAGCGTCGGAGGTGAGCAGGGACTTGTCGAAGTCGAAGTGGATGGTGAAGTTGGCGGCCTCCATGCACTCGGAGGGGATCGGCGGCGGCGGCGCAGGTGCCTCGGCCTTGGGAACCACACAGCGCCCATCCTGGCAGGTCCCCTCGCTGCAGTCGCGGTCGGAGCCACACGTGCCGGCGGGACGGGCCAGGCAGCGCTCGCCCTGGCACATCTGGCCGGCCGGGCAGTCCATGTCGCCCGAGCACTGTGGCTTGGGAACGCACTTGTCCGCCCGGCAGACGAACCCCGCCTGGCAGTCGGCGTCGGCGCCGCACTCCTGGCAGCGCCCCTCCACGCAGACCTTCCCGTACCCTTCCTGCGCGGCACAGTCAGCGCTGGTCTTGCACTCTCCGTTCTTGGGTTTGGCGGCGCACCCCGCGACGGCGAGGGCGCCGGCGGTGACGACTGCCAGCCAGGTGAATCGCTGCCTGTGGGTCTCCTTCACGGGTCTTCTCCTGTGTTGTGCTCTACCTGGGTTCACGACGCTGGCTACGGGATCGACCGGACCGCCTCCCGAATTGCGTCGAGGAGGCTCTGATCGTCGAACGGCTTCTGGAAGACGCGCGCCGCGCCGGCAGCCATGGCGCGCGCGTGGATCTCCGCGTTCCAGTGGGCGGTGATGAAGATGACGGGGAGCCCGGGTGAGCGGCTCCTGAGCTCTGCCTGGAGCTCGAGGCCGGACATGCCGGGCATGCGAACGTCGGCGACGACACAGGCTGTCTCCGCCTCGATCCCCGACCGCAGGAACTCCTCGGCCGAGGCGAACGCTCGGGCCGCGATCGCCGCCGCTCGCATGAGTCCGAGCAGGGCAATCCGGACCGAGGCGTCGTCGTCCACGATGGCGACGAGCCGAGGCGGAGCGACCATGGCCGCCAGGCTATGCGGCGCCCGCAGGGCTCTCTACTATACCTTGGTATACCCGCGTGGAGCCGCTGCCCCGGCGCGCCGGGGACCACCCCCGCGCCCGTTCACGGCACAGCACCGAACCCGATCAGCGTTCGCGTGCCGACGGGGGCTCCAGCTCGTGAAGGAGGGCCCGCACCGGCGGGGGACCGATCGCTCCACGGCGGGAGATGAGCGAGAAGACGAGCAGGCAGGCGCCCACCAGGGCGGTGTTGAGCCGCATGAGGGGCGGCGCCGAAGGGAGCACCCACACCGAGGCCAGCAGCCACGACCCCAGCAGCGTGTTCAGGACGCGGACCCCGTCGGCCAGGGTCGCGACCGTGGAGAACACGAACGCCAGGTAGCCGACCAGCAGCGCGTTGATGCGCCCGGGGCCCCCGGCGTCCCAGGCGAGGGCCGACACCACCAGCCAACCGCTCAGCACGATGTTTCCCGCCCGCGCCCACAAGCCGTCCGGGTGTCGCGCGTGCATCTGTCCCGCCTTGGGCAAGTGACTCCTTCGTCCCTTGGATGTCTTACTACCGGCGGTGGAGGCTCCTCGCAACCCGGCGCAGGCCACCCCTGGAGAGCTTCGCGCCTCGGATCGCCGTGTGGGCCACCTCGCTCCCGGGCCGGGGGTCGTTCCCTCCGCCGGGGGCGGTGACCATCGTTCTCCCATGCAAGCGATCGAGACCACCCGGGATGCACGTTCGGCGCTGCTGGCGCGCGGCGCCGGGGTGGCTTTGGGCCTCTGGTTGTTCGCGTCGGCCTTCCTGTGGCCCCACCAGGGCAATGTCCGCTACGACGACTGGCTGTGCGGGCTCTTCGCCGCCTCCAGCGCCCTGGCGGCCCTGTGGGCCCCCGCCTTCCGCGAGGTGCCGGCCTTCATCGCGGTCTGGTTGGCTGCGGCGGTAGCGGGTGTGCTGCGCTACCGCTCTTCCGCCACCGGGCTGCACGACCTGGTCCTGGCCGGCGCCATGCTGCTCGCCTCCCAGATCGGCGAGCGTGGCGCGCCTTGAGGGCGGGTGGCGCTCACCGGCCGGCGCGGCCCAGCCAGGCCTCCAGCCGCGCCAGGCCTCGCTCGCTGACCGGGATCCGCACCCCGCTGATCAGCACCGCCGCCTTGGCGTCCTTGCTGGTGGGCTCGATCCGGGTCAGCCGATCGCCCTGGACCAGGTAGGATCGGTGCAGGCGCAGGAAGCGCGCCGGGTCGAGCGATGCCTCCAGGTCCTGGAGCGTCTGCTCCTTGAGCCAGTTCCGCTCCCCGCTCACCAGCTCCACGTAGTCGCCCTGGGCGCGGGCGTAGTCCAGCTCGGCGACCGGGAGGATCTCGACCTTGGCGCCGTCCTTGATCACCAGGCGGGCCGCGTAGACGCCGTCCGGGCGAGCCGCCGTCGACAGGGCCGTGGCCGACACCGGCCGCTGCCTCCCCAGCCGTAGCTCGGCCCGCTCCAGCGCCTGGGCGAACCGCGCCTCGGTGAAGGGCTTGAGCAGGTAGTCGACCGCGTTCACCTCGAAGGCGCGCAGCGCATAGCGGTCGTAGGCGGTGGTGAAGACGACTCCGACCGATCGGTCGAGGAGCTCCAGGACCTCGAAGCCGTCGAGCCCAGGCATCTGCACGTCGAGGAACAGCAGGTCCGGGCGCCGGTCCCGCGCCAGCTCCACGGCCTCCAGGCCGTCGGCCGCCTCGCCCACCAGCGCCAGCCGGGGGTGTGCGGCGATCAGCTCCCGCAGGAGGGCGCGCGCCGGCGCCTCGTCATCGGCGATCAGGACCCGGCACGGGTCTTCGGGTGTGCTCCCCATCCCTCGCCTCCTCCCGGTCGATGGGCAGGACCAGCGTCGAGGTGAACCGGTCGACCTCGCGCCGGGTCGAAAGGCTCGCTCCCTGGTAGCAGGCCGCGATCCGCCGGCTCACGTTGGCCAGGCCGACGCCCCCCGACCCCGCGCCGTGGCGGGGCGGCGCCCGGGGATCGAAGGGGTTCGCCACCGTGACCACCAGGAGGCCCGGAGTGGTCCGCGCCTCGACGGCCAGGGTCCCTCCCCGGGCGCAGGTCGCGATGCCGTGGGTGACCGCGTTCTCGACCAGCGGCTGGAGCAGCAGGGGCGGGATCCGTACCTCTCCCGCCTGCGGGCTCACCCGGATGTCGACGGCCAGCCGGTCCCCCAGGCGGATCCGCTCGACCTCGAGATAGGCGCGGGCCAGCTGGAGCTCGTCGGCCAGGGTCACCGTGCCGCGCTCGCCCAGGGCCAGGCTGCCCCGCAGGAAGTCGGCCAGCTGCACGCAGAGCTCGCGCGCCTTGCGGGGGTCCTGGACGGTGAGGGCGCTGATGGCGTTCAGGCTGTTGAACAAGAAGTGGGGGTGGACCTGCGCCTTGAGCTGGGCCAGCTGGGCCTCACGGGCCCGCAGCGACGCGGCCGCGGCGCGCCGCTCCGAGGCGCGGGCCCGCTGCACGCTCCCCGCCAGCGTGTAGAAGGCGGCCACCGCCAGGTAGAGCGCCACGCCCAGGGCGAGGAGCGCCCCCCACCGTCGCTCGACCTCCCCGGCGAGGCCCGTCGCCGCCACGCCGTCGAGGAGGCTGGCGGTGCCCTCCAGGAGCCCCCACCACGCCGCGGCGCCAGCCAGCGCCAGCGCCGCGTGCGCGCGGAGGACGCTGCCCAGACCCGGCCACCGCAGCGGCACGGCCCGGCACAGGTAGTAGACGGGCAGCACGCCGACGCCGAGGAGCAGCGTCGGCGGCGCCGCCGCCGCCAGCGCCAGGGGGAAGCGGGTGTCGCCTGGCGAGGCCAGCACCCAGGCCGGCAGGCAAGCTGCGCCCAGCCAGGCCAGGAGGTAGGCAACCAGCGCGCGGCGCTCGCTCAGGACGGGATGCACGCTTCCTTCGCTCAGCTCTTGATGGTCACCGCACCCATGGTGATCTTGCCGCGCAGCACCAGCTTCCTTTGTACCCCGGCGGCGTCGGGCCGGGGCTCGGTCTTGTCCTCCACCACCCCCATGAAGGGCGAGACGTCGCTCACCACCTGCCAGTTGCTGGGCAGGTACAGCTCGATGTCCCCCATGGTCACCGAGAGATCGAGCGCCGCCTCCTCCCCAGCCATGGCCGCACGCCGCAGGTCGGCCCGGATCTCCCCCATGGTGACAGCGAGCGAGCCTCCCCGGAACCTCTGCGAGTCGACCACCAGGGCCAGGCCTCCCATGGTCACCGAGCGCTGAAGCTCGTCGGCCGAGACTTGCTCGTCGGTGAGCCGGGGGGCGTGGCGGCGGTGGGTGAGGCCTTTCCAGATGACCCCGATCCCCGCGGCGATGAAGAGGATGGGCCAGGCGTGCGCCAAGCCTATCGTGTAGCCGAGCTTCTGGGCCAGGAGGCCCGCGCCGAGCAGCGCCACCGCGGTCCCGACCAGGACGTTGCCCAGGTGGCGTCCTCCCACCGCGATGGAGAGGCCCAGCCCGACGACGAGCAGCGGCCAGAAGTCCATGACCCGCAGCGACGGGTCGATGACGCCCTCCTCGCGAAGGAGGAGCATCCCGCCCCAGGCGATCAGGACCAGGCCCGGGATGATCCCGTGGCCGTGGTGGTGGTGGCGACGAAGGCGGCCGCGCCGGTCCCAGCTGCCGGGCGGGGGCGTGGGCGGA
>Ga0335069_10015304_pt1 | contig 10722 bp, 9 predicted proteins | sample Lox_Sample_11_FD_206714 | JGI IMG/M metagenome (GOLD analysis project Ga0335069, IMG submission 206714) | Soil microbial communities from Loxahatchee National Wildlife Refuge, Florida, United States - Lox_Sample_1.1 | ecosystem: Environmental > Terrestrial > Soil > Wetlands | place: USA: Florida... | reverse complement strand
TCGTGCTCCCGTATTCGATCCGCGTCGCCGACCGCGTCATCCACGACGCGGAGATCCGGCCGACCGAGCGGATGACGGTCGCGCAGATCCTGCAGCGCTCGTCCAACGTCGGCGCGATCACGATCGCGACGAGGCTGCTCGGGCAGAAGCGCCTGCAGGACTGGATCTCGCGTTTCGGCTTCGGCAAGCCGACGGGCATCGACTTCCCGGGCGAGAGCTCCGGGCTGCTGCCGTCGTACTGGTCGGGATCGACGATCGGCAACGTGCCGATCGGCCAGGGCATCTCCGTGACGGCGATCCAGCTCGCGTCGGTGTACGCGGCGATCGCGAACGGCGGCCTGTGGATCCAGCCGCATCTTGTCGACCACGTGCAGGGCGAGCAGCCGTCGCAGCCGACCACGCGGCGGATCGTCTCCGCGCACGTCGACCGGCAGCTGCTGACGATGCTGAAGGGCGTCGTCTCGGATGTGGGCACGGCGGCCGCTGCGGAGATTCCCGGGTACTCGGTCGCCGGCAAGACGGGCACCGCGCAGAAGCCGGGACCGCACGGCTACATGCCCGGGAAGTACGTCGCGACGTTCGTCGGGATGGTGCCGGCGAGCAATCCGCGGCTCGTCGTCCTCGTCACCGTGGACGAGCCGAGCCTCGACATCTTCGGCGGCGTCGTCGCCGCCCCGGCCTTCGCGCAGATCGCGTCCTTCGACCTCCAGTACCTGGAAGTTCCGCCGGACCAGCCGGTTCGGTAACCGTCAACGAGCGGTACCGGCCGTGTGCGCGGGTAGACTCGCCGACCGATGAACCTGGAGCGCCTCGTCGCAGCGCTCGGCCCTGTCGACGTGCTCGGACGCGCTCCGGTCGACGTACGCGACCTCGCCTACGACGCCGGAGCCGCGGCGCCCGGATCGCTGTTCTTCTGCGTCCCCGGCGCCCGCGCCGACGGGCACGACTTCGCGCCGGAGGCGGTGAACAGGGGAGCCGTCGCCTTGGTCGTCGAGCGGCCGCTCGACCTGCCGGTGCCGCAGATCGTGGTGCCGAGCGCGCGTGCGGCGATGGCGTTCGCGGCGGACGAGTTCTTCGGCCGCCCGACGGAGGAGCTCGACGTCGCGGGGGTGACGGGGACGAGCGGGAAGACGACGACGTCGTTCCTGCTCTTCGCCATCCTCGCAGCCGCGGGGCGGCGTCCCGGGCTGCTCGGCACCGTCGAGGCGCGCGTCGGCGGCGAGCGGCGCGGCGTCGTCCGCACGACGCCCGAGGCGATCGACCTGCAGCGGATCTTCCGCGAGATGCTCGACGCGGGCGACCGCTCGTGCGCGATGGAGGCGTCGTCGCACGCGTCGGAGCTGCACCGACTCGACCGCGTGCGCTTCTCCGCACTCGTCTTCACGAATCTCAGCCAGGACCATCTCGACTTCCACGGGGACATGGAGTCGTACTTCGCAGCGAAGCGCCGCCTGTTCGTCGACGGCGATCCGCCCGCTGCGGTCAACGTCGGCGACGAGTACGGGCGGCGGCTCGCGGGGGAGCTGCCGGGCGCCCTGACGTACTCCCTCGCCGGGGACGCGGCGATCGGGCCGGACGCGCTCGCCGGCGTCGACCTGAAGCTGCGCGGGAGCTTCAACGTCGAGAACGCTCTCGGCGCGCTCGCGGCGGCGCGGCTGCTCGGGATCGACGACGACGCGATCGCGCGCGGTCTCGAGTCGGTGCGCGGCGTGCCCGGCCGCTTCGAGTCGGTCGACGAGGGCCAGTCGTTCGCGGTGATCGTCGACTACGCGCACAAGCCCGGTGCCCTCGAGAACGTGTTGCGTGCTGCGCGCGAGCTCGCGGGCGGCAACCGCGTCATCTGCGTCGTCGGCGCCGGCGGCGACCGCGACCGCGGCAAGCGGCCGGTGATGGGCCGGCTCGCGTCCGAGCTCGCGGATCACGTCATCGTCACGTCCGACAATCCGCGCAGCGAGGATCCGCAGGCGATCATCGACGAGATCGTCGCGGGCGCCGTCGGTGACGTCGACGTCGAGCCGGACCGTGGCGCCGCGATCGCGCGGGCTGTCGAGCTCGCGCGCGAGGGCGACGTCGTGCTCATCGCCGGCAAGGGCGCCGAGCAGGGACAGCAGTTCGCCGACCGCACGATCCCGTTCGACGACCGCGAGGCGGCACGCGACGCGCTGCGCTCGCTGGGAGCGGCCAGGTGATCCCGCTGTCGCTGGAGGAGCTGCGGTCGCTCGGGCTCGGCCGGCTGGAGGGCGGCGACGCCGCGCGCGTGACCGGCGTCGAGATCGACTCGCGGCGCGTCGGTCCCGGCGACCTGTTCGTCGCACTCGGCGGCGGCGTCGCGTTCCTCGACGACGCACGGGCGCACGGCGCGGCAGCGACCCTCGTCCCCGACGACGACCATGCGGCGATGGCTGCACTCGGTCGCGCCGTGCGCGGACAGAGCCACGCGCGCGTCGTCGCTATCACCGGTTCGAGCGGGAAGACGTCGACGAAGGACATCCTCGCCGCGCTCTGCCGCCCGGTTGCGCGCACCGTGGCCGCGGAGGGCGGTCACAACAACGAGATCGGCCTGCCGCTGACGCTGACGCGCATCGACTGGGACAGCGAGATCGTGATCACGGAGATGGGGATGCGCGGGCTCGGTCAGATCGCCGAGCTGTGCGCGATCGCGCAGCCGCACGTCGGGGTGATCACGAGCATCGGCCCGGTCCACCTGGAGCTCGTCGGCACCGTCGAGAACGTCGCGCGTGCGAAGGCGGAGGTCGTGGCGGCGCTCCCCGACGGCGGCGCGGCGATCGTTCCCGGCGGTGTTCCCGAGCTGGAGCCGTTCCTCGAGCGGACGGACATCGACGTGGTGCGGTTCGGCCCCGGCGGCGACGCCGAGCTGGAGCTGTTCGAGCCGGGCGAGCGCGCCGTGGTCGCGTTCCGCGACGGCGAGCGCGTCGAGCTGCCCGTGCCGTTCACGGCGCGGATGCAGGCGTCGAACCTCGTCGCGGCGCTCGCGGCGTACCGCGCTCTCGGTCTTCCACTGGAGCGCGCGGCCGAGGGCTCCGCGGCGATCGCGTTCTCTCCGTGGCGTTGCGAGGAGTCGCCGCTTCCCGGCGGGGGGCTGATGATCAACGACGCGTACAACGCGAATCCGGCATCGATGCGCGCGGCGCTCGAGCATCTCGTCGACCGTGCGCAGCGGCGTCGCACCGTGGCGGTGCTCGGGGAGATGGCGGAGCTCGGACTCGAGGCACCGCACTTCCACGAGGAGGTCGGCCGCTTCGCGCGCGAGCTCGGCGTCGACGTCGTCGTCGGTGTCGGCGAGCTCGGCCGCAGCTACGAGCCCGACGTGTGGGCCGCGGACGCGGCGGCCGCGGTCGCCGTCGTCCAGGACGTCGTCGAGCCCGGTGACGCGGTGCTCGTGAAGGCGTCGCGCGCGGTCGCGCTCGAGGTCGTCGCCGACGCGCTCGTCGGAGCGACTGCGTGCTGACCCGCGTCCTCATCGCCGCGCTCGTCGCGCTGATCGTGTCGATCCTCGTCGGACCGAAGTTCATCGAGTTCCTGCGCCGCAACGAGTTCGGACAGCACATCCGCGAGGACGGACCGCAGCATCACTTCTCCAAGCAGGGCACGCCGACGATGGGCGGGCTGCTGATCCTGTTCGCGGCGACGATCGCGTTCCTGCCGGTCAGCCACTACCGGCTGCAGTCGCTGACGGTGCTGTTCGTGACGCTCGCGTGCGGCGCGATCGGATTCCTCGACGACTTCATCAAGCTGACGCACCGGCGCTCGCTCGGACTGTCGGGCCGCTGGAAGCTGCTGCTGCTCGCCGCCGTGACCGTCGTCGTCGGCGTCGTCGCGCACCACCTGAAGCTGAGCACCGACGTGTACATCCCCGTCGTCGACGTCTCGGTGCCGCTGTCGTACGCGTGGTACCCGTTCCTGTTCATCGTCATCGCCGGCGCGTCGAACGGGACGAATCTCGCCGACGGCGTCGACGGCCTCGCCGCCGGGACGGGGATCATCGCGCTGTTCACGTACATGGCGATGATGGTCGTGTCCTTCGTCCGCTCAGGCCCTCCCTCGCACCGCAACCTGACGACGCTCGACCTCGCCATCATCGCGGCGGCGCTGATCGGGGCGATGGTCGGGTTCCTCTGGTACAACGCCTTCCCGGCCGAGGTGATCATGGGCGACACCGGGTCGATGGCCATCGGCGGCGCGCTCGCGGCGTTCGCGATCATGACGAAGACGGAGGTGCTGCTCCTCTTCATCGGCGGCATCTTCGTGATCGAGGCGCTCTCGGTGATGATCCAGGTCTTCTCGTTCCGGTACTTCGGCCGCCGCGTGTTCCTGATGGCGCCGATCCACCACCACTTCGAGATGAAGGCGTGGTCCGAGACGAAGATCACCATACGCTTCTGGATCGTCGCCGGCATCCTCTGCTCCGCCGGGTTCGCGCTCTACTACCGGTACTACTTCGGCCGTTGAGCCGGACGGCGGCCGTGCTCGGTGCCGCGACGGCGCGGCAGGCGCTCCCCGGGCTCGAGGGCTTCGAGGAGATCGTCGTGCTCGAGCCCTCGGTCGACGAGCTCGAGGGGCTCATGCACGAGCTGCGGGACCCGCGGCTCGACTACGTGCTCGGCGCGCTGCCGGTGCTGCCCCTGCCGGACGCCTCCATCGACCTGCTCGTCGGCGCCGATCCGGCGGACGCCGAGGTGCGCCGTGTCCTCCGCGACGACGGCACCGCGCAGCCGCCGGCCGCCTGACCGGACTCGATGAGGATGCGGCGCCCCCGCGCCGAACTGACACGCATCCGCCGGGAACCCTCCACACCGATGTCACACCGCCGCACGTACGCTGACCGCAGGGGCCCTCGCGCCCCCCATGGGGGGAGGCGTTGCTCGTGAGGCGGACACGTCCGGAAGAGGCGCCGGAGAGGGCGCCGAAGCAGGCACAGGGTGCGGGGGAGGGGCTGCCGCGCCGGGTGCTCGTGCTCGGGCTCGCGCGCTCCGGGCGCGCCGCCGCGCTCGCGCTCGCACGGAGGGGCGTCGAGGTGGTCGCCGCCGACCGTTCACCGGACGCCGATCCCGGGAGGCTTGTCGCCGCCGGCGTCGAAGTCCGTCTCGGATCAGAGGAGGAGTCGCTCCTGGGGGGTGTCGAGGTGGTCGTCAAGAGTCCGGGCGTGCCGGGAGAGTCGCCGCTCGCTGCGGCGGCACGATCCTCCGGCATTCCCATCTGGAGCGAGGTCGAGCTCGGGTTCCGGCTGCTCCACGACAACCCGCTGATCGGCGTCACCGGGACGAACGGCAAGACGACGACGACCGAGCTGCTCGGCGCGATCCTCCGTGCCGACGGACGCTCCGTCGAGACGGCGGGCAACGTCGGCCGCGCGCTCACCGATGTCGCCGAGAGCGTCGAGCCGGGGACGTGGATCGTCTGCGAGCTGTCCAGCTTCCAGCTCGAGGACGTGCACACGTTCGCCTGCGACGTGGCCGTCCTGCTGAACCTCGAGCCGGACCATCTCGACCGGCACGGCACGTTCGACGTCTACCGCGACGCGAAGCTGCGGATCTTCGAGCGGGCGGGCGTGAGGATCGTTCCTCGAGGACTCGGGCTCGACGGCACCGAGTTCTCGGCCGACGATCCGCTGCCCGCCGAGCCGCTGATCCCCGGTGCGCACAACCGCGAGAACGCAGCCGCGGCGACCGCCGCTGCGCGCGCGGCCGGCGTCGGCGACGAGGCGATCGCCGCCGCGCTCCGCACCTTCCCCGGCGTGCCGCACCGGCTCGAGCTCGTGCTCGAGTCGCACGGCGTCCGCTATGTGAACGACTCGAAGGCGACGAACACCGCCGCCGCGCGCCGCGGCGTTGCGGCGTACGACGCGCCGCTGCGCCTGATCCTCGGCGGCTCGCTGAAGGGAGAGGACTTCGGCCCGTTCGCGCGCGAGCTTCCGCCGACGGTGCGGTCGATCTACCTGATCGGCGAGGCGGCGGACGGGCTCGCCGCCGCGCTCGACGCGGCGGGGCGGAGCTACGCGCGGGCGGGAACGCTCGCGCATGCCGTCGCGCTTGCGGCGGCCGACGCGAATCCCGGCGACGTCGTCCTGCTCTCGCCGGCCTGCGCGAGCTACGACCAGTTCGACAACTTCGAGCAGCGCGGCGACGCCTTCCGCGCGCTCGTCGCGGAGCTGTGGTGAGCACCCGGGCGAAGCAGTCCTCGCTCGAGTGGAACCTGCTGGTCCTCGTCACCGTCTCGCTCGTCCTGTTCGGATTGGTGATGGTCTACAGCGCGACCTCGGCGTCGGCCGCGCTCGGCAACGGGAATCCGACCGGCTACCTCGAGCGTCAGGGCGTCTACGCGCTCGTCGGCGTCGTGCTGCTCGTCGTCGCCGCCCGGAGCGACTTCCGGAAGCTCCGCGCGCTTGCGCCGATGCTCGTCATGTCGGCACTCGGGCTCTGCCTCGCGGTGCTCGTGATCGGCGAGCGGATCAACGGCGCACGCCGCTGGATCGGATTCGGGCCGGCAGCGTTCCAGCCGTCGGAGCTGGCGAAGCTCGCGCTCGTCGTCTGGACGGCCGCCTATCTCGCGCGCCGGCCGCCGCCTCAGAGCCTGCGCGAGCTGTTCCGTCCGATCGGAGCCCTCGTCGGGCTCTTCTGTCTGCTCGTGCTCGTCGAGCCCGATCTCGGCACCGCCATCACGATCGTCGTCATGGTCGGCGCGATGCTGCTCGTCTCAGGCACGCGGCTGCCGACGCTCGCCGCGGCGACGGGCATCGTCATGGGGCTCGGCGCGCTCGCTGCCTGGTCGTCTCCGTACCGGCGCGCACGGCTCCTGACCTTCCTCGATCCGTGGAAGGATCCGCTCGGCGCGGGCCTCCAGAACGTGCAGGCGCAGATCAGCCTCGGGTCGGGCGGGATCTTCGGGCGCGGCCTGGGCCAGGGGGTGGAGAAGATCCACTTTCTCCCCGAGGCGCACACGGACATGATCTTCGCCGTGATCGGCGAGGAGCTCGGTCTCGTCGGGGTGGCCGTGCTCGTCGCCGGCTACTGCGCCTTCGCGTACGCGGGGCTGCGGACTGCGATCGCCTGCAAGGATCCGTTCGGAAAGCGGCTCGCCGCGGGGATCACGGCCATGATCTGCGGCCAGGCGGCGATCAACGTGGCTGCGGTCGTCGGGCTCGCTCCGTTGACCGGAATCCCGCTCCCGTTCGTGTCCTACGGGGGGTCGAGTCTCGTGGTGGCGCTCCTCTCGGTCGGGATCCTCCTTAACATCGCCCGTAGTCATGGAAGAGCACAGACAGCTGCGGTGCCTGATCGCGGCCGGCGGGACGGTGGGGCACGTCGCTCCGGCGCTCGCGGTGGCGGAGGCCCTGCGCGACCACGGCGTGACGGTGACGTTCGCCGGGTCGCCGGATCGCGTCGAGGCGCGGCTCGTTCCTGAGCGCGGCTACGCGTTCGACACCTTCCCGGTCGCGGGCTTTCCGCGGCGGCCCGGGGTGGCGCTGCTCCGGGCGCTTGCGCTGGCGGCGGCGGCGCCGGTCGCGTGTGGGAGGATCCTCGCCCGTCGCCGCCCGGACGTCGTGCTCGGCGCCGGCGGCTACGTCGCCGGGCCGATGGTGCTGGCCGCCTGGCTGAGGGGGATTCCGGCTGCGGTGACGGAGGCGGACGCGCATCTCGGGCTGGCGAACCGGCTGGCTGTGCCGTTCGCGCGCCGCGTGCTGCTCGCCTATCCGGTGCCGGGCCGCGATGGAGCGAAGTACCGCGTGGTCGGGCGCCCGATTCCGACGACGTCGCAGCTCGTCCCGCGCGGCGAGGCGCGCCGGCGCTTCGAGCTGCCGCTGGAAGGCCCGGTCGTGCTCGTGGCCGGCGGCAGTCTCGGAGCGCGCACGTTGAACGAGACCGCGCTCGCGGCCTGGGCCGAGTCCGGTCCGGCGATCCTCCACCTCTGCGGCGACCGCGAGTACGAGCAGCTGCGCGGCCGGGTGACGCGGCCCGAGTACCGGCTCCTGCCGTTCGTCGACGACTACGGCGCGGCTCTCGGCGCCGCCGACGTCGTCGTGTCGCGCGCCGGCGGGTCGGTGTGGGAGACCGCGGCGGCCGGGAAGCCGGCGATCCTCGTCCCGTACCCGGACGCAACCGCCGATCACCAGCGGAAGAACGCGGAGTACTTCGCCCGCGCCGGCGGCGCGGTGATCGTCCCCGACGCGCAGGCGCGCGAACGGGTTCCGTCGCTGGTGGCCGAGCTGCTCGCCGACCCTGGCGCGCTGGAGCGCCGCGGTGAGGCGATGCGCGCCGCCGCGAAGCCGCAGGCTGCAGAGGAGATCGCGAATGAGCTCATCGCCCTCGCAACCGCTCGCCGGTAGGCGCTTCTGGCTCGCCGGGATCGGCGGGGCCGGCATGAGCGCATACGCGGTGCTCGCGCACGCGTGGGGCGCGGAGGTCTCGGGCTGGGACCGCGTGCAGACGCCGTATCTCGCGCATCTCGGCGGGATCGAGGTGACGATCGCGCCCGATCCGCCCGCTCCTCCGGCCGGTGCGGAGGCGTTCGTCTCGACCGCGTACGCGGGACGGGTCGAGGGTCGGCCGCGGGCGGACCTCCTGGCCGAGCTCGTCTCGCTCCGCCGCTCGATCGTCGTCGCCGGCGCGCACGGCAAGACGACGACGTGCGCGATGATCGCGTTCTGCCTCGACCGGCTGGGGCTCGATCCGGCGTTCCTCGTCGGCGGCGAGATACCGCAGCTGGACGGCAACGCGCGTGCCGGAACCGGCTGGCTCGTCGTCGAGGGCGACGAGTCCGACCGCTCCGTCGCGGCGCTCCGGCCGGAGATCGCCGTTCTCCTCAACGTCGATCTCGACCATCACACGACGTTCGGCTCGCGGGCCGAGGTGGAGGCGATGTTCGAGGAGTGGCTGGCGCACGTGCCGCACGTCGTCCGCGGCGAGACGCTTGCGCCCGCCGATCTGGAGCTGGCCGTGCCGGGCGAGCACAACCGCCGCAACGCCGCCGCTGCGCTCGCCGCGCTCGAGCTCGCGGGCGTCGCGCGCGCGGACGCTGAGCGCGCGATCGTCGAGTTTCGCGGCGCGGGCCGGAGACTCGAGCCGCGCGGTGAGGCCGGCGGCGTGCGCGTGCTCGACAGCTACGGCCATCATCCGGCCGAGGTGGCCGCGGATCTCGACGCCGCCCGCGCCGGGACCGACGGGCGGCTGCTTGTGCTGTTCCAGCCGCACCTCTACTCCCGCACGCTGCACCTCGCGCACGAGTTCGGCCTCGCGTTGGCCGGCGCCGACGCCGTGTGCGTCACCGAGATCTACCCCGCGCGCGAGGAGCCGATTCCCGGCGTGACCGGGCGGTTGATCGTCGGCGAGCTCGCGCAGGTCCGTCCCGGCATGCGCGTGGGGTGGGGGCCGAGCGTCGAGGACGGAGTCCGGATCGTGTCGAGGTGGGCCAGGCCCGGCGACACGGTGCTGACGCTCGGGGCCGGCGACGTCGACCGCGCGGCGCCGCTGCTGCTGGAGACGCTCGCGTGACGATCGAGGAGGGCGTCGAGCTCGCACGGTTCACGACGCTCGGTACGGGCGGACCGGCGCGGGCGTTCGCGCGGCCGGAGTCCGTCGGCGAAGTGGAGGAGCTGCTGCGCTGGGCGGCGGACCGGGCGCTGCCGGTCGCCGCCGTCGGTCTCGGCTCGAACCTCCTCGTCGCCGACGACGGCGTCGACGCGCTCGTGCTGCGGCTGGGGGGCGAGCTGGCCTCCGTGGCGATCGAGGGCGACGTCCTGCACGCCGGCGGCGGCGCGGCCAACGCGGTCTGTCTTCACCGCGCTCGTGCCGCGGGCCTCGGCTCCTTCGAGTTCGCCTGCGCCATCCCGGGGACGATCGGCGGCGGGGTGTGGATGAACGCCGGCGCGTACGGCGGGGACTTCTCGCAGGTGCTCGAGCGAGCACTCGTCGCGACGGTGGACGGCACCGGGTGGCTCACGCCGGCGGAGCTCGGGCTCACGTACCGGCACTCCGATCTTCGGCACGGCCAGGTGGTGGTGGAGGCCGAGCTGCGGCTGCGCCCGCGCCCGCCGGAGGAGATCCGGGCCGAGGTACGGGAGCTGAATGCGCAGCGAAAGGCGGCGCAGCCGACGAACCGGCGGACGTTCGGGAGTGTCTTCAAGAACCCCGAGCACGAGCTGAGCGCCGGTCGGATGCTCGAGGCCTGCGGGCTGAAGGGGCACAGGATCGGCGGCGCCCAGATCTCGCCGAAGCATGCGAACTTCGTCGAGAACGCCGACGGCGCTCGCACCGCCGACGCGATCGCGCTGATGGCGGAGGCGCGCCGCCGCGCCTTCGAGCAGTTCGGGGTCGAGCTCCGGCACGAGGTCGAGTTCCTCGGCGAGCTGACGCTGCCGCCGCTCGACGCCTGAGCGCGGGTCGCACGTCTCCAGGAAGCTGCGAGCAAGCTGCAGCGGTGACGGCACAGGTTCCGGGGTAGCGTGACTGCAGGGGGTCTCGCGACCCCCCGGGGGCACGTGGGGGCACGTGGGGGCCGCGACGGGCGGCCGGCGGCGGGTAGGAGCGCCTGCCCACGCGGCGAAGGTTGGCGCGTGGCCGACAAGCGTCGAGGTCAGCGGCCGCGCGCCCGCGCGACTGCGGTTGCGCTGCCGCGCGTGCGCCGCGCGTCGGCGTCGGCTCGGCGCGTTCGGTTCATGCCTTCGCGGCGGTCGCTCGGCATCGGCCTCGCCATCCTGGCCGTGGC
>Ga0335069_10015300_pt1 | contig 10725 bp, 11 predicted proteins | sample Lox_Sample_11_FD_206714 | JGI IMG/M metagenome (GOLD analysis project Ga0335069, IMG submission 206714) | Soil microbial communities from Loxahatchee National Wildlife Refuge, Florida, United States - Lox_Sample_1.1 | ecosystem: Environmental > Terrestrial > Soil > Wetlands | place: USA... | reverse complement strand
TGAGCACGGCCTCGCTCACCGCGGCGGCCCCGGCGGCGCGTCGTCGCTCAGCACCGACCAGCCGGGCGACTCGAGATCGTCGAACTGGCCGTCGCCGACCGCCCAGAAGAATGCCCACAGCGCGAAACCGACGAGCACGAGGCCGAGCGGGATCAGCACGAAGATGATGCTCATGTGGCCGCGGCCTCGCGGACGACGATGGGCGCGGCCGGGCGAGCGGACGCCCGGCGCGGGGGGCGCGCGAGCCGCAGCGCGTTCAGCACGACGAGCAGCGAGCTCGCCGACATGCCGACGGCCGCGAGCCACGGCGGCACCCAGCCGAGCGCGGCGAGCGGCAGCGCCACGAGGTTGTAGGCGGCCGACCATAGGAGGTTCTGGCGCACGATCGCGGTCGTGCGGCGCGCAAGGCGCACGGCGGCGGGCAGCGTCGCGAGCTCGCCGCGCAGCGCGACCAGATCCGCGCTCGCCTGCGCGAGCGCCGAGCCGGACCCGAGTGCCAGCGACACCGATGCCGCGCGCAGCGTTGGCGCGTCGTTGACGCCGTCGCCGACCGCGAGGACCCGCGCGCCGCCGGCGCGCAGCCGCTCGAGGAGCGCGAGCTTGTCCGCCGGCAGCAGCCGCGCGTGCCAGCGCTGGATGCCGAGCGACGACGCGGCCCGGCGCACCGCGACCGGGTCATCGCCGCTCGCGATCAGCGGTGCAAGGCCGAGCGACTCGAGCTCGCGCACCACGTGCTCGGCGTCGGGCCGCAGCGCATCGCCGATCTCGAAGCGCGCGAGCCACGCGCCCTGGCAGCCGAGGTGCACGCCCGTTTCCGCCAATTCCACCGGACGCGGGCCGGCGAGCGCGCCGACGAAGGCCGGGCTGCCGATCCGGTAGCGGCTCGCACCGACCCGGCCTTCGATGCCGGCGCCAGGGTGGACCGCGACCTCGCTCGCCGGCGGGGCGGCGATCGCCTCGAAGGCCTGCGCGAGCGGGTGCGCCGAGGCGCGTTCGAGCGCGGCCGCGATCGCGAGCGCCGACTCGCGTGCGATGCCACGCACCGCGACGCCTTCGAGGCGCGGCCGGCCGAGGCTCAGCGTTCCGGTCTTGTCGAAGAGCACCGTGTCGGCGTGCGCGAGCGACTCGAGCGCGTCCGGGCGGGTCACCAGCAGCCCCGCGCGCGCCAGCGTCGCGGTCGCGGCCGTGATCGCGGTCGGCGTTGCGAGCGACAGTGCGCAGGGACAGGTCACGACCAGCACCGCGAGCGTCGCCTCGAACGCGCGCGACGGATCGATGAGCAGCCACAGCGCCGCGACCAGCGCCGCGCCGACCAGCACGCGCGTCACGAACCAGGTCGCGGCGCGGTCCGCGAGCCGCGCGATGCGCGGACGTTCGGTCTGGGCGCGCTCCAGCAGGCGCACGATGCCGGCCACCACCGTCGACTGGCCGACCGCAGTCAGCTCGACCTCGACCGGGGCGGCGCTGTTGAGCGCGCCGGCGATCACCATCGCGCCCGGGCCCTTGGCGACCGGCAGCGATTCGCCGGTCAGCAGCGCCTCGTCGGCTTCGGTCGCGCCGCCGACGATGCGCCCGTCGGCGGGAAAGCACTCGCCGGCCGGCACCAGCACCCGATCGCCGGCGGCCAGCGCCGCGACCGGCACGCGCTCGCGCACATCCCCGACGAGCCGCAAGGCGGTCGCGGGCACCAGCCTGAGCAGCGCCTCGCCCGTCGAGCCCGCGCGGTGGCGCGCCAGCATCTCGACGTAGCGGCCGAGCAGCAGCAGGAAGATGAACATCACGACCGAGTCGAAGTAGACGTCGCCGGCGTGCGTCAGCGTGTTCCACGCGCTCGCCGCGAACGCGAGCGCGATGCCGACGGCGACCGGCACGTCCATGCCGACGTGGCGGGCGCGCAGCGAGGCGTAGGCGCCGGCGAAGAACGGCTGGCCGGCGTAGATCAGCACCGGCGTCGTGACAACCAGGCTGACGATCCGCAGGTACTCGCGGATCACCGGATCCATGCCGTCGACCGCGCCGATGTAGAGCGCGGTCGCGATCATCATGACCTGCATCATGCCGAAGCCCGCGACCGCGAGGCGCTTGAGCGCCGTGCGCCGCTCGCGCGTCGCGACCGCGAGCGTGTCGGTCGCGCCAAGCACGTGCGGCCGGTAGCCGAGCGCGGCGATCGCGCGCAGCAGCGTCGCGAGGCCGACCGCGCGCGGGTCGAACGCGATCTGGGCGCGCGCCGTCGCGGGGTTGACGTTCGCGCGCGCGACGCCCGTGAGGCGCCCGAGGCGCTCGCCGATCAGCCAGCTGCAGGCCGCGCAGCGCTGCCCCTCGATCAGCAGGTTCACGACCGCGAGCGCACCGTCGCGGCCGACGAGCGGCGCCTGCACTTCGGGGCGGTCGTACGTCGCCCAGACGTCGTCGCGCGCGACCTCGGGCCGCGGCGCCGCGGCGGTGCGGAAGCGGTAGTAGTCGCCGAGCCCGACGTCGCGGATCAGCTCCGCGGCGGCGCGGCAGCCGAGGCAGCAGACGCGCTGCTCGCGGCCGTCGACGGCCACGACGAGGCGCGGCGTCTCCGGCAGCGGCTCGCCGCAGTGAAAGCAGGCGCTCGTCACCGCTCCGGTCCCGGCGCGAGCGCCAGCGCGCCCGGCGCGTCGACGAACTCACCGGTCAGGCGCCAGGTGCGGTCGGCCGGCGAGACCTCGAGGTGCCAGTGACCGGCGGCGAGCGGCGCGATGGGCGCGGCGTAGCTGCCATCGGCGAGGCGCGGCAGCGTCATGAGGCGGTCGAGGTCGGCGCGCGTCGCGTGGGACAGCAGCACGACGAGCGAGGTCGGAGCCACGGGCGGGGCCAGCCGCACGACCAGACGGTCGTCGACCACGCGCAACTCGGCGCGCACGCCCAGTTGTGCCGCGGCCCGATCGCGGGTCGGGTCGCGGTAGATCGCGAGGCCCTCCTTGCGGTACTCGTCGGCGACCACGGTGTCGCTCGTGCGGTGCGCGATCACGACGGTCGACAGGCCCGCGACCACGGTCAGCGCGGGGATCGTCGTCACCAGCCACATCATCGGCTCGCGGTACCAGGGGCGCGCGGCGGGACGCAGTGCTGCGGCTTCGGTCATGGGTGCTCCTCGACGGCTCAGGGCGCGATGAAGCGCGCTTTCTCGACGACGCGCCGCGCCGGGTTGTCGGCATCGCTCAGGACGAAGCGGATGTCGTGGCCACCGCGCACAGTGCCGTCCGGCACCGCGACGCGGGCCGGGACCGAGTAGACCTCGCCGCCCTCGACGCGCCAGGCCGGGCGGCCGGCGTCGAGGCGGATGCCCTCGAGGCCCTCGACCGCGAGGCGGTAAGTATGCGGCAACTGGTCCTTGTTCAGGATCTTGAGCGTGTAGACGTTCTCGATCGCACCACTGACGCTCTGCTGGTAGAGCGCGTTGCGGTCGCGGATCACGTCGAGCGCGACGCTCTTGCGCGTCAGCAGGCCGGCGAGCCCGGCGACGAAGATCACGCCGAGCAGCGTCGCGTAGATGTAGGTGCGCGGCCGCATCAGCGGCGAGGGGCGTCCCTCGAGCGCGTTCTGGGTCGTGTAGCGGATCAGGCCGCGCGGGTAGCCGACGCGGTCCATGACCGCGTCGCAGGCGTCGATGCACGCCGCGCAGGCGATGCACTCGTACTGCAAGCCCTGCCGGATGTCGATGCCGGTCGGGCACGCCTGCACGCACAGCGTGCAGTCGATGCAGTCGCCGAGGCCCTTGGCGCGGTAGTCGGTGCTGCGCGCGCGCGCGCCGCGCGGCTCGCCGCGGGCGGCGTCGTAGGTGATGATCAGCGTGTTGCGATCGAACATCGCACTCTGGAAGCGCGCGTACGGGCACATGTACTTGCAGACCTGCTCGCGCATGTAGCCGGCGTTGACGTAGGTTGCGGCGCCGTAGAACAGCGTCCAGAACAGCGCCCAGCCGCCGACGCTGAGCGTCGCGAAATCGGCCGCGAGCGTGCGCATCGGGACGAAGAAGCCGACGAACGACAGTCCCGTCCACAGCGAGAACACGATCCACAGCGACTGCTTGGCGCTCTTGCGGGCGAGCTTCGGGGCGGTCCAGGGTGCGCGGTCGAGCTTGATGCGCCGCGCCCGGTCGCCCTCGATCAGGCGCTCAATCCACACGAACACCTCGGTCCACACGGTCTGCGGGCACGCGAAGCCGCACCACAGCCGGCCGGCGAGCGCCGTGAAGAAGAACAGCGAGATGCCGAGCAGCACCAGGATCCAGGTCAGGAAGATGAAGTCCTGCGGCCAGAGCACGAGTCCGAGGATCCAGAACTTGCGCGCCGGCAGGTCGAAGAGCACGGCCTGGCGGCCGCCCCAGTTGAGCCACGGCACGAGGTAAAAGAGGCCGAGCAGCGCGAACACCGCGATGCGCCGCAACCGGTCGAAGCGCCCTTCGACCTCGCGCGGGTGGATCTTGACGTGCTTGGCGTAGTACGCGGCCGGCTCGACCGGTGGCGCCGCGCCGCCGGTCGCGGGCCCGGGCGCGGCGTTCATGACGAGGGTCCCCCGTGGCGCAGCCCGGATTCGGTGCGCACCAGGTACAGGCTGAGCGCGCTCGACAGCGTCGTGAACGCCCAGAAGAAGAAGAACCCGAGCGCGTAGCCCGCGTTGTGGTTCGCGATCAGTTCGGCGAGCGCCGTGCCCTCGCCGATGTCGACCGGGTCAAACACCGCGAAGAAGAACATCGTCATGACCGCCGCGGCGAGGAACGACGGCCACAGCACGATCGCGACGTCCTTGCGCGCCCGGCTCCACGGCGACGGCGGCGGCGGTTCCGCGCCGTCGAGGTCATCGGCGCCGGACGCCACCGCCGCGCCTCAGCTGCCGCTGCCGGCGGCGGGCGGCGCGCTCGGCGCCGCCTTCGCGGGCTGCAGGCTGTAGACGTAGCCGGCCAGCAGCCTTACCTTCTGCTCGCCGAGGAGCGCGAGGTGCGCCGGCATCGAGTTGCTGCGGCCGTTGGCGATCGTTTCCTTGATCACCGCGAGCGTGCCGCCGTAGATCCAGTACTCGTCGGCCAGGTTCGGCGCGCCGAGCATCGGGTTGCCCTTGCCGTCCGGCCCGTGGCAGGCGACGCAGAGCGTGTCGAACTTCTCCTTGCCGGCCGCGACCTTCGCCGGATCCGGCGCCGGCCGGCCCGACAGCGTGAGCACGTAGTTCGCCACCGCCTCGACGCCGTCGGCGCCGAGCACCGGGCCCCAGGCCGGCATCACTCCCTGGCGGCCGCCGCCGATGGTCGCGACGATGGCATCGGGCTCACGTCCCCAGGTCAGGTTCGGCGAGGTCAGGTTCGGGAAGCCCTTGGCGCCGCGCGCGTCCGAGCCGTGGCACATCGAGCAGTTGGCCGCGAACAGGTTCTTGGCGATCGTGATCGCCCCCGGGTCGCGCGACAGCTCCTCGACCGACTTGCCGTCGAAGCGCGCGAGCACGCGCGCGGCGATCGCGTTCGCCTCGTCGCTCTGCTGCTTCCACTGGCCGATCTGCGTCCAGCCGAGCGTGCCCTTGAAGGCGCCGAAGCCCGGGAACAGCACGAGGTAGGCGACCGAGAAGGCCACCGTGAAATAGAACACGAACAGCCACCAGCGCGGCAGCGGGTTGTTGTATTCCTGCAGGTCGCCGTCCCAGGTGTGCCCGGTCGTCTCGGCGCCCGGGCTCTGGTCGCCCTGCTTGCGGCGCGTCGTCGCGAGCAGCAGCCACAGCGCGCCGGCCATGTTGATGAACACGAGGCCGGCGATCCACCAGTTCCAAAAGCCGCTCATGACTGTGCTCCCGGCGTCACGTCCTCTTCGAGCGGCAGCAGCGCCGCCTTCGCGTATTCCTCGTGGCGCCGCCGGCTATAGCTGAAGGCGACCACCGCGAGGAAGGCGAGCATCGAGACCAGGGTCGAGATTCCGGCGACCCAGCCGTACACGCTCTCGTTCATGTCAGTTCTTCCAGCCCTTCGAGGCGAGTCCCAGGCCCTGCAGGTACGCGATCAGCGCGTCCTGCTCCGTCTTGCCGTCGACCGCCGCCTTGGCGCCGGCAATCTCGGCGTCGGTGTACGGCACGCCGACCGTGCGCAGCGCGCGCAGCTTGGTGGCGGTGCTGTCGGAGTCGATCTTGTTGGTCGCGAGCCACGGGAATCCCGGCATGTTCGACTCCGGGACCACGTCGCGCGGGTTGTTGAGGTGGGCGCGGTGCCACTCGTCCGAGTAGCGGCCGCCGACGCGCGCAAGATCCGGCCCGGTGCGCTTCGAGCCGAACTGGAACGGGTGGTCGTAGACCGACTCGCCGGCCAGCGAGTAGTGGCCGTAGCGCTCGGTCTCGGCGCGCAGCGGCCGGATCATCTGCGAGTGGCACAGGTAGCAGCCCTCGCGGACGTAGATGTCGCGGCCCTCGACCTCGAGCGGCGTGTACGGCTTCACGCCGGGCGCGGGCTCGGTGACCATGCCGGTGAAGTACAAGGGAACGATCTCGACCAGCCCGCCGATGCTGATGACGATCGCCGTCAGCACGCCGAGCAGACCGACGTTCTTTTCGATCTTTTCGTGGTTCATGAGCTCACTTCCAGTCTGTGGTTCTGCGGCTCAGGCGGCCGCCGGCTGCAGCACCGGCTGGTCGGCGGTCGAGGCATTCGCCGCCGTCACGGTCTTCCAGACGTTGTAGACCATCACGAGCATGCCGCTGAGCACCAGCACGCCGCCCGTGAGGCGCACCGCGTAGAACGGGTAGGTGGTCTTCAGCGACTCGACGAACGTGTAGGTCAGCGTGCCGTCCGCGTTCGTCGCGCGCCACATCAGGCCCTGCATGACGCCGGCAATCCACATCGAGGCGACGTACAGCACGATGCCGATCGTCGTGGTCCAGAAGTGCACGTCAATGAGCCGCGTCGAGTACATCTCGGTGCGGCCCCAGACGCGCGGGATCAGCGCGTACATCGCGCCGACCGTGACCATCGCGACCCAGCCGAGCGCGCCGGAGTGCACGTGGCCGATCGTCCAGTCGGTGTAGTGCGAGAGCGCGTTGACCGTCTTGATCGACATCATCGGCCCCTCGAAGGTCGACATGCCGTAGAACGACAGCGACACGATGAGGAACTTGAGGATCGGGTCGGTGCGCAACTTATGCCAGGCGCCCGACAGCGTCATGATGCCGTTGATCATGCCGCCCCAGGACGGGGCGATCAGCATCAGCGAGAACACCATGCCGAGCGACTGCGCCCAGTCGGGGAGCGAGGTGTAGATCAGGTGGTGCGGGCCGGCCCACATGTAGATCGACACCAGCGCCCAGAAGTGCACGACCGACAGCCGATAGGAGTAGATCGGCCGGCCGACCTGCTTCGGCACGAAGTAGTACATGATCCCGAGGAAGCCGGCGGTCAGGAAGAAGCCGACCGCGTTGTGGCCGTACCACCACTGCACCATCGCGTCGACGACGCCCGGGTACACCGAGTACGACTTCCACATCGACACCGGGATCTCGGCGCTGTTGACGATGTGCAGCACCGCGATCGTGATGATGTAGGCGGCGAAGAACCAGTTCGCGACGTAGATGTGCTTGACCTTGCGCATCGCGAGCGTGCCGAAGAACACGACCGCATAGGCAACCCACACGATCGCGATCGCGATGTCGATCGGCCACTCGAGCTCGGCGTACTCCTTGCCCGAGGTGTAGCCGAGCGGCAGCGTGATGGCCGCGGCGACGATGATCGCCTGCCAGCCCCAGAACGTGAACGCGGCGAGGCCACCGGCGAACAGCCGCGTGTGGCAGGTCCGCTGCACGATGTAGTACGAGGCGGCGAACAGCGCGCTGCCGCCGAACGCGAAAATCACGGCGTTGGTGTGCAGCGGCCGCAGCCGGCCGTACGTCAGCCACGGGATGTCGAAGTTGAGCGCCGGGAAGAGCAGCTGCGCCGCGATCACGACGCCGACCAGCATCCCGACGAGGCCCCAGACGACGGTCATCACGGCGAACTGCCGGACGACGGTATCGTTATACGTTTCCGCGCGTTGCATGTGCGTTCCGTAGTGCAGGTGTACGAGTTTAGGGTCGCCGGTGCAGGGCTTCCGACGGTGCACGAAGGGTACTTGCGGCCTCCCTCGATCCCCATACGCAAATGCCCATATGCCTTGCGGCAATCCCCAAGTTGCCGCACCCTGACCGGGTGATGCACCGCTCGATCCCGCCGTCGCCGCGTCGCATCGTCCTCGTCGTCGACCCGGCCGCGGTATCGCAGCCGGCGCTCGAGAAGGCCGCACGCCTCGCACGGGCGTTCCGGGCCCGCGTGCTCGTCTACGCCTGCGACCACCGCGAGGGCCTCGATGGTCCCGCGGGTGCGGCGCTGCGCCGTGCGGCGGTGGCCGCGGGCGAGCGGGAGCTCGAGGCGCTCGCCGCCGCGTCGCTGCGCGGCGTGCGCGCCGAGGTCTGCTACGAGCTCGGCCATCCGCGCGCGCAGCGGATCCTGGCCGCGGTCGCCCGCGCCCGCGGCGAGCTCGTCGTCGTCGCCGCGCAGCACCATGCCGCCGCTCGCCGCACGCTTTTCTCCGCCGCCGACTGGCCGCTGATCCGCGACTGCCCGGTGCCGCTGCTCTACGCCAAGACGCCGCGCTGGCCGGCGGCACCACGGATCGCGGCGGCGGTCGACCCGCTGCACCCGGCCGATCCGCGCGCGCTGCTCGACCGGGCACTTGTCGCCCGGGCGCGGGCGCTCGCGCGCGCCCTGCGCGGCTCGCTGTCGATCGTGCACGCGTGGCTGCCGCTCGAGCCCGCGATCGTCGGGCCGCTGGCGCTCGGCCTCCCGGCCGGCGCCTCGGCCGAGGTCGAGCGGGCGCTCGGCGCGGCCGAGGCGCGCGCGGCGCGCGCGGTCGGGGCGCTGGCGCGCGGCGGCCGCCCGGCGGCCAGCGTCGTGCTGCTGCGCGGCGCCGCCATCGACACGCTGCCGGGCTTTGCCGAGCTCGAGGCGCTCGACGTGCTTGCGCTCGGCGCCGTGTCGCGCAGCCGGCTCTACGAGGCCCTGATCGGCGCGACCGCCGAGCGCCTGCTCGAGCGCGTGCCCTGCGACCTGCTCATCGTCAAGGCACCGCGCGCCGCGGCGCGGCCGAAGGCGGCGCGCGGCGGCAGGCGGCAGCGCGTCGCGGTATAGTCGAAGCACCCGCGGCCCCTCGCCGCCGGCACTCCAGCGATGTCGCAAGCAGAGTATCGAGTCCGTGCACGGCGCCTGCGCGAGGCGCGGCGGCTGATCGTCAAGGTCGGCTCGGCGCTGCTCGTCGATCCGAAGAGCGGGCGGCTCAACCGCGCCTGGCTCGACAGCCTCGGCGATGACCTCGCGCGCGCCGCGCGGCGCGGCCAGCAGCCGATCGTCGTCTCGAGCGGGGCGATCGCGCTCGGCCGCCGCCACCTCGGGCTCGCGGGCGGGCGGCTGCGCCTCGAGGAGAGCCAGGCGGCGGCGGCGGTGGGCCAGATCCGGCTCGCGCGCGCCTGGCAGGAAGTGCTCGAGGAGCGCGGCCTCGCGGTCGCGCAGGTGCTGCTGACGCTCGAGGACACCGAGGAGCGGCAGCGCTACCTGAACGCCCGCGCGACGCTGAACACGCTGCTCTCGCTCGGCGCGGTTCCGGTCATCAACGAGAACGACACCGTCGCGACGGCCGAGATCCGCTACGGCGACAACGACCGGCTCGCGGCGCGCGTCGCGCAGATGGCGAGCGCCGAGTGCCTGGTGCTGCTGTCGGACATCGACGGCCTCTACAGCGCCGATCCCGGCCGCCATCCGGCGGCCGAGTTCGTGCCGGAAGTGCGGGCCGTCGACGCCTCGATCGAGGCGATGGCCGGCGGCCCGACGTCCGGCGTCGGCTCCGGCGGCATGACGACGAAGATCGCCGCGGCGCGCATCGCGCTCGATGCCGGCTGCAGCCTGTGCATCGCGAGCGGGCGGCGCGCGCATCCGCTGCGCGCGATCGAGGAAGGCGAGCGCTGCACCTGGTTCCTGCCGGGCGCGACGCCCCGGGCGAAGCGCAAGCAGTGGATCGCCGGGACGCTGAAGCCGCGCGGGCGGCTGATGATCGATGCCGGCGCGGCGGCAGCGCTCGGGCGCGGCAAGAGCCTGCTGCCCGCGGGCGTGACGCGCGTCAGCGGCCGCTTCGAGCGCGGTGACACGGTCAGCGTGGTCGCCGACGGTCGCGAGATCGCGCGCGGGCTCGCGGGCTACTCGTCGGGCGACGCGACGCTGATCGCCGGGCGGCGCAGCAGCGAAATCGAGGCGCTGCTCGGCTATCGCGGGCGCGAGGAGCTCGTGCACCGCGACGACCTCGTGATGCTGCGTGCTGCGGAGTGAGCCGATGACGAACAGCGAGACACTCGGCGCGACGATGGAGAGGCTCGGCCGCGAGGCGCGCGCCGCCGCCGTGGTGCTGGCGCGCGCGCCACGCCAGGCCAAGGACACGGCGCTCGAGGCGGCGGCCGCGTGGCTGCGCGTGCGCCGCGACGCGATCCTCGCCGCGAACGCGCGCGACCTCGCGGCGGCGCGCGCTCGTTCTCTGGGTGCGGCGCTGCTCGACCGCCTCGCCCTCGATGCACAGCGCATCGAGGCCATCGCCGAGGGGCTCGAGGCGATCGCGCTGCTGCCGGACCCGGTCGGCGCGGTGACCGCCGAGTGGACCCGGCCGAACGGCCTGCGGATCCAGCGCGTGCGCGTGCCGCTCGGCGTGGTCGCGATCA
>Ga0335069_10015299_pt1 | contig 10725 bp, 7 predicted proteins | sample Lox_Sample_11_FD_206714 | JGI IMG/M metagenome (GOLD analysis project Ga0335069, IMG submission 206714) | Soil microbial communities from Loxahatchee National Wildlife Refuge, Florida, United States - Lox_Sample_1.1 | ecosystem: Environmental > Terrestrial > Soil > Wetlands | place: USA: Florida... | reverse complement strand
GCGCAGCAGGTGGAAGTAGTTGCCCGGCGTGGTCGGCATGGCCACGGTCATGTTGTCCTCGGCGCACAGCGTCAGGAACCGCTCGATCCGGGCCGAGGAGTGGTCCGGGCCCTGGCCGTCGTAGCCGTGCGGCAGCAGCAGCACCACGCCGGAGCGCTGGCCCCACTTCTGCTCGCCCGAGCTGATGAACTCGTCGACGATCGTCTGCCCGCCGTTGAAGAAGTCGCCGAACTGGGCTTCCCAGCAGACCAGCGCGTCCGGTCGGGCCAGCGAGTAGCCGTACTCGAAGCCCATCGCGGCGAACTCGGACAGCAGGGAATCGTGCACGAAGAACTTCGCCGCGCCCGACTCGAGCTGCTTCAGCGGCGTGTACTCGTCGCCGGTGTGCCGGTCCACCAGCACCGCGTGCCGCTGGCCGAACGTGCCGCGCCTGCTGTCCTGGCCGACCAGCCGGACCGGGTGGCCGTCCAGCACCACGGCGCCGAACGCCAGCAACTCGCCGGTCGCCCAGTCGATGGTGTCCTCGGCGGCCATGGCCGCCCGCCGGTCGAGCAGCGGCTTGAGCCGCGGGTGCGGGGTGAAGTTGGCGGGCAGGTTGACCTGCGTGTCGATGATCCGCTTGACCACCTCGGCGGACACCGCGGTCGGCACCGCCTGGTGGTTGACCGGGCGGTCCTCCGTCTCACGCGGCAGCACGCTGCCCGGCTCGGCCGGCCGGTCGGCCGCGTCCCTGGTCTCGGTGAAGACCCGCTCGAGCTGCTGCTGGTAGTCGCGCAGCGCCGCCTCGGCCTCCTCCATCGTGATGTCGCCGCGGGCGATCAGCGACTCGGTGTACACCTTCCTGGTCGAGCGCTTGGCCTCCACCAGGTCGTACATGAGCGGCTGGGTGAACGACGGGTTGTCGGTCTCGTTGTGCCCCCGCTTGCGGTAGCAGATCATGTCGACGACGACATCCTTCTTGAACGCCTGCCGGTAGGCGAAGGCCAGCCGGGCGATCCGCACGACGGCCTCGGGGTCGTCGCCGTTGACGTGGAAGATCGGCGCCTGGATCATCCGGGCCACGTCGGTCGCGTACACGCTGGACCGCGAGTACTGCGGCGCGGTGGTGAAGCCCACCTGGTTGTTCACGATGATGTGCACGGTGCCGCCGGTGCGGTAGCCGCGCAGCAGCGACAGGTTCAGCGTCTCGGCGACCACGCCCTGCCCGGCGAACGCGGCGTCGCCGTGGATGAGCACGGGCAGCACGGTGAAGCCGGGCTCGCCCTTGTCGATGACGTCCTGCCTGGCCCGGACCACGCCCTCCAGCACCGGGTCGACCGCCTCCAGGTGGCTCGGGTTGGCCACCAGCGAGGTCCTGATCTGGCCGCCGTCGGGTGCGCGGAAGATGCCCTCCGCGCCCAGGTGATACTTGACGTCACCGGAGCCCTGCGCGCTGCTCGGGTCCAGGTTGCCCTCGAACTCCTTGAAGATCTGCGCGTAGGACTTGCCCACGATGTTGGCCAGCACGTTCAGCCGGCCGCGGTGGGCCATGCCGACGACGGCCTCGTCCAGGTGCTCGCGGGCCGCCTCGGTGAGCACCGCGTCGATCAGCGGGATGAGCGCCTCGGCGCCCTCCAGGGAGAACCGGCGCTGGCCGACGAACTTGGTCTGCAGGAACATCTCGAACGCCTCGGCCACGTTGAGCCGGGACAGGATGCGGATCTGCTCGTCGTGTTCGGCCCGCGGGTGCGGGACCTCGATCCGGTCCTGCAGCCAGCGGCGCTCCTCGGGGTCCTGGATGTGCATGTACTCGGTGCCGACCGTGCGGCAGTACGAGTCGCGCAGCACGCCCAGGATGTCCCGCAGCTTCATCCGCGGCTTGCCGCCGAAACCGCCGGTCGGGAACTCGCGCTCCAGGTCCCACAGGGTCAGCCCGTGCAGGTTGATGTCCAGGTCCGGGTGCTTGCGCTGGGTGACTTCCAGCGGGTTCGTGTCGGCCATCAGGTGGCCGCGCACCCGGTAGGCGTGGATCAGCTCCTGGACCCGGGCGGACCGGGCGACGTCGTCCTCGTGGCCGTACGGGAAGTCCTTGACCCAGCGGACCGGCTCGTACGGGATGCGCAGCGCGGCGAAGATCTCGTCGTAGAAGCCGTCCTCGCCGAGCAGCAGGTGGTGGATCTTCTGCAGGAACTCGCCCGACTGGGCGCCCTGGATGATCCGGTGGTCGTACGTCGAGGTCAGCGCGACCTGCTTGCTGACCGCCAGCCGGGCCACGGTCTCCTCGGAGGCCCCCTGGTAGGCGGCCGGGTACTCCATGGCCCCGACGCCCACGATGACGCCCTGGCCGGGCATCAGCCGGGGCACCGAGTGGACGGTGCCGATGGTGCCCGGGTTGGTGATCGTGGCGGTGGTGCCGCCGAAGTCGATCACCGCGAGCTTGCCCGACCGCGCCCGGCGCACGGTGTCCTCGTAGGTCGTCCAGAACTGGCGGAAGTCCATCTCCTCCGCCGCCTTGATGTTCGGCACGAGCAGCTGCCTGCCGCCGTCCGCGGTCTGCACGTCGATGGCCAGGCCCAGGTTCACGTGGTCGGGCGTGGCGATGGCCGGCTTGCCGTTCTCCTCGGTGTAGGCGTCGTTCATCTCCGGCAGCGCCTTGAGCGCCGCCACCACGGCGTACCCGATCAGGTGCGTGAACGACACCTTGCCGCCCCGGCCCCGCCGCAGGTGGTTGTTGATGACGATCCTGTTGTCGATCAGCAGCTTGGCCGGGACCTCGCGGACGCTGGTCGCGGTGGGCACGGCCAGGCTGGCCGTCATGTTGGTGACGGTGCGGGCCGCGGCGCCGCGCAGCCTGCTGACCTCGGCTCCCGGCCCGGCCGGGGGAGCGGCCGGGGGAGCGGCCGGGGCCTGCGGCGCCGGCGGAGGAGCGGGCTGAGCCGGGGCGGGGGGAGGGGCAGGCGGAGCGGGCGCGGCCTGCGCGGGCGCTGGCGCGGCGGCCTGCGCGGTCAGGACCGGCTGGGGCCCGGTGCCGCCGTTCGGGAGGGTGGGCTGGTAGTCGGCGAAAAAGCTCCACCAGGCCCGGTCCACCGAACCAGGGTCGGCCAGGTACCGCTGGTAGAGCTCCTCGACGAGCCATTCGTTGGCGCCGAAGTCGGCCTGGCTCCCGGCCGGATCCGGCCCGCCTCCCTGGCGCGGCGTGCTGGCTGACTGGTCTGATTCAGAAGACACGGCGGACATCGTCCCCAGAACCCTCTTCCGAAGTGCGTAATCGATGATCGTCTGCCCATCAAGGCTACCTGCCGCCATCCGGGACGGCGCCTGGAGAACTTCAGGCACCCAGCGGTGCGGGTGTGGCGTGAGTCACGAGCGGCACCGTCGGCCACGGCGTGCGCCAAAGTCCCTGTCGCGCCCGGGGCCGGCCGGTACCATCGGCGGGGAATGGCATATGGGTTTTCGGGTTATGCCCCCGCACTCCGCACTTTCCCAGGGGTATCCGCTGACGGCAAGGCACACGTGACAAGGGAACCGAACGGCCATCCCGAGGCTGATGGCGGCTGGGGCCCACCGGGTCCCCCGCGACCCCGGCCGGCGCGCCCCGGCACCGGGCCGTTCCCGCGTGCCGCCGCCACCGGTCCCTTCCCGCGAATCCCGGCCCCCGATCCGGCCGCCGTCGACCCGTGGAGCGGGACCACCCCCGGGTACGAGTTCGAGGGGCGCCGCTCGCGGCCTGGCTGGGGCCCCGGGCGGCGCCCGGATCCCCAGGGGCGGCCGGAGGATCCCGGGCAGGCGCCAGCCCGATTCCAGGATCCGCCGCGGCGTTTCCGCTACACGCCGACGGTGAGCCAGCCGCTGTCCGTGCCGTCACCGCCGAGGCCCGGCCACCGGCCGCCGCAGCCGCCGCCGCCGCAGGCGTGGCCCGCCGGCGGCCCCGGCGGCAGGCAGATTCCCGCCGCCCCCGCCCGCGCGGCCCGCCCCGGCCAGCGGGCGGCCGGTGCCGAATGGGCCAGGCTGCTGCGCTCGATGCTGCCCCAGCCGGTCGAGCGCCGGTGGTCCAGGGAGTTCCTGGCCGGCCTGGAGTTCAAGGGCTGGGGCGTCCGGGTGGCGATCCCGATCCTGGCCATGGTCGTCTTCGGCGTCGCCGTCGTCGTGATAGCGGGCGCGAACAGCGGCAACGCTGGTCCCGCGCCGCCGGCGACCGCGCTCGGCTTCCCGCCCGCGACGCTGGCGGGCAACATGTTCACGGCGGCGGACAGCGGCCGCGGCATCAGCCAGACGCTGGGCCGGGTGACCAGCGCCGGCGACGAGATCGTGGCGGTGGGGTCGCAGGCCGGCGCGCGCATCGCGCGGGCCCAGTTCTTCGTGTCGCCGGACGACGGGCGGTCCTGGACGATGGGGACGGTCCGGTCGGCGGGCGGCGGCGTGCCGCCGCCCGGGCACGGCGCCATCTTCGTGGCCGGCGGCCAGGGCGCGTGGGTCGCCCTCGGCCCCGGCTCGATCTGGACGAGCGCGGACGGCCGCATCTGGACGCTGGCGCCGGGCGCCGGGATGCCGCTGCGACCCGGCGACCAGATCAGCGCGGTGCAGCGGACGGCGGCCGGTTTCATCGCCGTCGGCGCCAACGTGCCCGGCGGGGACCAGGCCAGGTCCACCCCGCTGGTCTTCCTGTCGGCCAACGGGATCAGCTGGGAACGGCTCGGCTCGGCGCGGCTGAACCTGGCCGCGGGCCCCGGCGGCCACGCCCTGGACATCAGGTACGCGGCGGCGGCCGGGAAGCTGATCCTGATCGCGGGGGACGTCATCACCACCAAGGTCACCGGCAAGCCCAGGCGGACGGTGCCGGTTCAGGCCGGCGCCGCCTGGCTGAGCACCGACGGCGGCTCGACCTGGGTGCCGGCCGGGGGCCCGGCCGTGGCGCCGCCCGGGCCCGGCGCGCAGCCGCAGGTGGCCGGGGTGGCGGCGGCGGGCGGCGGGTTCGTCCTGCTCCGCCCGGCCACCGTAGCCAAGCGGCCCGCCGTCGACGTTTATTTCTCACCGAACGGACTGGCCTGGACGTTCGCGGCCACCCTCGGCGCGGCACCTGGGTTCACCGCCGGGACGGCGAACGGCGGCCCGGACGGTGCTGTAGTTACCGGCCAGGCGGGGAAGACGCTGACGGCGTTCGTCTCCGCGAACGGCCGGACCTGGCGGCAGACGCGGCCCTTCGGCGCCGCCGCGTCGGAAACGATCTCCGGCGCGGTGCTGGCCCCGGACGGCGCGGTGGTCACCGCGGGCACCGGCGCGGGCCCGGACAGCCGCCAGCCGCTGATCACCCTGACCGGAGCCGGCGCCGCCGCGGCCCGGGTGGACGTCGCGAAGATCCCGGGCGCGGTCGAGCAGCAGGTGGCCGTCAACGGCCTCGCCGCGCAGGGCAGCACGCAGGTCGCGGTGGGCAGCGCCAACGGCTTTCCCGCCGCCTGGACCTCGGTCAACGGCGGCATCTCGTGGACCCGCGCCACCGGCGCCACCCCGGCGGTGCTCAGCCGTCCGGGCTCGCAGCAGCTGACCGGCGTGACGCACGGCACCATGGGCTGGCTCGCCGTGGGCGGCGTCACGGCGAGCGCCGCCGAGCATCCGGTCGTCGTCGTCTCCGCGGACGGCAGCAGCTGGCAGGCGGTCGACCCCGAGGGCGTCTTCGGCGGCCCCGGCCTGTTCACCCAGGCGGCGGCCGCGAACGGCCAGGGTTACGTCATCGTCGGCTACCAGCGTATCAAGCAGGTGCGCGGCGGCCGGGTCGTCTCCGTCCGCACCGTCGCGGCGGCCTGGTGGTCGGCCGTCCTGACCGGCTGGCAGCGCGCCGGGGACGCGGTCGCGGGCGCGCTGGACGGGCCGGGGGGACAGGGGACCAGGCAGATGCTGGCCGTCACCGCGGGCCCGGCCGGCTTCGTCGCGGTGGGCTCGCACGGCGACCAGCCGTCGGCCTGGACCTCGGCCGACGGGCGGACCTGGCGGCAGGCCGACCTGCCCCTGCCGGTCGGCTCCGCCCGCGCCGCACTGCAGCACGTCGCCAGCACCGGCCGGACGATAGCCGCCGTGGGCACCGCGGTCACCACGGCCGGCCGGACGGCGCCGTTCGCGGCCAGCTCGTCCGACGGCGGCGCCACCTGGGCCGAGTCGGCCCTCCCGGGACCCGCGGGCCTGACGTCGGTCACCGCGCTGGCCGCGGCCGGCGGCACCTTCACCGCCACCGGGACCTACGGCAGCACTCCCGGCCACCAGAACGTGGTGATCTGGACGTCGCCCGACGGCTCCGCGTGGCGGGCGGCCGAACCCGCCGGGCAGGGCCTGACCGGCCCCGGCATCCAGGCCATCACCAGCCTGGCCACCTCCGGCAGCACGCTGACCGGCGTCGGCTTCACCGCCTCCCCGGCCGCCGAGCAGCCCGTCTTCTGGCAGTCCCCGGTCAGGTAAGGGGACGCATCAGGCGGCGCGGCTGCGGACCAGCCACACGGTCGCGGCGATGAGCAGCACTGACAGCGCGAGCAGCCACGTGCCCGGCCGGGATCGCCAGCGCGCACTCGCGCAGCGCCCGCGTGCTGCCGTACCGCTTGCCCAGGCCGCTGGCCTCTATCACGTTCATGCGACGCCCTGCGTTCCGCCGCTCGCCGCGCCGCCGCGGGTTCGCGACCCGCCGCGGCGCTCATGGAAATCCCGCAGCGCGCTGGTGAACAGCGCCACGATCCCGTCCTCGTCCAGCCCGGCCCCGTCCGCGGCGGTCAGCCAGCCCGACAGCGACCGGCGCAGCGTGGTCAGCTCCGGCAGCGCGACCTGGCTCAACGTGGCCTGGACGAACGTGCCCTGGCCGGGCCGGCCGGCCGCCAGGCCCTTGGTCTCCAGCTCCTTGTAGGCCTTCAGCACCGTGTTCGGGTTGATCGCCAGCCCGGCGACCACGTCCCGGACCTTCGGCAGCTGGTCGCCGGGCTTGAGGTAGCCCAGCCGCAGCGCGTGCTCCACCTGGTGCACGAGCTGCAGGTAGGTTGGCACCCCCGACGCCGCGTCCAGCCGGAACTCGATCGGCGACCCCGGCCCGCGCGGTCGCGCCTCGCCGCTGATCCCTTTATCTATATCCATAAGACAAGGGTACAGAGGGCCGTACCCTGGCCAAGCCGATTAGGCGCGGGTGTCACGGACGGCGGCAGGCCTGCCGAACACGTCGTCCCGGCGGTTGTCCAGGCTGGGCAGGGTGGCCCGGACCGTGCCGATCAGCCCGGTGTCGACCTCGGCGACCGTCACGCCAGGCGCGGGCCCCAGGTCGGCCCGGACCACGCCGAGCGGGTCGACGAGCAGGCTGCGGCCGATGCCGGTCGCGGCCCGGGTGGGCCGCTCGTCCGGGTCCGGCACCTGCCCCACGGCCGCCACCCACACGGTGTTCTCGATGGCGCGCGCCCGCACCAGGGTGACCCAGTGCTCCTCCTTGAACAGCCCGGCGGCCCAGGCGGCGGGCAGCACGAGCAGCTCGGCCCCGGCGACGGCCAGCGCCCGGGACAGCTCGCCGAACCGCACGTCGTAGCAGATCGCCAGGCCGGCCCGGACCCCGGCCAGCGTGCACATGACCGGGACGGACCCCGGCGCGACCTGGTCGGACTCGCGGTGCCCGAACGCGTCGAACAGGTGCAGCTTGCGGTAGGAGGCAACGAGCTCGCCGGCCCCGTCGTAGGCCACCGCGGTGTTGTACACCCGGCCGTCCGGCGCGGGCTCGAAGACCCCGGCGACCAGCGCGACCCCGGCCTGCTTGGCCGCGGCCGCGAGCCCCGAGCAGAACGGCCCGTCCAGCGGCTCGGCCGCCGCCCGCAGGTCCGAGCCGAACCTGACCTGGGTCGCCTCGGGGAACACGGCCAGGTCGGCGCCCCGGTCGGCGGCCTCGGCCAGCGCCTCCCTGACCCGCCCGGAGTTGACGTCAGGCCGTGAGCTGACCGGTATCTGGCACAACGCGACTCGCATACCGTCCAGCCTAACGAGCACGGCATCATGAACAAGGTGAACCGACCACTGCTGAACCGGCGCCTGGAGGGCCTCGGGACGACGATCTTCGCCGAGATGTCCGCCCGCGCGGTCGCGACCGGATCCATCAACCTGGGCCAGGGCTTTCCCGACCGGGACGGGCCGGCCGAGATCGCCCGGGCCGCGGCCGACGCGATCCTCGAGGGCCGCGGCAACCAGTACCCGCCCGGCCCGGGCGTCCCCGAGCTGCGACAGGCCATCGCCGCGCACGATGAGCGCTTCTACGGCCTGCGCTACGACCCGGACGGCGAGATCCTGGTCACCGCGGGCGCCACCGAGGCGATCGCCGCCGCGATGCTCGCCCTGGTCGAGCCGGGCGACGAAGTGATCGCGTTCGAGCCCTACTACGACTCGTACGCGGCCAACATCGCCATGGCGGGCGGCGTCCGCGTCCCGGTCACGCTGCGCCCGCCGGGCTTCCGTCCCGACCTGAACGAGCTGGCCCGGGCGATCACGCCGAAGACCAGGCTCATCCTGCTGAACAGCCCGCACAACCCGACCGGTACCGTCTTCGACCGCGGCGAGCTGGCCGCGATCGCGGCCCTGGCCGTCGAGCGCGACCTGCTCGTGGTCACCGACGAGGTCTACGAGCACCTGGCCTTCGACGTCGAGCACGTGCCCATCGTCCAGTTTCCCGGGATGCGCGAGCGGACGGTTTCTGTCAGCTCGGCGGGCAAGACGTTCTCCTTCACCGGCTGGAAGATCGGCTGGGTCAAGGCCGTCCCGGAGCTCGTGACCGCGGTGAAGACGGCCAAGCAGTTCCTCACGTTCGTCAGCGGCGGCCCGTTCCAGTACGCGGTGGCGCAGGCGCTCGCGCTGCCCGACGGGTACTACGAAAAGCTCAAGGACGACCTCCGGGCCCGGCGCGACCTGCTCACCGAGGGCCTGGACGAGATCGGCTTCGCGGTCTACCCGCCGCAGGGCACCTACTTCGTCACCGCCGACACCAGGCCGCTGGGCTACCGGGACGGCGTGGAGTTCTGCCGGACCCTGCCGGACCGCGCGGGCGTGGTCGCCATCCCCACCGCGATCTTCTACGACCACCCCGAAGCCGCCCGCAGCCACGTCCGCTTCGCCTTCTGCAAGCGCCCCGAGGTGCTGACCGAGGCGCTGCGCCGGCTGGCCAAGCTGACCGGATAGGGGGCTCAGGCCTACCTACAGGTGTGGTCGCAGGCCCATGGCGGGCCTGCCGCCGGGCGGCCACCATGGGACATGGCCTGGTTTCCCGACACCGAAGGAGCGTGCCATGTTCCTGCCGATCCTGGTGGTGCTGGGCGTGGCCTGCGGGGCGTTCGCGCTGTCGGTGATCCACGCGGACGCCGCGGGAGCGCGAGGTGCTCGCGCTGATGGCCGAGGGACGGTCCAACGCGGCGATCGCGCAGCGGCTCTTCATCACCGAGAAGGCGGTCAGCAAGCACGCGGCGGGCATCTCCGGCAAGCTGGACCTGGCGCCTTCGGACGACGACAACCGGCGCGTCCTCGCCGTGCTGGCCTACCTGGACTCCTGAAGGGGGAACGAGTGGACGCCGATCTTCTCAGTGCGGCCGAGGCCGCGACCGGGTTCATGCCCGCCGCCGAGGGCCTGGCTCTGTTCGGAGCGGCCGCGCGCTACGCCCCTCGCGGCCCGGTGCTGGAGGTCGGCAGCTACTGCGGCAAGTCCACCATCTACCTGGCCGCGGCGGCCCGCCAGGCCGGGCAGCTGGTCGTCACCGTCGACCACCACCACGGCTCCGAAGAGCACCAGCCCGGCTGGGAGTACCACGACCCGGCCCTGGTGGACCCCGGGACCGGCCGCCTGGACACGCTGCCCCGGCTGCGGGCCACGCTGGCCGCGGCCGGCCTGGAGGACGACGTGGTGGTCGTGGTCGGCCGGTCCGCCCGGGTGGCCCGGCTCTGGCACACGCCGCTCGGCATGCTGTTCATCGACGGCGGCCACACCGACGCCGCCGCGCAGTCCGACTACGAGGGCTGGGCACCGTGGGTCGCCCCGGGCGGCGTGCTGGCCATCCACGACGTGTTCCCCGACCCCGCCGACGGCGGCCAGGCCCCGTACCGGATCTACCAGCGCGCCCTGAAATCCGGCGCGTTCACCGAAGTCCCCGGCGAAGGCTCCCTCCGCCTCCTGGAACGCACCGGCGACGGCATCGGCTGACCCGTATCACTGCCCGTGCCACCCAGGAGGGGCGTTCAGCTCGGCACCGATGAATCGCAGCGCCTTCGCCGGGTTCCTAGAGCTCTTTGGCGAACTCCTGGTAATGCCGGCTGATCCGTTCGCTGGTGCCGTAGTAGGCGTGCCGGCTCATATCCGCGCTGAACCGGCTCGCCGGCGGCGTGCGGCCGAGTGCCTCGGCCATCGCGCGGACGTGGTGGGGTGCGCAGCCGCAACAGATGCCGAAGTAGTTGACTCCGAGCGCAGCCGCCGCCGTCGTGAACGCGCCCATCTCGTAGCGGTTGGCTAGAAACGGGTCTAGCGCGGTCGGGAATGGCCGCCCATCCGGGATCAGGTCATAATCTTGGTCGGTGAGCGATTGGAACGTTGGCTCGGCTTCTGTCGTACGGTACGGCACCGGCAAGGCGGCGATGTAGCCGTCGCACGCGGCGCGGATTTCACCGAGTAGCGGCAGCATGGTGGCGGGCCCGCGGATGCAGTTCAGCCCGACCACATCGGCCCCGGCGTCTTGCAGGCGACGGCATGCCTCGCCGATCGGG
>Ga0335069_10015298_pt1 | contig 10725 bp, 8 predicted proteins | sample Lox_Sample_11_FD_206714 | JGI IMG/M metagenome (GOLD analysis project Ga0335069, IMG submission 206714) | Soil microbial communities from Loxahatchee National Wildlife Refuge, Florida, United States - Lox_Sample_1.1 | ecosystem: Environmental > Terrestrial > Soil > Wetlands | place: USA: Florida... | reverse complement strand
CCGCCGGGGGCCGCCCTTCGCTGACCGAGCAGTGGGTCGAGGAAGCCCACGCCACCGACGGACTGGTGCTCGAGTCTCCGCTGCGCGTCTCGCCCCAGATCCGCTCTCTGGTCCGCGAGAAGGTGGGTTACGCCGGGACCGAGAAGTCCCGCCTCCTGAAGCTGGTGCGCTTCCTGGGCGAGGTGGACGGCCTGGGCTTCCAGTACCAGACCCAGAGCTCGTTCACCGCGGAGAAGGCGTACGCCGCCCGCCGCGGCGATTGCATGAGCTACGCGAACCTCCTGGTCTCCCTGGCGCGGACGCTGGACGTGCCGGTCCGCTTCGTGCGGATCACCCAGTTGCCGGTGACCTGGGAGGCAGGAGGCCGGTTCTTCGAGTCGTCGCACATGGCGGTGGCCCTCGGGCGCAACGCCTCGTGGGACCAGGCGGTGCTGGTGGACTTCGGCAACGTCCACACCTCGGCGTGGCGCTTCTCGCTCTACGACGACGTCTCGGACGAGGAGGCCTTCGTCCTCTTCCAGAACAACGTGGCGGTGCAGCGGTTGCTCGCCGGCGACGTGGCCACAGCCGAGCGCATCCTCCGCTTCTTCCACGCGCACGCCCCGAGCGCCCCGGAGGTGGCGAACAACCTGTCGCTGGTGCTGCTCCAGACCGGGCGCGACCGGGAGGCCATGGATCTGCTCGAGGCGTCGGTGGAGCAGTTCCCGCGGTTCCGGCCGCTGTTCGCCAACGCGGTGCAGGCCGCCCGGCGGCTCGGCGACGAGGACCTGGCGCGGACGCTGGAGGCCCGGGGACGGGAGCTGCTGGAGGACGAGCCGGCCTGGAACTTCAACGAGGGCATGCGCTCGTACCACGCCCGGGCGTACTCCTCCGCGGCACTGCGGTTCGAGAAGGCGCTCTCGGCGGACCCGGACAACGTGCGGCTCCTCGCCTGGAGCGCCCGGGCCCACCTCGCGGCGGGCAACCTCCGCCGTGGGCTGGAGCAGGTGGAGCGCATCCGCGCCGGCCCGCCGTCAGACACCCGGTCACAGCTGCTGGAGGACCTGCGGCGCGCGTTCCCCCAGCTCGAGGCCCCGGCCCCGCTTCCACCGCCGCCGGTGGCCGAGCGCCCCCGCTAGGGCCCCCGGGGCCGCTCCGGAGGAGCGAGCCGGCCTACCTCGCCTCGCGCGGCGCCAGCACGCGCTGCACCGCCTCGAGCAGCTCGAGGTGGGTGAATGGCTTCTGGAGGAAGCTCGTGCCCGGGTCCCGGCGCAGCTCGGGGTCGAGCTGCCCCTCGCCGTAGCCGCTCACCACCAGCACCCGCGCCGAGGGGTGGCGCTGGTGGATGGTGCGGTACGCGGCGATGCCGCTCAGGCCCGGGAGGACCGCGTCCAGGATGACCAGGTCCACCGCCACGCCGCCGAGCAGGGCCAGGGCCGACTCGGCGTCGTCGGCGGTCAGTGCCCGGAAACCACTCCGCTCGAGCAGGCGGGCCAGCCCCTGGCGGACCGCGGCGTCGTCCTCGACCACCAGCACCGTGCCACTGGTGCGCGGGGCGGGCGCGCGGGGGCGACGCTCGGCCTCGAGCGGCAGCCCCTCGATGGCGGGCAGCAGGATCTGGAAGGTGGAGCCCCGGGACGGAGCGCTCGACACCTCCACCACGCCCTGGTGCTGACGGACGATGCCGTGCACCACCGCCAGGCCGAGCCCGGTCCCGCGGCCCGGGGCCTTGGTGGTGAAGAAGGGCTCGAAGATGCGCTCCAGGGTTCCGGCGGGGATGCCCACGCCGGTGTCGCTCACCGACAGCTCGACCATCCGCTTGCCGGGCACCGTCCCGTGGCGGGCGGCGAACTCCGCGTCGACCTCGAGGTTCCGCGTCCGGACGGTGAGCGTGCCGCCCTCGGGCATGGCGTCCCGGGCGTTCACGCAGAGGTTCATCAGCACCTGCTCGAGCTGCGCCGGGTCGCCGGAGATGGTCCAGAGGTCCTCGGCCAGATGGGTGACCAGCTTCACCGGCTCGCCGATGACCCGCCGGAGCAGGCTCTCCACGTCGAGCACCACCTGGTTCAGGCTGAGCGAGCGCTGGGCGAGCGGCTGGCGCCGGGCGAAGGCGAGCAGCTGGCGGACCAGCGCGCCGGCCCGCTGGCACTGGCGCTCGATCTCCGCGAGGTCGGTCTGGGCGGAGTGGTCCACCGGGAGGTCGAGCCGGGCGAGCGCCGCGGCGCTCTGGATGCCGGTGAGGACGTTGTTGAAGTCGTGGGCCACGCCGCCGGCGAGCATTCCCACGGTGTCCATCTTCTGGGTGCGCTGCACCTCGGCCTCGAGCCGCTTGCGCTCGGTGACGTCGCGCACGCTCACCACCAGCCGCTGGTCGCCGCCCGGAACCTCGGCCACCGCCAGCTCGAGATGGACCATGGTGCCGTCGCGGCGGCGGGCCTCGCTGGAGCGGCTCCCCTGCCCCACGTACCCCTGGAAGCCAGGCGGGAGGATCTCGTCCGCCGGACGGCCCACCACCTCCGAGGCGTGGACGCCGAAGATGCGCTCGGCAGCGGGGTTCATGCTGACCAGCAGGCCCCCGGCGCTCACGGTGAGCAACCCGTCGGGGACGTGCTCCATGACCGCCCGGAGGTCCATCTCGCTCCGCCGGAGCGCGGCGTCGGCCCGGCGGCGCGCGGCCCGCTGCGCGGCCTCGGCGCACTCCCGCTCCACCGCCGGCGCGAGCCGGGCGAGGTTGTCCTTCATGAGGTAGTCGTGCGCGCCGGCCTTCATCGCCGCCACGGCATGCGTCTCGTCCACCGTCCCGGAGACGAGGATGAAGGGCACGTCCAGCCCGCTCTCCTGCAGGCTGCCCAGCGCCTCGAGCGCGTCGAACTGCGGGAGCCGGTGGTCGGAGACGATGACGTCCCAGGGTGCGGAGAGGAGCGCATCCTGGAACGCCTCGGCGGTGTCCACGCGGTGGAAGCGCACCAGCCGCCCCTCGGTCTGGAGCGCGTGCACGATGAGCGTCGCGTCCGCCTCGGAGTCCTCGACCAGGAGGACTCGGAGCGCGGAGCGGGTGGAAGCCGGAGAAGGTCTCACGAGGCCGTGCGGATCTGAACGCCCTGGGGTGGACACAACAAGGTGGCTTCGATGCGCAGGCGAGGCGCCGCTGTGTGCGCCCCGAGGCCAACGTGGTACCAGCGGTGTCGATGCGGACCTGGGATGCTCTGGTGGTCGGCTCCGGTCAGGCGGGCGTGCCGCTGGCGGTGGCGCTGGCGCGTGCCGGCCGGCGCACGGCGATCGTCGAGCGCGCGGACGTGGGCGGCACCTGCATCAACGTCGGATGCACCCCGACCAAGACGCTCGTGGCCAGCGCGCGCGTGGCCGCTCTGGTCGCTCGCGCCGCCGAGTACGGCATCGAGGTCGGGCCGGCGCGCGCCCGCTGGCCGTCGGTGCGCGACCGCGAACAGGGCGTGGTGCGACAGTTCCGGGCCGGTGGCGAGCACCGGCTGCGCGAGGCCGGTGTCTGTCTGCTCCGGGGCGAGGCGCGCTTCGTCGGGCCGCGCCGGCTGGTGGTCTCCGGCACGGATGGCGCGCGCGAGGAGCACGGCGCGCCCGTCCTGGTGCTCGACCTCGGCGGGCGCCCGCGCCGCCCCGAGCTGCCCGGGCTGGACTCGGTTCCCGCGCTCGACTCGTCGTCGATCCTCACCGTGCCCGAGCTCCCCGGCCGTCTGGTGGTGCTCGGGGGCGGGTACATCGCGCTCGAGCTGGGGCAGGTGTTCCGCCGCCTCGGCGCGGAGGTGACGGTGGTCGAGTCCGCGGCGCGGCTGGCCCCGCGCGAGGACGAGGACGTCTCGCAGGCGCTCGCCGAGGTGCTGCGCGCCGAGGGGGTCACGCTCCACCTCGGGGCCCGTGCGACGGCCGTGTCAGCGTCGTCCGGCGGCATCCGGCTCGAGCTGGCGGATGGCCCGGCACTCGACGGGACGCATCTCCTGGTCGCGGTGGGCCGGACGCCGAACTCGGATGCGCTGGACTGTCCCGCGGGCGGCGTGGCGCTCGACGCCCACGGCTTCATCCGGGTGGACGACCGGCTCCGGACGTCGGCGGAGGGCGTGTACGCCACGGGCGACGTCACCGGCGCGCCGCAGTTCACGCATGTCTCGTACGACGACTACCGGGTGCTCCGCGCCGAGCTGCTCGGGGGACCGCCGCGGTCACCGGTGGGCCGGCTGGTTCCCTACACCCTGTTCACCGATCCGCAGCTCGGTCGCGTGGGCCTCACCGAGTCCGAGGCCCGGGCGCGCGGGCTGCCCATCCGGGTGGCCCGGATGCCGATGTCCCACGTGGCGCGCGCCATCGAGGCGGGCGAGACCCGCGGGCTGCTCCGGGCGGTCGTGCACGCCGAGACCGAGCGCATCCTCGGCTTCGCCGCGCTCGGCTTCGAGGGCGGCGAGCTGGCCTCGGTGGTGCAGACCGCAATGCTCGGCGACCTGCCGTGGACCGTGCTCCGCGACGCGATCTTCCCCCACCCCGGCCTGGCCGAGTCGCTGAACAACCTCTTCGACGCCTGGATCTACGGGGGCCGGTAGTCCACACAGCGCCAGGCCCGGAAGCGGCGGACGATGCGCTCACCACGGCGAACCAGGAGCGGTGGCTCCTCGAGCACCTGGCCGCAGCGCGCGAGGAGGGCTTCCGGGGGCGGGCCGGAGGGCGCGTCGTCGAAGCGGCGAGGATCCGAGTCCAGGAACAGCCCGGTGCGCCCGGTCAGCGCCCGGACGTCGAGGTCCACGAAGTCGAACTGGAGCGCCGGCTGCCCGAGGAGGTTGCGTCCGTAGGCCTCGACGCGTCCGTCGAGCAGCAGCTCGGCGGTGGTCTTGTAGTCGTCGGGGGAGAAGGCGAACTCACCGGGCAGGAGGCGGGCCTGGGTCTGCTCGCGAAGCGCGCGCCACCCCACCCAGGTGTCGTCGCCCAGCCGGACCGGGTAGGCGAACAGCTCCACCAGCACCAGCGCGTGGACCACCGCCGACGCCCCGGCGTTCCAGCGGAGGAGCGACGGACCGGAACGCCGCGCCGCCCACAGCGCTCCGGCGATCCACAGAGGAAAGGGCCAGTTGGGCTTCACCACCGCGCCGAGGCTGGCGACGAGCAGCACGGCCGCGGGCACGAGCGAGAAGACGGCGAGGAACAGCTCCTCGGGCTCGAGCGCTCCGCGCAGCATCCGCGGCACGGCCCGGGCGGCCTCGCGCACCCAGACCACGAGCAGCGGCGGGAGCACCAGCACCAGCTGCGAACCCAGGAGCCCGAGCAGGTTCCACACCGACAGGCCGCGGGCGTGCTCCACCCGGCCCGCGGTCTGGAACAGGAACGACGCCCAGCCGTGTCCCGCGTTCCAGATCCACACCGGGCTGGTGACGAGCGCGGTGAGCAGCAGGCCGAGCCATGGCCAGGGCGAGGCGAGGGCCCGCCGCCCCCGCCGGAGCGCGAGCAGCAGGAGCCCTGCCCCGAGCAGGAGGAACACCGCGGTGTACTTGGAGTCGAACGCCAGCCCCGCGCACAGCCCGGCGGGCACCCACGCCACCGGTCGGTCATCGAGGAGCGCGTCGGCGAGGAAGCAGAGCGTCCACGTCCAGGCGGCGACCAGCGGCGCGTCGGGGAGCGCCACCACGCTGAGGACGCTGAATGCCCCGGTGGTGGCCAGGAGCAGCACCGCCCGGCCCGGCGCCGCGGGCACGAAGCGCCGCGCCAGCCGTGCCATCCCCCCCAGCGTGGCCGCGGCCAGAAGGAAGGGGACGAGCCGGACCAGCACCGGTGGTGGCGGACGGAGTCTCGCCGGCAGTGCGAGCGCCCAGGCGATGGCGCCGGGATGGTCGAAGTACGAGAGCGCCGGGTGGCGGGCGTAGAAGAGGTAGTACGCCTCCTGCGGCACGAGCTCGAACAGCGCGCCCACCAGCAGGCGCAGCAGCTGCAACACCAGGAGCACGCGCAGCCAGGGCCACGCGCGGCTCACGCTGGGTCCTCGGTTCGGATGCGTGCACCGCAGCGACAGGCAACGGTTGCAGCGAACGGTGTCGTCGGCGCAGTGAGCACTGTGCTGGCGGCCCGTTCGCTGCACTGTGGTTGTGGCAGCCGGAAGTGGGGCGCAATCAACCGCTCGCCAGTTCCGTACGGGCAGCCGGAAGGGGCCACTCGTGTGGGCTCGTCCGAGTTCACTTTCCTCTGGGAGATACCGTGAAGCCAGTCATCGCAGCACTCGCGTTCCTCGGCGCCGTCGCCTGCGCCACCTCCGGTTCCGGCGTCGATCCGCGGCTGGAGTACACCTACAACAGCTCCGTGACCGGCGTGATCGTCGTCCCGGAGGCCACTGCGAGCTCCAACGTCTGCGGCAACCTCGCGGTGGTGGCCATCGTGGGTGACACCCAGGTCGGTCGCTCGGCGATCCGCCCGAGCAAGGGCCGCTGCTCGTACCAGATCGACAACCTGCCCTCGGACAAGGACGTGACGGTCAAGGTGCAGCCGGCCGGGGACCTCAAGTGCCAGGACGGCTCGCCGATGGCCTTCGTCTCGGACGTCCAGGGCCCGGTGAAGCTCGAGCCCGCGCAGGGCAAGCTCCAGGACTTCCGCGCCCAGTGCGGTGCGACCCAGAGCTAGTCCTTCCGTTCACGAGAGGTCAGCAGGGCGGCGCGGGACCACAGGGTCGCGCGCCGTCGTCGTTTGCTGGGCGTGACGGGGTCGGCGGCATACCCCCCGTCGCGGCGCTGCGCGCGGCGTGGCAGCTCCGCCCGTTCGCGATCCGGGACCTCTGCCCCTGGGAACGCGGGTGACTGCGGGCCCGCGGCACTCGCGTTCGCCGCGCCCGGCCTGGCCGGAGCGAGGGGGACGAGGGGGCTGGGCAGCGGAGGTCACCCCGGTCGGGCTCCGGACGTCGACCCGGCCTGCGGCTCGACCTCGCGACAACCCGCCACGGCCCTGAGCCGAGCCCAGCGCCATCCCGGCACCGCGCCCACCACCCGAGCAGGAACCTGCGTCACCTCCGGGCAGCCGTCGCTCGCAGTCGTCGGCAAGCCACGTCGACCCCCGCACGAGCTGGACTCGACGGGCATGCCGAGCCGCCGCCACCGAGCGCCTGGGGCGCGTTCCGCACCGACTTCTACCCGACATACGACGGCAAGCCGATCGCCGAGGCCGAGCGGAAGAAGACGAAGTAGGCCGCGACCCGCCCGGGCCGGCTCAGCGCTCGAAGAGCCACCACCGCCGGCGCATTGGCCGCGCCGACCTGAGCCCGAACGCCTGGAGAGCCCGCTCGCGCACGTACTCCGCGGTCTCCTCGGGCGAGTCGGTGAGCCAGAAACGGTCCACGTCGGCCGCATCGATGGTCCGCGCCGGCACCAGCCGGTCGCGCAGGAAGTCCATCAGCGGGCGCCAGTACTCCACCCCGAGGAACACCAGCGGGAAATCGCGCATCTTCCCGGTCTGCACCAGCACCGCCACCTCGAACATCTCGTCCAGCGTCCCGAGGCCGCCGGGTGCGGCGACGAAGGCGTACGAGTACTTCGCCAGCACGACCTTGCGGACGAAGAACGAGCGCGTCTCCACCCAGCGGTCGAGGTAGGCGTTGGGCTTCTGCTCCACCGGGAGCGTGATGTTGCAGCCCACCGACGCACCGCCGGCCTCCTTCGCGCCGCGGTTGGCAGCCTCCATCAGACCCGGGCCGCCGCCGGTCATCACCGTGAAGCCGGCCCGGGCGAGTGCCGCTCCCATCCGCCGGGTGAGCGCGTAGGCTGGATGCCCCTCCGCGTACCGCGCCGAGCCGAAGACCGTCACGCACGGTCCCACGAAGTGCAGCTGCCGGAAGCACTTCAGGAACTCGTGGGCGGTGCGGAGCACCCACCAGAGCTCGAGCGGGCGGTTGCGCGGCCCGGCGAGGAACGCGTGCTCGTCGCTGGGCGGCGGGGTCTTCCCCCAGTCGTCGGCGCCGTGCTCCGCCGGTCGCTGGAGCAGGTCGGTCGAGGTCACCTTCGTTGCCCGCCCACGCTCGCAGTGAAGATGGCCACCCGGTTCGTCGGCAATCGCATCCGCGAGAGCGTAGTCCGGGGCGCGCCGCTTCACCCAAGTGAACGTCAGGCCCGGCCGGCGCAGCGGAGGATGGCGGACACCGATCGGTCCACGTCCTCCTCGGTGGTATTCCACCCGGAGACGCTGATCCGCATCACCTCCTGGCCCTTCCATCTGCTCCCGCCGAGCCAGCAGGTCCCCTCGGCCTGCACCCGGGAGATGACCTCGCGGGTGAACGCGTCCGCGTCGCCGCCACCCGACGGCTCGAACCGCACCAGCACCTGGTTGAGCACCACCTCGTTCAGCACCCGGACACCGGGCGCCCGTCCCAGCTGCTCGGCGAAGCGCCGCGCCCGGGCGCAGCAGCGATCCACCAGCTCCTCCACCCCGCGCCGGCCGAGCGCGCGGAGCGCCGCGTACACCGGGGTTCCCCGACCGCGCCGGCTGAACTCGGGGACGAGGTCCACTCCGTCACGCTGCTCGCTGGACTTCACCAGGTAGCTCGCCGAGGCGCCCATGGCCCGGCGGAGCACCTCCGCGTCCCGGACGATGGCCACCCCCGAGTCGTAGGGCACGTTGAGCCACTTGTGCGCGTCCACTGCCCAGCTGTCCGCGGCCCCCACGCCGCGGAGGAGGGCCCTGGTCGCCGGGCTCGCCGCGCCCCACATCCCGAACGCGCCATCCACGTGCGCCCAGGCGCCGTGGGCGTGGGCAGCGGCGATGAGAGGCTCCATCGGATCCACCGCACCGGAGTTGACGTTCCCCGCCTGGAGGCAGACCAGCGTCGGCCCGTTGCACCCGGCCAGCACCGGACCGAGCGCGTCCGGATCCATCCGCCCCTGCGCGTCGGCGCGCACCCGCTTCACCCGGGCCTGTCCCAGCCCCAGGTAGCGGAGGGAGCGGAGCACCGTGACGTGCACCTCCTCGCCCACCACCACCTGCATCTCCGGAGCGCCGTAGAGCCCCTGGTCCGAGACGTCCCAGCCCATCCGGCCGAGGAGCGCGTGGCGCGCCGCCGACAACCCGGTGAAGTTGGCCATCTGCCCGCCGGTCACGAAGCCCACCCCGGCATCGACCGGAAGCCCGAGCAGCCCGTTGAGCCAGCGCCCCGCGGTGTCCTCGAGCACCGCGACGGTGGGCGACAGCACGTAGAGCCCGCAGTTCTGATCCCAGGCCGAAGTGAGCCAGTCCGCGCCGAGTGCCACCGGCTGGCTCCCGCCGATGACGAAGCCGAAGAACCGCGGGCCAGCCGTGGCCATGAGCCCGGCCTCGCCGGCGCGGGCGAGGAGGTCGAGGACCTGGGCCGGGTCCTCTCCTCGCTCGGGCAGCTCGCCGCCGAACGCAGCCTGCAGCGTCTGGAGCGACGCCGTCGGCCGCACCGGGCGCTTGCCGAGAGAGCCGATCCAGGAACGGGCATGCGCGAGCGCGCGATCCAGCGGAGCGAGTGGGTCCATGGAAGCCGCACCGTGCCCTCATCACCGGCCTCCCGACAAGCACAGGAGGAGCCGCTGCAGCGGGATCAGCGCTTGATGAAGCGCATGGGCGGGGAGGTGTTCTTCCCCTTCCCCTGCGCGCGCAGGTCGCCGGTGGCGGCGAGCGTGTTCCACAGCTGCTTGTAGAGCCCGCGCTCGTCCTGGTCGAAGCGCATCGGCCGGCCGAAGAGGAGGTTGAACTCGGCCTGGAGCGTCTGGCGGATGAAGCGCTCCTTCTTCACCGCCTGGGCGGAGAACGCCGCCATGCCCTGGCCCTTGTAGGGGTAGCCCGCCACCAGGCCATGGTCCGAGTCGTCGATGGGTTTCCCGTCCGGGTCGGTGGTCTGGTACGTCCCGTCGTCCGCCCAGCGGGTGCGCTGGTACGCCAGCGGGGTCAGCAGCTGGTGACAGGTGAAGCAGATGCTGTTCGGGTCGACGGTGCTCGAGGCGGTCGCGCCGATGCGCATGGCGATCACCTCGGGCGGGACCTCGAAGACGTAGCCCATGAAGTCCGACAGCACGCGCGCGGGGTAGTTGTAGTGGGGCAGCCCGGGCTTGTGCTGGATGTAGCCCTTCATCGTCAGCAGCCGAGGAAGGTGTTGTCGTAGACGTCGATCGCCGGACCCGAGTACGGCTGCAGGAGGTTGGCGGGGAACTGCTCGTCCGTCGGAGCGGCCGCTCCGCCGCTGCCCCCGCCGCCGCCGCTCCCGCTGCCCGCGCCGCCCCCACCACCGCCGCCGCCTCCGTTGCCGCCTGCGGTTCCGGGCGCGGTGATGTCGCCCGAGCACGCGAGCAGCAGCACTAGGGCCGCCGCTCCGAGGGTCAGTCCTGGCGCCGGTAGCTCAAGGTCACGTCGACCGGCGCCGAGAGGCGACTGCTCTGCATCAGGCGCCGGACGCGGAGGGCGTGGCCGTCCGCCGACGGGGTGAAGACCGTCTCGCCCGACCCGTCCGCGCCCTTGCCCGCCTCGACCAGCGCCCCATCCCGGAGCCGGAAGGTGGTCTGGTTCTGGTCGCCGAACCGGTCGGTGATCGCCACCGGCGGACCGCCCACCTCGCCACGTTCGGTCGGGTGGTCGGGTGAGGCGATGCTCACCGTCGAGCCCTCGAAGGACAAGGTGTACGTCTCCCGGGGCTTGGCACGGGCCCGCAGGGCGTCGGCCGCGAAGCCCCGGGCGAGGAAGCCCATGTCCGCAGTGGCCTGCTCCACGGCCTGGTCCACCGCGGCGCGCTCGGCGTCACCG
>Ga0335069_10015295_pt1 | contig 10727 bp, 7 predicted proteins | sample Lox_Sample_11_FD_206714 | JGI IMG/M metagenome (GOLD analysis project Ga0335069, IMG submission 206714) | Soil microbial communities from Loxahatchee National Wildlife Refuge, Florida, United States - Lox_Sample_1.1 | ecosystem: Environmental > Terrestrial > Soil > Wetlands | place: USA: Florida... | reverse complement strand
CGCTGCAAGGAGCTATCAGCGTGGAGCGGCAGCTCACGAAGTCCGCCACGCTCTCCGTCACGTATCTCAACTCGCGCGGATTCGATCAGTTCCTGACCATCAACGCCAATGCTGCCTATCCCGGAACTCCGGGCAGCACGGTTCGTCCTTTTCCGGATCAAGGGAACATTTACCGCTACGTTTCCGAGGGGAATTTCAAACAGAACCAGTTGATCGTCAACACCAACGTTCGCCTTGCTTCCAAAATCCAGCTGTTTGGCTATTACACACTGAACTATGCCAATAGCGACACGTCGGGCGTTTCCAGTTTCCCGACGAATTCCTACGACATCAGCCAGGACTACGGCCGCGCGTCATTCGATACCAGGCACCGGCTCTTCATGGGTGGGAGTATCGCGCTGCCCTACCTGTTCCGTTTGAGTCCCTTCATGGTTCTCACTTCCGGATCGCCCTACAACATCACGTCGCCGATCGATCTGAACGGTGACCAGATTTACAACGACCGCCCGGGATATGTGTCGTCAGCTACGTGTCCGCTTGACACTCAGCCTGCGGCAGGCTCAACCATCTACTGCACGCCACTGGGTACATTTGATGCTTCCGCTCTGACGGGCAAGCTGTTGCCGATCAACTATGAGACTGGACCCGGACATTTTGTGCTCCACCTGCGCCTGACCAAGACTTTCGGTATTGGGCCGAAGCTGAAGAAGGGAAGTGCGTCGGGTGGCCAAGGTTCTCCGGGAGGACCGGGAGGAGGTTCGAGGGGCGGTGGTGGACCTCATGGCCCGTTGTTTGGAGGTGGTGGTGGAATGCCGAGCATGTCTTCGAACTCGGATCGCCGCTACAATCTCACGCTCGGTGTGGGCGTTCGCAATGTCTTCAACAATGTGAATCTGGCGAATCCCGGCGGTGTCTTGGGCTCGCCATACTTTGACAGGTCCAACGCTTTGCAGGGCGGTCCGTTCTCTAGTTCTTCTGCGAACCGTCGTATCGATCTGCAGGCGACGTTCAGCTTCTAAAAAGCTCGGTACAGGCATATTGGCGCAGGAGATTGCAAGATCTCCTGCTCCGTTTTCTTCTGCACTCTCGTCGAGCCGGCGGAGTTCGGGTTATTCTGGTTTGCGAGGTTCTGGTCGAGCATCCCGGGCACCCGAAAGTTGGCTCCTTCTCTCATCACCAGGCGGAAGTTCCTCGGACTTACCGTCGGCTCTGGCGCGATTGTTGTCCTCGGCGTGGATTCGGTTCTACTTGAACCGAACCGTCCGCGGATCGTTCGCCGCGACGTCGCCCTGCGTCGCTGGCCCGAGCGCCTGGAAGGCTTCACCATCGCTCTGCTCAGCGATTTTCATTACGATCCAGTGTTTTCCGTGCATCCACTGAAGACGGCGATCGGGATGGTCAACGACCTTAAGCCCGATTTGATCGCGCTGACGGGCGATTTTGTTTCCTTGCCTCCGTTCTACAGCAACGACGAGAAGGCAGCGGCAGCTTCCGAGCCGTGTGCTCAACTTCTAAAGCAGATGCATGCTCCTCATGGACTCTGGGCTGTATTGGGGAATCACGACTACTTCAGCGACCCGCGTCGCGTCGCCGATGCCTTGAGTGGGGTTGACATACAGGTATTATCGAATCGATCAACTCCAATCGAATCCAACGGCGGGAGATTCTGGCTAACCGGAGTGAATGACGTTTTGGGCGGCGAGGCCGACCTGGATGCCACACTGCACGAAATTCCGAACAATGAGGCCACGGTTCTGCTGGTTCACGAACCCGACTACGCCGATCACGTCGCGCGATTTGCCGTCGACCTGCAGCTTTCGGGACATTCCCACGGAGGCCAGGTGCGAATTCCGTTCGTGCATCCCTTCTACCTCCCCGAACTTGGAAGGAAATACGTGGCAGGCTTTTATCAGATTGGCCCGCTGAGCCTGTACACCAATGCCGGCCTTGGAACGGTGGCGCTCCCGGTGCGTTTCAACTGTCCACCGGAGATCACGTTGCTCACAATCCGCCGATCGCCGGGAACTTAATTCCTCAAAAAGGTAATTTGCTGCAAGAAAGTGCAGCTACTGTGCAACAGTTTTTCGGTTCACAAATTTTTGTGATCGGAATCACGTTTTCCACTTTGTTTTGTTGGTCGATTGGGTTACCGTTCTTGGCGCCTGACAATGAACTCCGCGATCACGCGGTGTTTCTGCAACTTCACCCTTTCCCATTAAGAAGGAGAATAAATGAAGAAGATTACGAAACTGGCCGTATGCGTAGCCCTCACCCTGCTGATGGTCGGCGCATACTTCGTCGTATCCGCATCTTCGGGACGCCAAGCGGGCCCGCCTCGCGACATCTCGGGCCTTCGCCTCCCTCCTCCGACCAACTTTGAGGGACTCAGAGCCAACTTCATCACCACTGCTACTCCGTACGCCTCACTGGCAGCTGGATTCAACATCGAAGACAACGTGAACTTCCAATGCGGCAGCACCGGCGCCAGCACCTGCACTCTCGTCGTGAATTCGTTCGCCACGAGCTCTGGCGGGGGCGTAGCGAATGACGACCGCGCATTGTGCCTCGTTCTCGATGGCTACATCGTCGGCGCCTGCGCCTACGACGGCTATGACACGGCTGATGGCTCCTATTCCGCCATCAACGCGATCAATAACGTATCCGGCATTCCGACTGGAAACCACACAGCGTTCATGCTGTTCTACACAACCTACGGCACGACCATGTACACGTTCACCAATCAGTACAGCGTCTACAAGCCGTAAATCGGTGTGAAGACGATTTGGAGGCGAGGCCAGGTGGGCCCCGCCTCATTTCTTTTTGGCGACGCCCGGCCTACTTCACGTGTTGTGCAAGTGCTTTCACTCATGTGCAGAAATTGGTTGCGGGAGTCTTGGTAAGTCATTTACGTTGAAGGAGTTGCGGTCCGTCGATGTTGGTCTCTGAGTTGCACCTAGATGTTTTGGAGTTTCCCGGCTTAACTACGACCAATGATCCGCCGAACGTCGCCCGCGGTACTGATCTCTCTAATCTCGGTCGTTGCCTTTGCAGCCGTGACAAAACCAGGTCCGTCTTCCATTCAGATCCAAGAGCACGCTTTCTCTAGGACTCTGTCGCGTGCCACACAATTTGTCGACGTACAACACATCACTTCCTCTTCGAAATCTTGCGAAGATACCCATCCGCCAGAGGCCCTGGCCACTCCGGATCCTCTGTTCAATGTCAATGGCAGGAAGGTTCGGGTCAGTTTCATCATTGGCACCGATGGCCGCGTTCACAGCCCGCTGATCCTCGAGAGCGCCGGAATCGCAGGCGACCGGCGCGTTCTCCAGACTGTTCGCACCTGGAGGTATCGCCCTGCCACATGCAATGGGGTACCTACCGAGATAGAGGGCAAAATCGAGTTTTCCAGCCGCTAGTGGGCTAGAATGAGCCAAGGCGTAAGGGAATTCTGCCTTCGACTTCGTGGACAAAGACAAGCCATCGCGACACCAACCCCCTTCCGAGCCCCAATCGCCGGATATGGACGAACTCTACCGGCGCGTTTCCCCGGAAATGCGGCGCCCGGCTCCCGGAGCAGAGGCGCTGGCTGCGGCCTATGAGGCAGCACAACGGCTGGCGGCTGAAGCCGACGCGGAGAACGCCGCGGAAGAAACGGCGTCGGACATCGCGGATGATTTCACTCTCGTGGTCTGCCAGGTCTGCGGATACAAGAACCGCGAGGGCAACAAGTTTTGCGGCATGTGCGGCCAGGCAGTGACATCAGGTTCCGCCGGGCTTTCCCGATCTTCAGATTCGGAGCGCCGACCGCGCCCGATCGCGCTGCACCCGAACCCATTTCTCGATCCCGAGCCTCAGATGGAGCCGATCAGTTCGCCCCCTCTGCCGCGAGCGGAAGGGCAGGGGATGCATCACTTCCATCACCACTATCACCACCACTATTTTCCTGGTGGTACTGAGGGACTAGCTTCCCGTGGCGGCGCTGAACCAGCGCGAGAATCCGATAAATTGCGGTCGAATGCCGCTTTTCGCGGCGAGATGAGCCGCGCCGAAGCTTCCGTCCGGCGTATTACGCAGGAGTGGGTTCTGGCCTGCAACACAAAGCATCTGGATGATCTTCTGGAACTTTATATCGCGGATGCGCTTGTCTTGCGCTCCAACTATCCGCCGGTGCGGGGTGCTGCCGCCGTGCGGGAGTTTTTCTTCGGGGCTCTGGATGCCGGCCTGGGCGAAGTTGAGATCGAGCCCCTGCGTGTCGACGTGGCCGGCGATATGGCCTATGAGGCTGGCAGGTTCAAAGCTCTTGTGCCTTCCGCAACCGGGAAGCGGCGCGAAGAACGTGGCAAGTATGTCTGGGTCTGCACGCGTCAGAGCAACGGCGAGTGGAAACTGGCGGTCGATAGCTGGTCGAGCGATCTGACGCTCACGACGCTTGAGTCCGACATTCCGACCGGTATGCAGGTGAAATCGAGCCAGCCGCGAAAGCCCTGATTCAATTCTCCGTAACTCCGAGGGCAGCAAGATCCTGTCGAAGTTGATCGAGACTCTGCATCTGTACGCCTTTCATTCCCATCCGCACTGCCGATTCCACGTTGATGGGGCGGTCGTCAATGAAACAGCATTCCTCGGCAGGGAACTGCGTGACCTCAAGCGCCAGGCGGTAAATGTCCGGCTCTGGCTTTCGTAACCCGACATAGCACGAACTCACGAAGAGCTGAAAGACGCCTCGCATTTCGAATTTTTCTATCCGGTATTGATTCAGTTCCCGCGACTCATTGTTGATGGTGCCCATCAGGTATCTGTGGGACCCGGCCAGGGCTCGCGCAAAGCCGAGCATCCCAGGCAAGGGTTGAGAAAGAGAGAAGATGCAGTCGCGGAATTGCTGCTTCGTGAATGGGCGTTCGCGGTAGAACACCGTCCGGTCGAGGTATTCTTCCATGCCGATTTTTCCTCTCTCGAAGGAAGAAACCAGCATCTCGTGGCGGCTATGAAACTCCTTTTCATCCAACCCAAATTGCTGAAGCGCCTGGGCACGCTGGGTATGGTCCCAGGCATTGGTGAGAAGTACTCCGCCCACATCCCAAAAGAGTGCGCGAATCACGGTGCAGTGCCCTCCACTCAGTGCTTATAGATCGTCGTTTCAGGATGATAGTTGCGCCAGTCGAACCAGTAATCCTTGAGTGCGGGAACCCGTTCAAGGCACTTGCCCTGTGAGGGGCCCGCCACCGCGCAACCCTGAAAGTTCCATTCGCTGGCGGTTCCGGAGTCAACCAGCGTCCACGGGGATGAGGACTTTGGCTCATTCTTTGAAGCGGATGGTTCGTCGCCTTTCAAAAAGAATTCGGTGTCCTTGCCATCAACGCGGCTGATGAAAACGCGAAAGGACTTGTTGTCTGGTCCCACGGCAACCAGCAGCGGAGTGCCTCCCACGCGATCCATCACCGGCGTTTGTTTGACAATCGATTCCCAGGGATAAGCTCGGCTGGAGCCGTTGATGACCAGTCCGACGACGACGTCACGAGACTTTAGTTCTGTGCCGGGGAAGCTGACCACAACCGGCAACTTCGCGACATCGGGCTCCCAGTTGCTGTCGTATTCCTTGACGTATTTCGGCACTTGCGCAAGCACCTTCCCGTCGGTCACTTCCTGCTTCCATTCTCCAAAGCTCAATTCATCACTCGGCTCTAGTTCAAGAACCGAACCTCGCATGGGGCCATAGATGGCCTTGCCTGTGATCTGCTGCCACCACGTTCCTGTCTCTTTATCGCGCATCAGAAAATTCTGGTTGTTGATACCTGCAAGGTAAAAATGCAGCATCTTGCCTTCTACAGTGCTCTTCCACACCAGACCGGTGTGACAGAGCGTTCAATAAGTGACCGCGATGGGAACGCCAGATACGACGTCGTTCAGGACGTGATGATAAGCCATTTGGCTGATCGGATAGGCGCGTGCTTCCTGGCCGATTCTGACTGCCAGGATCATCTCGTTCTTGTCGAGCTTGCTGTCTGACTCGGCGTCGAAGCGCGGAGTGTCCACGGGGTGAAACATCCATTCGAAATAGTTGAGCCGCGACATGACGGCGGCGCCCGTGACGAGGAACATAGCCAGAGTGACCAGCGTTTTCCCCCATTTGGTGGCACTGCGCCAGAGGAGTAACGCCAGTGCGACGCAAACAACGAAGCATAAAAGGGTGCCCCAGGGGGCGCGGACTCGCAGCGCCATTGCCCAGGTCAGCGCCAAAGGATTCTGGTAGCGAAACGGCCGGATGATAAATGCGGGAATAAAGAACAGCGCGAAACCCACAAGCGCGGAAATGAGAAAAAGGATCCAGGAGAGCGGGGAGCGCGACATCGGTCGATTGTATCGAATGTTGCGCCGGTGTTGCTGGTGCAGTATCGAAAGTAAAAGGCCCCGAACTGGCGAGTCCGGGGCCTAGAGGCGAGCTACGAGGTTAGTTCGTGCGCGCGATCTGGTTTTGCCGATAGGTCAAGTTGTCCACGTTACGGAACATTGGCGTTCCGGGCGGCAGGTTCTGCGGTTGCGAGAACAGGCTGTCGAACGTGTATTGACGGTTCGGCGGACTGTAGACGAGGTCGCAGCACTTGAACGGGCCGGTGGCGTAATAGCTCCAGTACAGGCTCACAATCGATCCCTTGTAATAGAGCTGCTGCAACGCGCCCGTGCCTCCGTAGGCGGTCGGCATGCCTCCCCAGTCTTCATTAAAGCGCAGGAAGTTGTGAACGCCGCCGTCCATGCCGTAGGCAAATTCCGGGTTCTGGGTCGTGTTATTGAAGGCGATGTTCTTGCCGCCCGCGATCGCCACGCGATAGTACGTAGTGAGTGCGATGCGGTCGGGAGTGGTTGCAGGAGTCTGCTCGCCCTCGGGCGTCATCACCGGATTGAGCATGCTGCCGCTGGTGAGGCTGATGGATGCGGGGCAGCTCGCGCTGACCGGACCACAACCAGCATCCTGCCAGTTATTGGAAAGCAGCGTGACTGCGTCGGCGATGATGGCCGCCGCGGAGTGGTTTGGTTCGGCTGCGGCTACGTTCGTCCATGTCGGGTCATATACCGCCACGTTCGGCGTACAGGTATTGCTGCCGTTGGCGGGGCAATTGGAGTTGTAGTTGCCCTGTACGTAGACCGGGTTTTCCGACGCGACCGTGAAGCCACCGCAACCGGTCGGCTGTGCCGCGCCAGTGTTGGGGTTCACGAAAGCACAGTTGTTGATGGCGTTCCCCGGAGGCATCGTGGGGAGGTTGCCCAAAGCGCCGTCGACCAGTTTCAGTACGTGCCGCGCTCCGGTCACGCGATTAGCACGGCCCAGCGTGAACAGAGTGACGCGGTGGCCGATAGCGTAAGGCGAAGGAATGGCCGCGACGTCGGTGTCACTGGCGGTGGTGGGACCGAAGGCGTCTCCCACGTACTTGACACCGTACTTGTCCAGCAACAGGTTGCCGTTGACGTCTTCCGCGGAAATGCCGTTATAGTTCACCGGATCAAGAACGCCGTCAGGAGCGAACGAGTTGCCGGAGTTCGCGTAGTTGACAGTGTCTTCGTAGCCGTATTCTCCCCAATAGGTCTGATAGTTGGCCCCCTGGGCTGCTGTCGCGAACTGTTCTCCGCGACGATCCGAGAAATAAAGTACGTAGCCGTTCTGGGTGGAGAAATCCACGTTACGACCGGTGACGCCGGTATTGCCCAGCAGCCAGGCTTTCAGGTTGCCCACGTCGAGTTCGACGGCATTCATGATGCCGTTGGGAGTGCCTGTGGGCGTGGTCGTTGCGGGTGGCGTGCAACTGCTGGCGCTACAACCGCTGATCGTGTAGGGGAAAGTGCCGGTGCGGTTATCGTAGTTTTCGCCTTCACGAGCATCATAAAAGTTGATGGGATACCAGTTGTACTGGGATCCAACTCCGGAGTATGCATTGACGACGGGGTTGTCAGTTCCAGCTCCCGGGCCATTGATCACGTTGTTGCCCGTGCGGTCCGCCGTTTGCTGGAAGTACAGGATCGCGTACTTGTGATCGGCCAGGTAGTTGCTGCCCTTCACGCCGATAGCATTCGATGCCGGAGCGTAGTAAGTGGGCCATCCCGGGTTAGTAGGAACCTGTAATCCGCGAGCGAAACCCAATTGCAGCCACTCCTGCGTGACGCCATGCCATAGGCCATCGGCCGACCACTTGGCTTCGACCAGCAGCCATCCACCGACCAGCGGCCATTCCAATCCATTTGCGCCGTTGGCACCAGTGTTGGCCGAAGTAAACGCGGTCGGGCCAGGGAATGCAGTCGGGACCATGGCACCTGCGCCTGGTCCGTTCGATACCGGACCGTAGATGGTCGGTATCACGAAGTTTCCGTCACCACCATTCGCGGTGGGGCAGAGGCGGTTGGCAGGATAAACGTTGCCCGCGAAGACTGCCGCCGCGGAACCGGCGCAGTAGCTCTCGCCAAAGTAGTAGGTGTTTCCGTTCACCGCGATTCCGGTCTGCGGTTGCGTGCCGCCCGCACTTCCCTGGGGCAGGCCTTGGAGTGCCGTGGGAAGCATGCTCACCAGTTGGTAGTCCTGGGCGGAGTTGCCGTTCCAATCGGGCAAGTGAAGGCCAGCTTCCGTGTCGCTTAACAGGATACGGATGGTTGCCATGTTAGCTTCACGCGACTGACCGAGAAGCGAAGTCGAGACCTCACCAGCGGGAGGCCGGCGAATAATCTGTACCGCCGACGTGGTGCCGGTCACGAAAGGCAGCGAAAGATTGGTGGCCCCAGTTCCGTTGGGACCGTTGGAGCCATTAGGCTGTCCGTTCCCGTCGATGATGTATCCCTGATAGGTGCCCAAGGAAACCGTTTTCCAGCTAGCTGTATTTTGTGCGGAACCGTGACCTCCGACGACGCTGCCCAGCGACGTTCCCAGGGCTGTGGTCGCGATGTCCACGCAAGTGGAACTGGGGTTGGCTGCGGAGACGTTCGCCATCTGCGTGGCGCAACCTGAAGCCTGCGTCGGAATCATCACGGTGCCGCCGTTGTCGTTGCCGGCGCTGACTACGCCATTGTCCATCTGCTGACGAATCACGTTGCCAAAGGCGCTGATTTTATCGCCGAAGACAAGGTTGTAGGAATTGGCCACGCCCAGGTAAAGATCACCGTTAGTGTGCACGCGGCCGGCGAATCCGAGGTCGGGGCTGCGGCCGAAGAACAGATCGGAATCAGAGAAGACACCGAACTGGAACACCGGAATCAGCGCGACTTCCGCGGTACGGGTCATGCTGACGGTTTCCCCGGTCAGCCTTTGCGCCGTAACGTTCATCGTGACGGGAATAATCTGTGCGTAGAGCCCGGCGTCGGGACCAGACTGAATCGGGCCCCAGACCGTAGTCAGAGGTGCGGAGCAGCCCGATACCGGCGATACGTTGTAGGCCGGATAAGTCACGGTCGTATCCCATGTCGGATACAGACTGCTGAGCGAGCAAATCTGCCCGGCCGATGGCGATTGAATGTTTTTGAAGGTGTTGGCAAGGTCCGATGTCATCTTCTCCATCGCACCCTCGGTGGCGTGATACGTGTAGCTGTTATTCAGATCGAAGCCACCGACCCGCTGCTCGGTGTTCACCATCATCAGCAGACCGAGCGCGAATCCCGACATCAGCAGCAACAGCAAGAGGGAGGCGATCAGTGTGAATCCTCGTGAACCGAACTTGGCGTTACGCATCTTCATTCTCCTCAGTCGTTGCACCAAAAACCGGCCGGATATATTCCTCCGTGCCAGCACAGAATTAATAAGCCGAACCCTGAATCGGATACTCCTGTCCCATACTCAAATTGCGCGCCGCGATGGATGTCTGCAGGTCCAAACCCTGATATCCGGTGGTTCCTTTCAACTGGTTGCGGATCGTCATGTGCAGAATGTTCACCTTGTTGATCATGTTCGGAGTGATACCCGCGGGCATCGAGGTCTGGTTCGCCGTCACGACGCCGTTGTTGTCCACGTCGTAGCTGAATTTCAGATAGGTGACGTTTTCGGCCACCGGTGCTGGGTTCCGCCCACTCTGAATTCGCATCAAGCGGGGAGTGACTCCGTCAACCGGCGAAATGTCGAGATAGTAAGTGATCAGCAGGAGACGCACGGCAGAGAGCGTCGCGCTTACGCCGCCTGGAAGCTGTTTCAGGCTTCCGGTGGTGACCGCGGGCTGATTGATGTGTCCCGGGTCGCCCAGATTGAAGGTCACGATGAATGCCGCAATATTGCCCGAGGTCGGGGCGGTCGTGGTGACGTTGCTTACGATTCCGACAGCCGTCTGACCGAACACAATGTAATCTCCCGGTTGCAAACCAACGCCGGCGGCGTTCAGCAGGGGAGGCGTGGTCACGCCGGGCGGCAGGACGCAGGTGGAGGGCAAGGTGGTTGGAAGCTGGAACGTAACCTGCGTAGCCGAGTTGACGGTGATGTTGTAACAGTTCAGCGCCAGCGTGGCGTCGGCATATGCCAGCGTGATGATGTCGGTCGGGCCCTCGGCAGCGTTCAGCGTGATGCCAAGGTTGTAGCCGGGAATGATCGAGTACAAGTACGGAGCGCCCGCCACCGTCGGATATGCGACCGGAGCACCGTTAATGTAGTTACAGGTGCTCTGACTGCACGGATACACCGGTATGATGCTGCCCGCTCCAGTGGGAAGACCGACGCTGTTGCTGGCTAGACCCTGTTGCCCTAACGCGCCGGCTCCGGCCATGCT
>Ga0335069_10015294_pt1 | contig 10728 bp, 7 predicted proteins | sample Lox_Sample_11_FD_206714 | JGI IMG/M metagenome (GOLD analysis project Ga0335069, IMG submission 206714) | Soil microbial communities from Loxahatchee National Wildlife Refuge, Florida, United States - Lox_Sample_1.1 | ecosystem: Environmental > Terrestrial > Soil > Wetlands | place: USA: Florida... | reverse complement strand
CCGGCGTCAGCGTCACGCGCCGGAAGTTGCTTCCATAGATATTCGGAATCCCGTAGTGCTTGGCGAGCCGCTCGTTGAGGAACGTGTAGTTGGCGTCGAGCAGGTCGAGGACGCTGCGGTCCTCATGCACGACGCTACCCACGAACAGCTCGGTTTCTTTGCGCATGGCCAGGCGCAGGTTATCGTCGAAGTCGGGGAAGAGCGCAACGGTGGGGGCCCAGTTTTGCAGGGCGCGCAGGTTCAGCCACTGACCCGTGAAATTGATCACCAGGCGATCGGCGCGGGGATCGGCCAGCATGCGGCGGACTTGCTCATTCAGGACCACCGGTTCGTGCAGCTTGTTCTGCGCGGCGAGGTTAATGAGCTGGTCGTCGGGGATGCTGCTCCACAGGAAGAACGACAGGCGCGAGGCGAGTTCAAGATCGCTGACGCGGTAGATCTTGCCGGCGGCGGCATCGGCGGGCTCGGCTTCTTTTCGGAAAACGAACTCAGGGTCGGCCAGGATGCGCTGGAGCGCGCGCTCGACGCCGATGTCGAAGCCGGCGTCATTGCGGCCCTGTTGATAGAAGCTCATCAAGGTCTCGGTGTCCTGCGCGGTGATGGGGCGGCGGAACGCGCGGCGCGCGAGCGTGTCGATGATTTGCTTGGCGCATGCGGTTTCCTGCTGCGGGCCGGCGGGCTGGCAGACGAAGATCTTGTGGCGGCTGGGCGAATCGGGAGCGCCCGCGGGCTTCATCGGTCCGAGGATTTCCAGTTTGCCGACGTGCGGGAAGAACTTGAAGCCGGGCAGGCCGCCGGTCTCGATGGTGCTACGCAGGAAGTGCTGGTCGAGATCCTGGCTGGGGGCGAGCTGGGTGGCGAGGAACGTGACGCCGACGGCGTGCTCGCCGGCTTTCACCTGGAAGTGGACGTCGGCGGTGCCGCCATGCACGGGCTTGCCGCGGGCAACTTCCTTATCCCAATCGTAGAGGTGGACGCGCTCGCCGTCGACGAGAAGCTCCAGCTTTTCGCCGGTGATGTCGCCGAAGGCGGTGTTGTTGTCCATGAGGCCTTTGTTGATGGGGAAGACCTTGAAGACGTAGTCGCCGTCGGCGGGGAATTCATGCTGAACGACCAGGCCGCCGCGAGTGCCGAAAGGCAGGCCTTCGATGTGATAATCCTGCGAAGTGTCGGACGGAACGCGATAGGTGGCCAGAGCCGGATCGGTGACGTCGCCCAGGGCCAGGCGGCTGATTTTGGCCGCGGCGGTGGTGTAGCCTTCGAGCAGAGCCGGGGAAAGCGACAGTGCGCCGGCGATGTTGTCGAAGCCGCGCGTGGAGTCATCCGACGGCAGGTATTTCGATGGATCGATGTCGAGCGCGAGCAGGTCGTGAATGACGTTGGCGTACTCGGTGCGGTTCAGGCGATGGAGGCCGGGCGGTGGCAGCGTGGGCTTGGAGGCCTGGTCGAGCTCGGTCTCGAGCGACTCGATGAATTTTTCGTAGGTGGCGGCGTCGGGGCGCGGCATGCCCGAGGGCGGCATCATGCCCGCGCGCAGCTTGCGGACTACGTGCTCCCATTTATCGGGTTCCTGCAGGACGTGCGAGGGGTCGAGCTTGTCCAGCATGAGACCGGCGGTTTTCAGCTTCTGGTTATGGCAGGTGACGCAGTATTGGTTGAGGAAGGCGCGCTGGGGCGAGTCGGCTGTTTGCGGTGACTGGGCCATCAACGCGGCTGACAGGAACGAGCAACCAATCGCGAGTGTTATCTTCATGGATCCTTCCGCGAAACGACGCCTGAGTCCAAGATACCGCTCCACTTACTGATATGGCAATCCGAGCTGAATCCGGATGATTGCAAAGACGAATCCCTTCACGCCATTGTTACTGGGCGGGCCGCCAATATTGCGGCAGATTTGGCTTTGTTTCGCGGACGATGGCGAGGATGGTGGCGCGGTCAGAAGGCGAAAGATGGGCGAAAGTTTCGCTGCGGTCTTTGCCGCTGAGGACGTCGTAGAGGCGCTGGTAGACGCGGGCGCGGGCGGGGTCGGGCAGGGCGTCGAAGGCGGGGCTGTAAATCATGTAAGACAGCGGGTAGCGGAAGAGGCGCTTGTGGAGGTCGAAGTCGCGGAGGGAACGGCCTTGGGGATCGTGGGGGCCGCGCTGTGGAAAGGTCTTGGTGAAGGTGGAAACGCCGGCGATGGGTTCTTTGAGCGGCGGCTCGTCGGCGAAGAGCATATAGCTGACCAAGTCACCGATTTCGGATTCGAGCTGCTGGCGGGCGGCGTCGTCGAGGGCGCCCGCGCCTCCTTTCGCTTCGCGGAGGGCGATGCGGGTGTCCCAACCGATGCGCGTGAACAGGTTGGCCATGCGGGTTTGATGCTCGAGCGTCATGAGCGCGACGATGTCGCTTGTGGGCGCGAGGTACTTCGAAGTGTCGAAGAACTGGTCGAGCCTGGTGACGTTTTGCGTTCCGTTGTGGGAGGCCGGGCCGGGATCGAGGGGATCGGCGAGGGCGATGTTGTTGCCCTGATGAAACTGGGAGCCATGCGTTCCGGTGACATACCAGCCGCCCCAGCGCTCGTTGAAGTCGGTGCGGGCGTCGGTGACGTAGGCGGCGCCGTGGGCCTCGCGACCTTCGTTGGTGCGGGGGTGGACGGAACTGACGAGCAGGCCGGGGACGCCGAGTGATGGCGCGCCCTGGTGGCACTTCAGGCAGTCATCGCGGCGAGCGAATCCGGGCTGGTTGGATTTTTCGGCGTCGAGGCTATAGAGAATGACGCCCTGCTTGGGATCGAGAGCGGTGAACTCCAGCACATCGCCATTTTGGACGTAGCCGACGGCAACGTTGTCGTTGAAGTAGATGGCGCGGGGGGTGCGGGGCGCGATGTGGGCGACCTGGGTGCTGGTGCGGGAGAAGACGAGGACTTGGGAATCGAGGGGGACGTCGAGCTGCTTCAGGACGGATTGAAGATAACCCCAGTCGTTAGGCGCGAAATCGAGCTTGGCCTGGCCGGATTCGAGGCGCTGTTCGAGGTGCGCGATGGGGTCGGTAGTGGGGCCGTCGTATTGGATGGCGGGGTCGTCCAGAGGGACATAGAAGGTGTCTTCCAGGCGGTCGGCCCAGAGCCAGACGGCGGCCAGGAGGACAGAGATGAAGAGGATGACGCGTTGCATGCCGTTCCGAAGGCTATTGTACGCCTGGGTTGTATAATCGTAGCCGTATCCCGCAATGCCTGGGCGCGCCCGATCTCTGTTTATTGTGTTTGAAGGGATTGACGGCGCAGGCAAATCCACGCAAGTTCGGCTTCTGAAAGAGGCGCTGGAGCAGGCGGGGGAGCATCCGGTGGTGTCGAGGGAGCCGACGGATGGCAAGTGGGGGCGGATGATCCGCGAGTCGGCGGTGAGCGGGCGCATGTCGCTGGAAGAAGAGCTGCATGCGTTTGAGGAGGACCGCAAAGAGCACGTGTCGGCGGTGATCCGGCCGGCGCTGGACGCGGGGAAGATCGTGATCCTGGACCGCTACTTCTACTCGACGATCGCGTATCAGGGCGCGCGCGGGGCGGACGCGGATGCTGTCCGGGCGCGGATGGAGGCGCAGTTTCCGATTCCGGACGCGGTGTTCATTCTGGACGCCGAGCCGGGTGTGGGGGCGCATCGCATCGTGCATGGGCGCGGCGGGCAGCCGGATCATTTTGAAGATCGCGCATATTTGGAGCGGGTGCGGGCGATTTTCCAGTCGATGACTGGGCCGGGCGTGTATCATGTGGATGCTTCGATGCCGGTGGAGGCGGTGCACGGGCGTATCATAGAGTTATTACAAGCTGTGCTGAGAGAGGGGGTGCAACGTTGACCCGGCCGACCAACTCCGTTTTTACCGCGCGTGAGACGCATGGGCGAGCGCTGCGTCCGGGCAACCGACTGATCGCGCACAGCCAGGACATCGGGTGGCGATCGCTGCATGCCGCGATTCTCGAAGAAGCGCCGTTTCACGCCGTCGAGCAGCCCATCCGGCACCCTTCGCTGATCTATCATCTGGCGCGGCCGACCGAGGTGACACGCAAGATCGAAGGCGCGGCGGGGGAGAAGATGCTGATCGGGCCGCGGCGCATCTGCCTGACGCCGGGAGAGGCGACGACGCAGTGGGGGCACGACGGGCATCCGGAGATTCTGCAGGTGTACTTGCGGCAGTCGCTGTTTGAAGCCGCGGTGAGCGAGATTTATGGCGGCGACAGTGCGACGGCGGAGCTTGTACCGCGATTCGCGATTCAGGATCCGCTGCTGGAGCAACTGGCCATCGCGATTACCAACGCCCTGCGCGACGGCAACGCCGGGGATGGACTGTATATCGATACCATTGCGCAGATGATGGCGGTGCATCTGGCGCGGGCGCATTCATCGAGGTCCCGACCGGTGCGCGTTGTGCCGGCGGGTCCGATGCCGGGCTGGAAGATGCGGCGCGTGATCGACTACATCGAAGAAAACCTGGACGGCGATTTGAGCCTGGAAGCGATGGCGGCGGAAGTGGAGATCAGCCCGCTGTATCTGGCGCGGGCGTTCAAAGCCGCGATCGGCCAGTCGCCGCATCGCTATGTGCTGGCGCGGCGCATCGAGCGGGCGAAGGAGCTGCTGCGGAATACGGACATGCCGGTGGTGGATGTGGCGCTGTCATCGGGCTTCTCGTCGCAGAGCCACTTGTCGCACTGGTTCTTGCGGTATGTCGGCGTTTCACCGGCGGTGTACCGCAGGCAGGGAAGCGGGGCGTAGGGAGCGCTATGCGGCGGGGGCGGTTTTCTGGGCCGCGGCCTTCGCCAGACCGAAATCGAAGTGCAGCTTGCGCCAGGGCGCGCCGAGTTTGCGGCCGTCGGGCGCGGTACCGGGCGCTTCGCGGGTGAACTCCTGAATCAGTGATTCTTTAACCGCGAAGACTGCGTCGCTGTCCAGATACTCGTCGCCCTTCACGAACAGGTGCGTGACCAGCGTTTCGTAGCCGTCGGCCGCTATCATGAAGTGCACGTGTGCCGGGCGGTAGGGATGGCGGTTCGTGGCCTTTAGCATTTCGCCCACGGTTCCATCGAAGGGGATTGGATAATAGCGCGGTGTGATGGTCCAGAAGCTGAAGCGGCCCTGCGAGTCGGTGTGGAAGCGGGCACGCAAAGTGGGTTCGTCCAGTTCGGGCTTCTGGACATCATAGAAGCCTTCGGCGTCGGAGTGCCAGATGTCGACGATGGCGTTGGCCACGGGCTTGCCGTCCACACCGCGCACGGTTCCTGCCACGTATAACGGCTCGCCCTTCGCTTCGCCTTGGATGTTGGCTCCCAGGGGCGTTTCGGGGGGATTCTGGACATAGAACGGGCCGAGCACAGTGGTTTCGGTGGCGCCTTTGGGCATGCGATGATTTATCGCGTCCACCAGCATCGAAACTCCCAGCGTGTCTGAGAGCAGAATGAACTCCTGCCGCTTGTCGGTGCAGAGGTGGCCGGTGCGCGTCAGGTAGTCGATGGCCTTGGTCCATTCGTCTTGAGTGAGCTCGACGTCGCGCACGAAATCGTGGAGGTGGCGCACCAGGCTGGTCATGATCTGTTTCAGGCGCGGGTCGGGGGTGTTCTTGTACCGGTCAACCACCGCGTCGGTGATGTTATGTTCGTTAAATTCGCGCATGGGCAATTCTCAACGTAAGCTAGCTTATCATTTGATGGCCCGCGCGAGTAGCGGTCCGAGGATGGCAAGGAAGAGGACGTAGGCTGCCGCAAGCGAGCCGAGGCGGGGCTCGAGCGCCACACCAAGACCTGCGATCACGATGGAGAATTCGCCGCGCGCCACCAGGGCCGCACCGGCTCGCCAACGCGCGCGCCGGTCCAGGTTGCCTCTTCGAGCGCCCCCATAGCCGGTGAGCAGCTTCGTCGCGGCGGTGACGAGGCCGAGGCCGATTGCGACCGGGAGCTCTTTGGGCAGCAGTGAGGGGTCGATCTCCAGGCCGAAGAAGAAGAAAAAAGTGGCGGCAAACAGGTCGCGCAGCGGAGCCAGGAGGCGGTGCGACTGTTCGGCTATCGGTCCCGAGAGCGCGATGCCGACCAGGAAAGCGGCAATGGCCGGTGAAACTCCCAGGCGCTGAGCTGCCCCGGCGACCAATAAGATAGCGCCGAACGCGGTGAGCAAGACTACTTCGTCGGACTGGTGAGCAGCCACGCGGCTGATCCGGTCGCCGTAGCGCAGGGCGAGAAACAGGATGATGAGCACGGCGCCGACCGCGACCGCATCCGAGACAGCAATCTGAGCTGGTGTGCCGCCGGTGAGCAGGACGCCGACCAGAGGCAGGTAGATGGCCATCGCGAGATCCTCCAACACCAGGATGGAAAGCACCGCCGGCGTTTCCGGGTTCTTCAGGCGCTGCAATTCGGCCAGCACCTTTGCGATCACACCGGATGAAGACACCCAGGTGACTCCTCCCAATAGCACGGCCGGCACGGGACGCCATCCCAGCCAAAGTGCGGCCAGCAGGCCGGGTGTGAAGTTGAGAAGGAAGTCCACGATGCTTGAGGGGAGTCCGATTCTCAGGTTTTCTTTCAGCTCGGAGGCCGTATATTCCAGGCCCAACATAAACAGGAGCAGCAGAACACCGATCTCTCCTCCGATGTGAATGAAGTCCTCAGTGAAGTGCAGAGGCGCGAGGCCACCGTTGCCGAAGGCCAAGCCGGCCAGCAGGTACAGGGGAATTGCGGAGAACCCCCAGCGATTGGCTAGGCGCGCCAGAAGGGCCAGGCCGACGATCGCCGCACCCAGCTCCAGGAAGATAAAAGTAGTTGGACCGGGCGCGGCGGCCATGCGCGGTTCTTAATGCGAGACCAAGACCGCCATGCCGGCCTGGTTCAGCATTCCTTTGGCTCGGAGCATCTCCATAATGCGTTCCGGGTAGGCGGTGCTGTGCTCGAAGGTTCTGCTGGTGGTTTGGGTGACCTGGACGAGGTGGCCGGTCCCAAAAGCGTCTTTCTGGAAAGCGGCCACGCCGATCGCCAGCGTCCGGATGATGGCGTAGTAAGTGACCAGCAGAGCGCAGTGCGCGCTCGCGGACGGATTATCGGGAAGGATCTGCCGTTGCTTCCGGTCTTGCGCTCCGAAGGGAAACAAAGTCTTAAATACGTAATTGACGACGTAATTCTCCAGGATGTGCTCATGGGCGCTGACGAGCGGTGCGAAGTAAGTGGAGCGAGCCTGGGCGTAGCGGCGTTCCAGATCGGTCATGCTCGTCTCCATTGTCCAATCGAGTCCCTTCATGAGCTGCTGATAACAATCGAGGAAGCGGCGGTTCGTAAAGTCGGAGCTGATACGGCCGATGATCAGTTCCAGCACGGTTTCTAACTGGAGCAATGGCTGGGCAGGCAGGGAGTTTTGACTTAGCCGGGCGCGTGGCTGCCGAATTAGGGCGAGTATTCCGTCGCTGTTATCTTGACTTAGTAACTCATCCAGATAATTAGAGAAGGCGTTCAGCATGAGGAGCCGCTGCGACAGAGGATAGGCTCGGTCTTGCAGCAGAGAGATCACATAGGACTGAATCGCCGTGAAGTGCCGGTAGGATTTTCCGCCCGGGCCCGGTCTGGAGGTGTCCACTTCCACGAGATTGCCGGCGCGGGAGGTGTCTTGAGCACCTTCCTGAAGGCGCAGAGCGATAGGCGCCGGATCGAGCAGAACCAACCGCGCGGCCTCGGGGCAGGACAGGTGCAGCGATCGCTGTAAGACGTCATCCACTTGGTTGACGACGCGCGGATAAGTGAGACAGGTCTTGGAGAGATACTCTTCGCCCAGTTTGCTCTGGATGGAACATAGGCCTTCGGCCAGCGCCGGGCAGTGCGAGCCGATGAGAGTAAACCGCGCGTAGTCGTCGCTGGGGGCCTCGGTGTTGAGGACGACGTAATTTTCGAACAGTGGTCTGAGTTCCGGGTCCGCGCACTGCTGGTACTTTTCGTAGGTGCTTCGATCGATCACTACGGCCCAACCGTCGCAGCAGGTGTCTTCACAAGCTGCGCCAATACATTGGAACGCTTCCAACGAAGGGGCTTCGAGCGATCTTGTGGGATTCAACACGCCGCTGAGCTTATTATGTCATTGCGAGCTGGAATTCCCGGACCGATAGAACGTTGTACATGCCGCACACGGCGTTTATACTGGCTCGATCGGTGGGAGCCGAGAAGTTCACGCCCTCCGGGCGGCCCGCCACCTTTTCCAAACATTGAGAAGCAGAAGCACGGCCTGTATCAGATGGACCTTGACGGCCGTCGCTATCTACAAAGGAACCGGCAACGCGGACGACGCCGCGAATTTCACCTGCAAAAAGCCGTAAGCCGCGCTACTCGACGCCGAACGCAAGCAGCACGTTGCCCGTGTTGCCTCCGATGACGCCGTAGCCCGATCCAACAAAAAGCATCCCGCCCACGATGCTGGGGCCGATGCTGGCGATGGAGCCGCCCTTAGCTTCCACTTTGTTGACGGTGTCGAAGGGGTGCGCGGAGTCGTACTCCCAGATCATCTTGCCGTCGGCGGTGGAGAGCGCGTGGATTTTGCCGTCGGTGCCCGCGATGAACACGACGCCGGGCATGGCCGTGGCGGCCGCGGCATTATTGATGCGCGTGCCTTCCGGCGCAAGCGGCTTCATCCATAGCTTTTCGCCGGTGGCCAACTGAACGGCCACGATGCCGCCGCCACTCAGCCCGTAGTAAGCGGCTTTGTCGTCGGAAGCGCCGCCCCAGACGATGCCGTTCACGCGGAATAACGGCGTGCCGGGCGGGTTGTCGGCCACCTTCGTCTTCCACACCAGTGCGCCTTTCTTGTCAGGATCGAGCGCGAAGAGCTGGCCGTCCTTGGTGCCGGCCACGATGATGCGCCGGCCATCAGGCAACGTGTGCAGCACCGGCGAATTGCCGATGTCGTAATCGGGACCAACGTCCTTCGGGCAGTTGTCGGTCTTCTCCGGGCCGAAGCAGCCGCCGAGGAACGCGTCGTTCTCCTGCGCCTGGTAATACCACAGCACCTTGCCGGTCTTCATATCGACGGCCATCACGGCGTCGGAGGTTTTGGCGGCGGGCTCAGTTTCCGAATCGCCCGTGCCGAAGTAAATCGCGCCGCGCTTGGCGTCGATGGTGGGCGAGTTCCACACCGAAGCGCCGGCCGGTGCGTACTGCTGCACGCCGCGGGAATTTTTGTGCGTGGGCTTGGGAGTTTCGGCCACCACGTAGGTCTTCCAGACCTGCTCGCCTGTGCTGGCGTCGAGCGAAACGACGCTGCCGCGCGAGGTGCAGCAGGGATAGTCGAGGTTCGCGGCGGCGAATTCTTCGGACGACGATACGGGAACGTACAGGCGGCCTTCGTACAGCTTGGGCGAGGCGGTGATGCGCGCCACGAAATGATCGTCCACTTTGCGCGTCCAGAGCTGGTGACCGTCCTGCGCGTCGATGGCGTAGACGTTGGCATGCGCGTCGCCGAAGAACACGGCGTACTTCGTGTTGCCTTGCCCTTTCACCGGCCCGATGCTGGGAGCGCCACGAACATTGCCTTTGGCCTGATAGGACCAATACACGCAGCCGGTGTGCGCGTCGACCGAATAAACGTAGCCGATGTCGGTGCCGACGAAGACCCGGCCGGAGGCCACGGCGGGCTGGCCGAACGCCGAGACACCGGTCGGATAACCGAAGGCCCATTTCAGCTTGAGATTCGGCACCTGCTCGGCAGTCAGGCCGGCGGCCTTCGCGGACTGAAAACGCCGGTTGGAGACTTCAGGGCTCCAGCCAATCCAGGACGGCCCGGCGGCGGGATCGGTGAGCGGCGGATTCGCTTCGCAACGGTTGGGCATCTTCGCGGCGTCGCCCTGCTCGGCACTTCCGAACGTGCGGCCGCTCATGAAAATCGCCGTCATGCGCTTCTGGTCTTCGGTGAGGCTGCTGCCCTGCACCTTCATGGGGCCGGAGGTCAGCGCCTCGTAGATCTTCTCGGGCGTCATCTGACGCAGTGTTGCCGGGCTGGGCGCGCGATCGGCCATGGCGGGGTTGCCGTGGCAGCTCATGCACTTGGTTTGGAAGACCGCGAATCCAGTCTCGGTGCCCGTAAACTGTGCGGCTTCCTGGGCTATGAGCAGGCTGACCGGCGCTAGAAGAGTCACAAGTGCAACGAGGCGAAAATGTCTTTTCATGATGGGTTTCCTTCGGAATCCACAGCATATCGCGCGTTGCATGCAGGCCGCAAGAACAAGGCGGCGGAACCAACTAAGATAGGACTCATGCGATTCCTCGTGCTGGTCGCGTTGTCCTGGCCGATGGCCGCCGCGGTCCCCTGCGAGAGCCTGGCGAAGTTGGCGCTGCCGCACGCCATGGTGACCTTGGCTGAATCCGTGGCTGCCGGCCAATTGAGCCTTCCGGCGGGTGCGGTTCCTTCATTTCCGGGTTTCCCAGCGCCGAATTTCGGCGATCTGCCCGCGTTTTGCCGCGTGGTCGCGACGCTCGCGCCGTCGAGCGATTCCAGCATCCAGATCGAAGTCTGGCTGCCGGCGACGGGTTGGAACGGGCGTCTGGAATCGGTGGGCAATGGCGCATGGGCCGGTAGCGTCGGCTATCGCGACCTGGCCGCAGGGCTGCGAGCCGGCTACGCAACTGCCAGCACGGACACCGGGCACAAAGGCAACATAGCCACGTTCGTGGTCGGGCATCCCGAGAAACTGACCGACTTCGCTTATCGAGCCGTGCACGAAATGACCATCGCCGCC
>Ga0335069_10015292_pt1 | contig 10730 bp, 6 predicted proteins | sample Lox_Sample_11_FD_206714 | JGI IMG/M metagenome (GOLD analysis project Ga0335069, IMG submission 206714) | Soil microbial communities from Loxahatchee National Wildlife Refuge, Florida, United States - Lox_Sample_1.1 | ecosystem: Environmental > Terrestrial > Soil > Wetlands | place: USA: Florida... | reverse complement strand
GCGTGCTTCTGGAAGAAGTGCGGCCCGGCGATGCCCGAAGGCGCGCGCACCAGCGCGACCGGCCGGCCTTCGAGGTGCGGCAGCATGCGCGGTGCGGCGTGCAGGTACCAGTCGACGAGGTCGCGCTTCGTGAGGCCGGTGCTCGCATCGATCACGCGCTCGGGATGCGTGATGCGGACCGCCGGGGCCCGAGGCGGGTCGGCGCGCGCCGATGCCGGCGCACGCGGGTTGCGGGCCTTGACCGTGGCCTCGCGCGCGGCCGCGCGCGCCTTCGGCGCCGGCTGCGCCTCCTCGCGCGAGATCGCCTCGGGCGGCTTGTCGCGGCGCAGGCCGTGGAAGACGGCCTGGCGCACCTTGCCGTCCTGCGTCCACTCGGCGAACGAGACCTCGGCCACGAGCGTCGGCTCGACCCACGTCGCGCGCACGCCGCGCGGCTTCTCGGCGAACGGTGCGTCCGGCCGCTCGATGCCCGACAGGCGATTCTTCAGGTCCGCGAGCGTCTTCGTGTCAAAGCCCGTGCCGACGTTGCCCGCGTAGCGCAGGCGGCCCTGCGCGTCGTGGATGCCGAGCAGCAGCGAGCCGAGGCCCATGCGGGCGCCGCGCGGCGCGGTGTAGCCGCCGATCACGAACTCCTGGCGCAAGGTGCACTTGAGTTTGATCCAGTCGCGCGTGCGGCCGCTGCGATAGGGCGACCCGCGCCGCTTGCCGATCACGCCTTCGAGGTGCAGCCGGCAGGCGTGCTCGAGGATCTCGTCGGCGCTCGCGTCGAAGTCGTGGCTGAAGCGCACGCGCTCGCCGGGCTCGCCGAGCACGCGCTCGAGCAGCGCACGCCGCTGCTCGAGCGGGAGCGCGCGCAGGTCGCGGCCGCCGCCGTACGGAATGTCGAAGACGAAATAGCGGATCGCGTCGCCGCCCGCATCGAACGCGCGCTGCAGCGCGCCGAAGTCGGAAGCCCCGCGCGGATCGAGCACGACGATCTCCCCGTCGAGCCAGGCGGGATCGAGGCGCAGCGCACGCAGCTCGTCGGCGATGCCCCCGAGCTTCGCGGTCCAGTCGTTGCCGTTGCGCGTGACGAGCCGCACGTCGCTGCCTTCGATGCGCGCGAGGATGCGATAGCCGTCGAACTTGATCTCGTACGACCAGCCGTCGCCTTCGGGCGGCGCCGAGACGAGCGTCGCGAGCTCGGGCTCCAGCCCCGCGGGCAGCGCCGCGCGCGGCGCATCCGCGGGCCATTCCATGCGCGAAGGGTCGCCGCGCGTGGCGCGCTTCGCGCCTGCCGCGGCCCTCGACTGCGCGGGCGCAGCCTTGCGGGCCGCGCCGGACGTGTTCGCCGATGCGCCGGCGGTCTTGCGCGCCTTCTCCGGCAACGGCAGCCCCGAGAGCACGCTGTTCGGCTGCGCATCGACGACGCTGTACTCGGCGGCGGGGCGCGCGAACGCGTCGCGTTCCTTGATGAGCAGCCACGGCTCCTGGCGCTCGCCCGCGCGGCCGTGCATGCGCACGAGCGTCCAGCCGCCCTCGAGCTTCTCGCCATGCAGCACGAACTTGAGCTTGCCCGCGCGATAGCCGGCGACCGGATCGCCCACCGGCTCCCAGGTGCCGCGATCCCACACGATGACGTGGCCCGCGCCGTACTGGCGCTCGGGAATCTCGCCCTCGAAGCCCGCGTACGCGAGGGGATGATCCTCGACGTGCACGGCCATGCGCTTGTCGGCGGGATCGAGGCTCGGACCCTTGGGGACGGCCCAGCTCTTCAGCGTGCCTTCGAGTTCGAGCCGGAAGTCGTAGTGCAGGCGCGTCGCGGCATGCTTCTGGATGACGAACGAGAGCGCCTTGCCGGCGCGTGCGGTGGCACCGCGCGGCTCCGGCGTGATGCCGAAGTCGCGCTTCTTGCGGTACGAAGCGAGCGCGTCGGCCATGCGTCGAGATCCGATCGCGCGGCCGTCGGTGGCCTAGCCGGCCACGGCGCGCGTCTTCCCGCGCCCCTCGTCCTCGCCTTGCGCCCCGAGCACGCGCGCGATCGCGCCGACGATGGTGCGTGCGGTTTCATCCCAGGAGTAGCGCGCCACCCGCGCGGCCATCTGCGCTTCGCGCGCCTGGCGCTGCGCGGGCGACTCGAGGAGCGCGTCGCGGCACGCGCGCACGAACGACACGCCGTCCGTCCCGAGGCGCACGACGTCACCGTACAGCGAGATGACGTCGCGCACCCCCGTGCTCACCACGGGCCTTCCCGCGGCCATGTACTCGAGCGTCTTGGTCGGGCTGATGAAGCGCGTCGATTCGTTGAGCGCGAACGGCATGAGGCAGACGTCCCACCCGGCGACGAGCTGCGGCAGCACCTCGTAGGGCTGCTGGCCGAGCCAGTGGACGTTCGCACGCTGCGGCACCGACGCCGGATCGATCTTCACGATGGGACCGACCATCACGACGTGCCAGCCCGGGTCGGCGTCGGCGACGGCGGCGACGAGATCGAGGTCGAGGCGCTCGTCGATCACGCCGTAGTAGCCGAGCCGCGGGTGCGCGATGGCGCCCTGCAGCGCCTCGGCGCGCGCCACGAGGCCGTGACGCGCGAGCGCGCCGGTGCGGTCGAAGTGCGCCGCATCGACAGCGCTCGGCAGGCACAGCACGTTCGGGTGCAGTGCCTGCTTCGCCTCGTAGAGGCTCGGCCCGCCGGTGAGCACGAGATCGGCGCGGCGCAGCAGCGCCTGCTCGCGCTGCAGCATCTGGCGCGGCGCACCGCGGAACGCCGACAGCTCGTCCATGCAGTCGTAGATGACCGCCCGCGGCGCGAGGTCGGCCATCAGCGGGAGCGCCATGGGCGTGTAGAACCAGACCGCATAGTCGCCGTGCAGATGCACCTGGATCCAGTCGTCGACCAGCGCCTTCAGGACGGCGAGCTGGTCGTCGTGGAAGCCGGGCGCGCGCACCGGCGTGTGCGGCCGCAGCACGCGGATGCCGGGCATGGGCTCGCGCTCCTCGAGATGAGCTTCGCCGTCGGTGTGCAGCGGCTCTTCGATGAACACGACGGGGTAGCGGTCGGCGAGGCGGGAGAGCAGGTGCTGCGGGCGCTGGAAGACGAAGTCCCAGCGCAGGTGGGAGAAGACGACGAGGTGCATTCGAGGCGGCGGCGTTCGAGGTTGGAAAAGGCGACCGCCCATTGTGGTCGGCGGCTCGCCGAAAGGCTGTAGGACGCCATCGGAATCGGCGCGGGGCGGTTCCCTTCCCCCGCCCGCGCTCAGCGACCGGGGATGCGCGCCACCAGCGCCTCGGTTCGCGCCGAGGGCTTCAGGCCGAGCACGATCGACAGCAGCTCGCGGCAACGTCGATACGCGTTCAGCGCCTGCGCGGGCTCGCCCGACGCGACATGGCACTCGATGAGGCGCTGGTAGAGCTCCTCGGCGAGGTTGTCCTGCTCGAGCGCCGCGCGATAGAGCGCGATGGCGCTCTCGTGGCGTCCGCGCCGCTCGAGCGCATGGCCCATCGCCTCGATCGCGCGCACGAAGCGCGCACGCAGCCGGTCGCGCAGCGGCAGCGCCCACGCCGGCACATCGGCCTCGCCGAGGAAGTGCCCGCGATAGAGGGCGAGCACCTGCACGCGCCGATGCTCCAGCTCGCCCGCGTCGGCCGCGTCCAGCGTGTGCCCGGGCGCGAGCAGCGACTCGACCCGTCCGCTGACGTGCTCGAACGCCCACGTGTCGATCCACACGCGGCGCTCGTCGAACGAGAGCTGGCCGTCGCGCACGGCGAGAACGTTGGGGCCGAGCAGCGCACGCAGGCGATGCAGCATCGCCTTCAGCGCGTCTCGTGCCTCGTCGCCTTCGGCATCGGGCCACATGAGCGCGGCGAGCCGCGCGCCGTCGACCTGCCGGCCGCCCAGCGCAACGACCGCGCGCAGGAGGTCGAGCATGCGCTTGGGCGCCTTGCGGCCGAACCTGAACGGCTCGCCCTCGCGCTCGATCGCGAAGCCGCCCAGCGCGCGCAGCCGCAACGGCCACGGCCAGCGCGCGATGCCGAGGTCGGGCGATGTGAGCGAACGCGCCTCGATCACGCGCCGCGCGAACTCCGCATCGGCGTCGAGATCCAGCGCGGCCGCGCAGACATGAGCGGCGGCGGCCGGCAGCGCGCGGTAGAAGTGGGTGAGCGCGATGCCGCGTGCCTGCGCGAAGCCGCCGATCAGCTCGGCGCGCGCCTCATCGCGGGCGCCCGCGCGCCAGCGCTGCAGCGCGCGCGTCAGGTGCACGTGCACGAGGCAGGGCGTGGCCTGTGCGCCCTCCGAGAGCTCGCCGGCGCGCGCGTACGCGGCCACCGCCTCGTCGAGTCGATCGAGCGCCACGAGCACGTGGCCGAGCTGCATGCGGATCGTCGACGTGCCGACCTCGGGCACGTTCGCGTCGATCTGCTTGCGCAGGCAGACCGTGGCGTGCTCCAGCGCCTTCTCGGGCTCGCCCGTGAGCAGCGCGTGGCGCGAACTGTAGAAGTGGAACTGCCAGTAGTCGCGGGGATGCGCGGGGTTCAGCAGCGCGTGCGCGGCGTCGAGGCTCGAGCGGCCGAGGCGCGCATCGCCCGTGCCGAGCGCGAGCGCCGCCCGCAGCAGGTGGCCGCGCACGCGCAACGGCCCAAGCGGCGGCGCGTCGGGCAGTCGGTCGACCGCGTCCAACTCGCCGTGCAGCCGCGCCGACCAGCTCGCGTCGTAGAAGCGCGCCTCGACCACGGTGACGTGCCAGAGCGCGCGGCTGTAGGCGCCCACGCGCGGCGACGCGGCCACGCGCGCGCCCACCTGCACGAAGTCGTCGACGCGCACGCGATCGAGGCCGAGTCCGAGCATCGGCAGCGCCGCGATGGCGCCGCGCAACGCGATCTCGGGCTCGATGTCGGCCCCGAGCGCGGTGAACGCCTGCTCGATGTCGTCGATGAGCCGCTCGCCCGACACCCGCCGCTCGACTGCGAGCAGGATGCGCGCGGAGCGCCGGAACAGCGCAAGCGGCCGCGTCGACACGGCCTCCGGACCGAGGCGCGCCACGCGTTCGGCGCGCGCGTCGAAGCCCGCGTAAGACAGGCTGTCCATGAGCGCGCATTGCACGAGCCCGCAGGCCGCCAGCGTCAGCCCGGCTTCCTCGCCGCTGCGCTCGAAGCCCGCTTCCGCACGCAGCCACGCTTCGCGCGCGAGCGTGAGGTCCTCGAACTGGAGAGCGTAGCCGCGCCAGAACTGCAGCCAGTCGTCGTCGCCGGCGTCCTCGGCCAGCGCGGCGTGCAGGGCGGCCAGACCGCCTTGCTCGAGCAGCCGCTCGCCGCCGACCGCATCGCGCGGGGCCATGCGCAGCATCGCGCCGCCGGACGCGGCAGCCACGCGCAGTTCGGGTCGGCGGATCGGCATCGGCCGGGTCGATGAGGATCCCCCCAGCATAGCCGCGCACCTCCGATCGGAGGCGCCGTCGATCCGAACCGGTTCCCTATCCGTCACCGCGGCCGGTCCACGCTCGCCCGGACGACAAGGAGAACGAAATGAACGTCAACGGGACGAGGGCGCGCGCCGTCGCGCTGTGCATGCTGATCGGCGCGGCCGCGCCGGCATCGGCGCTGCCGCTCTTCGTGAGCGTGCAGGCCGGGTTCACGTTCGACAGCGCGAGCAGTGCGTCGGCCGTGGAGCGCTCCGTCACCGGAGTGGGCGTGGCGGACATCGGCACGGCCAGCACCTTCGCACGCGCCGATTTCGGCTCGCTCGGCGTCTCCACGAGCGGTACGGCCACGCACGGGCCGCAGGTCTCGGGCGCGACCATCGTCGGGCGCTCGGAGGCGACGTTCCAGGATCTCCTGTTCATCGGCGGACCGGAGGGCATGCCCGTCGAGCTGACGTTCACGCTCCAGCTCGACGGCACCTGCGTCGCGCTGCCCGATGCGTTCCATGCCAGCTGCGACGCGTCGGGCAGCGTCGCCCTGCCCGGATCGGGGGTCGCCGTGAGCGCGGGCGGAGCGCACTTCAACTCGACGACGATCGCGTGGGTGGCCGGCAGTGCCATCGGCATCAACGGCGCCATGCTCGCCATGGGCTCCGCGATCGACGGCTCGTACGAGGCCGCGTTCGCCGACACGCTCCATTTCTACGTGTCGTCTCCGACACCCGGTGTCGAGATCACGAGCCAGTCGGGGCACGACTACAGCCTGCCGATCGCCGCGGCGGTGCCCGAGCCGCCGACGATCCTGTTGCTCGCCACCGGCTTGCTGTTCGTGGCGCGCCGGCGGATGCGCACGGGCTGAGGCCGCGTCGCCGCGCGACCGCGTTGCGCGCCGGGCGGTCTCAGCCCGTCTGCGCGCGGCGCTTCGCGGCCGGGCGGTGGAACAGCGCGCGCAGCTCGTCCTTGGCGGCCTCGAGGCGCTTCTTCTGCGCGGCCGGCAGGTTGTGGCCGGCGCGGTTGATGTAGAAGGTCAGCATCGACATCGCCGAGCGGTACGGGTCGCTCTTGCGGCGATCGCTGTGCTCGGCCGACGCCTTCAGCGAACGGGCGATCGCCTTGGGGTCGTGACCCTCGAAGACGTGTGGCTTCAGGTCGAGCGCGTCACTCGTCTCGGTGACGTGCTTCGACCAGCGGTGCGGGGTGTTCTTCGCAGCCATCGTCGCTCTCCGGGAACGGGACGGTCGTGCGGCAACCGGCGTGCCGCTCGTCGTCGCGGGTCGCGCTCGACGCGAGCAGCAGCTGCGCGACCACCGACGCGGCGATGACCTCGGGCTCCTTGCCCTCGATGCCCGCGATGCCGATCGGGCATGTCAGGCGTGCGATCGCCGAAGCCGGCAGGCCGCGGGCCTCGAACCGGTGGATGAACCGCTGGCGCTTGGTCTTCGAGCCGATGAGGCCGCAGAAGCCGAAGTCGCCGCGCGCGAGGATGCGCTCGACGATGCGCAGGTCGAGGTCGTGGCGATGCGTGAGCACGAGGTAGTACGCGCCGGGGGGCGCCGTGTCGACCTCGCCCTCCACGGCGTCGACGCACACCCGGCGGATGTGCGCCGGCCATGGCGCGTCGCGGGCGTCGTGGAAACTGCGCGGGAATTCGTCTTCTCGCTCGTCGATCCAGTCGACCCGCACGTCGAGCGGCGCGAGCGCGCGTGCGATCGCGCGACCGACGTGGCCGGCGCCGTAGAGCTGCAGCACGAAGCGGGGGGCGCTCTCGGGCCAGCGGGCCAGCGCGGCCGCGTCGAGCGGCGCGTGGACGAGCGTGACGGCGCCGCCGCAGCACTGACCGAGAGTGGGCCCGAGCGCGACGCGCCGGCTGCGCGGCGTGGGTGCCAGTCCCGGATGCGCCGCCGACGCGGCGAGCATCGCGCGCGCTTCCGCGATCGCCTGCAGCTCGAGATGGCCGCCGCCGATCGTGCCGATCGCATCGTCGGCGGTGACGAGCATGCGCGTGCCCGCTTCGCGCGGCACCGAGCCCCTGGCCTCGCTCACCGTGACGACGATTGCCGGCCGGGCCGACGCCCACAGCCGCGTCGCGGCCGCGCGCGTGCACGTGCTCATCGCGGGGGCGGTTCCCGGGTCGGGGCGCGCACCGCATCGACCGCGCGCAGGATCGCCTCGCAGCTCGCGGGCGCGACGAGTGGCGGATCGACCCGATGCCCGCCCGCCGCGGAGATCGCGTCGCGGATCGCGAAGAACACGGAAAAGGGCAGCAGCAGCGGCGGCTCGCCCGTCGCCTTGCTGCGATGGATGGTGTCGGGCAGGCGCTGCGCGTCGAACAGCCGCACGTTGAAGACGGGCGGGCAGTCGTTCGCGGTCGGGATCTTGTACGTCGATGGCGCATGGGTCATCAGCATCCCGCTCTGCGGATGCCAGACGAGCTCCTCGGTGGTGAGCCAGCCCATGCCCTGGATGAACGCGCCCTCGACCTGGCCGATGTCGACAGCCGGATTCAGCGACGCGCCGGCATCGTGCAGCACGTCGGCGCGCAGCAGCTTCCACTCGCCGGTGAGCGTGTCGACGACGACCTCGCTCACCGCCGCGCCGTACGCGAAGTAGAAGAACGGACGGCCCTGCATCGTGTCCTTGTCCCAGTGCAGGCCGGGCGTGGCGTAGAAGCCGTCGGACCACAGCTGCACGCGCGCCATGTAGGCCTCGGCCACCAGCTCGCGAAACGTCATCGCGTGGCGCTCGTTCGCCGCGCCGACCTCGACCGAGCCGTTCGCGAAGCGCACCTCGCCCGCAGTGCCGCCCCAGCGCGCGGCCGCGAACGCGGCGAGCCGCTCGCGGATGCGGCGCGCCGCGTCCTGCGCCGCCTTGCCATTGAGGTCGCTGCCCGTCGACGCCGCGGTGGCGGACGTATTCGCGACCTTCTGCGTGTCGGTGGCGGTGACGCGCACCGCGTCGAACGCGATGCCGAGCTCGTGCGCAACGACCTGCGCGACCTTCGTGTTCAACCCCTGGCCCATCTCCGTGCCGCCGTGGTTCACGAGCGCCGAGCCGTCGCCGTACACGTGCACGAGCGCGCCGGCCTGGTTGAGGTGCACGAGGTTGAACGAGATGCCGAACTTCACCGGCGTGAGCGCGAGCCCGCGCTTGAGCACCTCGCTCGACGCGTTGAACGCCTGCACCTCGGCGCGGCGCGCGCGATAGCCGCTGTCGGCCTCGAGCCGGTCGACGAGCTCGTGGATCACGTTGTCGTCGACGACCTGGCCGTAGGGCGTGACGTTGCGCTCGCTGGTGCCGTAGAAGTTCGCGCGGCGGACGTCGAGCGCGTCCCTGCCGAGGGCGCGCGCGATCGAGTCGAGGATGTTCTCGGCCGCGATCGCGCCCTGCGGGCCGCCGAAGCCGCGAAACGCCGTGTTGCTCTGCGTGTTCGTCCTGCCCGAGTAGCCGTGGATCGCCACGTGCGGCAGCCAGTACGCGTTGTCGAAGTGGCAGATCGCCCGCGTCATCACGGGCCCGGAGAGATCGGCGGAATGACCCGCGCGCGAGACCATCGTGAGCTCGGCCCCGACGATGCGGCCGTCGTCGTCGTAGCCGACGTCGTACTCGTACCAGAAGCAGTGGCGCCGGCCGGTGACGAGGAAGTCGTCGTCGCGGTCGAGGCGCAGCTTCACAGGCCGGCCGAGGCGCTTCGCGCACACCGCGGCCACGCACGCGAACAGCGCCGACTGCGACTCCTTGCCGCCGAAGCCGCCGCCCATGCGGCGGCACACGACGTGCACGTGGTGCGAATGCAGGCCGAGCGCCTCCGCCACGAGGTGCTGCATCTCGCTCGGGTGCTGCGTCGAGCAGTGCACGAGCATGCCGTCGTTTTCCTGCGGGATCGCGTAGGAGATCTGGCCCTCGAGGTAGAACTGCTCCTGGCCGCCGACGAACCACGTGCCCTGCAGGCGGTGCGGCGCGGAAGCGATCGCGGCTCCCGCATCGCCGCGCACGAGGTGCATCGGTTCGAGCACGTACTGCCGCGCGGCATGGGCAGCCTCGGGGGTGAGGACCGCGGGCAGCGGATCGATCTCGAGCACGCCCTTCGCCTGGGCGGCGGCGCGCCGCGCGGCCTCGCGCGTCTGGCCGACGACGACGAACACCGGCTGGCCGACGTGTCGCACCTCGCCCTCGGCGAGGATCGGGTCGTCGTGCAGCACCGGGCCGCAGTCGTTGCGCCCCGGGATGTCCGCCGCCGACAGCACGGCGACGACGCCCGGCAGCGCGCGGATGCGGTCGAGGTGTGCCGCGCGCAGCGTGCCGTGCGCGACGGGCGACAGGCCGAGGGCGGCGTGCAGCGTGCCCGCCACCTCCGGAATGTCGTCGATGTACGGCGCGGCTCCGGCCACGTGCAGGTGCGCCGACTCGTGCGGGCGGCTGATGCCGACGCGCGCGCCGCGCTGCTCGGCCCGCGCTTCGCCGGCGGCATCCAGGCGCGACGCGCTGTTGCGAGCGTGGTCGGCGAACGCGTCGCCGGCGGCGAGCCACGCGGCATCGAGCGGCTTGTTCATCGCGCGGCCTCCGTGACGGCGGGGCGCGCGATGCCGGGGGGCCGGTGCGGCATCACGGTCCACACCGAGAGGCGCGACGCGGGCACGGGGTCGTCGATGCGCGTCTCGAGCCAGAAGCGGCGCAGCAGGTTCTGCGCGGCGCGCGTGCGATACGCGGCGCTCGCGCGCAGGTCGGTGAGCGGCGTGTAGTCGGCAGCGAGCGCGCGCTGCGCGGCCGCGAGCGTCGCCTCGTTCCACGGCTGGCCGACGACGGCGGCTTCCGCGCCGCTCGCGCGCCTCACGACCGCCGCCATGCCGCCGAACGCGAAGCGTGCGCTGCGCACGGTGCCGGTGCCGTCGAGGTCGATGGAGAACCCCGCGCACAGCGCCGAGATGTCGCAGTCGAAGCGCTTCGAGAGCTTGTACGCGCGCACCTGGCGCGGACGCCCCAGCGGCACCACGATCGCCTGCACGAACTCGCCGGGCTCGAGCCGGTTCTTCATGTAGTCGACGTAGAACTCGCCGAGCGGCAGCGTGCGCACAGCGTTGCCGCGCCGCAGCTCGAGCGCCGCGTCGAGCGCCATCAGCACCGGCGCGCTGTCGCCGATGGGCGAGCCGTTCGCGACATTGCCGCCCATCGTGCCGGCGTTGCGCACGGGTACGGAGGCGAAGCGCAGCCACACGTCCTCGAGCGCGGGCCACTCGGCGACCAGCGCGCGATAGGCAGCCTCGAGCGAGGCGCCGGCCCCGATGACGAGCGACGTCGCGGTGCGCTCGATGCGCTTCAGCTCCTCGACGCGCCCGA
>Ga0335069_10015291_pt1 | contig 10731 bp, 8 predicted proteins | sample Lox_Sample_11_FD_206714 | JGI IMG/M metagenome (GOLD analysis project Ga0335069, IMG submission 206714) | Soil microbial communities from Loxahatchee National Wildlife Refuge, Florida, United States - Lox_Sample_1.1 | ecosystem: Environmental > Terrestrial > Soil > Wetlands | place: USA: Florida... | reverse complement strand
ATCCCGTACGTCATCACCAGCGGCGTCCGCTTCTTCGAACAGGCCCACGTCCGCGACCTCGTGGCCCTGCTGCGCTTCGTCTACAACCCCGCCGACTCGATGGCCTGGCAGCGCGTGGCCGTGCTGCTGCCGAAGGTCGGCGAGAAGGGCGCGCAGAAGCTCCACGCGCTTGCGCTCGACCAGGCCCGCGCCACGCAGAAGAACTACCTCGACGCCCTCGCCTCGCCCGCCGTGGCCGCGAAGGTCGCCGCCGGCGCGCGCGACGAGTGGCCCAAGCTGGTGCTCTCGTTGCAGCAGGTCGGCGAGGCCATGCGCACCGCCCGGCCTGCCCGTGCGGTGGAGGTCGCCATCGACGGGTGGTATGGCGACTACCTCAAGGGCGCCTACGCCAACTACGCCTCGCGGCTCGACGACCTCAAGTCGCTCGTCGGCTTCGCCGGCCGGTTCGAGGAGATGCAGGACCTGCTGGCGCAGATCGTCCTCCTCAACTCCGAGACCAGCGACCGGCAGGTGGATCCGGACGCCGACGCGCTCAAGCTCACCACCGTGCACCAGGCCAAGGGCCTCGAGTACGGCGTCGTCTTCCTCATCGGCCTCGCCGAGGGCCTCTTCCCGCTCCGGCGCGCGATCGAGGCCGACGACGTCGAGGAGGAGCGGCGCCTGTTCTACGTCGCCGTCACCCGCGCCAAGGACGAGCTCTACCTCTGCTTCCCGAGGGTCAACGCCAAGGGCGGCCCGCAGGTGATGCTGGCCCCGAGCCGCTTCATCCAGGAAGTCCCCGAGCACCTTTACCAACAGCTCCGGATCAAGCGCTCGTGGGGGTGGTGACGCTGCTGGATGCCGGGTGGCCGGCCGCGCGCATGATCCGCAGCGTGTTGGCGCCCCAGAGTTGGGCCAACTGCGACTCGGTCCATCCGCGGGCCACCAGCGCCGCCGTCAGCGCCGGGTATTGGCTCACCTCCCGCAGCCCCTCCACCCCGCCGCCGCCGTCGAAATCGCAGCCGATCCCCACGTGGTCGATGCCCGCCACCTCGACGGCGTGCTCGACGTGGCGAAGGAAATCATCGAGCCGGGCCGGCGGGTCGGGGAATCGTTCGTTGATCCGCACCCAGCCGCGTCCGGCCTCCGCCACCACCCCCGGCGTCAGCACCGTGTCCGCCAGTCCGAGCAGCATCTCCGCCAGCGCCTCCGTCCGTCCGGAATCGGGGGCCGGCACGACGGCGACAGGCAGCGCGTTGAGCTGGATCACGCCCCCATGACGGGCGAGGTCCCGCAGCAGATCGTCGCCAATGTTGCGCGGGTGATCGCACACGGCCCGGCAGCCGGAATGCGACAGCACCACCGGCCGCCGCGAAACCTCGAGCAGATCCCGCAGCGTGTCATCCGACGCATGCGACGCGTCCACCACCACGCCCAGGCGCTCGCACTCCGCCACGACCTCGCGGCCCAGGGGACTCAGCCCGCCCCATTCCGGGCCGCGCGGATCGGTCGACGAATCCGCGAGATCATTGTTCAGCATGTGGGTGAGCCCGAGCAGGCGCAGGCCCAAACGGTGAAACTTCGCGACGTTGGCCGGTTCGAGCCCGAGGCAGTAGGCGTTTTCCACACTCAGGTAGATGGCGTGCCGTCCCTCCGCCTTGAGCCGGGGACCGTCGTCCGCCGACAGGGCCAGTTCGCATTGCGCCGGATGCTGCGCCAGAACTTCGCGCGTGCGCTCGAACACCCGCCGCGCCCGTTCGTGGACGGCGGCGAAGCCTGCGGCGGTTCGCGCCGCCTGGGGGCTGTAGACCGCAAAGACCAAGGCATCAATGGCCCCTCTCATCCGGGGCAGGTCGCACTGGGAGCCGTCGGCCGCAGGGTCATGCCGGGCGGCAAAATCCCAACCCGGCCGCATCAGGCGGGCCGTGGGCGTGTCGAGGTGCGTGTCGATCGTGAAGAGCCGCTGGTGCAACGCCGCCGGATCGGTCATCCCTCCATGGTGGCGGTTGCGCCGTCCGGGGCAAGCGGCAGACGGAATCGCGCCACGCCGCCGCAAAATCCGGCGTTTCTCGGACCGTGACCGGAGAAGAGCGGTCGGCGGGGCGCGTCAATTTTGCATTGTGCCGCCATCCGCGGCCCGTAGCCTCGCGAAAAATTCCATGACCCTCACCTCAGTCATGGCGACGGGCCCCGAATCGGAGCGGCTGGCCACGTTGCACAGCTATGCGGTCCTCGACACCGCTCCGGAGGCCGCGTTCGACGACCTCGTTCGGCTGGCGGCGGAGATCTTTGGTGCGTCGGCGGGGGCGATCACCCTGGTCGACGCCGAACGCTGCTGGTTCAAGGCCCGGGTGGGGCTCGACGCGCCGGAGGTGGCGCGCAACGTCTCGTTTTGCGGTTACGCCTTCGGCAGCAGCGGCGTCTTCGTCGTGCCCGACGCGCGGCGCGACGCGCGCTTCCAGGGCTTGCCGCTCGTCTCGGGGCCCGCGGGTTTCCGCTTCTACGCCGGCGCGCCGCTGCGCGCGGCCAACGGCTTCTCCATCGGCACGCTGTGCGTGCTCGATCGCGCCCCGCAGGAGCCCAGGCCCGAACAGGTCACCCGGCTGGGTCGGCTGGCCGACGTGGTGATGAGCGCGCTCGAGGCGCGCCGCACGCGGGGCCTGCCGGCGGCGCCGGTGGCCGCGCCTCCACTGCCGGAGTCGCGTGGGGCCGTGGCGCTCGTGGTGGAGGACGACCCCGCCGTGCAAAAATTCGCGACCGAGGTGCTGCGCCGCCTCGGGCACGAGGTCTTTGCGGTGTCGAATGGCGCCGACGCCCTTGTGCGGGTCGCCGAGCTGCGCGGCCGCGTGCGCCTCGTGGTCACCGACGTGACGATGCCGATCATGGGCGGCGTCGAACTTGTGCGCGCGCTGCGCTGCCAGCCGAATCCGCCGCGCGTCGTCGTCATGAGCGGGAATTTCCATCCCGACATTCGGGCCCAACTCAAGAGCGAGGGTGTGACCAGCCTCCTGGGAAAGCCCTTCTCCCTCGACGAGCTCAAGCTGGCGCTGGGCCAGGCGCAGGCCTTGCGGGCCTGATCGGCGGAGGGGCGGCCTTCCTCTAGCTTCTTCCGCTGCGCCGACATCTCCGGAGTTGCGCCGGCGGGTCGGTTGGGCACTCTTCGCCGTCGCATCTCCCATGTCCACCAAGGTCGAAAACGTTGTCATCGTCGGCACCGGCTGCGCCGGACTCACCGCCGCCATCTACACCGGCCGCGCCAACCTGCAGCCCCTCGTGCTTGAGGGCGGCCTGCCCGGCGGCCAGCTCACCACCACCTCGGAGGTGGAGAACTTTCCCGGTTTCCCGGAGGGCGTCGACGGATTCCAACTGATGCAGAACCTGCGCAAGCAGGCGGAGAAGTTCGGCACGCGGTACGAAAGCGGGACCGTGCTCCGGCTCGATCCGTCGACCCGGCCGTTCACGCTCCAGCTCGCAGATCGCGAGATCCGCGCGCGCACGGTCATCGTGGCCACGGGCGCGTCCCCGCGCCTCACCGGGATCCCGGGCGAGAAGGAGCTGTACGGCGGCAAGGGCGTCACGACGTGCGCCACCTGCGACGGCGCGTTCTACCGCAAGATGGACGTCGCCGTCCTCGGCGGCGGTGACAGCGCGGCGGAGGAGGCGCTCTTCCTCACCCGGTTTGCCAGCAAGGTCTACCTTGTGCACCGCCGCGACACGCTGCGCGCCTCGCGCATCATGGCCGAACGCGTGCTCGCGCATGACAAGATCCAGATGGTCTGGGACAGCGTGCCGGTCGCCGTCGAGGGCGTGGCGCAGGGCGCCGTGAGCGGGCTGCGCGTGCGCCACGTCAAGACCGGCGCCGAGCAGGTGCTGGCGGTGAAGGGGGTCTTCGTCGCCATCGGCCACGTGCCGAACACCGAGCCGTTCAAGGATGCGGTCGACACCGACGAGCAGGGGTATTTCAAGCCGGTCGCCGGTTCCCAGGTCCGGACGAAAACCCCCGGCGTCTTTGTGGCTGGCGATTGTGCCGATCATGTTTACCGTCAAGCGATCACCGCCGCCGGCATGGGTTGTGCGGCGGCGATCGAGGCCGAGCGCTGGCTGGCGGAGCACGAATCCCACTCCTGACCTTCTTGGCGGTGGCCCCGCCGGCCGTCGCGAACCGGCCTTGGCCGCACCGGGACAGCCGCCCTCCCCTTCGCCAGATGACCGCAGCCGCACTGGCAAAGATTTGGCATCGGCTGGGAATCCCCTCCGACTATCCGGCGCGCTGGCGCATGCCGCGTCAGCGCGAGGCCCGACGACTCGTCTCAGTTGGCCGCGCGCCTGATGACGGCCGTAGGGTCCGTCTTGCGCCCTGCGCCGCCCGGGCATGGAAGCGGATGGAGCGGGCCGCCGCCCGGGACGGCGTGCGATTGCTGCCGCTATCTGGACATCGGAGCGTTGCACGCCAGGCTTTCATTATCAGGCGCAAGCTCGCCGCCGGCGAAAAACTCGCGGCCATTCTCCGGTTTGTCGCCGCTCCCGGCTGCAGCGAACATCATACCGGCCAGGCGCTCGACATCGGTTCACCGAGCTCCCCAGCGCTAGATTCCAGATTTGCCCGATCGGAGGAATACCGCTGGCTTCTGCGTCATGCGCCGCGGTTTGGCTTTCGCCTCTCCTATCCAAGGCGCCGGCAGATCGGCATCGGCTACGAGCCATGGCATTGGTGCTGGCACAAAAGCTAGGCAAGGCTCCGCACCCGCGGGCCGCAAATGGTTAACTGAGATCCGGTTTGCCGGGAAAGCAGAGCGTCCTCGCCCAGTCATGGCTCACCGCGGGCGGTTCTCCCTGCACTTTGCCGGTGCAGATCAAACGAGGGGTGTTCGGATAGCCTTCTCGCCATTGGATTCTTCGATGCTGACCCTGGTGTTTCCCGCAAGGACCTTCAGCGTTCAGGGATAGTTGCAGAAACTGCCCTGCAAGGGTCTGTCCCTGGTCAGGCATGACAAACTGGCGCCCTTCGGCGACCGTGCCCCCAAGCCTGATGGCCGCCGCCAATCCGGCTTCGACACCACCAAAACACAGTCTGTCCCCGTTCGGACAGCATGCGCCACATGTAGTCTACCACTGCTGCCTGCATGCCATAAGACTGGCGGCGTAGCGCGGTTCCAGGGTCTGTCTCTTCGGAAACTCCACTGCGAAACATAGTCTGTCCCTTGAGAGCGCCGCCAACTCATTCCATCGCCGCGCACGCTTGATAGCTCATTTAATGCATTAGAATCTGTATACCAATCATTTCTGTAATAATAGATTATTTGCTTAGAACCGTTCTAAATCCCTGTTGCTATTTGGTCTTATTCCAATTCGTTCTTGAGCTCGAGTCTCAATGAATTCCCCCGCCACCTCCCACGCCGCGCTAGCCCAGCGCTTGGCCGACAGCGGCCTCCGTCCCACTCCGCAACGCGAGGTCGTCTTCGAGGTCATCCTCGAGAAGCGCGACCACCCCACGGCCGACGAAATTTTCGCCCGGGTCAAAGCCCGCCGGCCCGGCATTTCACTCGCGACCGTCTACAACTGCCTCGAGACGCTGGTCTCCTGCGGGCTGGTCCGCCAGGTGAACCTCGAGCGGGCGCCCACCCGGTACTGCCCGAACCTCCACCAGCACGCACATTTTCACGACGAGGCGACGGGTGAGATTCACGACGTCGATCTGCCCGCCGATGTCCTGGCCCGGCTGCGCGAGATTCTGCCGGCCGGCTTCGACGCCCACAGCATCGACCTGACCTTCCGCGGCTCGACCCCGAGCGCGACCAAACCGGCCTCCCCGGCGGCCACCGGCCCGGTCCATGGGGCCAACTGACCCGGACGGCTGCTTTCGCCCAACACCCAATTAATTTCTCTCAACTTACCCGCTCCTCATGAGCCAACTCGAGATCAAGGACCTGCACGTCAACCTCGGCGACCGCCCGATCGTCCAGGGCATCACGCTCACCATCAAGCCAGGTGAGGTGCACGCCATCATGGGCCCCAACGGCACGGGCAAGAGCACGCTGGCCAAGGCCATCGCCGGCCACCCGGACTATCAGATTGTCAGCGGCGATGTCCTGATCGACGGCCGCTCGGTGCTCGCGATGGAGGCGGACGAGCGCGCCCGCGCCGGCCTCTTCCTGGCCTTCCAGTACCCGAGCGAGATTCCCGGCGTCAGCATCGCGAACTTCCTGCGCGCGGCGGTCCAGGCGCGGATGGCCGAAGGCGAGGAACTTGACGCCACCGCCTATTACAAGCGGCTCTACACCAAAATGGACCTGCTCAAGATCGACCGGAAGTTCACCTCCCGCGCGGTCAACGAGGGCTTCTCCGGCGGCGAGAAGAAGCGCTGCGAGATCCTGCAGATGGCGATGCTCGAGCCGCGTTATGCGCTGATGGACGAGACCGATTCCGGCCTCGACATCGACGCCCTGCGGATCGTCGCCGACGGCGTCAACGCCATCCGCACCGGACCCGCCGCGCCGGGCGTGCTGCTCATCACCCACTACCAGCGGCTGCTGAACTACATCGTGCCCGACTTCGTGCACGTCATGTGGAACGGCCGGCTGGTCAAGAGCGGCGACAAGCACCTCGCCCTCCAGCTCGAGGAAAAGGGCTACGAGTGGTTGAAACAGGAATTGGCCCACGCCTGACCCCCTGCCCGCCATGTCCGAAGTTCCCCCCACCGAAATGGTCGAGACCGCCGCCGAGAATCCGGTCGCCGGCATCGACCAGTCTGCCGGAAATTTCAGCTACGACATCGCCTACGCCTACGACGCCGGCACCGGCCTCAACGAGGACACGGTCCGCTACATCAGTTCCGTCAAGAAGGAGGCCCCGTGGCTGCTCGAATTCCGGCTGAAGGCGCTGCAGGCGTTCCGCGAAAAGCCGCTCCCCACGCACTGGGCGACGAAGGACCTCGAAAACATCAATTTCGACAAGATTCGGTACTATCTCGCCAGCGGCCAGAAGCCGAAGCGGACCTGGGATGAGGTGCCCGACGACATCAAGAAGACCTTCGAGCGCCTCGGCATCCCCGAGCAGGAGCGCAAGTACCTTGCCGGCGTCGAAGCCCAGTTCGACAGCGAGGCGGCCTACTCCAACGTCAAGGACCTGGTCGCCAAGCAGGGCGTCATCTTCATGAACTCGACCGAGGGCCTGCGCGAGCATCCGGAAATCTTCCGGAAGTTCTTCGGCAAGGTCATCCCGACGGGCGACAACAAGTTCTCCGCGCTGAACAGCGCGGTCTTCTCCGGCGGCTCGTTCATCTACGTGCCGCCCGGTGTCAAGGTGGCCCAGCCGCTGCAGGCGTACTTCCGGATCAACGCCGAGAATTTCGGTCAGTTCGAGCGCACGCTCATCATCGCCGACGAGGGCTCGGAAGTAGTCTACATGGAGGGCTGCACCGCGCCCAAGTTCTCCACCTCCACGCTGCACAGCGCGGTGGTCGAGCTGGTCGCGCTCAAGGGCGCCAAGATCCAATACATCACGGTGCAGAACTGGGCCAACAACGTCTTCAACCTCGTGACCAAGCGCGGCGTCGCGCACGAGGACGCGGAGATCAAGTGGATCGACTGCAACATCGGCAGCCGGCTGACGATGAAGTACCCCGGCGTCGTGCTGAAGGGCGAGCGCGCCCGCGGCGAGGTCATTTCCATCGCGCTGGCCAACGACGGGCAACACCAGGACACCGGCGCGAAGATGATCCACGCGGCCAACAACACCACCTCGAACATCGTCGCCAAGTCGATCTCCGTCGGGCAGGGCCGCGCCACCTACCGCGGCGTGGTCCACGTGCCGAAGCACCTCAAGGGCTGCAAGAACAACACCGAGTGCGATGCGCTGCTGATCAACACGAACAGCCGCACCGACACCTACCCCGCCATCACCGTGCGCGGCGACCGCAACGCCACCCAGCACGAGGCCAGCGTCTCGAAGGTGAGCGAGGAGATGATCTTCTACATGCAGTCCCGCGGCCTGACCGAGGGCCAGGCGATGAGCCTGGCGGTGAACGGTTTCATCAACGACCTCGCCCGGCAGTTCCCGATGGAGTACTCCGTCGAGCTCAAGCGGCTCATCGATCTCGAGATGGAGGGCAGCGTGGGCTGAGGCGACCGACCGGCGAGCGACGATTGCCGGTTAACGCTCGCCCAGGTGCCGCTCGAAGGCCCCCGGAAAGTCCGCCCGCCGCCCGCTCAACTCCTCGGAAAACCGCAACCCTGCCGCCAATCGTCAGTCGTAATTCCGCCATGTCCGTGTCCCCCACCACCGCCCCGCTCGTGGGCGCCTTCACCCGCGAGGCCTTCGAGGCGCACCTCGCCCGCGTCCGCCACCTGCCCGCCTGGTGGCTTGAGCGCAAGCGCGCCGCGTACGAGCGCTTCGCCACCCTGCCGATGCCGAAGCGCACCGACGAGACCTGGCGTTTTTCCAGTCACGCCAACCTCACGCTCGACGGCTTTCGCATCCCGACGGCGGCGGTCGACTTCAAGCGCATCACCCATGCCGACCTCGGCGTGGCCGGCGCTGGCACGCTGCTCTTCGCCAACAACCGGCTGGCGATGCAGGAGCCGCTGGCGGCGGCCGCGGCCGGCCGCGGCGTGATCTTCGACACGATCCAGAACGCGCTGCTCCAGCACGGCGACCTCGTGCGCGAGCACCTGCTGACGCAGCCCTCGCGTCTCGGCTCGGCCAAGTTTGCCGCGCTGCACGAGGCGTTCCTCGAGGACGGGGCGTTCATCCACGTACCCCGCGGCGTGGAAGTCGAGCTGCCGGTCGGCGTGTTCCACTACGGCTCGGGCGGCGACAGCGCGCTCTTCCCGCACACCCTGATCGTCGCCGGCGAGCGCTCGCGGATCACGGTGGCGGATTTCTTTCGGTCGACCCGCGCCGGCGAGCGGCAATTCGTCTGCGGGGGCAACGACCTGTTCGCCGGGCACGGTGCGAACGTCACCTACATCGCGATGCAGGACTGGAGCCGCGAGGCGCTCGCGCTGCAGTTCAACGCCACGGTCGTCCGCCGCGACGCGCGCGTCCTCTCCGTCAATCTCCACGCCGGCGGGCGCCAGGCGAGGCAGGAGAGCTTTTCCCAGCTCCAGGCCCCTGGCGCCCACTCGGAGATGCTCGCCCTGACCATCGCCCACGGCACGCAGGAGTTCGACCAGCGGACGCTGCAGATCCACCAGGCACCGAACACCAGCTCGAATCTGCTCTACAAGAACGCCCTCCTCGAGTCGGCCCGCACCATCTTCTCCGGACTGATCGTGGTCGATCCCGACGCGCAGAAGACCGACGCGTACCAGAGCAACCGCAACCTGATGCTCTCGGACGAGGCCGAGGCCCATTCGCTGCCGGGCCTCGAGATCCAGGCCAACGATGTCCGCTGCACCCACGGCGCCACGTCGGCCCGCATCCCGCCCGAGCAGGAGTTCTATCTCCAGTCCCGCGGCATCCGGCGGGCGCAGGCCGACGAGCTGCTGGTCTTCGGCTTCTTCGAGGAAGTCCTCAGCAGGATCGAAAATCCGCAGCTCCACGACCGGCTCACCGAAATCATCCGCAGCCGGTTCAAGGAGTAGGTTTGCCGGAGCGAGCATCGAGCATGGTCCCCTTCCAGGATTGCGCCGGATCTCCGTCGCTGGCCTCCTGATTCAAAACCTGCCTGAGCCAGGATCTACTCCGCCCTCCGCTCCTCACTACTTCAATGCAAGACCGCGACCGCACCCTTTCCCGCGAAGTCGTCGCCCACCAGATTCCGTCCGGCGACAAGCAGACCCTGGCCCAGGGCGAACGCGTGTTCATTCATCAGGTGTTGGGCGGCAGCTACACTGTCCAGACCAACTACGGTCTGTTTCGCATCAATGGAACGGATGCCGATGCTTTGGGTGAGGAGGTTTCCCCGACCCTCAATTCCCAACCCGCGGCCACCGCGTCCGGCGCTCCCGACCCCGAGGCGGTCTGGGCGCAACTGCGCCAGGTCTTTGACCCCGAGATTCCGGTCAACATCGTCGACCTCGGATTGATCTACTCGATGGAGATCTCCGCGCACCCGGAAGGCGGCCACCGGGTGGATGTCTCGATGACGCTCACCGCCCCGGGCTGCGGCATGGGTCCGGTGATCGCCGAGGATGCCCGCAGCAAGATCCTGCTCGTGCCCGGCGTTGCCGCGGCCGACGTGCGCATCACCTGGGATCCGCCGTGGAACCAGTCGATGATCAGCGAAGAGGGCAAGATGAAGCTCGGGCTGATTTGAAGCGCGGCCGGGTTGAAGGTTGAGCCTTCGGGGGGATGACGGCCGGCGAAAGAGCCGGGCCGGGATGGCGGATGCAGATGGCGCCGGTTGCCGATGCATCGCCGGCCTCGCTTCGGCCGGCAGAAACGATCGAGTGAGGGGAGTCGCCGGGACCCAAGCCTCCCGCTTCCCGTTCGCGGTCCTTGTCTTTGCATCCGGACCGGACAAGCTAGCCCCATGATTTCGCCCCGCCGAACCGCCGGCGCCGCCGTGGTCCTGGTGCTGCTCGCGACGCCAGCCAGTGCCAAGGAGCCCGTGAGCCTGCCCGGGGTGCAGCCCGACGGCGCGGTGCTCCTCCCGAACCAGTGGTCGCTGCGGCCGGTCGGCCGCCAGATTGCGGTCGGAGATTTTCCCGTGAACCTCGCGCTGCATCCGGCCGGGCGTTATGCCGCCGTGCTGCACAGCGGGTTCTCACAGCATGAAATCCGGATCCTCGATCTGCAGTCCGGCGAACC
>Ga0335069_10015290_pt1 | contig 10731 bp, 13 predicted proteins | sample Lox_Sample_11_FD_206714 | JGI IMG/M metagenome (GOLD analysis project Ga0335069, IMG submission 206714) | Soil microbial communities from Loxahatchee National Wildlife Refuge, Florida, United States - Lox_Sample_1.1 | ecosystem: Environmental > Terrestrial > Soil > Wetlands | place: USA... | reverse complement strand
AATCGCCGCCGTCAGGGTCGTCTTGCCGTGATCGATGTGCCCGATCGTCCCGATATTTACGTGCGGCTTGCTGCGATCAAATTTTTCCTTTGCCATAAGAACAGAATCTCCTTATCTCGTAGTCTTGCCCTGGACCTTGCTGATGATCTCTTCCGCGAGTGCGCCCGGAACTTCTTCGTACTTTCCAAAATGCATCGTGAAACTGCCGCGTCCCTGAGTGCGCGAACGCAGCGCCGTGGCGTAACCGAACATCTCCGAGAGCGGCGCCATCGCCTTGATGATTTGAGTAGTGCCGCGCAACTCCATGCCTTCAATGCGTCCGCGCCGGGAGTTCAGGTCGCCGATCACATCGCCCATGTACTCTTCCGGCACCACCACCTCGACAGCCATGATGGGCTCCAGAAGCACCGGCTTGGCCTTCTTCGCGGCGGCCTTGATTGCCAGGGAACCGGCGATCTTGAAGGCCATTTCCGAGGAGTCCACTTCGTGGTAGCTGCCGTCGTACAGCGTCACCTTCACGTCCGACATCGGATAGCCGGCCAGGATGCCGCCCTCGAGCGCTTCCTTGATGCCCACTTCGGTCGGATTGATATACTCCTTCGGCACCGTGCCGCCGAAAACCTCATTAACAAATTCGAAACCCGAGCCGGATGGCAGGGGCTCCACGCGAATCTTCACGTGACCGTATTGGCCGCGGCCGCCGCTCTGGCGAACGTGCCGCCCCTCGGACTCCGCATGGGTGCGGATGGTCTCGCGGTAAGCCACCTGGGGCTTGCCCACGTTGGCCGCCACGCCAAACTCGCGCATCATGCGGTCGACAATGATCTCCAGGTGCAATTCGCCCATTCCGGAGAGAATCGTCTGCCCGGTTTCGTGGTCCGTATTGACGCGGAAAGTGGGGTCTTCCTGCGCCAGTTTCTGAATCGCCAGGCCCAGCTTCTCCTGGTCGGCCTTGGTCTTCGGCTCGACGGCGAGCTGAATCACCGGCGTGGGGAACTCGATCGACTCGAGCACCACGGGGGCCCGGTCGTCGCAGATCGTGTCGCCCGTCGAAACGGTACGCAGCCCGACCGCGGCGCAGATATCGCCCGCCAGGATTTCCTGGATATCCTCGCGCTTGTTGGCATGCATGCGCAGGAGGCGGCCGATCCGCTCCTTGCGGCGCTTGGCGACGTTGTAGACCGAATCGCCGGACTTGAGCACGCCCGAATACACGCGGAAAAACGCCAACTGGCCGACGAACGGGTCGGTCATAATCTTGAACACCAGCGCGGAGAAAGGCTCATCGTCGTCGGCTTTGCGAACAATCACCTTGGACGGATCGTCCACATCCGCGCCTTCCACCGGCGGCACGTCCAGCGGCGAGGGCAGGTAATCCACCACCGCGTCGAGCATCGTCTGCACGCCCTTGTTCTTGAAGGCCGAGCCGCAGATCACCGGGAAGATGTGCATGGCGATGGTCGCCTTGCGGATGCCGCCGCGGATCTCGTCGTTGGTGAGCGGATGCCCGTCGATGAACTTGGCGAACAGGTGATCGTCGTGCTCGGAGATCGCCTCGATCATCTTCTCGCGGTATTCCTTGGCCTTTTCGACCAGGTCCTCGGGGATATCGACTACATCGAACTGCGCGCCCAGCGTTTCATCCCGCCACAGGACGGCCTTCATCTCCACCAGGTCGATTGCGCCCTTGAACTGATCTTCCGCGCCCACCGGGATCTGGATCGGCACCGGCTTGCACTTCAGGCGCTCCACGATGGTCTCGACGGAGTGGAAAAAATCCGCCCCCACGCGGTCCATCTTGTTCAGGAAGCAAATGCGGGGGACATTGTACTTGTCGGCCTGCCGCCACACGGTCTCCGATTGCGGCTGCACGCCGGCGACGGCGTCAAATACCGCGACAGCGCCATCCAGAACACGCAGACTGCGCTCCACCTCGGCGGTGAAATCCACGTGGCCTGGCGTGTCGATGATGTTGATCTGGAAATCGCGCCACTCGCAGGTGGTAGCGGCGGAAGTAATGGTGATCCCGCGCTCCTGTTCCTGCTCCATCCAGTCCATGATGGCCGTGCCCTCATGAACCTCGCCGATCTTGTGGGTGCGGCCGGTGTAATACAGAATCCGCTCAGTTGTAGTGGTCTTCCCGGCATCGATGTGCGCTGCGATGCCGATGTTTCTCATTTTGTCGAGCGGGATCTGTCTTGCCATAAACCAGTTGTCAGTTCTCAGTCGTCAGTCTTCAACTTCTTCGCCCCTGCCGCCCGAGCGGACGGCTGAAGGCTGATGGCTGCGCTGCTACCACCTGTAATGCGCGAAGGCCTTATTGGCTTCCGCCATGCGGTGTACATCGTCGCGCTTCTTGATGGCGCCGCCCCGCATGTTCGCGGCGTCGTTCAATTCGTTGGCCAGCTTTTCCCCCATCCCTTTTTCCGGGCGGGATCGCGCGTTGCCGATAATCCAGCGCATGGCCAGCGAGGTCCTGCGGTTCTGCGGCACCTCGATCGGCACCTGATAGTTCGCGCCGCCCACGCGGCGCGTCTTGACTTCGAGCAGCGGCTTGGCGTTCTCCACGGCCTTCTTGAAAGCCTTCAGCGGATCGTCGCCCGTACGCTCGCGCAGCTTGTCCATGGCCTCGTAAAAGATGCCCTGCGCGGTATTCTTCTTGCCGGCCCACATCATGGAGTTCACAAACTTCTCTACCAGCGTGGAGTTGTAAACCGGATCCGGCTCCACCTCACGAACAACGGCTCTTCTTCTTCGTGGCATACGTTCCTACGATTTGGGCCTCTTGGCTCCGTACTTCGACCTTCCCTGCCGCCGGTTGGCAACGCCCGCGGTATCGAGTGCGCCGCGAATCACGTGATAGCGCACGCCCGGCAGATCCTTCACGCGGCCGCCGCGGATGAGCACAATGGAGTGCTCCTGCAGGTTGTGGCCGACGCCCGGGATATACGTGGTCACTTCGATTCCGTTGGTGAGCCGGACGCGCGCCACTTTCCGCAGCGCTGAGTTGGGCTTCTTCGGAGTGGAGGTGTATACGCGCGTGCAAACTCCGCGCTTCTGCGGGCAGCTATTCAGCGCGGGACTGGAGGTCTTCCAGCGCGGCGCTTTTCGGCCCTTACGCACAAGTTGGTTAAACGTCGGCACGAATTTTCCTCTTCGCCAAAAACAATAAAGCGGCGCAACCGCCCACGGCCGGACCCTTACAAGCGCCCGGAAAAACCCTACAGTCGCAAACTAGCGAGGATTAAATGCTTTGGACAGGTCCATGTCCTTACCGGCGCAACCGGCTGAACCTAGGGACCTCACCCTTGGACGGACCCGCCCACGGACGGGTGGTAGCACAAGGGCAGAAAGCTACTCTCGCGAACTCTTAAATCATACCTGAATTGCAAACCCGCGCGCAACCCGCTTTTTATGCCGGGGCCCAGCGGCCCCGCCGGCAACGCCCGTGGGCGTTCATACGGGATATACAAATTATCAATGGGACTGTCACGCCGGGGTCGTGTAAAATAAAGAGAAGCAACCGCTTAGAAAGAGTCCAAGGCAATGCCTACCAAGAAGACAAGCACCCGAAGCGCTAGTGTATCCGCTGCGGGCCCGGCCCCAGCCAGAAAAAAAACCACGCGGCCCCGCGCCGCAAAACCGGTGGAGACCACCGGGCTTGCCGATCTGGCCGCCGCCGTCGCCCAGAATCCCGCTCCGGCCCCCGCCCCGGCGCCGGAGGAAATCGCCAACCTCGCTTATTTCTATTGGGAAGCCCGGGGATGCCAGGGCGGCTCTCCCGAAGAAGACTGGCTGCGCGCCGAGCAGGAACTGCGCGCCCGCCTGGACGCCGCACTCGCTTAATCCGCCGATTCGTTCCGGCCGCCCCTGGAGGCGCGGCCTAAAGCCTCTGACGCCCCGTACCTAGTGGTACTTCCGCAAGACGGCCAGAAGACGGCCTTGAATCTGTACGTCCCCCGCGTGGGCCATAATGGGCTTTAGCTCCGAATTTGCGGGCTGCAGGCGGACCATGTCCCCCGGCTCGCGATAAAACCTCTTCAGCGTCGTTTCCGAACCGCCCACGAGCGCGACTACGATATCGCCGTCGCTCGCCTCGGCATTGCGTTCCAGCAGGATGACGTCGCCATCGCAAATGTGATCGTCGATCATCGAATCGCCGCGCACTTCCAGGGCGAAGGTGTCCGCATTGCCCGCGAAATCGGCGAAATTGAGCGTCTCGCGCTGCTCGGCCGCCTCCACCGGCGCGCCCGCGGCGATCCGCCCAAGGAACGGAACCTGCAGCGCGGGCTTGCGGCGGCGCCCCTGCAGGTACTTCGGCGAGACTTCCAGCGAGCGGCTCTGGTTGTAGCCGCGCGTCAGGTAGCCTTTGGACTGTAGCACCGAGATGTGCTTGTGAACGGTTGCCAGCGATGCGAGTTCCAGCCCCCCCGCGACCTCCTCAAAGCTGGGGCTGTAGCCATTCTCGTCGATGAAGTCGGAGATGTAGTCGAGCACCTGCTTTTGCCTTCTGGTCAGAGCCATACCCACATTGTGGGCGAATAAAAAGGGAAAAGCAAGCGCTCAGTGCAGCACGACGGCGGTTTCGAAGATTGCGCCCCAGCGGGCCCGCTGCCGCGTGGCTGGGATCTTTCAATCCGGCAAGATAGCAGAGGGTTCCAGTATTCTCACTCTGGCGCTCCAGCTACGCGCAGAGGCGGCATCATACTTGCAATTATGCGTTACGAATGCAAAACTGCAAAGCTTGCCCGGCCGCGCCCCTACTCCTCTTCGTGAGCCGGAATTGCGGGAGCGGCGGCCGTGGCCGTCATGGCTTCCAGTTCCTCGCGGCGGATGGGCCGCGCCGTGGACAGCGTTTTCTCGCCGGCGGGATCGAGAACGAACTCCGACGCCGCCGCGAGCTCCGCCTCAAGGTTGAAGTCCGGAATTCCGTTGAGCCCGGTGACCCGGGCTACGCCCCGCTGATCCACCACGCACTCCATGCCGTTGCGCAGCTTGAAACGGATCTGGAACTCGCGGCGAATGGAGAGCCTGCGGAGGTCCGCCAGCTTCATCGGGCTTCCTGGAACTCGTCTTGCAACTCACCGGCCGCCGCGCGGTTTGCCAGGGCCTCCTGGCAGGACACGCAGTAGCGCGCCCACGGCACCGCTTCGAGGCGCTTCGGCGAAATCGGCTCGTCGCACTCCATGCAAGTCGCGTACGCGCCCGTCTCGATGCGCTGCAGCGCGTCGGAGATCTCGCGGAGCAACTTCATGTCGATGGTGTTGCGGTTCAGAAAAATCCACTCTTCGTGGTGCTGCTGGCTGAGATCGCCTTCGTCGGAAGGGCAATCGAGTCGCGCCACAACCTGCGCGGCCTTCTGCGCGGACATGCTACGCCGCACTTCGTCCGCCTTGTTCTCGAGTATCTTGCGGTAGCCGGCGAATTTCGGCTTACTCCCGCTCTTGGTAATCGTGTTCATTTCCCTCTGGGCTTCCCGCCCTCTTGACCAGACATAAGTGACGCTGTTAGCCAGGTAAAGGTTGCATGAGTTTCCGGAGAATTCCGTGCGGAATTCGAAAACAAAACAGAGTAGCCCCAAAGGGCAAACAGATCCGCAACCAGGGATTAGCCCTAATGGGCTGGCTCCAAGGGCCGTTTCCGCTGCGCACCGCCGGTTCGTGTATTGGCCCGCCGGCGCCCGCTACGCCGATCATTCGCTTGAGATTCGGATTGCCACCGCGCAGGCAGGGCGCGCGCCCGGGAGCCAGGCTCTATTCCGAGTATCGCTTGAAAATGAGGCACCCGTTGGTGCCGCCAAAACCGAAACTATTGGAAAGCGCGTAGTCGATCTTCATGGAACGCGCCTGGTTCGGCACATAGTCGAGATCGCACTGTGGATCGGGCGTCTCGTAATTCATGGTCGGCGGCGCGATCTGGTGTTGGATGGCCAGCACCGTGATGCCGGCTTCAATGCCGCCGGCGCCGCCCAGCAGATGCCCGGTCATCGACTTCGTGGAACTCACCGCCATCTTGTAGGCGTGGTCGCCGAAGGCGCGCTTGATGGCCGCGGTTTCGGCGCGGTCCCCCACCTCCGTGGAAGTGCCGTGCGCGTTGATGTAGTCGATGCGGTCCGCGTCAATGCTCGCGTCGCGCAGGGCGCTTCGCATCACGCGAAACGCGCCATCGCCGTTATCCGGCGGCGCGGTGACGTGGAACGCATCCGCGCTCATGCCGTAACCCACCAACTCGGCGAGCACGTTCGCGCCGCGGCTGCGGGCGGATTCGAGCTCCTCCAGCACCAGGATGCCCGCGCCTTCTCCCACCACGAACCCGTCGCGATTCAAATCCCACGGCCGCGAGGCGCGTTCCGGGTCGTCGTTGCGCGTGGAAAGCGCGCGCATGGCGGCGAACCCGCCCACCCCCATCGGCGTCACGGCGGCTTCCGTCCCGCCGCAAATCATGGCGTCGGCGTCGCCGCGCTCAATCATCCGGTAGGAATCGCCTATCGAATGCGCGCTGGTGGTGCAGGCCGTCGCCGTGGCGGAGTTCGGTCCCTTGGCGCCGCTGCGGATGGAGACGTGTCCGGACGCCAGGTTGATGATGGTGGCCGGAATGAAAAACGGCGAGATGCGCCGCGGGCCGTGTTCCAGCAGGGTCTGATGTTCGCGCTCGATCACCTCGAACCCGCCGATGCCGCTGCCGATGTAGACGCCTACCCGCTCTTCGTTTTCCGCAGTCACCTTAAGGCCGGAATGCTTCAGGGCAAAGTCCGCCGCCGCGATGGCGAACTGGATGAACCGGCCCATCTTCTTGATTTCTTTTTTCTCGATGTAATCGGAGGGATTGAACCCCTTCACTTCTCCCGCAATTTGGCAGGAAAAGGCCGAGGGGTCGAACTGGGTGATTCGTCCGATGCCGGACTTACCCGCCAGAAGCGCCTGCCAGGACGCATCCGAGCCAATCCCCAACGGCGTCAGCAGACCGACGCCGGTCACCACTACTCTTCGCGACAAGACGAGTCTCCCTGGTGAGAAAAGCGGCTACTTCTTGGCGGTCTTATTCTCGATGTACGCGACTGCGTCTTTGACGGTGGTGATCTTCTCGGCATCCTCGTCGGGGATTTCAAGTTCAAACGCTTCCTCAAACGCCATCACGAGCTCCACGATGTCCAGAGAGTCGGCGCCCAGATCGTCGACAAACGACGCGTTGGCATCCACCTGGCTCTCATCGACGCCGAGCTGCTCGACGATAATCTGTTTCACCTTCTGCTCTACCGCTGCCATTGATTCCTCCTGGGATTATGCGAACGCGATGATTTTAGCGACCTTCGCGGCCTTTACGCAACAATTCTTCGGCCCGCGCGCACCACGACGGACTTACGCGTTCCCAAATACAGAATCTCCATTTTGCCACGGAATTGGAACGCAGCGGAGGACCCTATCCGTCCTAATTCTTCGCTGCTACCGCGTCCACCGCGAAACCGGCGTCCATGGAGCCCGCGCCTTCCCAAAGCAGCAGCCACCCGGCCGGAGGGTGGGCAGCCCCCAGGAAGCCAGGACGCACCTTGCGCAACTGCGCCGCAATTCCCGAAGACAGCGCATAATACCGCGCATAGGCAACCGACCCCGGCGCGGCCCCGGCCTGCTCCAGCGCCGCGCTCAGGCGCTGCAGCGCCAACCGCGCGTCTTTTTCTTCATAGCCGAAGGACTCCTGGGTGCCCGTCAGAACGGCCCACGGTGAGTCCAGTAGGGCCGCGGCGGATTCTCCGCTTTGCCCGGACGGCCCGGCCCCGTCAATCAAGCGCATCCCTCCCCCGGAAGGCTGGTTGAGCCGCGCCACCGCCTCGCAAGCGGCGGAGGCTTCCGTGGGCACGCGCCGCGGCCGCACGTAGTCGGCCGCCGCCGCCGGAAAAACCGCCCGCAACTGCGCTCCGGCCGCCGCCAGATCGTCTAACGAGCTCATATAACAGGTGACTCGCACCACATCGTTTTCCGCCACACCCGCGGCTCGCGCCACATCTCCCAGCCGCGCTAGCGACTTCGCGACAAGCGGCGCAGCCGGGCTCGACGGGTCATCCGCGGTCGCGGCTTGCGCAGACAGGAACACCAATCCCCAGGGATTCACGTCCCGGCGCGCCTCGCTGACGGCCTCCAGCATCACCTGCGCGCCCGGCAGAGACAGGCCGCCGGCCTCAATCAGGCTCAACGCCGGCAGCGGCTGCTTGCGGCTGGTGAAAGTTTCACTCACCAGGTCGCGCACGCGGCGCACGTCGCCCGCGCCGGCCACAAACGCGCGGATGTGCAGTACCGCGTCCTTCCCGGTCTCCTGAGCCAGCGTCTTCAGCGCGTCGCGCACCTGCTGCGTCAGCAGGCCCTTGGCCGACATCGGCACAACGTGGAATACCAGCCGCCGGGTGGCGCCGCTCACCGCCAGCGGCAGCTCCTTGAGCGGCGCGGGGGTCTGCAACTGGTCCTCGTCTTTCTTGGAGTTTTGGGCGGAGGAAACGGCCGCCGCAAACAAGGACAACGCCACAGCCGTACCCGCGCTCCAAGGGGAGTTCCGGAGTGGCCGCCGCATCATAGTGGATTCTAGCAAACGCCCGCCGCCCGGCACATTTCCACAGGTTTCAGCCAATGGCTCTAGGCCCTTGTGGCGGCTTCTTCGGCGCACCCTTGGGCGGGTCTTTCCAGCCGAGTTCCGGGTACGCGATGTAACGGCACAGGCGGCCCGTACACTCCGCCGCCAGGAGCCACGTTCCAATATCCAGGACCGCTCCTCCCGGCCGTCCCGCCACGACGCCCCACACAGCGAATGCCAGAAGCGGATAGCCCGCCAGACGACAGGTGTGAGGCGACCAGTCGTGGCTGCGCGCCAGCGCCGCTACGAACACCGCCCACACGTACGCGGCCAGCGCTCCGGCGAGGGAGAGGCAGATGATGCGGGAAATCGCGTGCGCCCCATCGCCCGGCAGCGCAAGCCCGCGCCTCACCAGAAGGAATGCTCCCAGCGCCGACAGAGGCGCGCCCCACCGGTGAATGTCGGCTATCGGCTCATCCGGCTCCATGCGAATAGCATACACGCGAATCGATGGACCGCAATTTCCGATTTCGGATATCGGAATCCTGTCGCTCGCCGCACGTGGCTGTCCGCCTGGAGTCTGGTGTGGATTCCTTCCGCTGCCGTCGCCCACTGGCCGCTTCGGGTTTTCCCCTTCCCCGACCGCGCTATGATGAAATTCTCATCATGGCAGTTTCCAGCCTCACCGCGATCGACGAATCCACGCTGGTTACGCAGGCCCGCGAAGGCGATACCACTGCGTTCTCGGAGCTGGTGCGCCGTTACGAAGGCAAGATCTTCCGCCTGGCGCAGCACGTCACGCAAAATCGCGAGGACGCGGAGGACGTTCTTCAGGAAACGTTCATGAAGGCGTACGAGCACCTGGATCAGTTTCAGGGCAACTCCAAGTTCTATACCTGGATCGTGCGCATCGCCGTCAACCAGGCGCTCATGAAGCTGCGCCGCCGGAAGACGGATAAGTCCGTCTCGCTGGATGAGGCCATCGACACCGGCGAGGATACCGTGGTGCGCGAAATCGCCGCCTGGGATGAAGATCCCGAGCAGCGCTACACGCGCGAAGAACTCGGCAAGATTCTGGATTCGGCGGTGCAAAGCCTCGACCCGCCCTACCGCTCGGTGTTCCTGCTCCGCGACGTGGACGAGCTTTCCACGGAGGAAACCGCCGAAGCTCTCGGCCTTTCCGTGCCGGCCGTCAAGAGCCGGCTGCTCCGCGCACGTTTGCAGCTTCGCGAGAAGCTCACGCGCTACTTCAAACGCAAGGGGGGAGACGCCTTTGCTTACATGTAGAGACTTCTTGAAGGAACTGAGCGAGTATCTGGACGAATCGCTCGACGCCCGGCTCCGCGCGGAGTTGGAACAGCACGTCACCGAGTGCCCCAATTGCTGGGTGATCGCCGATACCACCAAGAAAACGGTGAAAATCTACAAGGGCATGGACCCGTACCCCATCCCTAGCGACGTGGAGGCGCGCCTCATGGCCGCGCTCGAGCGGAAGATCGCCGCCCGCAAGACGGCCGGCAAGACCGGCGGCTGCGAGTAGAACGTCTCAGGCTCGGCCCCGCCCTCAATCGATGGCCGGCCCGAAGTAGCCTTGAGCGAGAGCCGGCTCGGCTTCGAACGCTTTGCTCCAGCAGGCCCGCGCTTCTTCCGATTTACCGGTCGATTCCAGAATCCGTCCCAGGTTCAGCAGGGCCTCCGGCATTCCCGGCGCAAGCGCCAGAGCTTCGCGGTATAGCCGCAAGGCCTTTTCTTCCTGGCCGGTCTTCTCGTACATGAGAGCCGTATTGTAGAGCAGTTCGGGAGAGCGCTCGCCCAGGTCGAACAGACGGACGTGGTATTCGAGGGCCGAGTCGAAATCCGAAGCTTGAACCGCCAGCGAAGCCAGCCCGCGCAGCGCGTCCAGAGACCTGGGATCCGCATCCAGCAGCTTCTCGTAAATGCGTTCGGCGCGCGTGCGGTCGCCGGCGCCGGCGCTAGCCAGAGCCAGGTTCAGCGCCGCCTCCGGCCACTGCGGCCGGTACCTGAGGCAGGCCTCGAAGGCCTCCATCGCCGCCACGTGATCCCCACGCCGCAGGCGCAAGTAGCCCAGGCGGAACCTCGCCTCTTCCTCCTTCGGCGATTTCTCCAGCAAGTAAGCATAGCGGCGCTCGGCCTCCTCCGCTTGACCGGCGC
>Ga0335069_10015289_pt1 | contig 10731 bp, 8 predicted proteins | sample Lox_Sample_11_FD_206714 | JGI IMG/M metagenome (GOLD analysis project Ga0335069, IMG submission 206714) | Soil microbial communities from Loxahatchee National Wildlife Refuge, Florida, United States - Lox_Sample_1.1 | ecosystem: Environmental > Terrestrial > Soil > Wetlands | place: USA: Florida... | reverse complement strand
CCGTAGGAGGGCCGCGACTGGCGCACCGACAACCGCGACTCCGAATGGGCCGGACGTGGCAGCTTACGCCAGGTGGATCTCGGTGGGCGTGTTCTCGAGCCCGCGCGCGGTGCGCTCGGCCATGTGGCGGCGTTCGAGAGCCTCCAAGTCATCGAACATGGCGCGCCCAGCGGAGGTAAGCTGCGCGTGCCCGCGCAGCATCTCCATGCCCTCGTGGTTCTTGAGGTCGATCTCCGACAGACGCTGGTCGAACTCGGGGCGCGCCGCCCAGGGGTGGCCGCCGTCGCGCATACGACGATAGAGCTCGGCCACCGGCAGGAAGGCGTGCACGGCCAAGAGAATGCCCCACAGCGGGCGCGGGTCGGGACGCACCGGGCTCTTGTAACGCGGATGGAAGGCGTTGGTGAGATACTCGACGCTGTGGGCCGAGACGTTGAACTTGTTGTGTTGGAACTCGTGGATCAGCGCCTCGGTCATGGTCATGACGTTCGGGTGCAGCGTCAGATACACGGTGCCGACGGCCTCGCGGTATGAGGCGGAGAGATGGCGCACGTCGTGGTAGCCGACCGGAATAATCTCATGGAGCATCATCCCCATTTCCGCGAACTCACCGGGCATGAAGCGCTCGATCAGCGCGAACGACTCGTCGAGCACGGCAATCCATTCTGGCGCCGACCGTCCGCCGAGGTCGATGTGATTGCCGGCCTTCTCAGGATGCGCCTCGAACTCGGCGATGGGGTTGTGATCGATGGTGGCGAAGCGGGTGACGTTGCCGGTGCGCCAATAGCGTTGCGCGAAGCGAAAGCCGCGTGGATCGTCGGCGCGCGCGCCCTGCAGGGCCTCGAGGTCCAGCGGCAAGCGCCCCAGCTCCGCGCCGCCGGCAATCGCGACGACGTGGCCGGCGGTGAAACGCAAGCCGGTGGCGCCGTCGGGAGGAATCAGCTCGCCGCCGATCGACAGTGAAGCGAGGCGCGGCGCGCCATGTTCCCAGAGGACCGACGCGTCATCGGGGAGGAGCCGTCGCAACGCCATTTCCAGGAGCAGGTGCGGCATCATCTCCGCGGCCGCCGTGTCGATGCGCGCGGCGAAGCTCTCGAGGTCGTCGCGCAACTCCACGCATTGCAACGGTGTGCTCACCGTTGGCGACGCGAAACACGCCAGCAGGCTGCGTTGCTGGCGCGTCAGTGCCTGCCGCACCAGCGGCACGATCTGCCCGTGCGTGGCGCGCAACGACACCGGCAGTCGCGGTGCGACGCCGAGGAAGCGCTGGCAGCACGCCGCCAGGTAGCGGGCATGCACCACCGCCAAGGCGCGGCTCGCGTCCACCGGTTCGGCGGGCAGGACGAGCCCGTGACCGGTGACGTGAGTGGAGACGATGCGTGCCGCGGCGTTCACGTGACCATCTCGGCATGAAGGAGTCGCGCCGTCCGCTGCGCGCCGGCCGATCGTGGCGCTTGTCGTGTACGTCCGACCTTCACGGCTAATACCGTAGCGCGGCCGCGGTGGACGATTCAACAGTCGACACCATCGGCACGCATTCCCAGCGCTGGGTTCGGACTGGACGGGTGCGCCTCCGCTGGGAGGAGCGATGAATCGGCTGGTCGCTGTCACGGTGGCGACGGGAGTCGCGCATCGACGCTGCAGAGCGATGGATCGCGCAGCCGGTAGACGCCCAGGTGCACCGTCGGGTCCTTGAAATCGTGGTAGGCCATCTTGCGAGCTCGCACTTCGGTCTGCGCGACGACGTCGGACGCGAGCGTCGTACGCATAGCGGTACACAGTTGGAGCCAACGCGCATACTCCGGCGAAGGCAGCGGGCGGTCACGCGTGTCGATCAGCTCGGCGCACGATGATCCGACATAGAGATAGGCGGGGGCGCTCGCCGAGGTCATGTCATCGCAGCGGCGCTCGCTCCACTTCGAGAACGCGACGCTGCTGCCGACGAAGCGCCCGACCATGTGGGCGTCGACCAGGCCGATGTCATCTACGGGCGGGTCCAAAACGTAGAGCCGCGATTGCGGCGGTAGGGTCAATGCCTCGTGTCTCAGGAAGCGATACTCGTCATCGACGGTGAAAGGTACGAGCAGGGTCTCGTAGGGGCGCCGAAACGTCACCGCCGAGAGCGCCACGAAGGTGGCGATGAAGCCAACCTTCCAGAGCGTGCGGGTTTCGAGAACGGCCTGGAAGAAGAGCGCGATCCCAAGCGCGAACGGAATCAATAGAATCGTCTCATAGCGCGCACTGGCCACCTGCCGTACGTGGCCGACGAACATGAAGTACAAGCCCGTCCATCTCCAGGTGACATCCAGCGCCAGCACCACCAGCAGCACGATCCACGCGGTACGGCGCCCCAAACCGAAGACGAGCCCCAGGAGCCACGCCAGCGTCCAGCCCAACGGGGTGAAGTGTCCGTCGAACAAGACCGTCCACAGGAACGGCGCCTCGCCGATGAATGAGTTGCCGCCGGGCAGCTTGGAATGAAGCACCTGGTGCACGTACACGAAGGCAAACGTGAAGAGGAAGACCAGGGCCAGCGCTACCGCGGTCCGAGCCCGACGACTTGCTGGAAGCAACAGGGCTGCCACATACAGGACCAGGACGTGTGCGCCTTCAGGGCGAGAGGTGACCGCCAAGAGGGCGCCGAGGATGAACACGAGAAACCGACTGCGCCGGCCGCGTTTCAGGAAGCCGATCAATGCCAAGAGCGAGCCGGCCGCGGCGAACAGGTAGATCGGCTGGCGTTCCAAGACGCCCGAGAAGACGATGAGCAGGGGATGTACGGCGACAACGGTGGCGGCGAACAGGGCGGCCGTGCTGCGCATGCCGAATTCGACGACGATTCCGTACAGCAACAGAGGGACAATGCTGCTCAAGAGAAGATTGCACCAGATGATGTGGGTGTCTTGCAGGCGTGGCAGCGCCAATGCCAGCAGCCGGAACAGTGCGATCGGTGCGGGGCCTAGACGAAGCTCCAACCCCGGAGACCAGATGGCGGCTAGATTGAGACTCAGATCACCAGGTCCGGCGGAGGACAGCCACCAGTGTACGAGGAGCGAGAGGAAGAAAAGCCCGAGCAGAGACAGGGTCGCCGTGCACGTCCGCGTCGCCAGCAGGTCTGGATCGACGAGCCAGGCGGTGAAGGCGATCCAAGCGGCACCCAACTCGAGCATCACGGCTCGCGGCGCGTCGACGAAGAACGGCGCCGCGAGCGCGGCAGCAAACGCCAGCACCCCTACGTCTGCCCACCCAACGCCAGCCCATGGCGTGGCGGCGAGTATCCGGCGGATCAAGAGGGCCAACCCAAGACCAAGGAGCGCAACCGCAGTCAGCCGGGCCGTGGGCGAGGAGACGACGGCCTGGTCCGGTCCAAGCAACGGCTCTGCGACCACCGCACTGGACAGTGCTTGCACCACGGCCTGGAGCCCCGGACATTGATGCGGCAGCTCCGGCGGGACGCGCAGCTGGAGCGTAGGGAGCCCGGTCGAACAGTCGGTAAGGTGTACCTCGATAGTGGGACATGCTTGACCATCCCGCGACCAGAGAACAACTAGCTCCGAGCCCTTCGCGGACATCCCTTCGAAGCGGTAGCCGGCGCCCACGGGCACCCGCGTCACCCGGTCGAACAAGCGCTGAGCGGTTTGCGGGGTTATCCCGAACGGACAATCAGCAGCCGCGGGCGGGCTGAGGAGAAGGACGAGGAGCGGAAGAAGCCGTGGAGCAACACGTCCTGCGAGGGTGGTCACACGATGATGAAATGGTCCAGTTGCCGGTTGGTCGTCCACAGCCGGAACATCTCCAGGTCACGCTCGTCGGCCGACTCGAGCTTGTGCATCAGGTAGTCGAAGATCGACTTGTGCTTCTTGCACCACGCCGAATCGCGCATGTGCCCGTGCAGGCTGCCCTGGGTCTTGTAGTTGTACTCGACCTGCTGACCACACCACGGCTTGTACACGCAGCTGACGCAGTCGGGCTGGCCGTCGTTGAGGCCGGCCATCACCAAGGCGCGCGTCGAGGCGTTGGTCATCAGTTGATAGTAGCTGTCCGACACCGTGCCGATCTTGAACATGTCGTCGCCCATCGAGGCGACGAAGCGGCCCTCGTCGGAGGAGTACACGCTGCCGTCCGGCGCGTAGCCCATCTGGCCGATGCAGGCGCCGCCGGGAATGCGCAGGTCGAGATAGTTGGGCTCCTCGTCGGCGAGGATCTTGTTGAGCATGATCGCCGCGTGCCGTTCCATCACCTGCAGGCCCCGGCGGTTGAGCTCGATGATGTAGTCGACGGCGTTGGCGTAGAACTCCAGGAACTCGTCCATCGAGTAGCCCAAGGTCTTGGCGCTCTTGGCGGCGAAGCCGAACGGATCGAGCTTGCGCAGGAAGATGGCGCGGCAGCCCGCTTCGACGAACTGGTCGACGATGTCCTTCCAGCGGCTCAGGCTGGGTTTGGTGATGGTGGGCAGCGCCTCGACCCGGTACTGGTTGACGTCCAAGCCCATGTCGGCGTAGCGCTGGTTGATCTTCTTCATCCAGGCCAGCACCAACTCGTGGCTGTTGCCGCCTTTGAAGATGCGGATCTTGTTGTGCACGTCAGCCGGGCCATCCAAGCTGGTGCACATCTGCACCCGGCGGTCGAGCAAGTAGTCGAGCTTCTCGTCGTCCATCAGCGACAGGTTGGTCACCAGAGCGAACGACAAGACCTTCTGGGCGACGACGTTCTTCTCGCGCGCGTACTCGACGACGTGCCGCAGCACCTCCCAGTTGGCGGTCGGCTCACCCCCTTGGAATTCGATGGTCAGCCCGTGCGCGGTGGTCTGAAAGGCGATGTCGACGGCGCGTGTCGCCACCTCGATCGACATGTCCGTGTCGGTGCGCTCCATGCCGACGATCGAGCTGTGACAGTACTGGCAGCCGTGGTTGCAGCGGTGCGTCAGCACGAAGGCATGCAGCGTCGGTCCGGCGAACAGGTACCGCTTCTTGCGTCGCCAGCGCGTCGCCTGGGCGTGCAGGTCGACTGCGGCGGCGACGAAGTTGGCTGCCTTGAGCTTCTCGTACAGCGGTTCGCCCGGCTGCGGCCGGCCCTCCACCAGAGCGCGGAACTCGTCGGTGCTGAGCAACAACCAGTCGCCGAAGTCGTTGCTGATCAGCACGCGCTGGCCGATCGTGCGCTGGTTGTAGGGGACCGCGAACTCTGGCTTCCAGCGGCTCGGGCTCGAGAGGCGGGTGAAGTCGACTTGATGGCCCCGCGGCAGCAGGGGCGTCGACGCGGCTGTTCCGATCGGTGCTTCCATCGGCGGGACCTCGATCACGCCTCACCACTCTTGGTGCGAATGGCGGTGTTGGCGAGGGCGAAATTGCAGAACTCGGCGACCACGTCGCCTTCGACGTCGCCGTCGAGGTCGCCGATGTCGACGACGAAATGCTCGCCGTCACAGCGGACGGCGAACGAGGCGAAATCGGCGAAGGCGGTGGCAGCGTCCTTGATGGCCTCCTGCATGTACAAGCCGCGGTGGAGCTTCACCGTGGCGGCCGTGGGTCGGTTCGGCGCGGCCATCATCACGCGTCCTTCTTCTTGGCTTCCCACGGGGTGGCGATGTGGAGCGGATCGTCCAAGAACCCGTCATCGGCAGGGTCGTCCATGTCGATCAGCAGGCCGTCATCCGTGGCCTCGTCACCGGGTTCGGTGATGGCGCCGGCGGCACCGGCGATGGCCAGCGTGGTCACCTGCTCGATGATCTTCTGATTGGCGCGGACGACCTTGAGCCGCAGCGCCTGCGCCAGCAGCTCGTTCTCGAACTCGCCGGCCATCGCCCGCAGCGCCGCGTCGTCGAGATGCTGCTTGCCGCGCACGTGCACGACGAAGCGGCCGCCGCTCCGGTCGAGCAGCACGTAGGCGCGGTCCAGGAACACGTACGCCGCGGCGTACAGGACCTCGCGTGGGTACAAGCCAAGGTCGAGTGACAGAGTCAGGGTCGACGTCGGGGCGTCGAGCGTTTCGATCTGTGTGTGTGTCATGGTCGTCTCGTCGAGTCTGCGTCTCCGCAGGTACTGAGTTCGCGCCCGCGCGTCAATGGATCGAAGGGCCGGGCGCGCGCGGCGGCTCGTCGCGTCAAGGTGTTTCTGCTCCAGTCGTCTCCCGGTTGCAAGTGTCGCGCTGCGTCGCCGACGCGGTGACGGACGGCGACGACACGATCAGGCCGCGTTCGGCGCCGGATTGGTGGCCTCCGACGCGTATTCCGGCTGCAGTTCCGCATCGCCGTAGCGCTCGAGGTAGTCGCGTCGCACCCCCAGACACACGCCGTGCTGATGCCGGCACCCGGTGCACTTTTCGGAGTAGGCGTTGGGCGAGATCTTCGACTCCCAGAGCGCGAACGACGTCCGTGGGGTGACGACCAGCACCTTGTCCTCGCGCAGGTCCGCAATGTGGTCTGCATACCCGGCCAGCATGCAGCGCGGGATGTGTCGCGAGCGAACGGTGACGCCCAGGTGCTTGCCGCGTTCGAACGCGGCGAAGATGCCCTCGCGCATCTCGGTGACGCGCGGCAGCGACTCGAGGTTGTCCTGGTTGCGGTCCGACAGCGACACCAGCCAGAGGTTGAACGTCTCGATGCCCAAGCCCGCCCAATGCTCGACGATGTCGGCCAGGTGCATCCAGGTGTCGTGCTTGATGATCAGATCGCCGACCGGCTTGCGTCCCAAGGCGATCAGATTGCGCACCCCTTGGGTCACGAGAGCGAGGGCGCCGGGCTTGCCCATGATCTTTTCGTACAGCTCAGGGGTGTGCGCCATGAGCGAGATATGAAAGTCGGTGATGCCGGCGTCGACCGCCTCCGCGGCGAACGAGGGGTACGAGTACATCAGCCCGTTCGAGGGGATCTTGATCGAACGGAAGCCGCGATCACGACACCAACGCACCAACGGGAGCAGGCCGCGCCGTATGGTCGGTTCGCCGCCGCCGAAGGCGACCTTGGTGGCGCCGCGCGCCCGCGCCTCGATCAGCTGCGGCAGCACCGCGGCGGTGGTCATGTTCTCCCGCCGCATCTCGTCGGTGATCGAGCAGTAGTCGCACTGCACGTTGCAGGCGTAACCGATCATCACGTCGATCAGCACCTCGGCGTAGTCGAACCACTTGTCGCCCAGCTGGATCGTCGTCATCGCTCACGCCACCGCAACGACCGGGCGCGCCCGCTCGACGCGCATGTCGGGCTTCTCCTGGGCGAAGACCTGGAAGCCTTCGCACGCCGTGGTCCAGGGGCACTCGGCGCAGACGGCGCGCTTTTCGCGCCGCGCTCCCAGCCACTCGTACAGATTCACCTGCTCGGGAAAGCGCGGATCGGCGGCGAAGATCATGGTGCGCCCGAGCTTCTGCAGGTCGCCAACCACGTACTGTTCGTACCCGGGGAAGGCGCAGAACTGGGCGTTGATCACCGCGATGTGGATCTGCCCGGCAAAGTGATCGATGACCTCCATCACCGCGCGCGCCGCGTCGTCGAGCGGCGGCACCACGTCCTCATAGGCGCGGCCGAAGGGCGTGGTGAACTGGAAGTTGATCTTCGCGAAGCCCTTGGCGACAGCCAAGGCGGTCAGCGGCATCAAGTGATCGACGTTGCTGCGCACGATCGTCACGTTCATCCCGGTTTCGACGTGCGCCGGGCGCAGGGCCATGACGTGGTCGATGCCGCTGACGGTTTGCTCGAAGCTGCCTGGCGTGTCGGTGGCGGCGTCATGCACCTCGGGGGTGGCGCCGTGCAGGGAAATGAGCAGATGCGTCAGGCCGCTGTCGAGTAGGCTCGCGGCGAAGGCGCGATCGCGCAGCGTGCGGCCGTTGGTCGTGACGTTGATGGAGTGATACCCGAGCTGGCGCGCCAGAGCGATGGCATCGACGAGGCGCGGATGCAGCGTCGGCTCACCGCCGTCGATGTCGAGCTGCTGGGTGCCCTCGTCGCGATGCTGGCGCAGGATCGCCTCGATCTTGTCCCAGCCCAGCGCCGCCGACACCCGATCGCCGGTGGCGCAGAAGACGCAGCGGTTGGCGCATTTGTAGGTGATGTTCATGATCAGCTTGCGGGCGTGATGCGCCGCCATCTTCATGTCGAAGGCGGCGCGCGCCCTGGCGACGTAGCCGGGAGGACAGTGCGGTGGATCGAAGCAGGGGCGATGCTGGAACAGCGCGCCATCCTTGAGGTCGACGCCCTCGGGCGGAACCAGGCCGAGCGCGACGCACTGCTCGTGCAGCGCGGTGCCGCGAATCGGCGTCGCGAACTGCATCGACGGCCAGGCCCCGTAGCGCTCGTACAGCTCCCACGCCATCTCCAACGTCGCCGTAATGTGCGCCGGCGTCTCCCACGGGAAGCCGATGATGTAGTGGGTCATCAACGGGACGCCGAGCTCCTGGCACCACGCCGCGACCCGATAGATCGCGTCCAGCTTCTGGCCCTTGCCGATCGGGCCGTCCAGATCGCTTTGCGTCGCGCTCTCGGCGGAGATGCTGAGCGTGGTGACGCGTCCCTGCATGAGCGCGACGGCCTCGCGGCTCAGATGGTCGGCGCGCATGCCATTGGGAAAGTCGTAGGTCAGGCCGAGATCGTTGAAGACGCGGAGCAGGGCGGTGAAGTCCGGCCGCACGTTGACCATCTCGTCCAACACGATCAGCTTGCGCGCCCCGAAGACGCTGCGCAGCAAGAAAGCCCAATGCTTCAGCCGCGTCAGCGGGATGGGTTGGTAGAGCTTGCGGCCGGTGTCGCGCCAACCGGGATTGCTGGTGCAGAAGATGCAACGGTGCGGGCACCCGATGCTGGTGAGGAACGAGCGGGTGCCGCTGGCGATGCCGAAGGTATTCTGCCACCGGCCATCGCCAAAGCAGCGGTGCAGGAAGCGATCGAAGTGGCCGAGATCGATGCCGTCGAGGCAGTAGAAGGCTTCCAGGGGATCGCCGCCGCGCTCGCCGGCGTGGTTCAGCACTCGCCGCGCACCCCCCAGGGTCGCGAGATAGTCGGGGTCGCCGAACAAGCGCTCGCCGGGATACTTGAGGATCGCGTCGAGCTCGGGGTAACGCGCCAGCACGGCGTCGGCGTCGTAATTCATGTAGTGCTGGCCACCGACGTAGCCATCGGCGAGCAGCAGCACCGCACGCGGGAAGCGCCGGCGCAGCGCCGCAATCACGTGCTCGGTCTCCGGATGGGGCGCCTCGATGCGCACGAACACCGAGGCACCGAGCACCACCACATCGAACTCGCCCTCCGGCAAGCCAGCGATGAAGGCCGCATGCTCGACGCCGAGGACGATCCCGCCGTCGGCGCGCGGATGCCGGCCGGAGCCCGGCAACGCGAACGCATCGTAGATGTCGACCTGGGCGCCGGCACGCGCCGCCAAGCCGGCGCACGCCAGCAGTCCGTGATTGGCGAAGTACGGGTAGTCGATGAAATCCTCGCCCAGGACGAGCGGTGGGTTGACGAACAGCAAGCGTGGCATGGTTACAACGCCCGCAGCATGGCGTGTTGCCGGCGTTCGAGCGACGGTTGCTCGGTCATCGAACGCCGCCCCCGGCGCTTGAGCAGCCGCGACAACAGCTCCGGCGATGGCCTGCGGCCCAACACTTCCACGATCACGTCGGTCGGATCTTCGAAGATCGGTGACAGCTCGCGTTCGTCAAACGTCTTGGCCATGGAGAACATGCCGGCGCAGATCGGGTCGAAGCGGCAGACGTCGCAGGCGCTGCCTTTGCCGTGCAGGAATTCCTTCTGATGAATGAAGCCTTTGAAGTCGAGGAACTTGATGCAGCGCTCTTCTTCTTTGATGATCTTGCGCGCTTCGGTGGAGGCCCAGGCGAAGCGGCGCATGTAGCACAGCGGCACGCGCTCGGCGCGGAAGCTGCGCCCGGTGCTGACGAGGTACTCCATCGCCTTTTCGAGCGACACCTGGAACTCGTAGTGCCTCGGGATGCAGTCGGGGTTCTCTTCGGCGCGGTTGCCGTCCGGGTCCATGTTGTTCCAGACGAAGTGGCGGATGAACGGGAAGTTCTCGCAGATCCACTGCACGTTCTCGTGCAGGTGATCGCAGTTGTACACGTTGATCACCGTGTTGATGTCGCAGGTGATCCCCATATCGGGCACGTGGCTCAGGCACTCGGTCAACAGATCCCACGCGCCGGGGTACTGCGTGATGTAGTCGTGCACCTCGCGCCGGTAGCTGTGCAGCGAGACGTGGATGTGGGTCAGGCCGGCGTCGACGCAGCGCCGGAAGAAGTCCTTCTCCGCCAGCTTCTGCCCGTTGGTGATCATGCGGCTGAAGAGGTTGCGTTTGCGGGCGTGCTCGAGCGCCGGCAGCAAGAGCTCCGAGATGCTCGGTTCGCCGCCGGTGAGAATGACGCCGTCGTAGCCCATTTCCACCAGACGATCGATGTTGGCGCGCATGTCCTCTTCGGTGAGGTGCACGCCGGTGGGCGGATTGCTGCAGAACTGACACTTCTGGTAGCAATTGCGGGTGAGTTGCAGATAGCCCAGGTTTGCCATTGGCGCGCGTCTGCCGCGTCCCCCTATGCCGGCGGGGGCGCCTCCTTCTGAAACTGCATGCGGCGCCGCTCACGCGCCTCGCGCGCTTGCCGCCCCAACTCGATCAACGGCTCGACCGGCGCGGCTTGCGGCGGCGCAAAGCCCGGCAAGCTCGGCGCCACCGACTCCACTGGACGCCCATCACGCAGGCGTGCGGGCGGTTGCGGCCGCAGCTGCGCCATTTGCGC
>Ga0335069_10015288_pt1 | contig 10731 bp, 6 predicted proteins | sample Lox_Sample_11_FD_206714 | JGI IMG/M metagenome (GOLD analysis project Ga0335069, IMG submission 206714) | Soil microbial communities from Loxahatchee National Wildlife Refuge, Florida, United States - Lox_Sample_1.1 | ecosystem: Environmental > Terrestrial > Soil > Wetlands | place: USA: Florida... | reverse complement strand
CCTTGAAGATCGTCCACCATTTCTCATCGCCAAGCGAGGCCGTGGTCTGCGGCGCTGCCTCGGGAGCGAGTCCACGGTATCCATCGGGTGTCGCGATCGGCGGACGTTTGTAGTCTGGCCCAACCTTGCATCCGGAAAGTAAAAGCAAGGCAATGATCACCAACGAACATTTGCCGGTCATTCTAATTACCCTCCGTAAATGCGATTGGCTCAGCTGCCATGTTCCGCCGATTGGGGCGCAAGCGAGGCTTCCCGCCGGAATTTGCAGCGCTCCTAGTCATCACCGGCACTTTCCGGCACGGGGTGCGTGCCGCCCGCGTGATCTTTCTTCTCTCCAGAGGCCCATATCCCGAACTTTTCAACAACCTCAAAACTGACCGGGATGAAGAAGATGGCCAGTACGGAAGCCGCTAACATGCCGCCAATAACTGCAGTTCCTAAGACTTGTCGCGAGATGGCGCCTGCGCCTTTCGCCACAGCCAAAGGCACGCAGCCAAGAATGAAGGCGAACGACGTCATCAGAATTGGTCGTAGTCGCAGCTTTGCCCCCGTGAGAGCAGCTTCGGCCAGGGGTTTTCCCTTCTCGTGTTCCATCTTGGCGAACTCGACAATCAGAATGGCGTTCTTTGCCGAAAGTCCGATCAGCATGACGAGGCCAATCTGCGCGTAAACGTCGAAATCGAGCTTTCTCAGATAGAGAACTGCGAACGCACCGAAGACCGCGATAGGCAACCCCAACAACACGCTGAAGGGAAGCGTCCAGCTTTCATATTGCGCCGCCATGATGAGGAAGACGACGAGGAGGGCCAATCCAAAGATGACGGCTGGGGATACCCCCTTTGCGGCGAGTTGCTCCTGATACGACATGCCCATGTAGTCAAAGCCCATCGTGCCAGGCATCGTCTTGTGAAAGACGTCTTCCAATGCCGCCATCGCCTGAGCTGAACTGTAGCCAGGCGCCGCAGAGGCATTGACCTGTACGCAATTGAACAGGTTGTACCGCATCACAAATTCAGGGCCCATACGCGGATACGTTGTCGTTAGCGTACTTAAAGGAACCATCCCTCCTGAGGCATTCCTGACATAGAATTTGCCGAGGTTTTCTGCCTGCGTTCGAAAATCACCATCCGCCTGAACGTATACCTGCCATTGGAGACCAAAACGATTGAAGAAGTTCACGAGCGATCCACCCATAAAGGTCTGTATGGTTTCATACAGATTGCTCAGCTGAATCTGTTCGGTCATCGCTTTGGCATTATCGACTCTCACGCCAACCTGTGGAACATTAAGAAGAGCCGTTGTCATGACTCCTGCAAGCTCTGGCCGTTTGCGCGCCTCAGACACAAATACCTGCGCGTTTTTCGCTAGCAATTCGATAGGGCCACCCGACCGGTCTTCAAGGACAAACGTGGCTCCTCCCGATGTCCCCACGCCGGGGATCGCTGGGGGCGGAAACGAAAAGGCCAGGCCGGAGGGTATCTGTGAGAGGGCCTTCTGCAAGTGAGCCTTGATTCCCTCGTAGCTTGTTTCCGGGGTCTTGCGTTCCTCCCAAGGCTTGAGAGAAACGAAGAAAAACGAACTGTAGGTCGCGTTGACGCCGCTCAGCATGCTGTATCCCATGACAGAGCTGACGTATTGCACGCCGGGTGTGTTCAGCAAAGCCTTTTCAACTTCTGCGGCAGCTTCAGAGGAACGCTGGAGCGAAGATGCGTTCGGTAATTGCAGTCCGGCGAACAGGTATCCCTGGTCTTCATCAGGCAGGAAGCTCTTGGGGAGATTCTTTCCGAAGAATCCTGCAACGACAGTCACCAGGGCAAGAAGGATAAATGCGAAACCTGCCTTGCGAATGAGGTGTCCGCACCAATTCACGTACCCCTCGGTAGTTCTTCCGAATACGCGGTTGAACCATCGGAAGAACGCTCCCAAGGGCCCCCGGGCCGGCTTTCTGGGCCTCAAGAGCAAGGCTGAAAGTGCAGGACTAAGGGTGAGGGCGTTGAACGCGGAAAACAAAACCGACACCGCGATCGTGACGGCAAATTGCTTGTAGAGCTGTCCAGTGATCCCAGGCACGAACGCCGTTGGAATAAACACTGCGGCCAGGATCAGAGCGATTGCAATCACCGGTCCTGAGACTTCCTCCATCGCTTTGACGGTCGCATCGTGGGGCGACAACCCGTGTTCAATGTGATGTTCCACAGCCTCGACAACGACGATGGCGTCGTCGACGACGAGTCCGATGGCCAAGACGAGACCAAAGAGCGACAGCGTATTGATGGAGAATCCCAGCATCGGGAACACAGCGAAGGTTCCGATGAGAGAGACCGGGACGGCAAGCAGAGGAATCAGCGTCGCTCTGAAACCCTGGAGGAATATATAGACCACAAGGATGACCAGGATCAAAGCCTCAAACAAGGTGTGATAGATCTCGTTAATTCCCTCACTGACTGCGAGGGTTGTGTCGAGGGCCACGATGTAGCTTAGACCCTGCGGAAATCTAAGCTTCGACTCCTCCATCATCTTGAGGACGTTGGCTCTGGTCTGGAGCGCGTTGCTTCCAGGATTCAGGTAGAGCGCGATGAGGGCGGCCGATTGCGGGGGCTTGCTCTCACCTGCCGTCCCCAGGCGCGCCAGATAGGAGTAGTACTGCGATCCCATTTCTACTCGCGCAACGTCCTTCAAACGAAGGACCGACCCATCTGGCTGCGCGCGCACGACAATCTCATCGAACTCCTCAGGTGTAGGCAGCCGCCCAGGCGCGCGCACGTTATAGGTAAACTGTTGGCCGTTAGGAACCGGCTCTCCGCCGATTTGTCCCGCGGGATTAACCTTGTTTTGAGCTTTGATTGCGTTCGTGATATCGGAAACCGTTACGCCAAGACGCGCGAGGCGATCGGGATTGACCCATACGCGCATCGCGTAAGGTCCGGCTCCGAATATCTGCACCTGCGAGACTCCCGGAATGCGCGTGAGCGCGTATTGCAAATTGATGATCGCGTAGTTTGCGAGGAAGATGTTGTCATAGGTTCCGGTTGGCGAGTAAAGATCCAGCAGCATGAATGGTGCAGTCGTTCCTGGCTGCACGAGCACACCCTGCTGAACAACTTCGCTTGGCAATTGGGAGTTGGCCTGACCGGCTCGCATCTGCGCCAGAATTTGGTCGGTGTTTACATCCGTTCCAAGCTGGAAGTCCACGTATAACGTGCCGCCACCACCGGAACTGGCGCTCAGCGAATACATGTAGTTCATTCCGGGAACGCCTGACATCTGCTGCTCAAGGGGTGTCGCGACGGACTGGGAGATCGTTTGAGCGTCTGCGCCGGGATAAATAGCCTTCACCTGGATCATCGGGTCGGCGATGTTGGGAAACTGAGCAGTGGGAAGACCAAGCATTGCCACGACGCCGACCAGTGTCATGAGAATGGCAATGACGATGGCAACGATCGGTCGATTAATGAAAAACTTCGCCATGGTCAGTTACCCCCGCTCGTGGCAGCCACGTACGGCTTTGCGATGACCGGAACACCCCCTTGTGTCTGTGCCTGTGTCTGCGCGGCAGCCGCAGCCTGAACCCTCTGGATGCCTTCGACCACCACCTTCTCGCCAGGCTTCAACCCCTTCGTGACGACCCAATCGGGACCAACACGATTTCCAACCTCAATGGGGCGAATCACGGCTTTGTTGTCTGCGGTGACGACAATGATCTGATGCTGTGATTGCACTTCAATTACCGAAGCCTGCGGAACCAGCATGGCGCCGTTAATCACGCCGCTCTGCACTCGGACCCGCCCGAATCCACCGGGGCGCAGGATCGCGTTCTTGTTCGGAAACGCGGCCGCCATCTGGATCGTGCCGGTGCCGGCCGATACCTCGCGGCTCACAAAGATGATCCTTCCCTTCGCAGGATAGAGCTCATCGTTTGCCTGAATGTATTCAACCGAGAGCGGGGATCCTGTGGGTGTCCTGTTATTCTGACGCTCCCGCATGACTTGCGAAACGCGTGGCGCGAACTTGAGATACATGCTCTCGCTGATGTTGAAATACGCCCAAATGGGATCAATCTCCGACACCGTGGCCATCTTGGTGGTTGTTCCAACCAGATCGCCAATCTGGGAGAGGGCCGCACCGGCGATGCCGTCGACTGGCGAGTAGACTTTTGTCCATCCCAGATTCAGCACAGCCTGCTCCTGTGCCGCTTTCGAGGCCGTCAGTTGCGCTTGTGCCCAGGCTTCGTTTGCCTTGTCGTCGTCAAGCTGCTTCTGCGGAATCGCACTCTGCGCTGCCAACGGTGTGTCGCGCTGCACGTCGTTGGATGCCTTCGTCAACGAAGCCACCGATCTTTCCACACCAGCCTTAGCTTCCTGCAGAGCCGCTTCGAAGGGCCGGGGGTCGATCGTAAAGAGAAGTTGGCCCTTTCGGACGAACGATCCATTGACGTAGTTCTGAGTGAGGAGGTAGCCCTGCACCTTGGGGGTAATGTCTGCGTTCACCGGCCCATTCAGTTGAGCTACCGACTCGTCGAAAACTGGAACATCGCGTGTCGTCACCTCAGCCACTTGGACCTCAGGAGGCGCGGGCGGAGGAGGAGCCTGCTTTTCCCCGCATCCAAGAAGTACAACAAGGATGGCGAGGCAAAGAAGCACGTAGCACCATGCCGCAGCTCGGAATGATGGGCCTGCCTGCCGGCAATTTCCGGCATCACATTGCTCGGGATCTCCTGCGTGAACGTCAGGTTTGTGTTCCATAACGCGCTCCTGGAAAGGCAAGGCTGTTCAAGTCCATGAAACCGCACCAGACTCGGCGCGCGTGCACAGCTGCGCGAGCGCTGCATTCGCGGTCAATAGGGTAAAGGTTAGTCCCTCCCCAAATGCAGGCAAACTGGTAGAAGTGACAGATGATGAGCGATTCCGTGCCGCGGTTCTTCTTCAAATGAAGCAATCAATTGGCTGGTTCCTAACGAGATGTTCATGAGTCCTCTGTCAAATGTCACAGTTGTGTCCGGCTGCTCCGACTGCGACCCTTAGCAGCGGGCGGTAACGCCCATCGGGGTGAATCTCCATGACACCAGGATTGCCGATCTGCCTCTTTCTCGGCGCCGCTCTCTTCGGCGTCTCTTCCCCTGTGACCCAAGAGCCGCCCGCGCCGCCGAAAGAACCGAAAATAGGGCTTGTACTTGAAGGGGGCGCGGCACTGGGACTCGCGCATATCGGGGTGCTCAGATGGCTTGAGGAGAACCGCATTCCCGTAAGATACGTCGCGGGAACCAGCATGGGGGGCCTCGTCGGAGGCCTCTATGCAACTGGAAACTCACCCGACGATATCCAGAGAATCATCGATGGCATCGATTGGGATGTCGTTCTTCGAGGCGAAGTTCCGTATCAGGATTTGTCATACAGGCGGAAGCAGGATGCCGTGGAGTATCCCAATGGTATGGAATTCGGAATCAGAGGCGGCATTCGATTTCCGGAAGGCTTCAATTCAGGACACCAGGTTGGCCTCATCCTCGACCGCGTCGCTCTGCCCTACTCACAAGTCAACGATTTCAATGATCTGCCAATCCCGTTTGCCTGTGTCGCAACTGACCTCGTGTCAAACAAACCTCGCGTGTTCCGCAGCGGGTCGCTGACACAGGCGTTGCGGTCGACAATGTCGCTTCCCGGCATCTTCACGCCCGTAAGGGCAAAGGACGCGGTCTACGTCGATGGCGGCCTGCTCGACAACCTGCCTGTGGATGTCGCCCAGCAGATGGGCGCCGAAATAACGATTGCGGTCCACCTGGAAACCCAGCCTCTCGGAGCCAATGAGCCGCTCTCGTCCGTTGGAGTGCTCGGGCGTTCCATTTCTGTCGTGGTTGCTTCGAATGAACTCCGCAGCATCCAGCAGGCAGACATTCTTGTATCTGTGCCCCTGGCAAAATTCAGCTCGACAGACTACGCGAAAAGTGCCGAGATTATTCGCCTTGGATATGAGGCCGCAAAGGGAAAGGCATCGGTCCTCTCACGCTTCAGCGTGGACGAGGCCACCTGGCAGGACTACCTGGCCGGCCGAAATGCCCGCAAGCGCTCAGTAAGCGAGCCACAATTCGTCGAAGTCACAGGTACATCCCCAAGGTTGGCCAAGGAGATCGAGGAGCAGATGTCCAGCTCTGTCGGCAAACCGATCGACACAGCAAAGCTTGAGAATCAACTCACCTATTTGACCGGCGACGGCAGGTTTTCGAACATCGGTTATCAAATAACAGAGAGAGATGGCAAGTCCGGGCTCCGGGTTCAAGCCATGGAGAAAGAGTTCAGCCCTCCGTCCGTTCGTCCGCTCATCGTCATCGATGGCAACGAGTATGACCAGGTTCAATTTCTGGTCGGCGCCCGAATCACTTTTATGGACGTGGGGACTTTCGGCTCTGAGTGGCGCAATGACGTAGTTCTGGGTTCTGAACATGCTCTGCGATCCGAGTTCTATCGTCCGTTCGGAGAGAAGCGCCGCTTCTTCGTAGCACCCCAGGGCTTCGTCTTCAATTCACAGTTGAATTACTACAAGGCAAACTCGCTCCTTGCCCAGTACCGCAACCGAGAAGGTGGCGGCGCCTTTGACGTGGGCTATGCGGCATCGCGCAGCAGTGAGCTGCGGGTCGGGTATGCAGGCGCTTACCAGAGGCTCTATCCCAAGATAGGTGACCTCTCCTATGGAACCCTCGAAGGCAGAGTGGGAACAACCTCCATCCGTTACCGAATCGATCATCGAAATGACCCGGTCATTCCGACGAAGGGCTTCGATGGCATCTTTACAAGCGCCTGGTTCGACACCAACCCCGGTGCAACATCAGGGTTCCCAGTCAGTGAGACTCAATGGATGTGGTTTCAGCCTCTGAGCCGAATCTCCTCCCTCTTCGGGAAGGTGTCAGGCGGATCAACTTATACCTACCACCACGTCGGTTTTCCACCCTTCCAGATTGGGGGCGGTCCCGATCTCCTTGCTTATGGCAAGAACGAGTTCATCACCAATCAATACGCTCTGTTCAAAGCTGGATACCTTCGAAAATTGTTTGACCTGCCACCGATCCTTGGCGACAAGATCTACTTCGAGGCAGTATATGAAGGGGCCAAAATGTATGATCTGCAACCTGGCACTTCCACCCTGCCGACGGATTTCGCCGCAGCAATTGTGATGAATACGATCTTCGGACCCTTGCAGTTCGGTGGCGCGTATGGCGCTACAGGACACGCAAAGTTCTTCTACAAGTTGGGCCGAGCATTCTGATGAAATCCCGGAGCCTTCTTCGCGGTTCCTTGGGGGCCGTCGCAGCAGATCGCTACCCGGCGAACAGCCCTCGCCATCTTCGCGTGCCGGGAAATGAAGTCACCCGGAGTGAGATGGCTGCGCCGTGGAAACCTTCGTAGCCGGTTAGTCGGTGACTTGGGCTGCATGAACAATAAACCGCTGTGGAGCGCTTCCGACAAAGTAGAACGGATAGCACGTCACAAGAGTCAATTCGGAATCGCTCGTGGGAGTCAGCACCTGGGTATCCTCCGGCGTCACAATCTCAATCTTGCTTACCCGATACTTGGTCGCCCTGTTCGTCACGAGCAATTCGATGGTGTCCCCGACCTGGATATCCTTGAGCACGCGGAAGAATCCGTCGCGGTGACCGGCGATGCCGATGTTTCCCATCTCGCCGACGTGCGCGGTCCCGCCAATTCTGCCAGCTCCACGATTCAGAGTAAGATCGTCGGTCCCTTCAAACACCGGAACCACCAGTTGCACCTTGGGGATCTCGAGAACCGCCAACGGCGGCCCGAACTTGCTTGCAAGGCTCTCCTTGTAGGCCCGGATCCGCTGCGGAGACCACAATTTCTCGTCGGGATCGCTTTCGTGATGCGCGCTGTCTTCTGCCGCGCTCGCTGCTTTTGCCGTTTGCGCATGCTCAAACTGCCAGAGAGCAATCCGCGACCAGATTGCGCCGTGAAGCAAGCCGGCAACGTATATCCCCATGAGGAGCAGCCCGACCACAAGAAGAGTCTTCTCTGCCCATCGCCCCACAGTCCGTCTTTTCTTTAGTCCCGGCATCTAACCTGTCGCACCGCTCAGCGGCATCTTACTCCTCTTTCACTCACTTTAGAGAGGGGCGGTCCAGCTACAAACTGCAAGAACTGACAGTACCAGCCTGGATTCGCTCCCGGCGACACAGGGATGGAATCCCGGCCTGGCACCGCTCGAAGGCACAATCAGGGTTGGCGACGTTTCGCCTGGGGAATAATGTGCAGCATCGTCTACGAACTCACCATATGGCTCTTGACCGCGTACCGCACAAGTTCCGCGTTGCTTTTGGCGCCTAAAGCGTCCATGATCCGGTACTTGTGAAACGCGACCGTCCGGGTCGACATATTGAGAATATCGCCGACTTCTTTCATGACCTTGCCCTCGGCGAGCAGTTGAAGGACTTCGCACTGTCTCGGCGTCAATCTTTCATCCCGGGTTGCTGCGCGCTTTCGCTCCCATACCAGGGAGTTCACTTCGTCTTTCGAAAGCGCAGAGCACATATACGACTTGCCCCGCACAACGGCACGCACAGCAACTACGAGTTCCGAAGCCGCGCACGTCTTGAGCAGGTAACCAGATGCGCCACGCAGCAGCGCCTCGGCAGCCAGTTCCGGATCAGAGTTCATCGTGAGGTAGACCAACTTCACATCTGGGAGCATCTCTTTCACGCGTTGTCCGGCGTCGAGCCCATTCAGGAGGGGCATGGCTATGTCGACGACGATAACCTCGGGCTTCAACTGAGCGGCGGCACGCACAAGCTGATGTCCGTCGCGGACGACACCAACCACGTTGAATTCTGTTTCGAGAAGACTCTTGCACAATTCAGCAAGGAGAAGATGATCATCGGCGATCAAGATAGTTGCAGACCGGGGGACAGACATACCAACCTCTTTCATTTGGTGGCCCAGAATCTCGTCTCGTCTTGCGCGTGTGATGTGATTTGAATCACATATGTTGGATGACTCAGGATTTCGACCCTGACCAACGGACTTCCTCGATTGAAGTGCAGAGGATGTCCCCAAGAGTGTACATGATCGCAGCCAGTTGTGGCCTTAATATCGTGTGGCTTCCGATATTCTCGGACCGGTCCAGGTTATAACTATTTTCCCCTGAACATGAGGCTGGGCGAGACAAAGAGTTTTCCCGCGAGCACCGCGCGAATTGCGGACGCAAGATCGGTATTCAGGCGCGTTTTAACAACGTATGCCGATCCGCCTGCTCCCATTGCAGCATTTACCGATTCCGAATCATCGTGGACCGTCAGAAATACGACTTTGGACATCGAGCCTGAATCTCGCAGTTCTGTCGCGACATCGATCCCGTTGACATCTCCCATCGAAATATCGAGCACGATCACATCCGGTTTCAGGCGCGCGGTTTCGCGCAGGATCGCGCCGGCGTCTTTTACCTCTGCGACAATATTGAACTGCCCATCTCGCTCGAGCAACTGGCGCACGTGATCCAGAATGAAGGCGTTATCGTCAGCCAGGAGAATGCTCGCCTCTGGCATCTCATCTCCTTCACGATTGGCAACGCTACAGAATGAAGGCTATTGATCGAATGCACAGCTTCTAACCTGGATTCCGCAGGAAGACAGATTACCCGCGAATTGTAAGTTCGCGCGGGGGATGTTGCTACTGTCAAAACTGACGGGGCAAATCGCCCGTTCACGAGCCTGACTCAGCGAGGACTTCCCGTCTGTGCTTGAGCACAATGGGAACGGAGGCCTCTACATGCGTGCCGTATGACGGGCGCGACCAGATTGACAGTTCGCCGCCTATAATCCTGAGGCGCTCTCGCATGCTCACGAGCCCGAGGCCGCGCCATCCGAGTCTTTCCTGATCAAACCCAACACCATCGTCAGAGATACTCAGGCGGATATGCTCGGAAATGCGCGCCAGTTCAACCTCCACGTGCTGCGCGTGGCTGTGCTTGCTCACATTGCGAAGCGATTCCTGGATGATGCGGAACAGGCCTAGGGAGATCCCCGCGTCGAGGTCGCGCGGCAAGTCCTGAACGCGGCACTCGATCTCCACCTTCTGTTGCCTGGAGAACTCGAGGCAAAGCTCTCGCGCGGCTCCGGCAAGGCCGAGATAGTTCAATTTCGAAGGGTGCAGATCGTGGGATAGCTGCTGGATGTCTCCCGCAATCTCGCTGGTCAACTCCCAGAGCGCTCCGCTCTCTTCCACACCCAGGTTCACACCCTGTCCGATCAGCTCCTGATTGAGCACCTGCAACCGGTTCGCCAGCAACGCCAGCCGCTGGCTGATATCGTCATGAAGCTCTCTTGCAATGCGCGCTCGCTCTTCTTCCTGCGCGTGCATCAGCTTGCCGCTCAGTTCTTTCAGGATGGCTTTGGCGTTCCTGTCATCGGTCACATCGATGCAGCATCCGATATATCCGGCAAATGTCCCGTCCTCCTGAAATCTCGGTACTCCCCGATCGGAGACCCAGCGGTATTCTCCGTCGTTTCGGAGCAGCCTGTACTCCACCTCAAGCGGAAGCCGTTGCTCAAACAGTCTCTGAAACGAATCGAGATAACCCGCGAGATCCTGCGGATGCACTCCTGCCGTCCAACCCGCACCAAGTTCCGCTTCGGGGAGACGCCCCGTGAAGTCGAACCATGGTTGATTGAAGTACGTGCGCTGCCTCTCGCCGTCCGACATCCAAATCATCACCGGAGCACTGTTGGCCACG
>Ga0335069_10015287_pt1 | contig 10731 bp, 7 predicted proteins | sample Lox_Sample_11_FD_206714 | JGI IMG/M metagenome (GOLD analysis project Ga0335069, IMG submission 206714) | Soil microbial communities from Loxahatchee National Wildlife Refuge, Florida, United States - Lox_Sample_1.1 | ecosystem: Environmental > Terrestrial > Soil > Wetlands | place: USA: Florida... | reverse complement strand
GCTCGTCTCGCCTGACCCGTCCTCGGCTATCCCCAGGCAGCCTCGCCCCCGTCGCTGCCCGGGTACCCCCGAGTACTACGCCCTCCAACAAACTATGAATCAATCACTTGGCCACGATTACTCTCGGGCCATGCCCCCTCCCACCATCGCTCGTACCGTGACCGTTGCGGGGAATTGTTGCAATCCCATGACACGCCTACACTCGGTATCACTAGAGAGGGTTCCGCCCCATGCTCGATGAGATGAAGAACCTGGACTACTACGAGTTCCTCCAAATCAGCCCCAACGCTGATTCGGACACCATCCACCGCGTCTACCGCTTTCTGGCTGCCCGGTTCCATCCGGACAACCCGTCCTCCGGTGACCCGGAAAAGTTCTTCATGCTCAAGACCGCCTACGACATTCTCTCCAACCCCGACAGCCGCCTCGAATACGACAACACCCGTCAGCGCCAGGTCGCCGACAAAACACCCCTTTCCTCGACCGTTGATTTCATGGATCAGTACGAAGGCGAATTGAATCGTCGCCTCGCTGTCCTCGCTGTGCTCTACTACCGTCGCCGCAACAACGCACAAAGCCCCTCCGTCAGCCTGCCTGAAATCGAGCAGCAGATGGGCTTCCCGCGCGACTACCTCGACTTCACCACCTGGTATCTCACCAAGAAGGGCTACATCACCCGCGCCGACAACTCCGACTTCACCCTCACCGCCGACGGTGTCGACTTCGTCGAGACACAGCGCGCCAACCTGCCCGTTCTTAGCAAAATGCTTACCAGCGGCAGCAGCATCGATTCGCCTGCGCAGAGCAGCACTGAATTCTCCGATTCCTCAGATCTGTTTGCTTCAAACGGCCGCCCGCAGTAAACAAGACCGGCCGTAGCTTCAACATCCGCAGGTCGCGTAACCACGCGGCCTGCGGCATCCGGTTCGGGCCTCCTGATTGTTGAGAGGCACAATCAGGAGTTCCACCGGAGTCTAGACTCCTTCATCCACGAATCCGGCGATTCTGCTTCCTCTCGTCCAGCGCACCTCTTCTTCCCACCACCGTGTCATCCTGAAAACCCGCACGTTTGGGGCCCCGTGCCCGAATTTCGTCGGGCATGGGGTAAGCGGGGCGAAGGATCTGCTTTTTACTTTCCTACTGATCCCTGAAACCTATTCCCTATTCCCTGTTCTCGCCTTCCCGTCTTTTACAATCGAAAGACCGCAACGCGCGCCCATGGCCTCCGCCTCCAAAGTCGAACTCGACGTTCATCGCGGACTCCACTCCTCGCGCCTGAGCATCATTGCCAACTTCTTCCTCGCCTTCTCCAAAATCGTCACGGGCTTCGTCGGCCATTCCTTCGCTCTCTTTGCCGACGGCATCGAATCCCTCTCCGACGTCTTCAGCTCCGGCGTCGTTTACATCGGCCTCAGCGTCTCGCTCCGCCCGCCCGACAAAACCCATCCCTACGGCCACGGCAAAGCCGAACCCCTCGCCGCGGCGATCGTCAGTCTTGCCATGGCCGGCGCCGCCTTCGCCATCGCCGTCGAAAGCATCGCCCTCATCCGCACGCCCCACCCGCTGCCCCGGCCCTACACCCTCTGGGTCCTGCTCGTCGTCTTCGGCATCAAGTTGCTCCTCTCGCGCTACGTCCTCTCCATCGCCGGCGCCATCCAAAGCACCGCCGTGCGCGTCGACGCCTGGCATCACCTCAGCGACGCCATCACCTCGCTGTTCGCCTTCATCGGAATCTCCGTCGCTCTCATCACCGGCCGCGCCAGCGCCGACGACTGGGCCGCCCTCTGCGCCGCGCCCATCATCCTCTTCAACGCCTGGCGTCAGCTCCAGACGCCTCTGGCCGAAATCCTCGACACCGCCCCGCCCCCCGAAATCGAGCGCAACGTCCGCGCAGTCGCCAGGCTGGTCCCCGGCGTCGTCGGCCTTGAAAAGTGCTTCGTGCGCAAGGTCGGCTTCCGCTACTACGTCGACCTCCACGTCGTCGTCAACGGCGACATCACCGTCCGCTCCGGCCACGCCATCTCCCACGTCGTCGAAGACCGCATCCTCGCCGACGTCGACCACGTAGCCAAAGTCCTCGTCCACATCGAACCCGAAGAGGAACTCCTCAACCCCTCCCACTCCGACATGTAGGCAGCCGTCAGACAAAGACAAGGAACAAGCACCCTGGTAAGTGTGCGCCCCCAGTGGACTCTCCGGAGAGCCCGTCAAGATAATCACTCCCCGGACTGGTCCCCGTTTTGAAAGGGCACGACTTCAGTCGTGCCGCTAAGCGCATAACAATGTTGCGGCTTTAGCCGCTGAGGCGATGTTTTCCCGGTGTGCTACCGGCTGTGCTCAGTAACGTTGTCTCGAGCCCTATCGCGATCCGCGAGCGGCGCCTCTCTTCGCGGATTTCGTGCCCGCACCGGGAGAAGCCGTGGAAGAGCGAATCACCAGGCTGGTCGAAACCAGAAACTCGCGTTTCTTCTCCGGATTCCCCGGCTCCTCCACCTGTTCGCTGAGCGCGTCAAACGCCGCCTGCGCCAGCGCAGAGCGCGACAGCCGGATCGTGGTCAGAGCCGGCACGCTGAATGCCGCGAGTGCCTATTCCCCATTCCCTATTCCCTGCCTCACAGGTTCCAGCGCCTCTTCAAGATCCGCGGATCGCGCCGCACCTCCTCGTCATACGCCAGCAGATCCGCAAGACTGAACTGCGCCTTCTCTACCCCACCTTTCGCATGCTCCGGATTCTGTGTCGCCACATGAATCCACTCATGCAGAATCACTCGCGCCATCGCCTCACCCATCAGCGTGTCCCGACGCTTCCGGTTCAGGCCCATCGCCATCGGCCCCAGCACCTGCGCAATCTCCCCGCATTCCACGTGAATGAACGGCTCGATCTGCCCACGCACACGCCATACCCACCCCAGCGCGCCCGGTGAAAAGGTCCGCGCCATCGGCAGCAGCGAGCAGTCTCCATGCAGATATACCGAAAGTGGCTGGCTCACCTCCGTGCCCCGTGCAATCTGGTCGCCGCGTAGAAAATCCGCACCGCCCAGCGCAGGCGCCTCCGTACTCTCGCTGCGCACACCCCTCTTCAGCGCGTCGAACAGCGCGCTCCATTCCTCATCGCGCATCCGGCGCTCTGAAAAGATGATCAACGTCGTTCGTGTCTTAGCCACCCCGGGCTGCGCCAACAACCTACCCGGCAGGCAAAACGACAGGATGAAGGCAACAACAGCAAACAGCTCCGGCACCCGAGGCCGGCGGGGAAGCTCGACTCTCATGCTGCGAGTCTGGCCTGCACAACTATATCTGTCCAATGGATTGTTGTGATATGGTCCATCTTGTTGGGAGATGGATCGGCCCGCTGTCCCGGTTCCTTGTTCAGGCGTTCCGTCCAACGGTGCACTTGTCCGGCTGCATCGTGCACGCAGGGATCGTTGAATCGGCGCTCTCATGCACCGATCCTGCAATCCATCGCCCTTCGCGCGCTATCCGCTTCTTGCCGTCAATTCCTTTTGCCGTCAACATCCAGGAGGGTCGCCCACAATGGAAGTCCGCCAGCTGCAGATCTTTCGCGTTCTCTCCGAAGAACTCAACTTCACCCGCACCGCCGAACGCGTCAACACCGTACAGTCCAACGTCACCGCACAGATCAAGGCCCTCGAAGAAGAGCTGGGTGTTCCTCTCTTCGATCGCCTCAGCCGCCGCGTCGCCCTCACTGACGCCGGCCGCCGCTTTCAGCCCTTTGCCGAACAGGCCCTCGCGGCCATGGAGCAGGGCCAGCGCGCCATTCGTCATGGCGCCGACCCCAGCGGCCCCCTCCGCATCAGCGCGCCCGAAAGCATCCTCACCTACCGGCTCCCGCAGGTCCTGCGCATCTATCGCCGCCGCTTCCCCAACGTCGAGCTCGTCTTCGTTCCCCACGTCGGCGCAACCTTCTGCACCGAACTCGACTCCGGCAAAATCGATCTCGCTTTCGACATGTGCGACTCCCCGTCGAGTCTGTCCTACCGCATGATCCGGCTCCGCACCGAGCGCATCTTCCTCATCGCCGACTCCAACCATCCCCTCGCCGGCCGCCGCACCGTCAAGCCGTCCGACATCGCCGGCCAGACGCTTCTCCTCACCGAATCAGGCTGCCGCTACCGTGCCAAATTCGATCGCATCCTGGCCCTGCAAAACGTTCGCCCCGGCAACATCACAGAGTTCTCCAGCGTCGAGGCCATCAAAGAGTGCGTCCGTGTCGGCATGGGCCTCGCCATTCTGCCCGCCATTGTCGTCGCCCGCGAGCTGCGCTCCCAGCACTTCAAAGCCCTGCACTGGGCCGGCCCCTCACTCGACATCGAAACCCACATCCTCTGGCACAAAGACAAATGGGTCTCGCCCGCCATGACCGCCTTCCTCGATCTCCTCCAGACCCACGCCGACCAACCCGCCTCCGTCTCCTGACCAGGTCGCTCAAACCCTCCCATCGAAGGCCCTTCTGTTCCCTGTTCCCTGTTCCCTGTTCCCTGTTCCCTGTTCCCTGCTCCCTGCCTCTACACCAGCCCCAGCCGCGCCAGACTCTCCGCCGTTGCTGTCAATGTCTCCTCCACCGGCCTCGGCTTCCATCCCAGCACACGCCGCGCCTTCTCGCTCGTCCCTCTCTTGTGCTTGCCCAGCTCGGGCAAAATCAGCCGCACCTCGGGATTCACCAACGCAAAAGTCCTGACAAACCAATCCGGCAGTTCGCGCCTCGGTACCTTCTTGGCAGCATCCCCAAGCCTCTCCCTCAGAATCCCCGCAATCTCGCGCATCGAGATAAACTCGCCCGCCACCGCCAGAAAACGCTCTCCTTTCGCCGCTGGATGCAGCATCGCGCGCAGATGCAAATCCGCCACATCCCGCACATCCACCGTCCCGAACCACAGCCGCGGCACACCCGGCATCGACCCATCCATCATCCGCCGCACCAGCAGAATCGACGCCGCAAAGTCCCGGCCCAGCAGTGGCCCTAGGACCGCCACCGGATTCACCACCGCCAACTCCAACCCGCCGCCCTCCTTCGCGATCATGTCCCACGCCGCGCGCTCGGCCAGCGTCTTTGACTTCGCGTAAGCCGTCAACCCCGGCGCGCTGAGATTCGTCCAGCTCCCCTCGTCGAACGGCTCTCCTCGCTCCGCGTGCCCGTATCCGATCGCCACAAACGACGACGTCAGCACAACCCGCTTCACGCCTGCATCCCGTGCCGCGCGAAGCACCCGTAGCGCCCCATCCCGCGCCGGCACAATCAAATCATCCTCGTGCTTCGGAACTCCTGCCGGAAAAGGCGAAGCCACGTGCAGCACATAGTTGCACCCGGTCACCGCTTCCTTCCATCCCTCGTCCCGGTTGAGATCCGCCGCAAAGAACCGCAGACGCTCTCCGGCCTCCGCGCCTGCCTCCTTCAGCAGCGCCCTCACCTCCGGCTCCCGCCGCAGGTCCCGCACCGTCGTCCGTACCGTATGTCCCACCGCCAGCAGCTGCAAAAGAATATGACCGCCAATAAACCCCGACCCGCCCGTCACCAGAACCGTGCTCATCTCCACTCTCCTAATCCCTGTTCCCTGTTCCCTGTTCCCTGTTTTTAGATCGAACGTTCATTCTATTCGATGCACAAATTTACAAATGGCGCCTCAATGAAAGGCGCAACAATTACTCTGCGGCAATCGCCGACCAAACCGTCTCGGCAATCTCTCGCAATGTTGCTTTGGAAAACTCGGTAGACGCTCTCGCCAGGCTCGCAGCCAACCCCAGTGTCAGGCTGTCGATCGCCTCCGGGGGAAGATCGCGCAGGATCCCCCCATGCTTCTTCGGGCGTAGCCACTTCACAATCCGCTTCATCGTCGGATCTTTGGCCTCTTTCCCGTCCCGATCCGCGGCCCTGCAATATGGCGAATTGAGATACTGATCCAGAAAGCGCGCCTCTTTGGCGTGCGTGCGATAAAAATCGTAGGCGTTGAGCCACAGCTGCAGCAGCGCATCCCGCGCGCTCATCTTTTCTGAATAGCCCTTGAAGAACGCCTCGTGCTTGACCTTCTCCACCCGCTCATACACGGCCCGAATCACTTCGTCCTTGCTCTGAAAGTAGTGGTAGATCACCCCCGGGCTCGCCCCCGCCCTCTTCGCCAGCACCGACATCGGCGCATCGTGAAGCCCCCGCTTCACCACTAAGTCCAGCATCGCATCCAGAATCGCTTCTCGCTTGTCGATCTTCTTGCCCACGGCTCGCCCCGCTCTCAGTAGAACGCTCATTCTAGCACCAGACCGAGCCGCCGAATTCCACCGTATCCCAGCGCCACCAGCCGCTCTCAAAAGCGCACCCACCAAAGCAAGTCGGCCCACCCCAGGCGTCCAAAGCCTGAAAAGATGAGCCGGCCACCTTCCTAATCCCTAATCGCTGTTCCCTGTTCCCTATTCCCTGCCTTTATCATTCGGCCCGCAGCGCATCCACCGGATTCACCGACGCCGTCCTCCGCGACGGAACATAGCTCGCCAGTACTGCCGCCCCGCACAAGGCAACCACGCCACACCCATACGTCAGAGGATCCATCGGGCTCACGTGGAACAGCAGCGACTGCAGCAGCCGCGTCGCGCCCACCGCCAGCAACAGCCCGCACCCCACACCGCTTGCCGCCAGCACCATCCCCTGGCGCACAAACATCCCCGTGATATCGTTCCGCTGCGCCCCAAGTGCGATCCGAATCCCAATCTCCCGCTTCCTCTGCGACGCCGAGTATGCAATCACGCCATACAACCCCACCACACCCAGCAGCAGCGCGATCGAAGCCGCTACGCCGATCATCACCAGCGTGAACGACGTCCGCCCCATCGACCGCGAATAGTAGTACTCCTCTGTATGCACATCGCTTACCGGCAGATTCGCGTCGACCGACCATATCGCCTGCCGCACATCCTTCATCAGGCTCTCCGATCCCGCGCGCGGACTCCGGATCGCATACTTCACATACCGCCGCACAAACTCGTCCTGCCCCTCGAAGTGATTCGAGACAATCGGCCAATAAACCGTCGGCTCCGCGTCCTGATTCATTCCCTCGTCGTGCACGTTGCCCGTCACCCCGACCACCTCGCGCCAGTCGTCTTTCGAGCTCACGCGCACATGCTTGCCCAGCGCATTCGCCGGGCTGCCCCAGACTTCGCGCGCAATCTTATCCGAGACAATCGCCACAGGGCGCCTCTCATACAGATCCGCCCACGTGTAGTCACGCCCCGTCACCAGCGGAATCCCCATCGTCTTGAAGAATCCGGGAGAAACAAACTTGAAGTGCCGCAACGGCGGCATCGACCCAGCCGTGTAGTTCTTGTCCTGCGCAAACATCGGGTCCTGCCACCCATTCCCATCCATCGGCACCGAGTTCGCAATGCCCACCGACGTCACACCCGGCACCGCCTCCATCTTGTGCAGAATCGCCTCGTCCCTCCGCACCACATCCTCTGCCTTAGGTACCTCCGCATCCGGAATCGACAGCGTCAACGTCTGGATCGGAGCTTGCGTGTCGAACCCCGCATCCACGTGCGTCAACGCCCGAAACGTCCGAATCATCAATCCCGAACAGATCAGCAGCACAAAGGCCAGGCTCACCTGAACCACCACCAGCACATTGCGCGTTCGATGCCGCTCACGCCCCTCGCTGGCGCCCCGTCCGCCCTCCCGCAATCCCGTTCCCATCCCCGCACTCGCATACCGCAACGCCGGAATCGACCCGAACAGCAGACTGCACAGCAGTGACACTCCCACCGTGAACCCCAGCACCGCCCAGTCGATTCCGATATCCCCGACCCGCGGCAGCCCTTGCGGCGCAATCGCAACCAGCAGCCGTAGCGCGCCGTAGGCCAGACCAAGCCCCAGCGCACTGCCCAGCGCGCCAATCACCATGCTCTCCAATAGAAAATCGCGCACGATCCGCCAGCGGCTGGCCCCTAGCGCCGCGCGCACTGCCAATTCCCGGTGCCGCCCTTCCGCCCGCACCAGCAAAAGATTGGCCACGTTCGCGCACGCAATCAGCAGCACCACGCCAATCGATCCCATCAGCACCCACAGCAGTTTGCTCACATCGCCCACCACCACCTGGCGCAACGGCTGCACCTTGGGTCCCATGCGTGCCTGCCGAAAAAGATCCAGGCTGAATCCCGGCGGCGGCGGAAAGCTCGACCATACCGTTGGAATCATCCGCGCAACATCCGCATTCGCGGCTTCCAGCGTCACTCCCGGCTTAAGCCGCGCGATGCCTTCAAAGCTGAACTGCCCCAGCGTCGTCTTACCGCGATCTAACTGGATCGGCAGAAAAAGCAGCGGCTCCTCGCCATCCAGAAATCGAAAGCCCCGTGGCATCACGCCGATCACCGTCCGCGCTTTGCCATCCACCGTAATGGCCCGTCCCACAATCGATCGGTCGCTTCCAAACCGCCGCTGCCAATACCCGTAGTCCAGCATCACCGTATCGGCCGCCTTCGGTTGCATGTCCTGGCGATTGAACCAGCGTCCCAGCATCGGCGGCACGCCCAGCACAGGCAACACCCCGTCCGTTACATCCAGTCCATGCACCTGCTCGGGATTGCCCTGCCCCGTCACCGCCACCGAATCGCCGTTATAAAGACCGATATCCTCGAACACGCGATTTTGCTCGCGGTAGATGAAGTAGTTCGACGGCGCCATATTCACCAGGTCCAGATTCAAACCCGGCGCCGTGTGCCACACCCCCACCAGCCGGTCCGCCTCCGGATAGGGCAGTGGCTTCAGCAGCACGCTCTCCACCACGCTGAACACCGTGATATTCGCGCCCACGCCCGCTCCCAGCGTGATCAGCGTAACGATCGTGAACAACGGCGTGCGCCACAACCGGCGCAATACCTGCTTCAATTGGTTGATCGCTGAGTTCATGGGTGGGAACCTCCTTCGTCGGAGCAGGGGCGCTCCTCGGCTGCAGGCGCAACCGGCTGTCACGGGTACGCGCCTCCACGCAGTCAGGTTCCCTTAGATACGCCCCAGCGCAAACTCATCTGTGACGAACAGAATCTCGCCCCACTGGGTTCTGTTCCCTAATCCCTAATCCCTATTCCCTATTCCCTTTTCCCTATTCCCTGCCTTTATCACTCCGCCCGCAAGGCCTTCAACGGATCCACACTCGCCGCACGGCTCGCCGGCACCGCACTCGCGGCCACCGCTACACACGCCACCGCAACCACGGCCAGCACGTAGCTCACTCCATCGATCGATGTCACGCCATAGAGTGTTGAATGCAGGGCACGCCCCACCGCCATCGCCAACGGCACGCCCAACGTCACCCCAACTGCCGTCAGAAGCAGAGAATCCCGAAGAATCATCCAGACCACCTGGCCGCGGCCTGCCCCCATCGCCATGCGTATTCCAATTTCCGCGGTGCGCCGGTTCACCCGATAGGCAAGCGTGCCGTAGAGTCCCGTCGCCACCAGCACCAGCGCCAGCACTCCAAAAAATCCCGCCAGCCGCGCGAACAGCAGTTGGCTCGAGATCGTCGTATCGAACTGCGCACGCTGCGTCATCGGCCGAATCAGCGGCAGGTTTGGATCCAGCCGCTGCACCACCTTGCGCGCCGACGGAAGAATGGCGAGCGGTTGTCCCTGCACCCGCATCTCCACCGTCATCGGGCCGGTCATCGGAATCTGTGCGTACATATACCAGGCCATCGGGATCGGCTCTTCATCGATGCTGCGATACTTGTGATCCTTCACCACACCCACAACCGTCATCTGATACGTCCCATCGTCGGTGCCGATCGTGTGACCCAGCGGATTCTGGTCAGGAAGGAAACGCCGCGCAAACTCCTCGTTGATGATGCCCACGTGCGGCGACGCCGCCGTGTCCGAATCGGCAAAGTCTCGGCCGGCAAGGATCGGAACGCCGAGCGTCGTAAAGAAGCCCGGACCGGACAGGTTACTGCGCACAGTCCTCGAACCTCCATTGGGCACCTCCGGAAGTTTGCCGTCCACCATCATGTCGCTGTTATCCGACCACCACGAGCCGAGGCGCTCCGCCGAAACCGTGACCGACTCAACCCCGGGAAGCGCGCGCAGCTTTCCGATCAGCTCGCGGTAGAACTGCTTGCCCTGCGCGAGCGATTGCGCATGCGGGCTCACGCCGAACACCACCAGACCATCCACCTTCAGTCCCAGAGGCGTGTTCTCAAGGTTGCGCAGCGTGCGCATCAACAATCCCGCACCGACCAGCAGAACGACACACAGCGTCATCTGCAACGCAACCACGATCCTGCCCATGCGCGACTTCAACGAATCCATGCTCGAAACGGCAGCGGACGTCTTGAGCGCAAGAGACGGAGCAGCCGCGAGCGCAACGCGCAGCGGCGCCAGCCCGAACAGCAGCACCGCAATCGCCAGAATCAATACCGTGAAGCGCAGAACCACTGCATTCGGCGCCAGGCTCGATTCGATCTGTGCCCACGCACCTAGAGCCCGCGTCGCAAACACCGCAAAGACCCACGCCGCAACTCCCCCTGAGACCACCAGCAGCAGGCTCTCCGTCAGCAACTGCCGCAGCAGTTCCGCACGCCCGGCTCCCAGCGCCAGCTTCATGCTGAACTCCCGCTCCCGGGCCGTGTTGCGCGCCATCAGCAGCATCGCCACATTCGTCAGTGCAATCACCAGCACAAGGCCGACCATGGCCATCAACAGACGCAGAGGCTTGCCATACATCGCGTCGAACCCGGC
>Ga0335069_10015286_pt1 | contig 10732 bp, 4 predicted proteins | sample Lox_Sample_11_FD_206714 | JGI IMG/M metagenome (GOLD analysis project Ga0335069, IMG submission 206714) | Soil microbial communities from Loxahatchee National Wildlife Refuge, Florida, United States - Lox_Sample_1.1 | ecosystem: Environmental > Terrestrial > Soil > Wetlands | place: USA: Florida... | reverse complement strand
AACGTCAAGCACAGGATTGACGATGCTCCAGCCGGCTTCGACCATGTCGGCGCGCTGGAATAGCGTGGCGTCGCCGATCATGCAGTCGTGCAGCAGGCGCTCGTAACCGGTGGAAGGATTTGCTCCGAAGTAGTCCGAGTATTCGAAATCCATGTTGACCTCGCCGAGCTGCATGGAAGGCCCAGGCGTTTTGGCGGCGAAGCGCAGCGAGATGCCTTCTTCGGGCTGGATGTGCAACACCAGTTGATTGGGCATGAGGTTTTCGACAGGCGTGTCGCGGAACAACTGAAACGGCGCGCGGCGGAATTGAATGACGACATGCGTGTTGCGGCCGCCGAGTCGCTTGCCGGTGCGGAGGTAGAAGGGGACTCCAGCCCAGCGCCAGTTGTCGATCAGCAGGCGCATGGCGACGAAAGTCTCGGTGCGGGAATCGGGAGGGACGCCATCTTCGGCGCGGTAAGAGGGAACGCTTTGGCCGTTCATCGAGCCATCTCCGTATTGGCCGCGAACAGTTTTGCTGAGTACGTCTTCCGAGGTGTAGGGCTGAATGGCGTGCAGGATTTTGGCTTGCTCGTCGCGGACGGCGTTGGCTTCGAAGGAAATCGGCGGCTCCATCGCTGTCAGCGTGATGAGTTGCATGATGTGGTTGGGAACCATGTCGCGCAGAGCGCCGGCTCCGTCGTAATAGCTGCCGCGCTTTTCGACGCCGACGGTTTCGACCACGGAGATTTGCACGTGATCGATGTAGCGGCGGTTCCAAATGGGCTCGAAGATGCCGTTCGCGAAGCGGAGAGCCAAGATGTTCTGGACTGTTTCTTTGCCGAGATAGTGATCGATGCGATAGATCTGGTGCTCGGAGGCGACTTTGAGGAGTTGCTGGTTGAGGGCTTTGGCGGTGTCGAGATCATGGCCAAAAGGCTTCTCGACGATGACGCGACGCCAGTGGCCGTTTTCCTCGGCCATGAGGCCGACGTTGGATAGGCGCTCGACGATATCGCCGAAGAAGTTGGGTGCAGTCGCGAGATAGAAGAAGCAGTTGCCTTTCGCGCCGTGCTCCTGGTCGGCCTTGGCGATGGTGTCCTTGAGCTGCGTGTAGGTCTTGGGGTCGTCGAAGTCGCCGGCCCGGTAATAGATGCGACGAATGAACCAGTCCCACAGATCGCTGTCAATCGGGCCGCTGGCGAACTGCTTGAAGTCTTCGGTCATCTTCTTGCGGGCGTCGTCATCGCTCATGGGAGTGCGACCGAGGCCGACGATGGCGAACTCGCGCGACAGCAGGCCCTGGCTGGCGAGGTTATAAAGCGCGGGGATCAGCTTCCGGCGGGTGAGGTCTCCGGAGAAGCCGAAGATGACCATGACGCAGGGATCGGCGACGCGGCCGACGCGGCGTTGGGAGGGAGCGGGCGGAGTGTAGGTGTCGAGTTGGGACATGGTTCCTCGTGAGCTGCGAGCTTAAAGCCCGTCATCTCTTGTTAGGGCCACCCCTGTTACCTAGCGTGGCGGCCTTTCCCTCAGCGGCTAAAGCCGCAACATCTAAAACGCTGCGATAAACGCAGCGCTGAAGCGCTGCGCCACCCAAAAGCAACCCCAAAAGCAAAACCCAAGAGCCAAAAGCCAAGAGCCAAAAGCCAAAAGCCGAGAGCCAAAAGCCAAGCTACTTCTTCGCCGCTGCCTTCGGTTCCACGTGTCCGCCGAATTTCTGGCGCATGGCGGAGAGCATTTTGTCGGCGAAGGTGTGTTCCTGGCGCGAACGGAAACGCGCGTAGAGCGACGCGGTTAGCACTTCCGCCGGAACAGCTTCTTCGATGGCGGCCTGGATGGTCCAGCGACCTTCGCCGGAATCCTGCACAAATCCGCTGTACTCGGAGAGCGTAGGATTTTCGACCAACGCCATGGCAGTTAAATCAAGCAACCACGAACTGACGACGCTGCCGCGACGCCAGACTTCGGCGATCTCCGGCAGGTTGAGGTCGTAACGCATGTCGGCGGGCAGGTCTTTGCTGGCGGCATTCTTGAAGATGTCGAAGCCCTCGGCGTAAGCCTGCATCATGCCGTACTCGATGCCATTGTGGACCATCTTGACGAAGTGTCCGGCGCCGGAAGGGCCGGCGTGAATGTAGCCGTTTTCGGCGGTGCCGCCGAGCTTGTCGAAGCCGGGAGTGCGAGGAATGTCGCCGCGTCCGGGTGCGAGCGTTTTGAAAATGGGGTCAAGGCGCTGGACGGCCTCTTTGGGGCCGCCGATCATCATGCAATAGCCGCGCTCGAGCCCCCAGACGCCACCGCTGGTGCCGACATCAATGTAGTGGACGCTTTTTGCGGCACAGAGTTGCGAGCGGCGCACGTCGTCTTTGTAATAAGAGTTTCCGCCGTCGATGATGGTGTCGCCCGGCTGCATGATGGCGAGCAATGCCTCGACGGTCTTCTGCGTGGGATCGCCGGCGGGAACCATGACCCACGCGGCACGCGGCGGAGTGAGCTTCGAAACGAGGTCGGCGAGCGATGCAGAGCCAGTGGCGCCTTCCCCGGCGAGTTGTTTGACGGCGTCGGGCGAGAGATCGGAGACGACGAGTTGATGGCCTCCGCGCATGAGGCGGCGCGTCATGTTGGCGCCCATGCGGCCGAGTCCTACCATTGCGAGTTGCATGAAAGCTCCTTGGCGTCTAGCTGTTGGCTCTTAGCTCTTAGCAAACCAATCTTCGCGCATCGCTCGCTAGACAGATTGATTGATCAAGTCTGCGAGTTTTTTCAGGCCCGTTTTCACATCGCTTCCGATGTGCACGCGCAGGGCGCGGCGATTGCGTTCGGCCAAGACTGCGAAATCGCCGCGGGCCTGAGCGGCTTTGACCACGCCGAATGTGTACGTCTGCTGCGGGACGAGCAGGTCGTTGGCGTCGTCGCAGGTGATCTGTAGAAACACGCCGCTGTTGGTGCCGCCTTTGTAGGCTTGGCCGGTTGAATGCAGAAAACGCGGGCCGAAGCCTAGGCACGTGGCGACGTGTTTCTTGTCGCGGACGCTCATGCGGAGTCGCTGCAAGAGGGATTCGTTTTCGGCGTTCATCTCAATGTAAGCGAGGAGGCCAAAGTAGTCGCCGGGCCGGATGCGGGAAAGATGCGCGCGCAGATACGCGGTGAGAGATTTGGCGGAGCCGGCCAGCTTCGCCAGGTCCGCAGCGTTCTTGTCGTCGGTGAAAAGCTTGAAGCCAGCTTCCCCGAGAATCGGCGTTTCGGCGGGGAGCGAGCCTTTGGCTTCGTATTCGGAGGTAAGCTTGCGGGTCTCGATTTTGCTGGCTTCGACATCGGGCTGATTAAAGGCATTGATGCCGATGATCGAGCCGGCGACGGCCGTGGCGATTTCCCAGCGAAAGAATTCCTGGCCAAGATTGTAGGTGTCGAAGACGGCGATGCGGACGACGGGCTGCCCGGCCTTTTCGAGGGCGGCGACGGCGGCATCTTGCGCGGAATCAGGAGCGGCATCGAGACGTACATACGCAAAGATGCGGTCATTTCCGTAGGCGTCCGGGGTGCTGAGCGTTTCGCGGTCGACAGGGATGATGCCCTTGCCGAGCTTGCCGGTGGACTCGGCAATGAGTTGCTCGAGCCAGGCTCCGAGATCGCCGATGCCGGGGGAGGTGATGAGCGTGATCTTGTCGCGGCTCATCGTGGCGGCAGAGCCGAGGATGAGGCCGAGCATTACGCCGGGGTTATCCTCGACCGGAGTCGCAGCGGCACAGGCATCCACCATTTGTTTGGTGCGCGCCAGAAACTTGTCGGTATCGAGACCCATGGCCGCGGCGGGAATCATGCCGAAGTTCGACAGCGCGGAGTAGCGGCCGCCGATCGAGGGCAGGCCATAGAAAATGTGGCGGAACTGGTCTTTCTCCGCCACGAGCTGCATCTTCGAGCCCGGGTCGGTGATGGCGACGAAATGACTGCCCGCCTTGTCGCCGACGGTCTGTTGCATGCGCTCGAAGAAATACTGCTTATAGATGTTCGGCTCGAGCGTACTCCCGGATTTGCTGGAGACAATTACAAATGTCGTTGCGAGGTTAACTTTTTTCTCAACGGCGCGGATCTGGTCGGGGTCGGTGGAATCGAGAATGTGGAGGCGCGGGAAGCCGGGCGTCTGCGGGTATGTGAGGGACAAGACCTCAGGGCAGAGGCTGGAACCGCCCATGCCGAGCAAAAGAATGTCGGAGAAGCCTCCAGCTTTGACTTCATCGGCGAAGGCTTTCAGTTTGGCGGCATCAGCAAGCTGCTCGTCAGTGATGGTGAGCCAGCCGAGCCATTTTGCTTCGTCGTCGTTCGTCCAGAGTGACGCGTCTTTTTGCCAGAGCCGACTTACTTTGCCGGAGGCTCGCCAGTCATTAAGGTTTTTTTTTACCGCGGAACTCAGGTCGGCGGGCAGGGAAGCGCTCTGGGCGTTGACCTGCGGGATCGAAGCGCGACGGGAGTTCTTCTCGACGGCAGCGAGCAGCGTGTCAAAGGCATCGGCGAAAAGTTTGACGCCGTCGGCTGTGAGCTTGTCGGTAACGTCCTTCATAACGATGCCGGCGGCGGCAAGATCGGACATGGTTTTGCGCGCGCCGTCGAGGTCTTCGGTCAGGCTCTGACGCGGCTTGCCGTGGTCGCGGAAGGCGTCGAGTGTGGCGGGCGGGACGGTGTTGACCGTGTCGGGGCCGATCAGTTCTTCGATGTAGATCACGTCGCGGTAGTTCGGATTTTTGGTGCTGGTGCTGGCCCAAAGAACGCGCTGCGTTTGGGCGCCATGGGCAGCGAGCCCCTTCCAGCGAGAGGACGAGAAGATGCCCTCGTAAGCTTCGTACGTGAGTTTGCCGTTGGCGATGGCAATCTTGCCGAGAATTGACTGCAGCTTGGCCTTGCGCGCGGGGTCCGATTCGCTCTTGATTTTCTCGCCGGCGAAGGAATCCACCAGCGTATCGATGCGGCTGATGAAGAAGCTGGCGACGCTGGCGATTTTACTGACATCGCCGCCACTGGCTGCGAATCTTTCGACGCCGTCAACGTAGGCGGCGGCCACTTGTTCGTACACGTTCTGCGCGAACAGGAGCGTCACATTGACGTTGATGCCTTCGCTGATGAGCTGGCGGAATGCGGGAATGCCCGCGGGAGTGCCGGGAACCTTAATCATCAGATTGTCGCGGCTGACAGCTTGCCAAAGGCGGCGGGCTTCCTCGAGCGTACCGTTGGTGTCGTTGGCGAGATAGGGCGAGACTTCGAGGCTCACGTAGCCGTCGCGCTTTTTCGTGCTCAGGTAGACGGGACGAAGGAGGTCCGCTGCGTCCTGAATGTCGCGGATGGCGAGCAGTTCGTAGCGGCCCTTAGCGTCAAGATCGGTGCGCGAGGCGAGCGAGTCAAGGAAATCCTGATACTGGGTGGAGCCAGCGATGGCCTTCTCGAAGATGGCAGGGTTCGAGGTCATGCCGCGAAGCCCGTCCTCGTTGATCAGGCGCTGGAGGTCGCCACCCTTGAGCAGGTCGCGGCGGATGTAGTCGAGCCAGATGGATTGGCCAAAGCTCTGAAGCTGCTTAAGGGGGTTGAGGGCTTTGGCGGTCTCGAGGGTGTCAACGGGGTTCATGGTTGCGTCTCCTGCGTGCTGAACGCTGCATAGCTACGAGCTTCGAGCCGCGAGCAAGCAAAATCGATTCGTTCATTTTGCGACTTCTTTCGCGACCTGCATCACCTGGTCGACGGTGAAGCCGAACTTCTTCTGTAAGTCTTTCAGCGGAGCCGAGGCGCCGAAAGTGCGCATCCCCACGATGCGGCCGTTGCTCCCAGTGTATCGTTCCCAGCCGAGAGTTGCCGCCTGTTCGACGGCGACGCGGGCAGTCACGTCGGGAGGCAGAACCTGATCGCGATAACTTTGATCTTGATGGTTGAACAGTTCCCACGACGGCATGCTGACGACGCGGGCGCGGATGCCTTCGGTTTTCAATTTTTCGTATGCCTCAATGCAGAGGCTGACTTCGCTGCCCGTAGCCAGCAGAATTACTTGCGGCTTGCCGCCGTCTGCGTCGGCGAGGACATAGGCACCGCGAGCCACGCCTGCGGCTGACGCGTACTTTGTGCGGTCAAGCGTGGGTAAGGCCTGGCGCGTCAGAGCCAGGGCCACTGGCTCCTTCTTCAGGTGCATGATGACTTTCCAGGCTTCGACTACCTCGTTGGCGTCGGCTGGGCGGAGAGTGATCAGTCCTGGAACCGCCCGTAGCGTCGCTAGTTGCTCGATCGGTTGGTGCGTGGGGCCGTCCTCGCCGACGCCAATGGAATCATGAGTGAAGATCCAGATCGCTGGTATCTCCATGATTGCGGAGAGGCGAATCGGAGCCTTCATGTAGTCGGAGAAAATGAGGAACGTCGAGCCGTAGGCGCGGAGATTGGCGAGCGTCATGCCGTTGACGACGGCTCCCATTGCGTGCTCGCGAATGCCGAAGTGGAAGTTGCGGGCGTTGTACTGACCGGCTTTGAAATCGTTGACGCCGTCGAAAGTCAGGCGCGTTTTGGTGGACGGATAAAGATCGGCGGAGCCGCCCATCAGCCAGGGGTGATTTTTGGCAATGGCATTCAGAACCTTGGACGACGACTCGCGGGTCGCGATCCCCTTGGCGTCCGCGGGGAAAGAGGGAAGGTCCTTGTCCCAGCCGGCGGGCAGATCGCGGTGCTCCAGTTGCTCGAGTTGTTTTGCGAGATCGGGATACTGGGCAGCGTAGTTCTTGAGCAGCGCACGCCATTGAGAATTGAGCTGCGCGCCGCGCCTGCCCATGCCGTCGCGGAAATTTTCTAGGACGCCATCGGGGACGAGGAACTTTGCATCTTCAGGCCAGCCGTAGGCCCGCTTCGTGAGTTTGCATTCCTCTTCACCGAGGGGTTCGCCGTGCGCTTCCTTGGTGTCGTGACGGTTGGGAGAGCCGAAGGCGATATGGCTGTCCACGATGATGAGTTTGGGGCGATCTTTGATCGTGAGGGCGCGCCGATACGCGCCGGACAGAGCCTCGAGGTCGTTGGCGTCGGTGACGTGGTTCACGTCCCAGCCATATGCCTTGAAGCGTCCGGCGACTTCTTCGCTGAACGCGAGATCCGTGTTGCCTTCGATCGTGATGTGGTTGTTGTCGTAGATCCAGCAGAGATTGGAAAGCTTGAGGTGCCCGGCAAGGGAGGCCGCTTCGGAGGAGATGCCCTCCATCATGCAGCCGTCGCCGCAGATGGCCCAGATGTTGTAGTTGAAGAGTTCGAAGCCTGGTCGATTGAAGTAGGAGGCGAGCCAGCGCTCGGCGATGGCCATGCCTACGCTATTGGCGACGCCCTGTCCCAACGGTCCTGTGGTGGTTTCGACGCCGGGGGTCAGGCCATATTCGGGATGGCCGGGAGTCTTGCTGCCGATCTGGCGAAAGTTCTTGAGATCATCGAGCGAGAGCGAAGGTGTGGAAAGCACATTTCCCTGCGCGTCTACATCGCGAATGCCAGCCAGATAGATCAGCGAATAAATGAGCATCGAGGCGTGGCCGTTGGAGAGGACGAAGCGGTCGCGATTGGGCCAGAGCGGGTCGGTAGGGTCATAGTTCAGGAAATTCTGCCAAAGATCGTAGGCGGTGGCAGCCAAGCCCATAGGTGCTCCGGGGTGGCCGGAGTTCGCCTTCTGGACGGCGTCCATGGAGAGCGTGCGAATTGTGTTAATCGAAATCTGATCGAGTTGCGTGCCTGTGGCGACAGCTTGATCACTGACAGCCATCCGTCGTCTCCTTGCAACGCATACGAACGCGCTGCCCATTAGATGAAATCGAGCCGATTTTGTTGCAAGGGCTCACGGCAATTGATCTAGTGTATCGCGAATGAAAACCGGGAAGCCAAGGCTCGATTCTACATGGAGGGGATCAACCTAAAGATAAGGAAAATCCTTAGGTTAGATAGAGCTTGTCGTGCGAGAGTCGGTGCTGGAGAGTGGCGGCCAGTTGGTCAACATCGACAGGAGAAACATTCATGATTTCGGATTCGAGGATAGGAATGCGATTGCTTCCAACCGCATCGCGGCGCACCTGAATAAGAAGAGCCTGAAGCGCGGATGCATCGTATTTTTCCGGACTCAGGCGCACGAGTTCATGTAGAGCCTGGCCGACCGAGAGGCGCTCACGGTAGGGGCGCTCGGTGGTCATAGCATCAAAGGTGTCGGCGAGAGCGATGATGCGAACGGGCATGGGCAAATCGTCGCCGTGAAGGCCATCGGGATATCCGCTGCCATCGCCGCGTTCGTGGTGCCAGCGAACGATTTCGGGAATCTGCGGCCAGGGGAACTGTACGTTGCTGACGATCTGATGGCCGACGACCGTGTGGTCCCGCATGGCACGGAATTCTTCGTCATCGAGGGTGGAGGGTTTTTCGAAGAGCCGCTTATCGACGGCGACTTTGCCGATGTCGTGAAGGTAGCCGGCGGATCGGAGAGAGGCGACCTCATTGGGCTCCATCCCAAGGGCCTCGCCGATGGCTTGGGCGTACTTTCCGACGCGCAGGGAATGTCCATGAATGTTGACGTGCTTGACGTCGATGGCGGTGGCGAAGGCTTCGAGCGCGTTGTCATAGAAGCCGTGAAGCGAGGCGAGGAGGCGGAGATTTTCGGAGACGCGCTGCGCGAGAGTTTGGCTCAGCGAGTGGTTTTGGATAGCCAACGCCACGTAGTTGCTGAGCATCTCGAAGGAGTCGAGAGCGTCTTCCTCATAGTGGGCGTCGGCGGGACGGCGCCCCAGAGTGATGACGCCGACGAGTTTACCGCGAACTTTCAACGGACAAATGCATTTGAAAAGCTCGGGAGCAACATTGCCGTTGGAACTGAGGAAGACGTCGGCGGTCGTGGTGTCGAGGATAACCGGCCCTGCGGCAGCGCTCAAGGTATGAACATGGCGAGGAAGGAGGGGGACGAGGGCTGGGTCGGGGAGCAGGGCGAAACCCTGGGCATCAAGTGAGGTAAGCATGGAGGGCCGCTCGCTGAACGAGAACAGCACTCCCTCACGCGCACCAGCAGCTTCCATCACCGCGCTCAACATGGCGCGGGCGGTGTGGCGGAAGTCGCGGTCGGCAGTTAACTCCGGGCCGAGGTCGGCCAGGGCCTCGACGGTGCGTAATAGTTTCTTAAGATTGGTCCCCTGCAACGCCTCGCGCGGAGGTGCTAGCGAGAAACCAGAGCGGTATCAGCGTAGCATTCGCGGCACGTCAGAATTGTTGGTTAGTTTGGTGCAGGCGAAACTGTCCGCTCCCCAGCGCTACGTGACGTCAAACCACTGCATCCTGGAAACCTCCTGCGTGATCGCCGGCACTGCCCGCAAAAAAAGGCCTCACGTGTTTCTGGAGGTCGGCGCTTATCTGTCCTTCCAGCGATGTACCAGCCGTCGAGTTTCCTTGACAGGCGCGGGAAGTTGTCTCATACTTCGAGCAATTACCGCGCCGACTTCGTTTTGCCGGGGAAACCCGGTAATCAACTAACTGAGAGTAATTCGGTGGTTGAACCTCGTTCCGAGCCGGGAAAAGTGTATAGTGACACGGGCCAATACTCCTTGCCCGTGAGCGCATCCGGTCGCGCGGACAATCCTGACGAAATTCTGATTCTCACTTCTCTGAAAAATCTGGTTTCTGCCGGCGAGCACCGGCTGGATCCCATGCTGGCGGCCATTGCGGATGCAGCCCGTCGCCTGTCGGATGCGAGCGGCGCGGCCATCGCCATGTGGAAAGACGGGGCGATGGTGTGCCGGGCGCGCAGTGGGACGACGGCGCCGGCGCTGGGTGCGCAGCTCAACGCAGAGTCAGGGATTTCAGGCGAATGTTTGCGGACGGGGAAAGTTCAGCACTGCCGCGACACAGAGAATGACCCGCTGGTTGATGTGGACGTCTGCCGAAGGCTGGGATTGCGGTCGATCGCTGTGCTTCCCGTGCAGGGCTGGCGTGGAGTCAATGGCATTTTGGAAGTGTTTTCAACCGAGCCGGGGACGTTTACCGAACGGCATCTGGTGCTACTGGATCAACTGGCGGCGCTGGCGGAAAGGGCGCGCGCGACGCAGCCCCAAGGAGCATCTGCGACGGTCGCCACGACTCCGGCGGAAAAGGCGCCGCAGATGGGGCTTTTGCCGGCATCGGATAGCGTAGGGGACATGGCGAGAGCGTTTCTGGGGAGGCATTCCAGGCCGCTGGTCTGGGGAGGAATTGGGTTGGCTGCGGTGCTGCTGATTGGCCTGGTGATCTGGCTTGGATGGCGCAGCGCGGACGACGATGGCAAAGCCCATGCGGCGGCTTCCGCGCCGGCGACGGTGGGTTCGCAACCGGCGAGTGGGCGCTTGCCCGATAACGATCCGGTGTGGAAGCCGAACCCGGGCGGCGAGATGATCACGGTGTATGGCGGCAAGACTTCGGCGGGAACGGTGAAGCTGGCTGCGAAGGTCGACGTCATTCCGGGCAAGACAGCATCAGGCGAAAAGGCGCTATCAGGTGAAAAGTCGCTGCTCGGGAAAGAGGCGGTGCAGATCGCGCTGCCCAAGGCGCCCGAACAACAGCCTGCCGCGAGCACGGAGTCGAGCACAAAACCGGCACCTCGAGTCGAGGATACAGCGGTTGAACCGCCGGCAATCTCATCCGATGCACAGTACTCTTCCGCGCTCAATGGTGTGTTGATGGCGAAGGCGACGCTGCCGTCACTCGCGCGGCCGATTTCGCAAGGAGTGACGGGTGGCGAGTTGGT
>Ga0335069_10015285_pt1 | contig 10732 bp, 7 predicted proteins | sample Lox_Sample_11_FD_206714 | JGI IMG/M metagenome (GOLD analysis project Ga0335069, IMG submission 206714) | Soil microbial communities from Loxahatchee National Wildlife Refuge, Florida, United States - Lox_Sample_1.1 | ecosystem: Environmental > Terrestrial > Soil > Wetlands | place: USA: Florida... | reverse complement strand
TTCTCCTAAGCTTAACGGTCGAGTTAGTTGCCGGTGGCCCAGAGTTAGCGGTGCTTGAACCCTGGTTGCCGACGCTCATGCGTTGCCAGAGCCTGGTCTCAAAAGAGACCGGGCTGGCGGCCAGGCATGGTGAGCCCGAAGTGCTCATAGGCGAGACGCGTTGCCACGCGTCCGCGCGGTGTCCGGTCGAGAAAGCCGATCTGGATCAGGAACGGTTCGTAGACCTCTTCGAGCGCGTCTTCTTCTTCGGCCAAGGTGGCAGCCAATGTGCCCAGACCCACCGGGCCTCCATCGTATTTCTGCATGATGGTGAGCAGGAGACGGCGATCGATCTCATCGAAGCCGTGCGCATCCACTTCAAGCAGAGTGAGTGCGGCGTTCGCAGTGGGCCGGTCGATGGCGCCGGTGCCTCTGACTTGAGCGTAGTCGCGGACGCGCCGCAGCAAGCGGTTGGCGATGCGGGGTGTGCCGCGCGAGCGCAGCGCGATTTCGGCGGCGCCATCGGGATCGATGGGCACGCCCAATACTTCGGCTGAGCGCTCGACGATGACACGTAGCTCGTCCTCGGTATAGAACTCGAGCCGCAAGAGGATGCCAAAGCGCGAACGGAGTGGGGAGCTGAGCAGACCGGGGCGGGTTGTCGCGCCCACGAAAGTGAACGGGCGAATCTCCATGACGTGCGTGCGAGCAGCCGGTCCCTGGCCGATGATGATGTCGAGTTTGTAGTCTTCGAGGGCGGTGTAGAGTTTCTCCTCGAGCACCGGTTGCATGCGATGGATTTCGTCGAGGAAGAGGACCTGCTTTTCGCGCAGGTTGGTCAGGATTGCGGTAAGATCGCCCTGAATCTGGAGTGCGGGCCCCGAGGTCTGCTGGAAGGCGACATCAAGTTCGTTGGCGATGATGGTGGCGAGGGTAGTTTTGCCCAAGCCAGGAGGGCCGAACAGCAGAACATGATCAAGCGCTTCGCCGCGAGACTTGGCGGCTTCTAGCGCAATCGCCAGCTGTTCCTTTGCTTTGGTTTGGCCGATAAACTCGCGGAGCCAACGCGGGCGCAGCTTTAATTCGAAGGTCTGTTCGTCCTCCGAGCGGGAGGCACTGACCAGGCGCTCCGGGGCGTCTTCTTGGGCACGAGCCATGCTGAGGGAAGTGTAGCCGTTGGCCCTTGTGCGGGTAAAACCAGGCAAAAAAGAGGCCGAATCAATCCATTTGGGGGAATCTCCGGGAAGCGATTTGCAGGACGGTGAGCAGGTCACAAGAATCTGTGCAAGTTGTTGGCCTGCCCTTCGTTACGCGCGTAACTTCGGATTCTCAAAGACTCAAGTTTGTTATTGATTCGGGGTTTTCAGATGACTTATGATTGCGCCACCTCACAAGAGGAAGTGTGGAACTTAGTGACCCCGGGGATGATTCTACCCGTAGTGCATTTGCCGGGCTAACTTCATCTTATGAATGAGTTTGCTTCGCCTTCGCAGGCGGCACGCTCTTTTTAGATTACTGCTTAGTAATGTGCGTCGGGGAATGGGATCGGCGCGGCTGTGTGAAGCAATGCATTAAGCGGCGAGCTCACAGATTGAGCTCTGCCGGGCGGATTCCGCCAGGAGATCACCATGTTGCAACGTTCGTTTTTGGGTGCACTGCTGTTGGTTGGTGCTTTGGTGCCCCTTACAAGCTGCACAAATGACCCGTCTCTGACATCGATCGCGGTTTCTCCGAATGCCGTCTCGACTTCCATGACGCCAGGATTGCTTGTTTACTTCACGGCAGTCGGGTCTTATACGCATCCAGGACATACGGCAGTTACAAAGGACATTACAAGCGCGGTGACCTGGTCGACCTCCTTCCCGCAGTTTGTGTCGATCCAAGCGAATGGGAACGGTGTGGCGACGGTCACTGGGTATGGATACGGCGACGGACAGATCTCGGCGGCAGCGCCGGGATTTCATGGGGACATTGTCGGCACTGCCACCTTCACCATCCAGAAGCCGACCACAACGACTGGCGTGGTTCGCAGCTTGCAACTTGTTCCGGCGAATGGCGGAACAGGTTTAGATGTGCAGTTTAAGGCTCTTGGAGTTACGGCCGACGGGGCGACAGTGGAGCTTCGCGGTCAACCGGTTTGGGTGTCGACGGACAACATGGTGGCTACGATTGACAAGGCATCTGGGTTATTGACGAAGGTCGGGCCCGGGCAGACCACCGTCACGGCTGTTTACACCAATCCCGATGGCACGACGGCGATCGGAAAGACGGCCTTCACAATCCAGCCCTAAGCGAGAAAACTGAAATTGTGTGCGAGGCCGCTCTTCGGAGCGGCTTTCGTTTTTGAGGCAGCCTGTTCCAGCGATTTAGACTGGTGGGGTCCTCTTCAGCTTTCAATGACCCACCGGTTTGCCCGTCTCCGTCGCTTCCGTTTCAACTTTCCGCAGCGCGTCGCCGCAGGACTGCTGCTGCTTTTCTTGGCGCAGGGTCTGTGGATCACAAGCCGCCAGACGCTCTCGGATCGCGACTACCAGTACGCACGCTGCGGCCGTGAGACGTGGGAGAAGCCTTCGCCGCTGGCCGGCTACTTTACTTCGTGTGGAAACATTCGTGACGGGATTCTCGCCTATCGGCTGGCCGGGCTACCCCTCACCCTGAACTTGCTGGCCGAGCGCGCTCTCGATACGTTTCGCAAGCCTGAGGACCGCGTGGTGCAGTCGGCCGGTGAATTGAATTCGTGGGAACTTCGGCATCAGCTCACGCACATCCTTCTTTTGCTGCGGCTGTCGTTTCTGGCAGCGGGCTGCGTGCTGGGCGCAGGGCTCTGGTGGGTCACACGGCGGCTCTATGGAAATCTGGGTGGCTATACGGCGCTTGCGCTCTACTGTTTTTCGCCGCCCATCCTGCGGGCTTGCGTGACGCCGTCGCCGGAGATTCTGGCCGCGCTGGGTGTCTATGGCGCGATCTACACGTGCATCGGCGTGGCCCACGCGATGCAAGGCCCGCGCCGCAAGTGGCGGCCGCGCATCGTGCTGCTGACCGCAGCGCTGGGAGTTGCCGCGGCGTCGCATATGGCTGCTTTGCCGGTGGCGGCTCTTCTGGGCTTGATTTTCATGCTGTGGGTGGCAGAGGGCAGGCGGAGCCAGGTGTTGCCGGTCGTGCTGACGGCATCCGCAGGGGCTCTGGTCTTTGTGTTCGTCTGCTACAACGTTTCGCCGGATGCTTTTTCGTATGTGTTCCGCTCGGCGGACGGGTTTCTCTGGGTCTCGTTCGATCCGGCCAGGCGATTCTTCGCCACGCTGGCGAACGCCGGCATCGCAGTTGCTTCCGCTGCGGCTTTGTTGCTGTATTTCGGAGTGCGGCGCTCGCGCTACTTCGGAAACACGGCACCGATCCTGTCTGCGTTGGTTCTGATGATGCTGGTGATGACCGGAGCGCCGGGCTCTCCGTGGTTGTGGGGACTACCCTTCCTGCTGACGTTTATTGGTGGAGTGCTTGCGGATGCATATGAGAGCCCGCGGCGGCGCATCGCCAGGGCAGCCGGCGTGGCCGTAATTGTTTTGCAGGCAGCTTTTTGTGTTCTAAGCCTGCCCAACCTGCTCTGAAGAAAGCGCGTTCTGCAAGGCCCGATACAGGTCGATTTCGGGCGCCGGAGAAGGCTGTTTATCTTTTTGCAAATTAAGGACTTATTTCCCACACTCCGTCTTGTCGGGGACCCCTCAAAAACGTTAAAATGGAGCTTGAAAGCCAGCGGCATTCAGCCGCCTCACCTTAACCCCACCTCTGGCGTGTTCAGGCGGCAAATCAGCAGGTCCGAAGGTTCAAGAATCCCCTATGGCAGACGAGCAGAATCCGCAACTCCCTCTCGATGGCGGTAACCCGCCGAATCCGAGTCACATCCCCATCAACATCGAAGAGGAGATGCGCCGGTCGTATCTCGACTACTCGATGTCGGTCATCATCGGCCGGGCGCTTCCCGATGCCCGTGATGGGTTGAAGCCGGTGCATCGCCGTGTGCTCTACACGATGAGCGAGATGGGGCTGGAGCACAACAAGAAGTACACCAAGTGCGCGAAGGTGGTGGGCCAGGCGATGGGTGTGTATCACCCCCATGGTGACTCGGCGATCTACGACACCCTGGTGCGCATGGCGCAACCGTTCTCGCTGCGCTACCCGCTGGTGGATGGGCAGGGGAATTTCGGTTCGGTCGATGGCGATCCTCCGGCGGCGATGCGCTACACCGAATGCCGCATGGAGCGCATTGCCGGCGAGCTGCTGGCCGATATCGAAATGGAGACGGTGGACTTTACGCCGAACTACGACGAGTCCACAAAGGAGCCCACGGTTCTGCCGACGCGGATTCCGAACCTGATCGTCAATGGGTCCAACGGCATCGCCGTCGGAATGGCGACCAACATTCCGCCGCACAATTTGACCGAAGTGGTGAACGCGACCATCGACATGGTCAAGCACCCCAACGCCGGGCTCATCGAGGTTTTGAAGCACGTGCAGGGGCCGGATTTCCCGACCGGGGGATTCATCTACGGCAAGAGCGGCATCGTCAATGCGTACAAGACCGGCCGCGGGCGCTTCATGATGCGCGCCAAGGTGGCGACGGAGAACCTGACCAAGGACAAGCAGGCGATCATCGTCACCGAGATCCCGTATCAGGTGAACAAGTCCAAGCTGATCGAGCGGATCGCAGAACTGGTGAACGACAAGGTGATCGACGATATCGGCGACGTGCGCGACGAGAGCGATCGCGACGGCATGCGCATCGTGATCGAGCTCAAGCGCAGCGCGCAGCCGGAGATCATCCTGAATCAGCTCTACAAACATACGCAGATGCAGGAGAGCTTCTCCATGATCTTCCTGGCCGTGCTGAACGGTCAGCCGAAGGAGATGGGGCTCGATGAGGCGATCCGGACCTTCATCAATCACCGTATCGACGTGGTGCAGCGACGCACAGTGTACCTGCTGCGCAAGGCGCGCGAGCGCGAGCATATCCTCGAAGGCTACAAAATTGCGCTCGACAATCTGGACGAGGTGATTCGCATCATCCGCGGATCGCGTTCCCGCGCCGAAGCCCGCGAGAACTTGTATGCATGGGCCAAGGGGAAAGATGTCGTCATCAAGCTCGACCGCGAACGGCTACCCAATGAAGAGCGCGGGCTTACGTTGCGTCAGGTCGATGCCATTCTCGAATTGCAGTTGTACCGCCTGACCCAGCTTTCGGTTGATGAGATTCTGAACGAACTGAAGGAAATTCGCGCGAAGATCGCGGAGTACGAGGAGATTCTGGCCAGCGACAAGAAGCTGCGGTCGGTGATCGTGAAGGAGCTCGAGGACGTGCGCGATCGCTACGGCGACGAGCGCCGCACGCAGATCATCGACGAGTCGACAGAGCTGCAGATCGAGGACCTGATCGCCGACGAGCAAGTGGCGGTCACGGTAAGTCACCAGGGCTATCTCAAGCGGACGCCGATCTCCACGTACCGCCAGCAACGCCGCGGCGGCACCGGCCGCATGGGCATGAAGACGCGCGAAGAGGACTTCGTCTCTCAGCTCATCGTGGACTCGACGCACGCCTTTCTGCTGTGCTTCACCAATACAGGGCGCGTTTACTGGCTCAAGGTCTACGAGGTTCCCGATGTGGGTGCGGCAGGCAAAGGCAAGAGCATGCAGAGCCTGCTCAGCCTGCAGCCGGGTGAGAATGTCCGTGCCATCCTGGCGATCCGGGATCTCGAGGAAGAAGGGAAGTATATCTTCTTCGCGACGCGCAACGGCATCGTGAAGAAGACCCCCCTCAAGGACTTCTCCAACGTCATGGCGCGTGGCATCATCGCCATCGCCATCGACAAGGACGATGACCTGGTGACTGCGGAGCTCACCAACGGCAAGCAGTTTATCTTCCTCGCGACCCGCGAGGGCATGGCCATCCGCTTCCAGGAGGAGTACGATCCGGACCGCAGCGGCATCGGCCTGCGTCCCATGGGCCGCAATGCCGCCGGCAACAAAGGCATCTCGCTCAAGAAGGACGACTACGTCATCGGCGCGGCAATCACCGACTCCGACGAGACGCGCGACAAGGAACGCGATGAGTGCGCCAAGACGCGCGGCATGACCGACAAGCTGAATGCTCTTCGCAAAGCCTATAAGGACGCCGAGAATGCGCTGCAGAAGGCGCGCGAGGATCGCCGCAACGGCGCGGCCGACGACGAAAAGCTGAAGACCAAGGAAAAGAACGCAGAAAAGGCCTACGAAGATGCTTGGACGGCGCTCAAGGACCTGGACGAGAAGCTTTGCGTCACGCAGTCGCGCATTCTTACCGTGACCGAGAACGGCTTCGGCAAACGCACCGACGTGGACGAATATCGCCTGACGGCGCGCGGGGCGCAAGGCGTCAACAATCTGAAGGCCACGCCCAAGGTCGGAAAGACAGCGTCGATCCTGCTGGTCAACGAGACCTCCGAACTGATGGTCATCAGCCAGTTCGGCAAGATCATCCGCATCGACACCAAGACCATCCGCTCTGCCGGCCGCGCGACGCAAGGTGTCCGGTTGCTGAATCTCGACGACGACGATAAGGTAGCCGCCGCTGTCATCATTCCGCCGGAAGAATTAAACGGCAACGGCAAGTACGATGAGCAGGGCAACCTGCTCCAGTAAGAGCCGAACGTTAAAAGGTATGGGGCCGATGGACAAGACCATTCGCAGAGTGACCGACCCTCAGGAGCAGGATTTGGAGACGTACCGCTATTGGCAGAACCAACCTGTGGGAGAACGGCTTGTCGCGGTTTGTGAATTGAGTGAGGCCGCGTATTCTTTTGCTGCGGGTTTCAAAGGAGTCTCGGCCATTGCTGGCGAAGGACCTGAAAGATCTTCTCCGCGCTTTCGCAAAGCCAAGCAAGCTGCCGGCTCAAATTAAGTGGGCAACTAGCGACGGCACTTTGGTGTTTATTTCTTGCGAGGCACCGCGATGCGCAAGTTGCCTTACGGTAAACTGAGTCTGGGTTTTATCGGACGATCTCGTACCACGCTGACTACTCGAATCCATTGCTGATGCGTCTTACACTGATCTTGCTCTCGAATCTCCGCGCGCTCCTCGTGACCCGCGCCGTATTTCTCAGTTTCCTGCTTGCCTTTGTGTGCGCCTCGGCGTCGCTGCCGTTGCATGCTCTGCAGGCGCGCACGCATCGCAAGAGCGTGTCTGCCTCGGCGGCGCATCGTCATGCAACTCCTGTGCGCGCACGTTCTTCGCGCAGCCGGGCCTCCCACCCCGTGACACGCACAAGGACCTATGCCTCGCGGCGCAAACATCATGCCTCCATGGTTCGTGCACGCATGCCGATCCGACGCCACGCGCGCTCGGTGGTGCGCGAAGAAGAGGCATCGGAACGCATTGTCCGGTTGCCGGCGAGCGATGAGCAGCCCCAGGCTGTGAGCGCGGCCGAATCGGAAGACACAGATCCTAAGGGAACGAATACTGCTACCCCACAGGAAGCGGCCCGGCAAATTGCCGCGGCTGAGATCCCGGCCATGCCTCACAGTATGCTGCACGCCGCAGCGCCTGACGTGTTTCGCAACAACAGCATCGTGAAGATGGCGCCCTTGCGGGGTTCGCTGGAATCGCTGATTCGGCAAAACGAGAAGACGAATGCCGATAATCTCGAGCGCATTGAAGACGATGCCGATCTGCGGGCGCGTATCTCCGATGGCCAGCTCGTTCGGGTGCCGGAATCCGACGGTCTCGTCGTCAACGCCCAGCTGCCGGAGGATCGGCGTTATTGCCGTCCCTGGACGGCGAAGTTTTTGAGCGATCTGTCGCGCGCACATGAGACGCAGTTTCATCGGGCGTTTGAAGTCAGCTCGGCCGTGCGTACGGTGGAATATCAGAAGCGCTTGATGCGTACCAATGGCAATGCAGCTCCGGCTGAGGGCGATGTGGCCAGCCCGCACCTTACGGGCGCTACGATCGACATTGCCAAGCATGGGCTGACCCGCGAAGAGATCTACTGGATGCGCAACCGTCTGGCAGCCCTGCAAAACGAGGGCAAGATCGACGTGGAGGAAGAGTTCCGCCAGTCCTGCTTCCACATCACGGTCTACAAGAGCTATATCGGGGCAGGTCCGGCGCACAAGCCCGTACAGCAGAGCCCAGCGACCCCCTCGGACGACGACACCGATTCCGGGGACCAGGCGCCGCACCCCGCGGCCTAGAGCCGACTCTCACAATCCTCAATAGAAATTCGATTTCGCTGTCCTTCCGATCAGGGTACAATCGCGGGCGAGCGGAACCGGCCGTTCGGGAATGGCGTATCTCTTGAAATCAATGCAACCGCTCGCAGTCTCCCCCGGTCCTACAGCACAGATCCAACCCTGGGTTTTCGGAGAGGCAAATTCATGAGCGAACCAGAAGTTCAGCCGGGGGCCGAGCAGCCTGCCGGACTTTCTCAGTGGCAGCGTGTGGTCAACGCGTTTACGGCTCCATCGAAGACTTTCAATGACATCAAGCGCGGCAACAAGAGCTGGTGGCTGCCCTTTTTGCTGTTCGTCGCTTTTGGGACAGGGCTCTGGGCGATCGTCGGATCGCAGGTGACCTGGCAGCAGGTGGTCGAGAATGGGCTGCGCATGGCGCCTAAGCAGGCAGAACGTCTCGATCAACTGACACCGGAGCAGCGTGAATCGCAAAAGAAGATCAGTGCCATCGTCCAGCAATACGCCATCTGGCTTCCGGCACCCGTCTGGGTTCTGGTCATGGATCTGATTGCGGCGGCGGTCCTGCTGGGGACAATCAACTTCGGATTTGGAGGTAAAGCTACTTTCGGTCAGGTGCTGGCGGTGATCTGGTATGCGGGACTTCCGGGCCTGATCAAATTGGTGCTTGGTGCGATTGGTCTGTTTGCAGGCGTCGCTCCCGAGTCATTTATGCCCGGGAATCCAGCGGGCACCAATTTCGGCTACTATCTACCCGCGGCGGATACGAACAAGATTCTTTACGCGCTGGCGACGGGGATCGATCCGATCACGATATGGAGCCTTGTGCTCACGGCGATTGGGTTGGCGACTGTTGCAGGGGTCAAGCGAGGTTCGGGGTATATCGCGGTTTTTGGATGGTGGGCTGTGATGCTGCTGATTTCGGTGGGATTCACGGCAGCTTTCTCTTAGTCGCCGAGCGGGCCCTCGGTTCGGAAAATAAGAATGGCGCGCATCGTGAGAATGCGCGCCGTTGCTTTCTGATCCCTGTTCCCTGAAACCTGATCCCTGCCTTACTCCACCCAGCGCCGCATGATCAGCGTGGCGTTGATGCCGCCGAAACCGAACGAGTTTGAGAGCGCGACATCGAAGGCGTGGGGAATCGCCTTGTTGGGTACATAGTCCAAGCGGCATTCCGGATCGGCTTCATCGAGATTCGCTGTGGGAGGCAGCATCTGTTGCTGCAGGGCGAGGACCGTAATGCCTGCTTCGAGGCCGCCGGCGCCGCCGAGCAGGTGTCCGGTCATCGACTTGGTGCCGCTGACCTTGAGCGCACCGCTGAGCGCATGTTCGCCGAAGACCGCCTCGATGGCCTTGGATTCGTTGCCGTCGCCCGCGGGAGTCGAAGTGGCATGCGCGTTCACGTAGCCGACTTCTTCCGGTTCAATCCCTGCGTCCTTGAGCGCGGCGCGCATGCTGCGCTGTGCTCCCGCTCCGTCCGGTGCGATGCCCGTCATGTGATAGGCGTCGGCACTCATGCCGTAGCCAATCACCTCGGCCAGGATCTTCGCGCCACGCCTTTTTGCGAACTCCAACTCTTCGAGGATCAGAATGCCGGCGCCTTCGCCGATGACAAATCCGTCGCGATCTTTGTCGAAGGGACGGCTGGCTCGTGTCGGCTCGTCGTTGCGGGTCGAGAGGGCCCGCATGGAGGCGAACCCGCCGACTGAAAGCGGTGTGACCGCGGCTTCCGATCCACCGGCGATCATGACGTCGGCGTCGCCGTGCAGGATCATACGGACCGAGTCACCGATAGAGTTGGCGCTGGTGGCGCATGCCGTTGCGGTGGCCGAGATGGGCCCCTGGGCACCGTAGCGGATGCTGAGCTGTCCCGCGGCCATGTTCACGATAGCCGCCGGGATGAAGAAGGGCGAGATCTTGCGTGGGCCGCCATTGAGCAGGTTTGCGTGCTCGCGCTCGATGATCTCGAATCCGCCAATACCGGAACCGATGAAGACACCCACGCGGTCGGCCATCTCTGGCGTGATTTTGAGATCCGCCTGCGTGATGGCTTCCTGGGTAGCAGCGAAGGCAAAGTGGATGAAGCGCCCCATCTTACGCGCTTCCTTCTTGTCCACGAAGTTCAGCGGATCGAAGTTTTTCACCTCGGCAGCGAAGGTGACGGGATAGCCCGTTGTGTCGAAGCCCTGAATGGGAGCCATTCCGCTGGCTCCGGCCAGTAGCTGTCGCCACACCTCGGGAGCGGTATTGCCTACACCGCATACCAGCCCAAGGCCGGTGATCACAACTCGACGATTCACCAGTTACTTGCCTTTCGCGGTCTTCTCGTTCTTTTCGATGTACTCGATCGCGTCCTTGACGGTCTTGATCTTCTCCGCGTCCTCGTCCGGAATCTCGAGGTCGAAAGCTTCTTCGAACTGCATCACAAGCTCGACCACGTCGAGTGAATCGGCGCCCAGGTCTTCCTGGAAGCTTGCGCCGGGGGTGACTTCTGCTTCGTCCACCTGCAGCTGCTCGACGATGATCTGTTTCACTT
>Ga0335069_10015284_pt1 | contig 10732 bp, 12 predicted proteins | sample Lox_Sample_11_FD_206714 | JGI IMG/M metagenome (GOLD analysis project Ga0335069, IMG submission 206714) | Soil microbial communities from Loxahatchee National Wildlife Refuge, Florida, United States - Lox_Sample_1.1 | ecosystem: Environmental > Terrestrial > Soil > Wetlands | place: USA... | reverse complement strand
CGCGCAGAAGCTCCTTTCGGAATTTCGTGTCCCGCTCCGCGCGTGCGCGGATGGTCTCCTTGAAATCGCGCGTCAGGGCCATGGCTGTGATCCTTTTTCCTTTCCTTATAATCCCGCCATCTCACGAGGGCAGTCGCGATGTCCTGCTGCTGGCGCTTCTTCGTTCCTCCACCGGGCAAAATCACGAGACGCTCCGGGAACGTCGACCATGCACTATAGTAACATATGTGTTACTATTTCCAGCGTCCAAATCCTGCGGCAAGTACCTGTCCCGAGCGAGGAAAGCCCGACCGTACCCCACCGCAGCGTCACCGAAAGACTGTTAGGCGGAGAATAGGAGTAGAGTAGAAAAATGGCGCTGTCGATACACCCGATCACCGCAGCCGAGCGCGCGCGGCGAACGCGTGTTTACGAAGAAGCGCTGGCCTCCGTCCGCCTGGAAGGGCTGGATCTCGACGAGCAAACCAAGGCTCTCTACCAGCGATACATCGACGGAGACTTAACCCTGTCCGAAGTACGGAGTGCCATCGATGAGCTTGACGCCCGGGAATGCGGACCCTTATCTGTATCCCGGCACAAACGTCCTGCGGAACCTGCGCAGGATCACTGACGCCACGCTCCTGGAGCGCTTCGAGGCGCGCCGTTCGCACCTGCGCATCGCCGAGTTGATTGAGAGGCCCGTAGCAGGCACTTTCAACATCGCACACCTCAAGGCGATTCATAGGCACATCTTTCAGGATGTCTACGGTTGGGCGGGACAGTTTCGCACCGTGAACATATCCAAAGGTGGCCATCTGTTCGGTCTGGCTGCGTTTCTCGAGCCGGCGCTGGAACAGACGCTCGCGAAGCTCGCGGCGGAAGAATACCTCGCCGGCCGGGACGCCGCTGCCTTTGCAACGCGAGCCGCCTGGTTCCTCAGTGAGCTGAACGCGGCTCACCCATTCCGCGAGGGCAACGGCAGAACTCAACGCGAGTTTCTGCGCGAGCTTGGATTGCGCGCCGGCCATTACATCGATTGGCGAGCCGTAACTCGTGAGGAAATGACCGATGCTTCGCGCGTGAGCCACGCGACCGGGGACGTATCGCTGTTCGCCAAACTGCTCCGCCCATGCATCCGGGGCGCTGCGTAAGCACAGACGCAAGGTCCGGCTAAATAAACGCCATCGTCTTCACGCCTGAAATATCGAACCGCTTCCGGCATCGCAAATTCTTACACGCTACCTTATCGTCCATCAGCACCATGTAACTCTGCGATTTCGCAAAACGCGCCCGGTCCCGCTCATCCGCCCCCGGCGGCAAACGATCTTTCTTCTTCCGCACCGTCCAGCGCAGTTCGTACGTCTCCGTCGACCGGCAGAACGGGCAGTGCAACGACGCCGGCTTGGTCGTCTGCGATTCCGTATAATAGGCGCGTTCGTCCACTTAGCGTTCGCCCATCGGAATCCACGGCATCCCGTCCGGATTCCCCTTGTACTCCGCGCGCGGCCGGATCAGGCGGTTGTTCTTATACTGTTCCAGCACGTGCGCCGTCCATCCCGACATGCGGCTTACGGCGAAGACCGTCGTAAACAAATCCACCGGAATGCCCAGCGAATAATAGGTCGAGGCCGAATAGAAGTCCACGTTCGCGATCAGGCCCTTCTCCTCCTTGACGGTCTGCTCCATCGCCCGCGACATGCGGAACAGCTTCTCGTGCCCCGTGCGCTTGCCCAACTCCTCGGAAAGCACGCGCAAGTGCGTGGCCCGTGGATCTTCCGTGCGATACACGCGATGCCCGAACCCCGCCAACTTCACCTTGCGCGCCAGCGTGCTCTTCACCCGGTCGATCGCGGCTTCCTCGCTCGAAAGCTGCAGCAGCACCTTGATCACGTCCTGGTTCGCGCCGCCGTGCAGCGGGCCCTTCAGTGCCCCGATCGCCGACGTCATCGCCGAATAAATATCGGAAAGCGTCGCCGCCGTCACGCGCGCCGCGAAGGTGGACGCGTTCAGCTCGTGGTCCGCATGCAGAATCAGCGCCACATCGAAAGCGTGCTCCATCACTTCGTCGGGACGTTTGCCCGTCAGCGTGTACAGGAAGTTCTCGGCGAACGTCATCCCCGGGTCGCCGTTGATCACGTGCAGACCCTTGCGCAACCGGTCGAACGTCGTCACCATCGTCGACGTCTGTGACATCAGCCGCATCGCCTTGCGCGCGTTCGCGTCCGGCATCATGTCGGGCGTCTCCGGATCGTACATGCCCAGCATCGAAACCGCCGTGCGCAGCACGTCCATCGGACTGGCCTGCGGCGCCGATTTCAGAAACTCCACCACGGCCGGCGGCAGCCCGCGGTTGGCGCCCAGTTCCTTCTTAAGCTGCTCCAACTCCTCGCGCTTCGGCAGGTGTCCGTTCCAGAGTAGGTAAATCACCTCCTCGAAAGTCGCATTGTCCGCCAGCGTGTGAATGTTATAGCCGCGATAGCTGAGAACGCCCGCGTAACCGTCGATGTAGCAAATCTCCGACTCGCCGGCGACTACGCCTTCCAAACCTGCCACTGTTGTGCCCATGCTGTTCCAGTCTCTTTTTACTATTCTATGACGCGCGCAGTGAACCCGCTCCGCGCCCCCTCACGACCCGGCCTGGCAGATCGGAAACGGCGAAAAGCCGATCGTCAGATCGCTCCGCTGTACCCACAGCGCGTCTTCCTCGCGGCGGTCGAAATCCACGGTCACAATCACGCCCGATCCGCACGAGCGGCTCCTCGAAATATCGTAGTCCGATGGGTTGCGCGGGCTGTCCGGTCCCCAGTCTTTCATGAACTCCGGGAACGCGTAGTCCCGGCAGGGGTGCGCGTCCGTGCAGTTCCACATCGCGTACGCCGCCTTGTAATCCTTGCGGCGTAGTAAGTCGAAGAAGCTCTTCACCCGGCTCTCCTGCCGGTGGTTGCGCAGCACCTGCGCCAGCCTGGCTACCGACTGAATCCGCAGGATCTCCGTCTTGTCCCAGCCGTAAAGGAAGAACCACAGGAAGAGCACAACTAGGGCCGCGGCCCCCAGCGTGAAAATCAGCTTGTTGCGCTTCTCGCGCCGTTCGTCGCCGGCCCCGTATTGATCCAGATAGCCAGCCATCTTTCCATCCTACTTCGCCGGGTATGCCTTGTCGTAGGCGGCCACAGCCTCTGCCGTCAGGTCCAGCGCCGGCTTGTAAAACACCGTGCTCTGCACGTCTACCACTACGTCCAGACCCTTTTCATCCGCCAGCTTGCGCACCACTTCCTGCATCCTGCGGCTGCACGCCCCCAGAATGTCGTTGCGCTCGGCATTCACGTCCGATTGCAGATCGTCGCTCATCCGCTGAAGCTGACGCTGCTTGTACTGCCCCTGCGAATTCAGGTCGGCTAACGCGGCCTCCGTCAGCTTGCCCGCGTTGCTCTGCAACTGCTGCTTGATGTTGTCGATGTCACGTTGCAGAGCCTCCATCTGCTGCTGCCGGGGCTTGTATTTCGCCTCCATCTCGGCCGACTTCTGCTTGATTTCGGCCGTGTCCAGCACAGCCCTTTGCAAGCTGACCACGCCCACCTTGGTCTGGCTCAGACCGATCTTGCCGAATGACACGAGCGCGAGGCAAACCGCGGCTACCCGCACTCCCAACCTTGCTGACATGCTTAGAAGACTCCTTTTGAAGTTTACGAACTCATCAGCGTACCACACGCTGTGGCCTCCGGTGTTCCCCCTGGGAATGCGGCCGGCCCTCCCCAAAGCCGGCGGCCCCGGGTGCTAGAATGTCCCATATATGTATCGCAGGCTCATTGTTCTTGCGGCAGCCTCCTTTTCGACCGCCGCCTCGCTCTCCCTCCTCGCGGGAGCGGACGTGCACATTGTCGAAGAGATCGTTGCCAAAGTGAACGGCGACATCATCACCCGCGGTGAACTGCTGCATAGCCGCCAGGAAATTGAGGCCGATCTCCGCCAGCAGGGCTTGACAGGCGCCAAGCTGCAGGACGCCGTGAAGGCCCGCGCCGCGGACGCTTTGCGCGACCAGATTGACCAGCTCCTCCTCGTGCAAAAAGCCAAAGATCTGAACATCAGCGTCGACGCCGAGATCACCAAGCGTCTCGCCGAAATGCAGGTGCGCAGCGGTCTCGCCGACCCCGATAAGTTCCACGATTTCGTCCGCGAACAGATGGGCATGCCCTTCGAAGACTTCAAGCAGCAGGTCAAGAATCAGCTCCTGACCCAGCGCGTGATCTCCGAGGAAGTCAGCTCCCGCATCGCGATTCCCGACGCCGAGAAGCGCAAATACTACGATCAGCACAAGAACGACTTCGTCCGTGACGAAGAAGTCTTCCTGCAGCAGATCCTGATCTCCACCGAAGGCAAAACGCCGGACCAGGCTAAAGCCGCTGAAAAGAAGGCCAAGGACTTGACCGCCCGCGCGCGCAAGGGCGAAAAGTTTTCCGATCTCGCCACCACTAACTCCGACGACCTGGAAACAGCCCGCAACGGCGGCGAGTTACCCCCCTTCAAGCGCGGCCAGTTGATGAAGCCGATCGAGGACATCGTCTTCAAGCAGCCCAAAGGCTATGTGACTGACCCCATCAAAGTGCCGAACGGCTTCCTGGTTCTGAAAATCGTCGACCGCCATGAAAAAGGCCTGGCTTCTTACGAAGAGGTCGAGGACGAGATCACCGGCCGCATCGTGATGCCCCAGATGAACGCCAAGGTGCGTACCTATCTTACTAAGTTGCGCCAGGATGCCTTCTTGGAGATCAAGGCCGGCTACCTGGATAGCGGCGCTGCGCCCGGCAAGGATACTGCCTGGAAAGACGTCGCCCAGTTAAAGCCCCAGACTGTGACGAAAGAAGAAGTGGCTACTCACCGTAAACGCAAACACTTACTCTGGGTTATCCCGCTTCCGTGGACCGGCGGCGTAAAGAAGCCCGCGACGGCAGCGCCACCCACCGTCTCTCCGGCCCCCGCGCCGCAAAAGTCCTGACCGGCGCGGCCGCCGTCATGAAATCGCCTTACGTTAACGAACTTAAGCCGGGAGAAGTCAAGGCCGCCACATTTCTGGTCTGCTCCAAGGAGTTACGCCAGAACAAGAAGGGCGATCCTTATTTGTCGCTTGTGCTCGGCGATCGTACTGGCGATCTCGACGCCCGCATCTTCGACAACGTAACCGTCGTCATGGAAACCTTCGAGCGTGACGATTTCGTGCGCATCAAGGGACTCCTGCAGATCTATCATAACCGCCCCCAGTTAACCGTCCACTCCATCCAGCGCCTCGATGACCGTGAGGTGGACTTCACCGATTTCTTCCCGGCTTCCAGGCGCGACCGGGATGAGATGTGGCGCGAGCTCCGTGAATTCGCCGCCGCCATCGCGAATCCGCACCTGCGCGCGCTGGTGGACGCTCTGCTCGACGATGACGACATCGCACGGCGATACCGCATCGCGCCAGCCGCCAAGCAGATCCATCATGCCTATCTCGGCGGCTTGATCGAACACGTCCTGTCGCTCTGTCACCTGGCCCGTGCCACTACCTGCCATTACCCCATCATCGATGGCGACCTGCTCATGACCGGAGTCATCCTCCACGACATCGGCAAGATATATGAGTTGCAGTACGAGCGCGGCTTCAGTTATAGCGACGAGGGCCAGCTACTCGGCCACATGATGATCGCCCTGCGCATGGTCGGGGCCAAGTTGCGCGACTTACCGGATTTTCCCCCGCGCTTGCGTACGCTGGTCGAACACATGATCATCAGCCATCACGGCCAGTTGGACTTCGGCTCGCCCAAGACTCCCGTGTTTCCCGAAGCCATGCTCCTTCACTATCTGGATGACCTGGATTCCAAGATGGAGTGCATGCGCCACCTGCTCGAAACCGACCGCCAACTGGAGGGTAACTTCACCAGTTATTGCTCACCGCTCGATCGCATGTTACTCAAGAAGGATAAGTATCTCGAAGGGCCGCCGTCCGATTCGCCCAAACCTCCCGCCGCGCAGCCTGCCCGTCCGCCTGACGGTTTGGCTGTTGCCCGTAAGTCCGCTCCGCCGGCTGTCTCGCCGTTTGCCGGCAAACTGCTCGACGCCCTCCAAATCGCCGGGTCTAAACGGGAGGGTTGATGCGCAAAGCCGCTACGCGAGATATCCCGCCGCCGCTCGAATTACTCTGCCTCAACGCGCTCTGGTCGCTGGGGCAGGGAAGTGTCAAGGATGTCCGCCGGCTAGTGACTCCCAATCGCGCCTTGGCCTACACCACCGTCATGACCATCCTCGACCGCCTGGCGCGCCGCGGTGTGGTCACTCGCCGCAAATCCGGCCGGGCCTTTGTCTACCAGCCTTCCGTCTCGCGCGACGCTATGCGCCGCCTGGCCCTGAAGGAGTTTCTCGATTGTTACTTTGAAAGCTCCCAGGATCAGTTACTCCAGTTTCTGCAGGGTGGTTCGTCCGCCGGGTTGCCTGGCCCCGTGCTCCAGCCGGCGCCGGATGACCGCCTCGATCCCGCGCTGCTCTAACTCCGTCTTCTCCCCTCCGCCGCGTCCACAATCGCATCCAGTGTAACTTGCGCGGTGGACTTCCACGAGAAGGCCGCCGCCCGCAGTGGCCCTTCCATCTCGAGCCGCGCGCGCAGTTCCGGGTCCGCAACCAGCCGCCCCAGCGCCGCATGGATGGCCTCCGCGCTGCCCGCTTCAAATAACACCGCCGCGCCTCCCACCATCGTCGCCAGCGGCTCGATATCCGAGCACGCCGTGGGAATCCCCGCCGCCAGCGCCTCCACTACCGGCATGCCGAACCCCTCGAATGTCGACGGGAAGACGAACGCGCAGGCCCGCTCGAATAAGCCGTATAATTGCTCGCGCGGAATCCAGCCGGTCAGCTCGACCGCCTCCGTTAGGCCAAGCTCCGCGCGCCGCCGCTCCACCGCCGCGGTATGAAATCCCCGTAGCCCCGCGATCGCCAGGCGAAACTCCGGCCGCTCGCCATGAAACCGCGCGAAGGCTTCGAGCAGCGCATCCAGGCCCTTGTGCGGATGCAGCGTCGATACCGTCAGCAACAGCTTTTCCGGTGTGCGCCGCATTCCGAAAAACGCTGGATCCACGCCCAGCTCCGCGACCCGTACTCTCTCCTCCGGCAGCCGGTAATAACTCAGCACGTCCTTGCGGGTCGCCTCCGAGTTCGCCAGGATCACCGTCGCCAAGTGCGCCGACCAATACAGCATCGCTCTCCAGAACGGCAGATCGAACCAGCGGAAGTGTTCCGGATGGCGTTTGTGCTGCATGTCGTGGAACATCGTCACGCTGGCGCACGGACAGTAAAACGGCGCTGTGAAACCCGGATTCAACAGCGCATCCAGCCCCAGGCGCGCCGCCGCCCCCGGCAGTACGGTCTGTTCCCAAAAGATCCGCGCCGGACGCCGCCGTGCCCGCACGCCCTGTGGCATGCTGTGAAAATTTGCCCGCTCGGGAGTCAGTCCGCAACCCGTCTCACGATTCGTGAAGACAAAATATTCGTTGCGGCTGTCAATCTCCGCCAACGCCCGGAGTAAGTGGCGTAAGTAGATCTCCGTGCCGCCCACGCCGCCCGGAATCATGTACAGGGCGTTGATGCCGATCCGCAAAGCTGCCATGTCAGCGCTGCGCCGGTATCTGGGTCAGCACGTAATTCAGTCCCTCGCGCGCCGGCTCTAACTTCGGATCGAGCGCCAGCGCGTGCCGGAAGTCTGCCGCGGCCTCCTGCATATCGCCCGTCTTGGCCCGGATGCCGCCGCGATAGTAATAGATCTCGGCATAGCTCGGATCGCGTTTCTCAGCCTGTTCGAGCGCCGCCAGAGCCTCCGGCCACTGCGATCGTTTGGCGTACACCATCCCAATCTGCGAGTAGACGTGCGCCGTCGGATTCAGTGCCGCCGCCTGCCGCAGCTTGGCCAGCGCCTGGTCCGGTTGATCCGCGCAGTCATAAGCCAGCGCCCAGTCGACCAGCAGCCGGTAATCCGGTCTCTGTAACTTCGCCGTTTCACTATACTCATTTACCGCGTCGCGGCACCGGCCGTGAGTGTAGTAAGTGTGCGCTAACTGAAAATGTACCCGCGCCTTGCCCGGCGACTCCCGCGCTGTATCTTCCCACAGGCTGATGTCACTCGCCCACACCTCGCTGCGATGATACGTCGCGAATGCCAGTACGGCCAGCGCCGCGCATCCCGCCACCGCAAGCTTCCGCCGGTCCACGTGGACCCGCTGCAACAGTGCCACCGCCACCAGCAGCAGCCCGATCATCGGCATATACAACCGCCGCTCGGCCAACGGATCCCGAATCGGTACGAACGACGACGTCGGCGCCATCAAAAGCACGTACGCCAAAAATCCGTAAGACGCCAAAGGAAGACGCCGCCGGTAATAAATCGCCCCAGCAATCAGCAGCACGATCACCAGCAGTCCGATAATCGCCCCGTGCTCCAGAATCGTGTGCGAGATTGGATAGTCCCAGTCCAGATCCTGCCCCACCGGAAACACGAATAGCCGCAGGTAAACAAAAAACGCCCGGCACTGTGTGAAGAAGTATTGATACCAGGTGAAATCCTCCATCCGGAAGCCCGCGGTCTCGGACCCCGCCAGAATCCGCGTCACGAAGATTCCGCCCGCCAGCCCGCCCACCGCGATCGGCGCATAGATCCGCCAGTTCCTCCGTATACCCGCGAACGAAAAGCCCGGATTCCAGTAGTAGTCAGTCAATAGCAACAGTGCGGGCAGCACCAGCGTGTGCTCCTTGCTGGTCACCGCCGCGCCGAACAATGCCAGCACTGCGATAGCGATTGACCACGACACTTCCGCCGCCCGCCGGTAAAGAAAAACCGCGAACGCCGCCAGAAAGAACATTACGCTCAGGCTCTCCGATCTTCCCGCCACATAGGCGACTGACTCGGTCTGGATCGGATGCAGCAGGAATACAAATCCGGCAAATCCGGCCAGTAAGTCATCATTCTCCGCGCCTTCCGGCCGTGCCAGTCGCAGCAGCTTCCGCACGATGAGAAACACCAAAAAACTGCCCACTAAGTGAATCAGTACGTTGGTTACGTGGAAAAGGAACGGGCCTTTAGACACCTGGTAGTTCAGCCAGTAACTCAACATCAGTGTCGGCCGCACGCCGGCCAGCCACGCCCCGAGTTTGCCCGTGAAATCTTGCGCGTAATACGGGAGCAGCCGGTCGTCAAACACAAAAGGCCCGCCCAGTGCCGGCGCGTACACTTGAAAGGCCAGGTAAATCGCCGCAGCCGCGGCCGCCACGCCCGCCCACCAGCGCGTCGTCTTCTGACGCGCCTGCGCCGCCTCGGCCGCCTTCTCGCGCCGATCCTTCCCCTTCGTGCCACCCCGCGGACGCGCCTTGGCCCGCGCCTCAGGCATTGGACGCTCCATCTCGCAGATTTTGTAAGTGATACTCCAGAACCGCCAGCCGCTGCGCCAGCGCAATGTTATCGTCGCGAAGCTTCGAAATAATGACCGAGAAACGGTAGAACATCATGAGGAATACACAGCCCACCACCAGTAACAGGGCTAGCGGCGGATAAGTCAGCCCAAGGGTATGTGCGGCGGATTCGAGTAAGCCGCGCGCGCGTGAAAGAATCAGCAAAGCGGCCGAAGCCAGTAACCACGTTACCGAATATTCTACCCGGATATGCGCCCGCCTCACCGAAACCAGCACAAATAGCAGCAGTACCCCGCTCAGCAGCGTCAACACATTCAGCAAACGATCCATCCGTCTTCTCCGTTTATGACTCGCCGTCCGTCCGCCGTTTCTTCCGGCCGCCCTTCTGGTCGTACTTCAATACGTTGACGAACACCCCCAGCAGCACGTGCGCGATGTAGTAAATCGAGCGCATCGCCGTGATCGAGGAACGCCCCGTCGTGCGCGGATGCATCTTGCACGGAATCTCCATGAACCGGAACCGCTTCCGCTGCAGCACTACCAACGCCTCGATTTCCGGATACTCCAGCGGAAAGCTCTTGCTGAACACCTGCAGCGCCCGCCGGTTCACGCCCACAAAACCGGATGTCGGATCGTGTACCGGCTTCCCCAAAATCGGCCGCAGCACCATCCGGAAAAAACCAATGCCCAAACTCCGCACCGCGCTCGTGCCCGATCCGTTCGCCTCCAGAAAGCGCGAGCCGATCACCATCTCGCACCCCGAGCTGCGCAGCGCCTCAAAGATCCGCGGTACGTCCCCCGCATCGTGCTGACCGTCGCCATCCAGCCGGATTACGTATTCGTAGCCCAGCTCGAATGCCAGTTTGTATCCCGCCTGCACGCACCCGCCCAGACCTAGATGATGCGGTAGCGGCAGCACCTGCGCGCCCGCCTGCCGCGCGACGCTCTGCGTGCCATCCGTCGAGCAATCGTCAATCACAACCACCGGCCTGCCCGGCATCGCCGCGTGCACCGCCCGCACCACGTCCCCCACCGCGCCTTCTTCGTTATACGCCGGCACGATGATTAACAGTGAGTCGCGGCCCATTAGAGTTCCGCTACCCGCCGCGCCGAAATCCAATACGAGCGCAGCAAGCGCCGGTAGATTTGCGGCGTCACCCGCGCCGTCCGGCGGATCTCGCGCCGCTTCCGCCACAATGCCGGTGCGTGCAGCAACAGCGCCCCGTGCGCCCGCAGCACGTAAAAAGGCATGCGCCACGCCGGTGCCCCTTCCAGCCGGAATCGCGCCGCCGCGCCCCGTCCGCCTAACATGTACCGTAAATGCCACGCA
>Ga0335069_10015283_pt1 | contig 10732 bp, 6 predicted proteins | sample Lox_Sample_11_FD_206714 | JGI IMG/M metagenome (GOLD analysis project Ga0335069, IMG submission 206714) | Soil microbial communities from Loxahatchee National Wildlife Refuge, Florida, United States - Lox_Sample_1.1 | ecosystem: Environmental > Terrestrial > Soil > Wetlands | place: USA: Florida... | reverse complement strand
TCGCCCCAAGCCGTGTCGTGTCCCTGGAACTTCATGCCTTCACTGATGGAGAAAGCGGGAATGCCGACGCGGCCGAGACTGAAGTGATCGGAGCGGTAGTAGTGGCCGGCTTCCGGACGCGAATCGGGGCGAATAGTCAGGTGGAAATCCCTGGCAGTCTCTTCGACGACGGGATAGAAGCTGGTGCGCTCGGCGCCCGCAACTTCCACTTCCTCGGGCACTCCCAGAGGGGCGATGGCATCGTAGTTCAGGTCGAGGATGGGTTGGACAGGAAGTTGAGACAGGTGTTTGCCGAGATATTCGGAGCCGAGAAGGCCCTGCTCTTCGGCGGTGACCGCAGCAAAAAGGATGGAACGAGGCGGAACGGGTTTGGTATTGGCCCAAACGCGCGCGAGTTCAAGGAGAATGCCGCAACCCGAGGCGTTGTCGATCGCACCGTGATAGATGTTTGCGCCGGCGGGTTTGTTCTTGTCGATACCGAAATGGTCGTAGTGCGCGGTGTAGAGAATGGCTTGCGATTTTCTAGCGGCGTCTGAGCCTTCGAGCATGGCGACGACATTGCGGGAGTCAAAAGGCTTCACGGAGCTGGCAATGTGGGCCTTGAGCTTGACGGGAAGTTCAACGGGCTTAAAGTCGCGCGACTGAGCGTCCTGGTAAAGCTTGTCCAGATCGAGTCCAGCCAGGGCGACAAGCTTGCGGGCGACATCCTGCTGGATCCAGGAAGCAGCTTCGAGTTTGGGAGTACCATCGAGTTTCAGAAAGGACTTTTCCCCGCCCCAAGAATTGCGAACGACGCTCCAGCCGTAGCTGGCGAGATCGGTGCGATGAATGATGAGCGTTGCGACAGCACCGCGACGCGCGGTTTCCTCAAACTTGTAGGTCCAGCGGCCGTAGTAGGTGAGCGCTTTCCCTTTGAAGAAGGCCGGATCGTCCGAAACCGGCTCGCTGACAAAGAGGAGAGCGACTTTGCCCTTGAGATCGAAGCCCTTGTAGTCGTCCCACTTGTATTCAGGAGCGGTAATACCGTAGCCGACGAAAACGATGGGAGCGTCGATGTCTGCGACGGGAGTCTGCGCTTCGTTGGTGGTGACGTAATCGTCGAGGAGTTTGAGTGGGAGGGGGGAGCCGGAGTTGGGAACGAGGGAAAAGGAAGTGTCGGGGAGAGTCTGCACGCCGACCATAGGAACCTTTTGGAAATAAGTGCCGTTGTCGCCGGCAGGCTTGAGACCGTAGCTCTTGAACTGGTCGGCGGCGTACTGGGCGGCCAGGTCGCCGCCTTTCTGATTCATGCCACGGCCTTCGAGTTCGTCGCTGGCGAGGTATTTCACATGAGCACGAATCTTTTCGGAATCGAGAGTAGGGGCAGTGGTCGAAGCGGCAAAGAGGGTGGCAGCAGAAGCGAGGAACAGACAGACAGTCAACGATTTACGCATGCGGTCTCCGTTAATGAAAGTGCAACAAAGAAATGTAGCACGAGACGAGGAAGGGAGTACGGAAGCGTACGGGAAAGCGGTGGGGCGTACGGTACAGGTGGCGCACTTCTTTGGGGACGGATGCCGTAAGTCGTTTCAGGACAGCGCGGATCGGAGGTCTGGTTAACAATAACCGGGCACCCTCCCCCACCCCCATCGCGTAAGTAACTGGAATCGGGAGACTTGCGGGGGAGGGTTGTCGATGTGATGGAACAAAAGGAGTTGCGACGGTAGAGGCGAATGGTGTGATTGGAATAGCGAGTGTGAGAGTGAGAGATCAAGTTTTCTTCTTGTCGCGATAGGAGTCGAGATCGTCGACGGCTTGGCGAAGACGAGCCCAGGCGGGGTGGGTGGTGGAGGTGAAGGATTGCTGATCGGCGAAACGGGCGCACTGGTCGACCAGCACGGTGAGTTTGGTGATTGCTCCGACGCGTTCGGGAGACAGACTGCCTTCGCACATGGCACGAGAAAGGGCACGAAGAGCGCGATTGCGGGCTCGGGCGGACGAGCGGCCATTGGCAAGAGGTTGGAGAACGCGAAGGAGGTTGTCCTGGCGAGAAGCTCGACGGGAAAAGGTGCCATGGGAATAGCAGAGGCCGTCGAACTTGGGGTGAGCGGGAAGAGTGCAGTGCCGGCCGTCCTTATAGGCAAAGGTGCAACGGGGAGTTTGGGTAGGGTTGGTATGGCGCGAGGACATGCGACAAGTATGGCACTATTCGTCATCATACATAAGTAATACACATTGAACCCGCGAAAACTGGCGGCGAAGGGGCTGGAAACAGGAGTGAATGGCGCATCACACGGCGCGTTTACCAGGATTTGACGTATGACTTGCGGACTGTAACTCATGATTGACTTCACCAAACTAGGGACCTAGGATGCGGCTAAGGGGAAGGAGGAAGGGGCATTCCTCCGTGCCCATAGAAACCGGTCACGACCCACTCATCGGCCAAACGTTAGGCCATTATCGGATCAACGAGAAGATCGGCAGCGGGGGGATGGGTGTGGTCTACCTGGCCCGCGACGAACATCTCGAACGCGACGTTGCGGTGAAGGTGCTGCCGTATGGCACGCTGTCCGACGAGTCGTCGCGCCGGCGATTTCGAAACGAGGCCATGGTTCTCTCTCGCCTGAATCATCCCAACATCGCGACGATATTTGACTTCGACACACAACAAGGCCTGGATTTTCTGGTGATGGAGTACATTCCCGGCGTGACGCTGAGCGACAAGCTCGTGGAAGCTTCCATTCCGGAAAAGCAGGTCATCAATCTGGGTGGACAACTCGCGGAAGGATTGTACGCGGCGCACGAGCAGGCGGTGATTCATCGCGACCTCAAGCCCGGCAACATCCGTCTTGGCACGGACGGGCGACTGAAGATTCTGGATTTCGGATTGGCGAAACTGCGCATGGTCGCCGCTGCAGGGGGTCCGGTAACCGAGACCATCAGCCAGACGCACGCCGTAGCGGGGACCTTGCCGTATATGGCGCCAGAACAAGTGTTAGGAGGAGAGGTTGACGCACGCACGGACATCCATGCGGCGGGTGCAGTGCTGTATGAGATGGCGACGGGACAACGCCCCTTCTCGAAAGTGGATTATTCGGAGTTGGTATCCGCAATCCTGCGCAGTTCACCGGCGCCGCCGACGATGCTCAATCCGAAATTGGCGCCAGAGCTGGGGAGGATCATCGGCAAGTGCCTAGAGAAGGATCAGGACAACCGCTACCAGTCCGCCAGAGAGTTAGCCATTGATCTCCGGAGGCTGGGAACGCCGAGTGGATCCACGGAGCTGCCGGCACCGTCGAAGACGGAGAAAATCGGCGCGGAAAAATCGGCGGGCCCCGGCCTGTGGAGCCGGTCCAGGATCGTCATCCTGCTGGTGATGGTGATCGGAGCGCTCGGCTATCTGGCGGGCAGTGCGGTATACCAGAACCGGAAAGCGCAATGGGCGCGCGAGGTCGCTTTGCCAAAGGCAAGACAACTGATTGTCAACAATGATTGGGCGGCAGCCTACGGCCTGGCGACGCAGGCCGAGAAGTACATCCCGAACGATCCGCAGTTGAAGGAGTTGATAGCGGATACGGCGATTTTGATTTCCGCATCCACCGATCCGGAGGGTGCAAGCGTGTTTCTGAAGCCATATGGCAATCCAGAGGACAAATGGGAATACATCGGCACGACTCCCATCCAGGCCTACCGGATGTCGCGGGGCTTCAGAGAATACAAATTGGTTAAGGTGGGGTACGACACGGCAACAGGCTTCACCGCGGGCGACCAAAGGCTGCCTCCTGTGCAAGGCGTAAAAATCCGACTGCAGCGAAGCCTGGTCAAGGCCGGCACAACACCGCTAGACATGGTGCTGGTAGAGGCCGGGAAGTACCACCCAACGATTCTCTATTTTCGGCGGCTTCAAGACGTCGAGTTGGGTGCGTTTTTGATCGATAAGTTCGAGACCACGAATCGTCAATACCAGGATTTTGTGGACTCGGGAGGGTACAAGGAAAAGAAGTATTGGAAACAGGAGTTCGTCGAAGGGGGAAAGCAGCTCTCCTGGGAAGAAGCGATGAGCCGATTCACCGACAAGACGGGGAGGAACGGCCCAGCGACATGGGAACTGGCACACTTCCCGGAGGGGCAAGCAGAGTACCCGGTGTCTGGAATCAGCTGGTATGAAGCGGCAGCGTATGCGGAGTTTGCCGGAAAGATTCTACCGACGGTGTACCACTGGAATAAGGCAGCGGGAGTGTACGATCTGGGCGGCGGAGTCAACACGACGAACGTGTCGATGATTCAGCCAGTGGTGGCGCACAGTAATTTTGCGGTCTCCGGACCAGCCGCAGTGGGGAAATATCGAGGCATCAGTCCCTACGGGGCGTTCGACATGGCCGGCAATGTGCGAGAGTGGATCTGGAACGGCGCCCCCGGCGGAAAATACCTGCTAGGGGGATCGTGGGGAACGCCGGAATATCTTTTTTTCGAATCGGCGGAATTGCTCTCGCCTTTCGACAGAAGTGTGACGAATGGATTCCGGTGCATCCGGCTGCTGGAAGATCGTCCTCTGCCGACAGCAACCACGGAGAACGTACCGACACCGCTGCCCGATTCGAATTTCCAGTTCACGAAGCCAGTGAGCGACAGCGTCTTCAAGATCTACGCCAATTACTATGCTTATGAAAAAAGGCCACTGAACGCCAGCATGGAAAAGAGCGACACAAGCTCTCCGTTCTACGTGCGCGAGCGGGTGACGTTTGACGCCGCATACGGCGGAGAGCGCGTAATTGCGCACGTATTTCTACCGAAGAACAGTAAGCCGCCGTTCCAAACGGTGATCATCTTTCCGGGAAGCGGGGCGCGCATGGTGAATTCCGTCGATGCGTACTCTTCGATCAACGTGGGAATGTTCACGCGCGCCGGCAGGGCGGTCATCTTTCCCGTGTATAAGGGGACGTTTGAGCGATCGGGGGTCGACGTATCGACGGCGAACTTAGAACGGGATTACACGATCAAGCTCTACCAGGATCTGGCGCGATCGCTGGATTACGCGGAGACGCGCTCCGATCTGGACCGGGGGAAGGTGGCGTACTTTGGATTGAGCTGGGGTGTGGCGGTGGCTCCCATCTTTGGCGCGCTGGAAAAGCGCATCAAAGTATTCGTTCTGGAAGGAGGCGGCCTGGTGCAGGAGGATCTGCCGGAGATCGCCCCGGTCAATTTTGCGCCGCGGCACACGGCGCCGACGGTAATCTTCGACGGCCGCTACGACATCGTGTTCCCGGTGGACACGAGCGCTAAACCTTTGCTGCAACGCCTGGGCACACCGGAGAATGAAAAGGCGCTGGTCCTCTTTGATGGAGGGCACGTGCCGCCGCTGGACAGCAAGCTAGAGAAGGAAATCCTGGACTGGCTGGATCGCTACCTGGGCAAAGTGCAATGAAAGAAAATCGACAGGTCCTTCGCGTGTCAGGGCAAATGAGGTGTGGCTCAGGCGATTTTTCGCAGCTCGCGAGTCAACAGATCCAGGTCGGTCAAGTAGCCTTGCTCGTCGTATTCAGTGAGCACGATCTTGCGCGTGATGAATGTGGGATGGCGCCCATGCCTGCAGCGCAGCAGACGGACTTCGGCGAGGGCGGTGTCCCAGTTGGCAGCGTCGAGTAACCGCCCACACCCGCAGGCGGAACAGGCGCAACTGAACCTAACTTCCAAGTGAATCATGTTCGGTGCCCTCCATCAGCAGGGCGAATGCTACGCCCTGGAAGTCGACTCAGGCGTGGAACGAGAGTCGCTCTGACGCCCAGAGTCCATGCGACGCACCGATGGTTCGGGGATCGCAACTTCCGTGCGTGCTTGCAGGATGAAAGTCCTTGGCACGAAGCTGCGTGGTTGTAGTGTGAGCCTTGGGCTCGCTGTTGGGTAATAAGATGGCCTGACACCACACAGGGGTTGCCGGGGTTGGAGAGGAAAACCGACGGGCGAGAGCCTGTCAGGCCGGAGCGGGCGCGTCCTGCTTGTACCAACGGAGGACGCGGAGAGCGCGCAGGGTGTTCCAGCGGCTTGGCTCACCGATGAACTCGCCGAAAGGCAAAGAGAGGCCTTCGTCGTACGATGCCTCGAGGAGCCATGGGCCGTTGGGTTGGCGCTTGCTCTCGATGAGATGAATGGCGTGGCGCATGCGCGGGTCAGGCGGGGTGCCGGCGGAGCGGAAGTAGTCGAGCGAGCGGAGCACATCGTAATGGTAACGGGGTGGGAAGGCGAGGCTGAGGAACTCGGGACTGGCAACCTCACCGGTGGAAAGACGGCGGAAGAGAGAGCGCTGGAGGAGGTACTCTTCGGCGCGGCGGCGAGCTGCGGCGATCTCCGGCGCGGACCCAATGGCGCGCTCATACTCGAGCAGCCCTTCGAGGACGCAGATTGTGGTGTGGAAGGATGAACGGGCACTCTTCGGCGCATCGCAGTTCCAACCGCCGTCGTCGAGTTGCTCGGCGATGAGACGGCGAGCGAGGCTGCGGGCAGGACGACCGAAGTAGGCGCCGAGGGCGAGCACACCACCATTGATGCAGGGCTCGACTTCACCCAGGAAAAAAGAATCGGCAGAAGATTCCCGCGGGCGCAATTCCCAATAACCGTCGCGATCCATGAAGGCCAAGCTTAACTCGAGGCGAGCTGCAGCGGACTCCACGGAAGGATCGGCGGGGTCAATGCCGGTGGCGCGCAGGAGGAGAAAGGTGAAGAGGGTCGGCAGCCAGAGGGGAGCGGCGTCGCGGCGCCACGAGCCATCGGTGTGCTGGCAGTCGAGGATCGCGGCGCCGAGGCCTTCGCGAGGAACGCGGGCGCGCTCCGCGGCGATCGAGGCTGGGGAGGCGCCAGTAAGATCGCGCATCGCTTGCCAGCGGATGGCTGGGTCGGAATCGAGAAGCCAGGCGATGGTGTCCATGGGCCGTACTCCGGGGCCGAAGGCAGGGCCGGGGCGGCTCAGCCGTGCGAGTGCGAGGGAGTATATACCACAAGACAAAAAATGCGGCGATCAGGGTTGGCGGTAGACCACTCCACCTTTCATGACAAAAGAGACGTGAGTGAGAGCGCTGATGTCGTCGAGTGGATTGGCGGGCACGGCGATGATGTCGGCGAAATAGTTGGGCTTGAGGGCACCAATTTCGTGTGACCAGCCGAGGAGTCTGGCGCCATTCAGAAGACCCGCCTGCAAGACATCGAGCGGCTTCATTCCGTACTGGACCATGAGGACGTACTCTCGCGCTTGCGTGCCGTGAGGAAATGGGCCGACATCGGAGCCGACAGCCATGGGAACTCCGGCAGCGATTTGCTTGCGAAATTCCTGGACGTGGAGATCGTGGAGTAGGCGTTCGCGCTGAGCAGCGGCAGGAGTGGCGGCGTGATCGGCAAAATATTCGGTGATGGTGAAGGTGGGGACGGCGTAGATCTGTTTCTGCTTCATGAGGCGCATGGTTTCGTCGCTGAGCTGATCGGCGTGATCGACGGAGACGACGCCGGCCTGGACAGCGTAAAGAGCGCCGGGTTCACCGGTGGCGTGAACAGCGACGTGTTTGCCAAGGCGAGCGGCTTCCTGAACGGCGGCGGCGAGTTCGGCTTCGGTGAATTGATAGGGAGTGAAAAAACGGCCGTCGCGAAGGGTGTCCGCGCCAGTTTCGTAGATCTTGATGAAGTCGGCGCCCTCCTTGAACTGCTGACGAATGACGGTGACGAGCTGATCGGCGGAGTTGGCGTAGGTGGCGTTGGACAGGACGTGCTGCTCTGGATTGAAGCGGTTGGCATCTTCGTGGCCGCCGAGAATGTCGACGGCATTGCCGGAGACGCGGAGGCGTGGGCCGGGGATCAGGCCGGAGTTGATGGCGTTGCGAACAGCGGAATCGGCGGAGCCGGCGCCTTCGGTACCCATGTCGCGTTCGGCGGTGAACCCGGCGAGGAGGTCTTCGCGGGCGGCTTGTGTGGCAAGGATAGTGCGCTGGGGGACGGACTCTTCGACGGTCTGGAGGTCTTCGGCACCCGGATGGAGGAAGAGGTGGATGTGGGCGTCGATGAGGCCGGGGAGGAGCGTGGCGTCGCCGAGATCGATGATCTGGGCGGAGGCGGGATGCGTAACCGTGGGGCCAACTTCAACGATGCGTTCGCCCTGGACGAGAACTTCGCCGGGAGCGATGATTTTGCCGGCTTCGATGTCGAGGAGGCGGGCGGCGTGGAGAACGATGGGCTTTGGGGCGTCGGACTGAGAAAGCGCAGGAGACGCAAGGAGCAACAGAAGAAGAGGCAGAAGGCAGATGCGAGAGTGATGGGAGTTCATGGCGGGAATCATAACGCAAGGGCATTTGCGGCTACAAAGCGAAGTCGAGGCTAGATGGCTTCGGCCAGTGCCAGGAGTTTGGTGACGGTGTTCCAGTTGCGGGCAGTGGAGGAAGTGTTCAGGATTTTGGCGACTTGCGACCAGGAGAGTCTGGGGCGGCCCTGGCCGTTGGGAAAGTAAATGAAGAGATGGCGACCGATGACGTGAAGCTCTTCAGGCGCGATATCCATTTCCAAGAGGGCGTTGCGCATGGTGGAGGTGGGTTCATCTTCGAGGAAAGCCACGGCGAGTTTGCCGGGCTCAATTCCCTTCCGTTTGGCGAAGGGATTGCGCGCGACGACTTCGCGCATTTCAGGAATAGCACGCAGCAGGACTTCCGGGCGGAAACCGTATTTGCGTTCGATGGCGACTTCAATTTTGTCTGCGAGGGCGGAGAGATTGCGCTCATCGGTGCGAAAGATGACGTTGCCACTTTGTAGAAGGGTCTTGACTTCAGCGAGTTTGAGGCCAGTGCAGAGCGAACGGAGATCGTCCATCTTGATTTTGTGGTGGCCGCCGATGTTGACGCCACGGAGCAGGCAAACGAGGACAGGCATGGCGAGAGTATAGCGCGAAGAAGGTGCCAAAGTGGCTGGCTGGGAGGAATGGGAGAGGTGACACGGGCAAGTTTGGCGCGTCTATACTCGAAAATGGACAGGTGCGGGGTGCACCTGTTGCCGCACATCGTAACGTTCAGGAGCACGATATGAACTTCACAGGAAAACCTTCGAGATTGGTGGCGTGTTGCGGGGCGATCCTCGCGTTGGGGATTGGGCTGGCGGTGTTGAATGCGCAGGAAAGAGCGCAAGAGAGCCACGGGATTGCCGTGGCGAGCATGGACCGCTCGGTGAAGCCGGGCGACGATTTTTACCTATACGCGAACGGGAGTTGGATTCAACGGACAGAGATTCCGCCGGATCGCGCGCGGATCGGAGTGTTCTCGAAGCTGGACGAAGTGAGCAGCAAACGAACCGCGGACCTGATTCAGGAAGCGGCGAAGGGCAAAGCGGCGGACGGGACGGGCGCGAAGAAGGTGGCGAGCTTGTACCTTTCGTACATGGATGAGGCGGGGATTGAGGCAAAGGGGCTGGCGCCGTTGAAGGGCATTCTGGACGAGATTGCGGGGATCAAAGACAAGAAGGCGCTGGCGTTTACGCTGGGAAAAACGTTGCGGGCGGACGTGGACGCGCTGAACAACACAAATTTCCATACGGCAAACCTGTTCGGGTTGTGGGTGGCGCCGGGGTTCAACGACTCCGATCACTACACGGCATATCTGCTGCAGGGCGGACTGGAAATGCCGGACCGCGAGTACTACGTAGCGGACAACGACCGGATGAAGAAAGTGCGCGAGGCGTACCAGGCGCATGTGGCGGCGATGTTCAAGCTGGCAGGTTTCGATCAAGCCGATGCAAGAGCGAAGCACGTTGTGGAACTCGAGCACGCAATCGCGGAAAAGCACTTGAGCCTGGCGGAAAACGAGGACATCCACAAGGCGAACAACACGTGGAGGCAGAACGAGTTTGCAGCGAAAGCGCCGGGGCTGGAGTGGGGAGAATATTTCCGCGGAGCGGGGCTGACGAAGCAGGAGAGCTTCATCGTGTGGCAGCCGAGCGCGTTTGCCGGAGAATCGGCGCTGGTGGCATCCGAGCCGCTGGACGCGTGGAAGGATTGGCTTTCGTACCACGAGATCGAAGATGCGGCGGGAGTCCTGCCGAAAGCGCTGGCGGAGGAACGGTTCGCGTTTTTTGGCAAGACGCTGACGGGAGCACAACAGCAACGGCCGCGGTGGCAACGGGGCGTGGCGGTGGTGAACGCATTCCTGGGCGATGAAGTCGGGAAGATGTACGCGCAACGGTATTTCCCGCCACAGTCAAAGGCGCGCGTGGATGCGATGGTGGCCAATCTGATCGCGTCGTTCAACAAGCGAATCGACGCGCTGGACTGGATGGATGGGAAGACGAAGGCAGAAGCGAAAGCAAAGCTGGGCACGCTGTATGTGGGCATCGGGTATCCAGAGACCTGGAAGGATTATTCTGGATACGAAGTGAAGAGCGACGACATATTTGGCAACGTCTGGCGCGGGCGGTTGTTCGACTATAAGAAGGACGTGGCGAGGCTCGGAAAGCCGGTAGACTGGAAAGAATGGTCGATGACGCCGCAGACGGTAAACGCGGTGAATCTGCCGCTACAGAATGCACTGAATTTCCCGGCGGCAATCCTGCAACCGCCGTTTTTTGATCCGCAAGCGCCGGATGCGGTGAATTATGGCGCGATCGGGACGGTGATCGGCCACGAAATCAGCCACACATTCGACACCGAGGGAAGCGCGTTCGACGCGAAGGGACGGGTGCGCAACTGGTGGACGGACGCGGATCTGAAGCACTTTGAAGAAGCGACGGCGAGACT
>Ga0335069_10015282_pt1 | contig 10732 bp, 7 predicted proteins | sample Lox_Sample_11_FD_206714 | JGI IMG/M metagenome (GOLD analysis project Ga0335069, IMG submission 206714) | Soil microbial communities from Loxahatchee National Wildlife Refuge, Florida, United States - Lox_Sample_1.1 | ecosystem: Environmental > Terrestrial > Soil > Wetlands | place: USA: Florida... | reverse complement strand
GTGTCCTGCAACTCTAAGACGAGATGGCGCGCGGGAAGATCGGCTGTGCTTGACACGATGGCGAAACCCTCTTGTTGACGGCAAAACAACCCGTCTTACTGCTTCCGCCGATTCAGCCGGGGCAAGTGCACCCTCACCCCGGCGACGTCGACGTGATATAGAGCAGTAAAGGGAAACTGCTATAGCGCACTAACTTGTTTCTCTTATAAATTAAGATTTTCTGCTTGACAAGCTTTTCTTGGTGCTATATAGCTTAAGGACAACGAATCAGCTTCCGCTGATCAGGGTGCGCTGTAGTCTGTTGTTTGGGTGCTGTTCGTATACAAGCCGGGGAGAAAGGGCTCGTCCTTCACGAGCCAGTACGGGAGGATCCTTATGAAATCTTGGCAGTCGGTAGCGTTGGCACTTTGTTGTCTGACGCTCGCTCTGCTCATTGGCGGAGCAAATGTGGCGCTCGGGCAAGAAGTGACCGCCACAATTTCGGGTACCGTCACCGATCAAAGTGGCGCCGCCGTAGTTGGCGCGACGGTGACAGCAAAGTCGGTAGAGCGGGGCACCACGTATACTGGTCAATCCAACGATGCCGGTCTTTACCGCATTGCTCAATTGCCGGTGGGGAGTTATGACCTTCGCGTGGAGAAGACCGGTTTTCAGGCCACTCTTTATTCAGCATTGGTGCTGCACGAAAACCAGGTAGCGCGCATCGATGTGGAATTGAAAGTCGGGCAGGTCAGTCAGACAGTCGAGGTGACTGGCGCGGCCCCGGTCCTGAAGACCGAAGCGACTCAGGTTGATACGATTATCAACGCGGCCACCAACGATAACTTGCCTCTCGCTTCTCGAAACTACGTCCAGTTGACATTGTTGGCGCCCGGTTCGGTGACGACGGACCCCGGAAGTTTCACCAGCGGCAGCAACACCACGAGCTATGGATCCCGGCCGCTGATTAACGGCAACCGCGAACAAGCCAACAACTTCCTTCTCGACGGCATGGACAACAACCAGGTTTCAGACAACCTGTTGGGCTATACGCCGGCACCGGACGCAATTCAGGAATTCAACCTCGTCACCAACAACGCCCCCGCCGAATTCGGCAACTTCATGGGCGGCATCGTTAGCGTGACCATTAAGTCCGGCACCAACAACTTTCATGGCGACATCTGGGACTATCTCCGCAACGATGCCCTCAACGCGAACAGTTGGTCGAACAATTTCAACACGGTAAATGGGGTATGGACCCCGCTCGCCAAGGCCAAACTGCGCTGGAATATGTTTGGCGGTACCCTCGGTGGTCCGATCATCAAGAACAAGCTGTTCTTCTTCGTTGACTACCAGGGGCAGAGGTATAGCATTCCCGCCTCTTCAACCACCTACAACGTCTTTACCGCCGACGAGCGCGGCGGGAACTTCGGTGCACTTTGTGCCGCCGGCTTTAATACCGCCGGTCAGTGCTTGGCCAGCGATGCAAAAAACGTTCAGTTGTACAATCCCTGCGTTTCGTTCACCCAGCCATGTACTCCGGCCTCCGCGGTAGCAGCCACTCGGCAGATCTTCCCGTTCAACGTCATCCCGACGGCGATGATGAGTCCGGTGGCCTCGAATCTATTTGCCTCGTCCCTTTATCCCACGGCTATCGGCACCGGACTTCAACAGAACGCTGTAAGGACCAATTCGCAGTCCTTCAATTACGACCAGGGTGATATCAAGGTCGACTGGAAACCCAACGACAAGGATTCCATCTCTGGCCGCTTCACACGGGGGAATCAGACGAATCCGTCGACTTACAACTATGCTCTGTACGGGAACAGCCTATCAACCGTGCCGATCTATAACACCGTCGGTGAATGGACACGCATGATTAACCCCAATCTCATCAACAACGTGCGCTTTGGCTGGAGTCATGTCACCGTTGACAATGACACCGCCTGGGCTTCCAGCGTTGGCCAATTCGGTGATACGCTCGGCATCGGCAACGGTAACCCCACTGGGATCAATGGTGCCTTGGCCCTCGAGTTCCATAATTCCGCCGTCAACAACATCGGATCAAGAGTCAACACTGAGAACTTTGATGACAAGGTGTGGCAGGCGGAAGACTCCGTTACCTGGATTAAGAACCGTCACACTATAAAGATGGGCGGTCAATTTTTCCACGAGATCATCAAGACGTACTATGCCGGAAATAACGGACAACTTGGCTATCTTGGCTATGATGGACGATTCACTAGCAACACCGTGGGCAGTGCTGCCACTGGCGCGGGAGATGGCGCAGCCGATTTTTTCCTCGGCTTGCCTATGTCGTTTGGCCGTGGCATCCCCTCCAATGTTTCCCAGCCCTGGGAACAGTCCACCAACATCTTCGCCTTCTACGGCCAGGATACCTGGCGGGTGACCGATAAGCTGACCCTGAATCTCGGGTTGCGCTACGAAGCTCACACTCCGTGGATCGAAACCAACGACCACCAAGCCAACTACAACATGGCCACTGGCAACATCGATCTGGCCAACCAGGGCGGTGCGAGCCGCGCTCTTTACAATGGCTTCTACGGCGGGCGCGACTTCCAGCCCCGCATCGGTTTTGCCTATACTCCCGGCGGATTCTTGGGAGCCAAGACCGTTATCCGTGGCGCCTTCACCATCTCTTCCTATCTGGAAGGCACGGGCACAAACCTTCGTTTGCCCCTCAATCCCCCGTTCGTTCCTGCGGAACTGAATACCCAGTACAACAATCTGGCTCTGCCTCTAACAACTTCTACAGACGGCATCCAGGGTTCCGCAGCTGGTGTGTCCTGTGCTCCACCGGATTACTCTTGCTACTCCCAGAACTACCTGCGTGTTTGGGATCCCAATGTTCAGCCGGCCATCGACAATCAGTGGAACCTGACCATCCAGCACCAGTTCTGGGGTGACACCACTTTCCAGATTGGTTACGTTGGGCAGCATGCCTATCACTTGATGGTGCCGTTTGACTACGCCCAAAGAGTGTTGAATCCTGATGGAACGACATCTCCCAGTACGTTCTTTGCCAACAACCCAACCCTCTATAGCGTCCTTGGCAATCCTGCCCAAGGTGGCCTGGGAGCGACCGTTTCTGGCACTCAGTCGAATGGAACGATGTCTTACAATTCGCTGCAAGCCGTGGTCCAGAAAGAGATGAGCCACGGTTTGCAATACCAGGTGGCGTACACCTACTCCAAGTGCATGTCGGACAGCACCGGTTACTACGGCGCGTGGAACAATGCGCTAAGCGCTTCGGCCTACTGGCAAAACGTGTACGACCAGAAAGCCGAGTGGGCGCCATGCTACTACGACGCAACTCACGTCCTCACCGGTTATGCGGTTTACGAACTGCCGTTTGGCAAGGGCAAGGCGTTCGCGCACGACGTGAACCGGGCCGTCAATGCGGTTGTCGGCGGTTGGCAGGTTTCGCCCATCTTCACCTTCCGGACCGGCTGGCCAATGCCCGTGTACGGCGCGGCGGATGAGTCCGGGACGTTTGGTCGCGGTGCACGTGCCAACTGCAATAGCCTCCCATCGATCCAAAACGTCGCAATTACTACAGCAGGCACCGGTGGCATTCAGTGGTTCACCAACAACAATAACTTCGTCAATCCGGATCCGGGCACGTTCGGTAACTGCGCCCCGCAATTGAGCGGGCTGCGTGGGCCGCATTACACCGACCTGGATCTCGGTCTGGCCAAGAACTTCGACCTCACTGAGCGGTTCAAGTTACAGTTCCGGACCGATTTCATCAACGCCTTCAACCACGTTCAGTACAACGCACCGAACATGGGTCTTGGCCCGACCATGGGACAGATTACTTCTGCCCAGGCACCCAGGAACATTCAGTTTGCGTTGAAGCTCTACTACTAACCCGTAAGTCCACTATAATGAGGCAGGCGATCACCCCCGCCTGCCTCATTTTTATTTTGGGGAGAGTTTTGCCGGACAGAACGAATTGAAAAATCACACCACAGTGCAATCGTTGGTCTCTCCTCTTACCCTTTTTTGCCTCTTCTCCAGCCCGTTCCTACTGTTCCTCCAGGCGGAAATCCGGGCGCAGGCGCCTCCCAAGCAAAGCGCTGCCGGCTCTGCAGCCCCGGTATCTCCCGAAAAAGCAGTGGAGTTGGCTCAACATGGGCGTTGTAAGGAAGCCATACCCGCGCTGAAGCGTGCGTTGAGTTCTCAGGCCCCGCCGGATGTCCGGAAAAAGGCCGGTGGGGAAGGGTTGCGGTGTGCGCTGGCCATCAATGACGTTGATTCTGCCGCCGAATTTGCGCGCTTGATGTACAAACAGTTCAACGACGACCCGGATGTTCTATTCGTGTTGGTGCACGCCTATTCCGACCTTTCGACCCGCGCTGCCCAGGATTTGGGGCGCAAGGCACCGCAGTCGCTGGCAGCTCACAAGTTGAACGCCGAAGCGCTCGAGATGCAGGGAAAGTGGGACGAAGCGGAGCAGGAATACCTGCTCATCATTCAGAAGAATCCCAACACGCCGGGCTTTCATTTCTTGCTGGGTCGCCTGTATCTTTCGCGCCCCGATCCTGACGGAAAGCTCACTCAAAAAGCCAAAGAGCAGTTCCAGCAAGAGCTGGTTCTCGACCCGAATAACGCTCCGGCCCACTACATCCTGGGCCAGTTGGCGGGCCGCGCCAGCGACTGGGACGAAGCCATTACGCAGTTCACGGCGTCCGTCAAGCTCGATCCCAGCTTCGCCGAGGCCTATGTTGGACTTGGATTAGCCTTGGTTAGCGTAAAGCGGTACGAAGACGCAATTCCTCCCCTGAAGAAAGCGGAAGCGCTCACGCCCGGGAATCCCTCCATTCATTATGGGCTCGCTACCGCATATAGCCGTCTCGGGCTGAAGGAAGAAGCGGACAAAGAGTTCGCCATCCACCGTCAACTGACCGAACCCAAACCGGCCGCCGGAAGACCAGCGAACCAGTAGAACTACTCAAGCGAACAAGTGAGCCATCCCCGGGAGATGTGTGTTCAGACTCGGGAGGGCACAGCTTCAGCCGGCGCCGCTGCAAGACACACATACTCCAGCCGGGTAAACCAGGCGAAGACTCTCCTTTTCATCAACGAGTATGGGTGAGCTCGTTTTCCGTTGTGCGCATCGACTCGGCGTGGGCTTCGCGCTGCTTGCGCAAGCACTCTATGCCCGCATCGATGGCCTGGCAGTCTACTTCGAGCAGTTTGGCGTTCTTCACTTTGGCTTTCAACAGCGCGAAAGCGCTTTCCTTCGGCAAAGTGTGCGTCAGTTCCAGCAGCGCGCCGAGCATCACCATGTTGGTGGCCTTGGTGGTGCCCAGCTTGTCGGCGATTTCCGCGGCGGGCACGCAATAGATCATCGCCTCTTGGGCAGGGAAGCCGGCCGGTAGTTGCGTGGCGTTATAAAGAATCGTCCCGTGTGGCCCGACGAGCTTCGCGAATTTGTTCAGCGAGACCTCGTTCATGGCGATGAGCACGTCGGGATGTTCGACCAGCGGCGACCCGACCCGCTCATTGCACAAGCACACGTAGCAGTGCGCGCTCCCGCTCCGCATCTCAGGGCCATAGGATGGGAGCCAACTGACCTGCCGCTTGGCACGCATCCCCATCTCCGCAAGAATCTGCCCGAGCAGCAGTACGCCCTGGCCGCCAAAGCCGGCGATGTTAATCCGGAGATCCGGATGCGGTTCATCGGAAGGCAAGGGCTCAGCCGGTTCCACTTCCGGCGTATCCAGCGTGAAGAGCTTGCTTACGCTGATCTGTGGGACGGCGTCGTTCGCTGGAGTTGGCCGGCGGTCCCGGTAAACACCCAGCGGGAAGACGCTCAGCATTTTCTCTTCGATCCACTTGCGTGCTTCTTGCGGAGTCATCTTCCAGATCGTGGGGCAAGGGGAAAGCACTTCGACGAAGGTGAAACCAGCGCCGTCGCGCTGCAACTCGAGGGCTTTTCGCACCGCCTTGCGCGACTTCATGATGTTCTTGTTGTCGTGCAGCGAAACACGCTCGATGTACGCGGGAGCCTCCAGAGTGGAGAGCAGTTCCGCCATGTGCAGCGGGTAGCCTTCGTTGGAAGGCCGGCGGCCCCACGGAGAAGTGGTGCTGGTCTGCCCGACGAGCGTAGTCGGAGCCATCTGGCCGCCCGTCATCCCGTAAATCGCGTTATTCACGAAGAACACCGTGATCTTTTCCCCGCGGTTCGCGGCATGAATGATTTCCGCCGTTCCTATGGCCGCCAGGTCGCCGTCACCCTGATATGAGATCACCAGGCTGCCCGGATTCGCGCGCTTGACCGCCGTGGCGACGGCCGAAGCCCGCCCGTGCGCGGCTTGCACGTTGCCGACATCGAAGTAGTAATAGGCGAAAACGGAACAGCCAACCGGGCTCACGAAAATCGACCGGTCCTGCAAGCCCATATCCGTGATGGCTTCCGCGATCAGCTTATGCACGACGCCATGCCCGCAGCCGGGGCAGTAATGCGTCTGGTGCTGCAATTCGGATTTGCGCTCGTATTTGCTGTAAAAAGCCGGTGACTTCGATTCGATCACTTGGTATTCGTCCACAGCGCCACCTCAAGCAGTAATCAATAATCTGTAATCCGTACTCGGCACTTCCTTGCCTCTTCACTTCTCTCTTTTCAGACGCCCCACTCGGCGACCATGCCCATGCGTTCAAACACTTCCTTGCAAACTTCGTCCGCCAGCGGCACGTTCCCACCGTTGCGGCAGAAAAACTCGACATCCACCCGGCCATCGAGCGCCAGGCGCACGTCTTCCACCATCTGGCCTGTGCTCATTTCCACCACCATCACCATCTGGGCGCGGCGCGCCGCATACCGGAGCGCTTCGCTGGGATACGGCCAGAGCGTGATGGGGCGGAACAGGCCGGCGCGCAGGCCTTCCTTTCGCGCCATATCGACAACACTGCGCAGCACTCGTGAGGTAATCCCGTAGCCGACCAGCAGTACTTCAGGATCATCCGCGCGATACAGTTCGTAGCGCGGCTCTTTTTCGGCGGCTACTTTGTATTTTGCGTCGAGCTTCATCACGTGCGCTTCCAGTTCATCGGGTTCCAGGTAGATGGAAGAGATCAGGTTCTTGCGGGTTTCCGCCGTGCCTTTCACCGCCCAGGGCTTTTCGGGCGCCCTGACCTCCTGCGACTTCAGCTCCAGCGGTTCCATCATCTGGCCGATGAAGCCATCGCTCAGAACGACCGCCGGGTTGCGGTAGCGATCCGCAAGCTCAAACGCGAGCATCGTCAGATCAGCCATTTCCTGAACGGAGGCCGGTGCAAGCACGAGGTTCTTATAGTTGCCGTGGCCGCCGCCCTTCACCACGCAGAAGTAGTCGCTCTGCTCGGGGGCGATATTGCCAAGGCCCGGACCGCCGCGAACCACATCGACCACCACGCAGGGCAGTTCCGAGCCGGCGAGATAAGACATGCCTTCCTGCATCAAGCTGAGGCCTGGGCCGGAGGATGCCGTCATGACTCGCTGGCCGGTGGACGCCGCGCCATAAACCATATTGATCGCGGCGACTTCACTTTCTGCCTGCAGGAACGTGCCGCCAACTTGCGGGAGATACTCCGCGGCGGCTTCCGCAATCTCGCTGGCTGGCGTGATCGGATAACCGTAATAGGCGCGGCATCCCGCCAGAATCGCTCCCTTCACAATGGCGACGTTGCCCTTAGAGAGTTGTCGCATGGCTGACCTCCGCGGGAATATTGGCTGGCTTCGGCACCGTCATCCGATAAACAGTAATGGCGCCGGGCTCCGGGCAAACGTAGAAGCAGATGCCGCAGCCCGTGCAGTTCTCGCCGGCATAGCGCGCCGGATGCACGCCGTAAGCGTTCAGGCCCGGCAGTAATTCCAGGCATTTCGGAGGGCAGGCGTCAACGCAGACGCCGCACCCCTTACACTCTTCCGTATCGATGGTGACTTTGCCTCTTGGTGTGGCCATTGGTTCACCTTTCCTGAAGCGCGGGCCGCTGCAGCCAGCGCGTTTTCTCGCAATACGAATACAGTTCCTCGCGGAACCGCGGGTCCGCAATTTCGATCAGAGCCTCGGCTCGCTGGCGGATGGTCTTGCCGTGGAGATAAGCGACCCCAAATTCGGTAACCACATAGTGGACGTCGCCGCGCGAGGTAACCACGCCCGCGCCGGGATCCAGGACCGGAACGATCCGGGAAATGGTTCCATTCTTGGCGGTAGCCGGAATCGCGATGATGGGCTTGCCTCCTTCGGAATGCGCGGCGCCGCGAATGAAGTCGACCTGGCCGCCGATACCGCTGTAGATATTCGTGCCAATGGAGTCCGCGCAAACCTGGCCGGTAATGTCCACCTGCAACGCGGAATTGATGGCCACCATCTTGTTGTTCTGCGAGATGATCCACGGATCATTCGTGTATTTGTTGGGGCGGAACTCAAAAATCGGATTGTTGTCAATAAAGTCGAAGAGCTTCTTGCTGCCAAGCACAAAAGCAAGAATGATCTTGCCAAGGTGAATCGTCTTTCTCGCGCCGTTGATGATGCCCGCTTCGATCAAGGGGATGGCGCTGTCGCTGAGCATTTCCGTCTGCACCCCGAGGTCCCGATGACTGGCAAGCTCGAGGAGGACCGCGTCCGGAATTCCCCCGATGCCGAGCTGCAGCGTGCTGCCGTCTTCAATCAACTTGGAGATGTGCCTGCCGATGGCATGGTGAACATCCGTGATCTGAATAGGCTTCAGCTCGCACAGCGGGCGCGACACTTCGACCGCCGCATCGATCTCGCTGATGTGCAGGAAGCAATCGCCAAAGGTGCGCGGCATTTGATCGTTCACCTGGGCGATGACGAACTTCGCGCAGCGCGCCGCGGTCAGTGTGGCATCTACGCCGACACCGAAACTGCAAAAGCCGTGCGCGTCGGGGGGAGAAACTTGCACCAGCGCCACGTCTATGGGCATCTGACCGTGCTCGAAAAGGTCCTCGACCTGGCTGAGGAAAATCGGCGTGTAATCGGCGCGCCCTTCGTTGACAGCCTGGCGAACATTGCCGCCCATGAACATCGCGTTATGACGGAAATGGCCCTCCATGAGCGGAGAGACATAGTCGGCCCGCCCCGCGGTCATCAGGTGGACGATTTCCACATTCTTGACGAACGGGCCACGGGCCATGAGTGCTTCCACCAAGGCTTCCGGCTCGGCGCAGCCTGGGTGGATATAAACCCGCATGTTGGACTGGATGTATTGCATCGCCTCGGCGGCCGTGACCGTCTTGCGCCGATATTCTTCGCGCCTGTTCATGGCAACTCCTGCAAATGCAGTGGGTTGGGGACAACTCCTATCAGAGACTGAAAATTCGGGGGGCCGGGAGGTTTTGAGGGGATCGGTCCGGGGTAGCCCGGTAGGTGGGTTACAGACTCGTTCAGCATCTGCACAGACCCTGCCTCCCGTAAAGAGAGTGCAAGCGGCGTTCCACGACGGGGGGAGGGGGGTGGGCTGAATTGATTGTAGAACATAGACTTATGGACTCAGCAAGTTTTGCTTATAGTGGCCATTGCGTGTTTTGGCCCAATCCGGCGCGAGTACTGCGCTGCATTACTCACGTGGCGATGCAGTCCACCTCAGAATCACAGGTTCCTGTCCCGAATATGACCTGCCCGGTCCAAAAACGGTTTTGTACTGGGAAACTGTGGTGAAGGAATGTCTGTACCAGAAAATGCAACGGTGTATCGTAAACATGTAGAGGGGTAGTGTCTGGTGGGTCCATGCGAAAGCTAAAGATACTGGTCTCTTTAACAACGAACGACAACGACTATCAGATCGAACAGGCGCGGGCGGCCGAATCGGCGAGCAAGAAATGCAACCTGGATCTGCAGATTCTGTACGCTGACAACGACGCCATCAACCAAAGCACCCAGATCCTCAAAGCAATTCAGGCTGCGCCGGAAGACCGGCCGAACGCGATCGTGTTTGAGCCCGTGGGCGGTACTGCTTTGCCACAGGTGGCCCGGGCCTCGGTCAGTGTCGGCATCGGCTGGGCCGTCCTGAACCGGGATGCCAATTACATCGCGGAATTGCGGCAAACCGGAAAGGCGCCCGTATTTGGCGTCAGCTCCGATCACGTGGAAATTGGGCGGATTCAGGGACGCCAGTGCGCGGCGCTTTTGCCTACCGGAGGCTCGGTGCTTTACGTCCAGGGGCCGTCCGAGAATTCGGCGGCGAAGGAGCGCACCCTCGGCATGCAGGAAGTTAAGCCGGCAAACATTCACCTCACCATGCTCAAAGGGCAATGGACGGAAGAAAGCTCGCAGCGGGCAGTGCGATCCTGGCTGAAGCTCACGACTTCCCAGAAAGCCAACATCGACCTGATCGCGGCCCAGGACGACTCGATGGCCGTCGGCGCGCGAAAAGCGTTTCAGGAGCTGCCGAGTGAGATCGAGCGCGAACGCTGGCTCGATCTTCCTTATCTCGGCTGCGATGGGCTGCCCAACACCGGCCAGGCTTGGGTGCGAAGCGGACTGCTGACGGCAACGATTTACATCCCTGCCAACACTGGTCAAGCGATCGAGATGCTCGTCGACGCCCTGCAGAACGGCAAAATGCCGCCGGAACGCGCGATCACTTCGGCGGTATCTGTGCCTCCGCTGGAAACTCTCAAGCCCCGCAAGTAGTTCTCAGTTTTGCTGTGTGGCTCTCGCCGGGCGTATAATTTGCTGCGGCATCTCGCTCCACCTTTTTTTTTAAATTGCATGGAGGCTCA
>Ga0335069_10015281_pt1 | contig 10733 bp, 8 predicted proteins | sample Lox_Sample_11_FD_206714 | JGI IMG/M metagenome (GOLD analysis project Ga0335069, IMG submission 206714) | Soil microbial communities from Loxahatchee National Wildlife Refuge, Florida, United States - Lox_Sample_1.1 | ecosystem: Environmental > Terrestrial > Soil > Wetlands | place: USA: Florida... | reverse complement strand
TGCGCTCCCTTCGCTCCCTCCCCATTACGAGAGTTCTTCGCTACTATGGGCGCTCTGACTCCTGTCGGCCCGGCTCTTCGGCACCCTCTTCGGGTAGCATGAACACCGTCTCTGTTGGCCCACAGGTCTCCCTGAGTCACGTACCTGACCTTCCGATCCCTCCGTCTCCAACCACCCCCAGGCCCCCGACGCCGATTTCGCACGCTACCCCTCATCGCATCGAGTTTCCCCGCTCGCGCAGGTCTAGGCTTCACCCTAGGTTCGCAGGCTCGCCGGCTCTGGTCGGCCGAATCGAGTTCGTTATCCTACGGATGGATCGTTCACCTCCCGCAGCTCCCCACCTCGCCTCGCGGCGACGCAGTGGCAGTCGGTTACAGGCCGGAGAGCGTATACCTGAAGAGGACTTTCACCTCTCCGATCAAGCACGCTTTCAGGCGCACGAACCGGCGGCTTCCTGCCGCCGGACTTCTCGTAAAATGTCCAATCTCCAGCCCAGCGCTTCAGCGCTGGGACGACCAGATTGTAAAGCAAAGAGTCCCGTAGGGACGATTGAAAGGGGAATTTCGGAGGTTCAGCCGTCCCTACGGGACTCTATCCCAATTACCTGCCGACCTAGCGCTGAAGCGCTGGGCTATTCTCAATCGACCTCTCCGAGGTCGACATGACTTTTTCATCCGCGGTGGTGAGCTTGAAAGGGTCATGGGGTCCTCCCTTCAATTGAGCAGTTCAATTGGTCGTTTTTCCATTATGGAGCGATTCCCGGCTATGACTACTTCAACTGCTTTCTTGCCATCAAGGCCAGTAGCCTTGGGAGATTTGTCCTCTAATATGCAACGGACAAAGTCCTTGTCCTCGGCCAAATAAGCTTCCATGAAAAGATTGCGCCAACTTGGCACAATTGATTTCACGCTGCCTTGTCGCGGGTTGCAGCTCACCACGCTGCTTGCGTCCAGGCTCCCAATAAACAGGATCCCATCGGTGCCCAGGATTTCCACGCGGGCATCGTAACCATAACGAACGGCTACAGCGCCGCCAATCAGGCCCTGCTTTCCATTCTCGAAACTGGCAGTCAGAACCACATTGTCGTAGAAGTCCGGATAGTCCTGGCGAGCATCCGGACAGCGGTAATTGCCCCCGATGGCATACACGGTCTTGAATTCACTTTCTGCAAACCAGCGCAGGATATCAATGTCGTGGCTGTTGACTTCTGCCAGGGGGCCATTGCTGCGGGCAACGTCATACTGCCAAGCTTTCGGGATGCTCGGACCGTGAGTCAGCGATTTCACCAATACGACGTCACCGATTTCTCCGCGCCCAATCCGCTGCTTGGCCTCCAGGAAACTCCGGTCATAACGACGCATAAAACCGATCTGTAGTTTGACCCGATTTTTCTCAACCGCTTCTATCATCAGATCACATTCCTCGCTATTCAAGGCCATTGGCTTTTCGCAGAGAATATGCTTTCCGGATTGAGCAGCCGCCACAACAATTTCCTTGTGACTGTCGGTCGGAGTCGCAACAACGACCGCCTGAATGACGTTATTCGAGACTGCCTCCTGCCATTGCGTTAAACATCTTTTCGGATGAATCTCTCTTAGCGCATTCTCCAGAGCTTCCGGATTTGGATCCACTATAGCAGCGAGTTCTGCTTCGGGGATGGCCGTGGCAAAGTTGCGCGCATGGATCATGCCGGCGCGCCCTAGACCAATGACACCGACCCGAACCTTATTCATGACCGTTGCTCGCTCCGTGATCAGCAGGAATGTCGACTGAATTGCGAGAGACTGCAATCCTTAATTCGCCCTGTTTCTATGTGTGCGCCTCTTCAGCTCGCTATGATAGAGACGGCCCCTCCTGTTGTCTATTGTTTTTCGGCAGTTCATCTCTGGACAAAACCTTCGGTTCTTTGGTGGAAACCCGGTATTGAGATTGCGTATCATGTCTCTGGTGTGCTGTTGAACAGGAGAATATTCATGCCCTTAATCCGACGGATCAGCCAAATAGCCGCGATCGTCACGACCGCTTTTGGTCTCATGGTTACTTGTTCATCTGGAAAGACGGATCCTAATGTAGATCAACTACGCTGTGAATACAGAGTCAATCCTCTCGGTGTCGATGTACCCGCTCCACGCCTGAGCTGGATCATGAGTCCACCTGAAGGGGGGCTGAGAGGGGCAAGGCAGACTGCCTATCATGTCCTGGTCGCGTCCAGCCCAGCCATCTTGTTGGAGGATCGCGGTGATCTTTGGGATACAGGCCAAGTCCTTTCAGATCAATCGGCTCAACTGCCATATGCAGGAAAGCCGCTTCGATCATCGCAAGGTGTGTACTGGAAGATCCGCATTTGGGACCAGCAGGGAAGACCTTCTCCATGGAGCAGGCCAGCCAACTGGACAATGGGCATCCTTAACGATTCAGATTGGCGGGCCAATTGGATCACTGCAAGGAAGGCCGTTGAGGAAAGTCCCCCATTTGCCGCGATTCATACCCTGGACTCCACATCGACTCTCAAAATGAACGCTAATCCGCCGACATTTCCGACAATGATGCTGCGTCACGAATTCCACGCGAAAGCCGGCCTTGATCGGGCTGTCGTACACATTTGCGGGCTTGGGCAATATGAGTTGACAGTGAATGGCCGGCGCGTTGGCGAAGATTTGCTGACGCCGGGGTGGACGAAATATGACAAAACAATTCTCTACGATACGTACGATGTCACTCCCCTGCTTCGAGTTGGCAACAACGCCATAGGGGTTTTGCTTGGCAACGGGATGTACAACGTCAGAGGAGGACGCTATACGAAATTCCGCGGGTCATTTGGGGAGATCAAAGCCATTGGCCAATTAAGGCTTGAATACGCGGATGGCACAGTGGATCTGATTGGCACCGATGGACAGTGGCGGGTTCATCCGGGGCCGATCACCTTCTCCTGCGTCTATGGTGGTGAGGACTTCGATGCGCGGCTGGAACCGATCGGCTGGAACGAACCGGGATTTGACGATTCCAACTGGGAAAAGTGCGTGGAGGTGCGCAGTCCCGGTGGGAGACTAAAAGGGCTCTCAGCCGCCGCCCCGCCTGTTCGCGCCTTCGAGATCCTGAAACCGGTCCACATCCAGTCTCTCCGGGTTGGTGTGTCGGTTTATGATCTGGGACAAAACGCTTCTCTTATGCCGCGGATAAAAGTAAATGGACCATCAGGGGCCGTGGTACGAATCATTCCTGCGGAACTGATCCATGAAGACGGAAGTGTAGATCGTGGTTCCAGCGGCGGTGGCCAGGCATACTGGCAATACACATTGGCAGGGAAAGGCGAAGAAGAATGGTTTCCCAAATTCTTTTATCACGGTTGCCGCTATCTTCAGGTGGAATGCTCAGCGCCGGATGGTAAAGACCTGCCTATCGTCAAATCGCTTGAGGGAGTCGTGGTCCATTCCTCTTCTGAGGCAGTAGGTGATTTTTCCTGTTCCAATGATCTGTTCAACCGCATCCACAGGCTGGTCCGCTGGGCACAGCGCAGCAACATGATGCATGTATTGACCGATTGCCCCCACAGAGAAAGGCTTGGCTGGCTGGAACAATATCATCTCAACGGGCCATCACTGCGCTATGAGTTCGATTTGGCGGCACTGTTCACCAAGGGGATGAGCGACATGGCCGACAGCCAATTAGATAACGGCTTAGTGCCTGACATAGCTCCCGAATATGTCGCATTTGAAAAGGGATTTCGGGATTCGCCGGAGTGGGGCAGCGCATTCCTGCTTTGTGCCTGGCAACAATACGAGTGGACAGGGGATCTGGAATTGCTCCGTACGCACTATATGGCCATGAAGCGTTATGTGTCCCATCTTAAAAGTCGTTCGAAGGATTATCTGTTATCACATGGATTGGGGGATTGGTACGACCTGGGTCCAAAGCCACCCGGGGAGGCGCAGTTGACTCCTGTAGCGCTGACGGCTACGGCTTTCTATTATGAGGATGCGGCTACTCTGGCCAAAATAGCCCGGTTGATTGGGCAGGATAACGATGCCGGAGAATTCGAAGAATTGGCACGCCGGATTCGCGCGGCCTTCAACAAGAGATTCTTCAATCCTGCCAACAGTCAGTACGCGCAGGGATCTCAATGCGCAAACGCCATTTCACTGGTCATGGGGTTAGTCGAACCCGACTACAGGTCAGCCGTTTTGGACTCGGTGGTGGAGGATGTTCGTCACCGCGGAAATGCCCTGACAGCGGGTGACGTTGGGTACCGCTACCTTCTGCGGGCTCTCGCGGATGGAGGTCGTTCCGACGTCATCTATGCAATGAATAATCAGTCCGAGAATCCTGGCTATGGGTACCAGCTAAAGCAGGGCGCAACGAGTCTCACTGAGGCTTGGGATGCCGGGCGCGCTTCATCGCAAAACCACTTCATGCTCGGACATATCCTGGAGTGGTTTTATCACGATCTGGGTGGGATTGGCCCCGATCCCGCTGTGCCTGCGTTCAAGAGGATTATTATTCGGCCTGCAACTTCGGGAGACTTGAAATGGGTCAAGGCCAGCTACAATTCCATCAATGGCCGAATCGAAAGCAATTGGGCCTTGGAAAGCGGCAAGTTCAAGCTGGAAGTAGTTGTCCCTCCCAACACGACGGCAATCGTCTATGTTCCAACCAGGGCTGCATTACAAGTCACCGAAGGGGGCAGGCCCGCCGCAGAAGCTTCCGGAGTGAGATATTTGAGGATGGAGAAAGGCTCGGTGGTATACGAAGTTGCCTCTGGCCGGTACGAGTTTCTTTCAGAATGAGGGAAGCCTGGATCCTGGCGGAGACGATCGCCTCTTATCTGACCTTGTCACCGGGATGCTGTGAAGAAATTCGGAATATCTGGAAAGCATGGCGTGAGGGCAAGCCGCCTCCAATGATTCACAAGGAGTTCCAAGCTCCTTGGAGGCCATGAAGTATTGATAATGCTTCATCCCCACCGGGCGAATTTCTTCACAGCTTCAGGATCGGGGGGGGCGTGCACCATCATACGGGGAACGGCAGTGCGGTGAAGAGCTATACCTGTACTTTTTGACAGTTGACGGTGACACCCAGCATCACGTAGAGTGAATGCTGAATCCGCTGAAATTTCACGGCGTAAAGGCCCCTGCAATGGGTGCGTGGGTTCGTTGGGTGGGTCTTTTGCCGATTCAACATGGGATCCATAGCGGACGCGCGGGGAGCCGAGAGGAGGCCTATGAATCTGAAACGACAGGGTGCAACCTTCCGAACTCTGATGGTGATGCTTTGCGCCGTTGCCCTGGCGCCGGGAGAATCCCTGGCATATATGACGCCATTTTCTCCGGTTGGGCAGGCTTCGCCACAGGCACAGGCTTCGAAGATTCCACCCGACCAGCTCGATTCTCTGGTGGCGCCCGTTGCGCTTTATCCGGATCCATTGCTGGCCCAGGTCCTGGCGGCGTCCACGTACCCTCTCGAAATCATCCAGCTGCAGCAGTGGCTGGACAAAAACAAGAACCTCAAGGACAAAGCGCTGGCCGACGCGGTCGCCAAGCAATCCTGGGATCCGAGCGTCCAGGCTCTGGCGGGCCTGCCTGAGGTGGTCAAGCGACTTGCCGATGACATTCAATGGACCACCGATCTGGGCAACGCCTTTCTGGCTCAGCAGAGCGACGTGATGGACGCGGTTCAGCGCATGCGGAAAAAGGCTGCGGACAAAGGGACCCTGAAGACAACCGAACAGCAGAAAGTGGAAACGAAGGTGGTCGAAAGCAAGCAGGTCATCGTCATCGAGCAAGCCAACCCGCAAGTGGTTTACGTACCCAGCTATGACCCTGTGATCGTGTGGGGCCCACCGGTTTACCCGTATCCTCCCATCTACTATCCGCCGGCGTGGTACTACCCCGCGGGATTGGCGATTTCCTTCGGCGTCGGCATGATGATGGGCGCCTTCTGGGCCGGCGGCTGGGGCTGGGGCTGCGGATGGGGTGGGAACGATATCAATATCAACCGCAACAACAATTTCAACCGCAACACGAACATCGGCAACAGCGGCAACCGAGTGTCGAATCTGCCGGCTAACAGCGGCAACCGTGGCGGTGCCGGCAACCGCGGCAATCAAGTCAATCCCCAGGGTAATCGGGGCGGCGCCGGTGGCAACACGTGGCAGCACAATCCCCAGCATCGCGGCGGCGCCCCGTATCGGGACCGGGCGACCGCGGACCGGTTTGGAGGCACAACCCGCGGTGATTCTCTAGCAAATCGCCAGGCCAGCGCCCGGCAACAGATTGGCAGGCAAGGCGGCAATATGGCTAGTAGTCGCGGTGGAGGGGCCGGCGTAAGCAATCGCGCTGGAGGGGCTGGTGTGAGCAATCGGGCAAGCGGCGGAGGGGTTGGCAACCGAACGGGTGGAGGCGGAGCAGACCGCATCGGAAGCCGGGATCTCTCGCGTAGCGGCGGCGGAAACCGGGACGCCTTCGGAGGGGGCTCCAGGGGATACAACGGTTCGAGCGCCCGGGGCAGCAGCAGCCGTGGGTCTTCCAGTCTCGGGTCCCGCGGCGGTGGCAGTGGTTTCAGTCGTGGTGGCGGTGGGCGGCGCAGGTAAGCGGCCCGAATGGCAAAGGAAGATTGGAGGAGCACAGATGAAATCAAGAACTGCGAACGGATATCTCTCCAGACGTTTTTGGATCGGGAGCGCAGTGGCCTGGGTGTGGCTGTCTACGTTGTTTCTTTTTGCGGCGCAAGAATCTGCGGTGAAGAAGACTCCTGAGGGTACGGCCGCTTCGATCGAATCCGCCAGGAGCTTTGACACTCCGCAGCAAGCGGCCGATGTGCTTGTCGAGGCGGCCGAGAAATTCGATGTGGCAGCGCTCATAAATATTTTTGGCCCGGGCGGCGAAGACATTATATTTAGCGGCGAACCTGTCCAAGACCGACAGCATGCTGCTGATTTTGTTGCTGAAGCCCACGAAAAGAAGAGCGTTTCTGTCGATTCGAAGAGCGGGACCCGCGCATTCCTGCTTGTGGGCAAAGAAGACTGGCCGTTTCCGGTGCCGATCGTGAAGAGAGGTGACAAATGGTTCTTTGACGCCAAAGCGGGTCGTCAGGAACTCCTCTACCGCCGCATTGGCGCCAATGAATTGGACGCAATCCAAATTTGTCACGGCTACGTAGAAGCACAGCACGAATACGCCCTCGAGCCGCATGAAGGTTACGACGTGAACCAGTATGCCCAACGCATCATCAGCACTCCGGGAAAGCACGATGGCCTGGCCTGGCAGGAGTCCGACGGTAGCTGGGGTGGTCCGATTGGCGAAAAGATCGCCAGAGCGATTGAACAGGGCTACAGCCCCCGCTCGGAACCGTACCACGGCTATTTTTTCAAAATTCTGAAAGGGCAGGGACCCGCGGCGCCGCTCGGTGAAATGGATTTCGTAGTAAAAGGGGTGATGATCGGAGGCTTCGCCCTGGTCGCCGCGCCGGCCGAGTACGGCGTGACCGGAGTGGAGACCTTCATCGTCAGCCATGACGGCGTTGTGTACGAAAAAGACTTTGGGCCGAACAGTCTTGATGAATTCGCGAAGATGGAGCGCTTCAATCCAGACAAATCCTGGACCCCTGTCCCGGCAGAAGATCAATAGAGATCCGCAACAAGTACGAAATCCGGTTTGACCGGGCCATTGACCGAGATGACCTCGGGACAAAAACGAAGTTCTTCGTGGTTCGAGAGGGTATGGTGAGTTTAACTTAGCAGTTTATCGGTGACCAGATTTCCCATTCTTCATCTATCTGATGGTACCGGGTTCACATTCGCCATCGGCTGGGGGATCTCAAGAAAGACCCCTGGCCTAATTTGCAGCAAGGAGGTGGTTATGGGATTTCTTGCATGGATTGTGGTTGGTCTGATCGCAGGTTGGCTTGCTGGTCAAGTGATGAAGGGTGGCGGCTACGGCATAGTAGTAGACATCATCCTCGGACTGCTCGGGGCTATTCTGGGCGGCTGGTTATTCGGACAGTTGGGAATCTGGCCCGGCGGCGGCATGATCGGCTCGATTATAGTCGCATTTGTCGGCGCCGTGATTTTGGTCTGGATTACCCGCCTCCTTAAGAAGGCCTGAGTAAACTTATAGTACAACATAAGAAATCGCGCTGCGGCATCAGAGTACCCATTCGCTACTTGCCTGCAACGGTTCTTGGGGGACTTCATGCTGAGCAACAAAACCGGAGAGCTGGCCGCAGCCGGCGATTTTACAGCGCCCGTCAGGACAATGTCCTTGGCGTTCAACTCTCTGCCATAAAGGAAAGGATGAAAAACGTCGCCAGTCTCGGGTTCCGGAAAGGCACCTAAGACAGGAGGTAGTGTTCAAGATCCCTTTTGCGCCGGTGCCTTTCTTGGGGGCGGCAACTTCGCGACAATAGCCTTCATGCGCGGCAGCTGGCCTGTGCCGGCGCTGTAGTTTTTCGGCCCCATCTTCTGAATTTCCTCCTCAATCGCCTTCGTGCGATTGCCCGGGTTGGGGTGATCGGAGAGGAACTGGGGTCCCTGGGCTCCACCTGAGGTCTCGAGCTTCTGAAAGAAGTGAGCCAGCTCGATTGGGTTGTATCCCGCCTGGGCCGCAATCTGTGCCCCAAGCAGATCGGCCTGGGTCTCGTCGGTTCGCGAGAACTTTAGCAGAACTGGGTTCTCTCCCAACCCGATCCCGATCTGGCTCAGCTGCCCTAGCAGGGAACCACTGCCCACAGCCTTGCTGGCAAGCATGGCGGGCAACTCGATCAAATTTGCCTTACTCGCCTGATTTGTGCCGTGCCGGAGTGCAACGTGCGAGATTTCGTGCGCCAGCACACCTGCCAGCTGAGCCTCGTTGTCGACGGCCGAGATCAGGCCGGTTTGTACGAAGGCCGCACCGCCGGGTAAGGCGAAGGCGTTGATGCTCGGGTCGTTGACTACTTTGAACGTATACGGATATTTGTCCGCCTGCGGTTGTGCTGCGAGTTCTTTCCCGATCGCGCTGATGTAGGCATTCAGCTCCTTGTTGTCAATGACCTCCTTCTGCTTCTCGACTTACCCCCTTTTCGCCCCCGCGTGAAGATCTCTTCGACCACCTCAATGACTCCGAACAGCGTGTGCCAGGTTAAGTTTTTTTTTCCTTGCGCTTCAACTCCCGCTCCTGACTCCGGGCTGCCTCGGCCTTTCTCCGCTGCTGCCGCTGGGCCCATCCCTGCAACACCTGATGGCCCATTTGCCGCACTTCTTCCAACACCCGCTGCTCCGCCTCGTCGGCTTTTTCCACATCCCCCTCGCTGTTTTCCACAATATCGGCCAACCCTTCCAAACGTGCGATTAAGTCGGGATGATCCTTCAGCCGCTCTTCAATGCTCCTTTTAACCGGGCCTTTTGGGTTCTGGCTACTATTGCGATTTGACATGGGCCTCCTTTGAACTGGATTTGCCCATGTTTATTTACTCTTATTAAGACGATTTGTCCAGTCCCTTCCTCCATTCTTTGACTCGCACTTTTGATTGCACCCTCAACCGCTTGACACTTGGAAGGCTCAAAGAGTATTGTCTTAAGCTGGGTGTAAATGTCACCCCAATTCAGGGATCTACTCAGCGTTAGTCGGCAGGGAAATCTAGAACAATCGAGTTGGCCTGAACGGCGAAATCGTAGCCGGATGTGAGGAAGAGCGTCCCCTCAGGGACATAGAATCACCCGATTGAACGCCTATCCCCCAATCTCCAATGGAGCGACGCCATTGAGATATCCGACCAGAGTCCTATGGACAAGATGAGCCATGCAAGCGAATTCCGGCGCGCGAGGAAATGCGGCGCGCGGGTGCTCCTGGCGATGGCGCTCGCCGCCGCGTCAACTACAGCAAGTGCGGTCGAAGAAACGGGGCGCCCGAAGCCAGCCGCGCAACAGCACGCGCTCCAAGCCCGGCCTTCCAAGTGGACCGGCGACTTAGACGTCCTGCTCAACCACCGCATGATCCGATTTTTGGTTTGTTACAGCCCCACGCTGTTCTACCACGATCACGGCCGGGCGCTAGGCATCATCGCGGGAGCCGGCCCCGAGTTGGAGAAGTATCTTAACAAGAAGTACCCGGACAAGAGACCCTTCACCGTCGTGCTCATCCCCACCACGCGAGACCACCTGTTCCAGGGCCTGATCGACGGCGAGGGCGAAGTGGCGGGGGGGTCAGTCACGATCACGCCGGAGCGCCTGAAGCGGTTCGACTATCTGATGCCGGCCGCGCAGGGCTACCAGGAATCGGGGCTCGACCAGAACGCGAAAAGCCGCACCGGGGCGATCGGCATCATGCAGGTCACGCCCTCCACTGGGACCGAGATGAAAGTGGGAAACATCAGCCATGTAGAGCCGAACATTCACGCCGGGACGAAGTACTTGTCGTGCCTGATGGACAAATACTTCCAGGACGCGAAGTTCGACGAGCAGAATCGGAACCTTTTGCCTTTGCCAGCTACAACGCCGGCCCGGGTAACATCGCGAGGGTACGGGCGCGCGCGATGCAGGAAGGGGTCAACCCCGATGTCTGGTTCAACCAGGCGCGCCAGCCTTCAAATACAGAGGTTAGGTTCAATCTCTTGCCCCAAAAGTAGCATGCCGCGGAGCGCCGAGAAGGGCAGTCTTGGGATTCATGATCACCCTGAGGGGGTGTCCTGAAGGAGTGTCCGCATCCGGCCCTTTGCCGTGAAGGCGTTCATGAACTCGGGCTCCCTGAGTTTTGAGACGA
>Ga0335069_10015279_pt1 | contig 10733 bp, 7 predicted proteins | sample Lox_Sample_11_FD_206714 | JGI IMG/M metagenome (GOLD analysis project Ga0335069, IMG submission 206714) | Soil microbial communities from Loxahatchee National Wildlife Refuge, Florida, United States - Lox_Sample_1.1 | ecosystem: Environmental > Terrestrial > Soil > Wetlands | place: USA: Florida... | reverse complement strand
ACGAAAGATGGAAGGTTACATCGCCACATAACTGCTACCCTCACTTTCGCGAGAATGCTGTCATTGATGCTAAGTGGGCGCGGCTCCTGTAGTTGGGCCCCCTGTACTTGTGCCTTGGTGAAATTTCTTGTAAATGAAACTCATTCTCAATATCATTTGTTTCGAGCCTATGCGTCTTCCGAACCGCTCAATCGACCAGAGACTTGCTCTGTTCGTTCTCATCGCTATCATCTCGATCGGCGCAGCCGCACGATTCTTCGTAGCACCGGCTGCGGCGCTGGATCAGAAGGATCCGCGTCCGGCAGTAGCGACGTTCAGAACGCACGCAGCTATCCCGCCGGTCGATAATCCCTGCCCACGCGCGACGGCCGGAAGTGTCGTGAGTAATCCGCCGGCACTTACCAGCCAGAATGGTCTTCTCTCGGTCGACTTTTCCTACCAGACGACGACTGATTCTGACGGGCGCCAGCTTTACTGTCTTATGACCCCTGATGGGCTCGAAAATCCGACGCTGCACATCAAACCGGGCGACCGGTTGGTGATTAACATCACCAACAACACCCCGGCGGCCTCGATCGACATGAATATCAATCCGCCGAACTGCGGGGCGTCAGCGATGACGGCGTCCTCGGTCAATCTGCACTTTCACGGTGCCAACGTCTCGCCGACTTGCACGCAGGACGAGGTGATCCGATCCGTCATCAATGCGGGAGAGACCTTCACCTACAGTGTGCTTATACCGGTGGACGAGGCCCCGGGACTCTACTGGTACCATCCGCATATTCACGGGATCGCAGAGGCTGCCGTTCAAGGTGGTGCCACGGGCGCGATAATTGTCGACGGCATCGAGAATTTCCAACCTGCCGTCGCTGGTCTGACACAACAGATACTGGTGATGCGCGATCAGATCGTAGCGGGAAATCCTACTCCCGGTGGACCGGTACCCTCTTGGGATCTGACCGTCAATACTGTGCCGATCGCCTATCCTGATGAGGTCCCGGCGATTATCGAGATGCAGCCCGGCGAAAAGCAGCTATGGCGTGTCGCGAATACGACGGCCGATTCGATTTTGGATTTGCAGGTTATCTACGACGGCAAACAACAGACGCTACAGATTGTAGCGCTCGACGCCGTGCCGACCGGCTCACAAGACGGCAGGCTTCACCGGGGTCGGATTGTGCGGGTCAAACATATTCTCATCCCGACCGCGGGTCGTGCCGAATTTATCGTGCAGGGACCCTCGTCCGATGTAACCAGCGCGACGTTGGCAACACAGACGGTCGATACTGGACCCAACGGCGACAATGACCCGCAGCGCACTCTGGCCACAATTCGGCCACCCACCTCATCCGCGCGATCGAGCCTGCGTGCTGAGCGCAAACTCCCGACAGTAATCGGCCCAACTTGGCAACAACGCTTCGACAACCTTGCCACCGCACGCCGTACCGCGAAGCGCAAACTGTACTTCTCAGAGAGCGCCGGCGAAGACTCCGGATTCTTCATCACGGTCGACGGCTATATCCCGAGACTCTTTTATGCGAACGCTCCACCGGCGATCGTTACGACACAGGGATCAGTTGAGGACTGGACAATTGAGAACCGCTCGTTGGAGCGGCACGAATTTCATATCCATCAGATTCATTTTCTTGTGCGCAGCCAGCAGCACTTCCAGATCAACGGAAGTCTCCCCAATCCTGCGATTGTCGGGCAGTTTCTCGATACGATCGACGTGGCGGCATGGGACGGTAATCCGGCTCATCCGTTTCCAAGCGTGACTTTGCGAATGGATTTTCGCGGGCCGGATACCGGCGATTTCGTTTATCACTGCCACATCCTCGAGCACGAAGACGGCGGGATGATGGCGATTATCCGGGTGATGCCCTCGGTCTTCTCCGCCACGGTGGAAAGGGCACGTCTGCAACTGGTCGCTATGATGAGTTGGTTTAGCGGGCCGCCCAACGGGCGCAATAACAACACCGCATGGTGTGTCCGCGGAAAAGCGATCTATCGCCGTTCGCGCCCTCCGCGCTCACCGCTGATCGCCGCAAGCAAGTCCGCTGAATCCCAAACTGTTGCCGACCAAGCATCCGCGGGTTCCGGCCAAACGTAAGCGCCACAAAAGCGCTTTGCATTCGGATCGAACGTGGCGCTAACGTGGCGCTCTCACGAGGAGCACAACGATGAAGCGCAGCACCGATGCGATTCTGACGACTCATACGGGCAGCTTGCCCCGCCCTGCCGATCTCCTGCCGCTCTTGCGTGCCAAAGACGACGGTACACTGAGCGATCACGCTGCCTTCGCGGCCCGAGTAAAATCGGCGGTCACCGAAACCGTCCGCCGACAAATCGATACCGGAATCGCGATCGTGAACGACGGCGAGATGAGCAAACCCTCCTACGCGAACTATGTTAAGGATCGGATGAGCGGCTTCGAGGGAAGCGAACGCAGTGCCGCGATTCGCGGTGCTGACATGCTGGACTTCCCCGACTATGCGCGAGCGAGCGCCGGCGGGATGGGTTCGGCTGGCATCAGAATGAAGCGCCCCGCCTGCACCGGACCGATAGCGTATCGCGATAAAGATGCGTTGCAGGTCGATCTCGATAATCTGAAAAATGCGCTGGCGGGAACTAATCCGGCCGAGGCCTTCATGAGTGCAGCCTCACCCGGCGTCATCACCTTCTTTCTCAGCAACAAATATTATCCCTCGCACGAGGCTTATCTGTGCGCTATCGCCGAAGCGATGCGGACCGAGTATGAAGCGATCTGTGCAGCGGGCTTCATTTTGCAGGTCGATTGTCCCGACCTCGCGATGAGCCGGCACGTGCATTACAAGGACCTGAGCCTCGCCGAGTTCCGCAAGACGATCGAGATGCATATCGAAGCGCTCAATCACGGACTCGCAAACGTTCCGCAAGATCGCGTCCGGATCCATCTCTGCTGGGGCAATTACGAGGGGCCGCACAATCACGACGTTCCCCTGCGCGATATCATCGATATCGTTCTGGGAGCTCGTGCGCAGGCGATCTCCTATGAAGCATCGAACCCCCGCCATGAACATGAATGGGCCGTCTTCAAGGATGTTAAGTTGCCCGACGGCAAGATACTGATCCCGGGCGTAATCGATTCGGTGACCAACTTCGTCGAGCATCCCGAACTGGTAGCACAGCGGATCGGCAATCTGGCTCGTGTGGTTGGACGCGAAAACGTGATCGGCGGAACGGATTGCGGCTTCGGCACGATCGCCGGGTCATCAGCGGTCGATCCTCAGGTCGCGTGGGCGAAGCTCAAGTCGCTGACTGAAGGCGCGCGGATCGCATCGAAGGAGCTGTGGTAAAACAGGCCTGAGGAACCATCCGATGAAACGAAGCATCGAAAGAATCCTGACCACGCATACCGGCAGCCTGCCTCGGCCCGATGCGCTCCTGCCTATCGTCGAGCAGAAAGAAAGCGGCAAGCTGTCAGATCCCGCTGTCTTCAGCACGGCGGTGAAAAGTGCCGTCGATACGATAGTGCGCAAACAGATCGATTGCGGCGTCGACGTGGTCAATGACGGAGAGGTCGACAAGCCCTCGTATGCGACCTATCCCAAGGATCGCCTCAGCGGCTTCGGCGGCACCGGCGAAGGCATCATGGCTATCGCCGATCTGGCCGATTATCCGGAGTATGCGCAGCGCGTCTTCCAAAACAGTCCGGTTGCGACTTTAAAGCGACCGGCCTGCAACGGACCGCTCGCCTACAAGGATCGTTCGGGACTCGAGACCGAGTTGGCTAATCTCAAGGCGGCGGTCGCGAGTGCCAAGCCCGTCGATGCGTTCATGAGTGCCGCATCTCCCGGCGTTATCTCGATCTTCCTCCCCAATCAGTATTACAAAACGCACGAGGCGTACTTGACCGCGCTGGCCGATGCGATGAAGGTCGAATACCAGGCGATCCATCAGGCGGGATTCGTGCTGCAAGTCGATTGTCCCGACCTCGCGATGGGTCGGCATATCCAGTTCCCGGACGCCTCGCTCGCCGAGTTTCGCAAAAATATTGAGCTGCACGTCGAGGCTCTGAATCACGCGCTCGTCGGTATCCCGGCCGATAGAGTGCGGATCCATCTGTGCTGGGGCAACTACGAAGGGCCGCATCATCGCGACGTACCCCTGCGCGATATCATCGATACCGTGCTCAAGGTCAATGCGGCAGGCCTTTCGTATGAAGCATCGAATCCACGTCACGAGCACGAATGGGCAGTCTTCAAGGACGTGAAACTACCGGCGGGCAAGGTACTGATTCCGGGTGTAATCGATTCGGTAAGCAACTTCATCGAGCATCCGGAACTGGTGGCTCAACGAATCTGCAACGTCGCGCGAGTCGTCGGGCGCGAAAACGTGATGGCGGGGAGCGATTGCGGCTTCGCCACCGTAGCGGGCTTTCATAACGTTGATCCGAAGATCACGTGGTCCAAGTTCCAATCGATGGCAGAAGGCGCGCGAATCGCCTCGAAGGAACTCTGGTAACTCGAATGTTCATATCATGGTCGCTTTAGTTGGCTGGACTTAGTGAGTTTATCCCGATCTAACTGGTTAGCGGATTTTGGCAGCGACAGAGATGAAATCGCGAGAATTTAACCTTTTCGACACACGAGCGAAAGCTTCATCTTCTAAAGTCCCGAGCGTTGGTTAGATGGAGTTGGATGCTATGGGTTGACTGCGCTACCGCTGTTCCGACCTAGCCTGAATCAATCCGACTCCTCTCCTCAGAGGAAAGTTGGCGAGCGCTCCACGAATTACTCTTGCCAAGGGCTTTGTGCTCTTGATGTTGTTTTTCGCGGTGATCGCCACGATCGTCGCTGCCCGACTGGTACCGCAAAGCTTCGGACTGCGGTTTGAAGCGCCGGGGAGACTTGCGCTTGCCGAGGTACTTAAGGGGAAGGCGATCCGGCATACGCCGATCGCACCGGTTGCCAATCCATGTCCGCGCTCTCTAGCAGGTGCTGTCGTAACCAATCCTCCAGAATTGCTGAGCCGGAATGGTCTTCTAACAGTCGATTTTTCGTATCAGACGAGAACCGACTCCGATGGCCGTCAGCTCTTCTGCTTTATGACTCCAGATGGCTCGGAAAATCCGACCCTCCGTTTGAACCCGGGCGATCGCCTCGTTATCAACATTACCAATAATACGCCTACGACATCGTTCAAGATGGCGCTCAACCCGCCCAATTGTGGATCCTCGGAGATGACATCATCCTCGCTGAATCTGCATTTTCATGGTACCGACTTATCGCCGCAATGCGGTCAGGATGAGGTCATTCGCACTACTATAAATTCCGGCGAGACGCTTACCTACAGCGTGCGTATACCCGACGACGAGCCACCGGGTCTAGATTGGTACCATCCACATATTCACGGGCTTGCGGAGGCCGCAGTGCAAGGGGGCGCGAGCGGCGCAATTATTATCGACGGATTCCGAGATTTCCAACCAGCTATATCTGTCGTGCCGCAGAGGGTTTTGATGATTCGCGATCAGATCCTTGCAGAAGAAGCGACCCCGCGCGGGGCGGTCCCTTCTTGGGATCTGACGGTCAATACTGTGCCAATAGCCTTTCCAACGGAGATTCCGGCGGCGATCGAAATGCGCCCAAGCGAAAAGCAACTCTGGCGCGTCGCGAATGCAACCTCTAACACGATCTTGGATCTAATGGTTGTGTACGACGGTAAGCCGCAGCCGCTGCAAATCGTCGGCCTGGATGGCGTCCCGATTCGTTCAGAGAGTGGTAACGCTAATCATGGTCTCAACCTTTGGGCCACGCACGTTCTGATCCCGACAGCGGGTCGCGCAGAATTCATTGTTCAAGGTCCTGCATCTTCTGTACCCCACGCGGTCCTGATGACTCGAAGAGTTGATACTGGTCCGAGCGGCGACAACGACCCTCCCCGTCTTCTCGCCCGAATTCTGCCCGCCCCAGCATCAGCGCAGTTGGGTCTCGCCGTTGAAAGAAGGGTACGATCAGCCGTCGGGCTAACTTGGCTATCGCGTTTTCGAAATCTTGCTTCGTTGCACAAGGCTATTCAACGTAAACTCTATTTCTCCGAGACACCTGGTGACGAAGCCACTCGACGGTTTTTCATCACCATCGCGGGCCAGGTACCGCAACTGTTCGACGCAAACAACCCTCCAACGATCGTCACCACTCGCGGTTCAGTGGAGGACTGGACGATAGAGAATCGCACCCAGGAAAATCACACGTTTCACATCCATCAGACTCACTTCCTGGTACTGAAACAAACGAATGACAATCAGGATAATGGTGCGGCGGTGGGGCAGTTCCTAGACACTATAAATATTCCCTATTGGGATGGCGACCCGAACCATCCGTTTCCCAGCGTGACTGTGCGGATGGATTTCGAGGGGCCTACCACCGGCGATTTTGTCTACCACTGTCACATTCTGGAGCACGAAGATCGTGGCATGATGGCGATCATTCGGGTGATGCCTTCAAAGTTCTCCGCTACGTTCGAGAAAGCACGCCTCCAAGCCGCAGTTTGGCTCAATCGTTGGTTCAGGCGTAACGACTCCAGATCAAGCACTGACGAAGCTTGGTGTATTGCTGGTCGCGTCGTCACCCGCCGCTCTCAACGGCCGCAAGCCATCGATTCCATGTTGTAAAGCGGATCGCTCGGCTACCGATCACTAACCGCCGGAGCTGATCCGAAGATAGCCGAAGAACCGTACGATTTGCTTTTGGAGATGGTCCGCATCGAAAGCAAAAGGCGGAGTGAGATCTCCACTCCGCCCTTGCTCACAAGCGCCACTCTTTAAAGAGTCACGTTAGCTCTTTTTGTGGCCGTCATGTTGGTCTCCATCGTCACCATGCTTGGTGAAGTCGAACATATTCATCAAGTCTCCGATAGCGGGACCGTTGGTCGGTACGTAAGAGTTCGATGTCTGCACCGGATTGGGTAGATTGTCGCGGCTACGCTTCGATAGCGTCGGCAAGCTCCAGTTAGCCTCGATAAATTTCAAAATCGAAGCGTGGTCATAATAGGTATGGTCGACGAATCCCTCCTTCGAGAACGGAGAAACTACAATCAACGGGATACGCGTGCCATCGCCGAAAAAGTCGAGCGCCTGAACGTAACCTGAGTCGTAGTAACCGCCGCCTTCGTCTTCCGTGAAGATGATAGCGGTATGCGCCCAAATCTGCGAGTGCTTCTTCACCGCTGCCACCAGTTGCTTGGCGAACGCTTCGTAGTAGGAAGGATCCGAGTCAGCCGGGTGGCCTGCATATGCTTCATACGGTCGTACGAAGCTCACGGCTGGGAGATTTTCCGCTTTTAGATCATTGTAGAAGTCCGATACGTCTTGGATATTATTACGGAGAGTCGTGGTCATAATCGACCTAGTGAACTGCAGCGGATTGCAGATCGAACACCAACTATCGGTTGGATTGCCTCCATTCTCGCCACCGATATAGTACTTCCACGAGATTCCATGAGCTTGGAGTGAATCCGCGATCGTCGGAAGCACCTGGGGTGGGATACGGTAGATAGTGCTCGCCGCACTTGGAGCTGGAAAAGAGAGTAAGGAGCCATTTGCCGCATAGGCCGGGCTGTAGTTATTGACCAAATAGTAATGATTCGGATCGCAGTTCGGTTTGGGTTTGTTAGGTTGCGAGTTCAGATAGGCCACAATCGCGGCAACACCTGGCTGAGTGGTATCAGCACAGTTCACGTACGAACCAGCGTAGGAAACCGAGGCGGAGCCGTAACCGTCGTTCGTGTACCAATTATTGGTGCCCGAGGCCGGATCAGGGTTTTCGACCTGATTGGAAGGTGCCGCAGCGGGATTGCCGGATGAGTCGGTAAAGTAAGCGAAGTCGGCCGTGCCGATAAAGATGAAGTTCGCTCCGGTACCGCCCATAACCGCCTGGTGATAGTTGTCGCTGGTAGCGTAATGGTCGGCCAAAGCCTTAAAGATCGGAGCGTCGCCCTGACTCATGTTATAGAAGCCCATCGCGACGCCGCCCTGATGGGTATCAAAGGGAGGCGTGATTCCGTTGCTGCCGGTACCGATGGTTTGGCCAACCCATTGAAAGAGATCATTCTTCCCGCCATCGATCTGTTGATACATCTGGAAGAAACGATGGACCGGGTCACCGGTGAAGCTGCCGAAGTAATCGGCTCCGTTCTTTGCGCTGCCGTGCTTAACGAGTGGAAAAGGGCCATTAGGAATCGCTGCTGCGTAACGCGAATCAGGTACATCTCCCGCCACTCCGTAAGCGTAGGTCGTATCCGGCTGCTGGAGATTAGCGGGGCCGGCGCTGGTCGGCGGGGTCGGCGAGTAAGTCGTGCTAACAGTCGCGTCGTTCTGAAAGGCATTAGCGAAGTTCGGTCCCGGCGATCCGTCGGCTTTGATTATCCCTTCCGACAGCAGGTTCCATACGGTTTGGCCTTTTACCGGTACATACCCACCGTAAACATTGTCGTAGGTATGATTCTCGCCAACCACCACGATAACGTGCTCGATTGGGGTCGTGGCGCCGCTGCCATCGCCACCTCCGCCGCCGTGCCAAGCGAAGGCCGGCGCAGTCAGCGTGACTGCCATCGAGGCACCAGCCGAAACTAGCGCAGCCCTGAACCAGTTCTTGTCTCTTCGACGAAAATCCATATCGTGTCCTCCTCCCTGATGGGACATCCGAGGAGTAACAGCCATGCTTTGCGCCGGAGTTAACGGCGCTGGCGCGTCCCGCGATAAGTTCGTTGCGGAGCCATGGCCACCGCGTTAAGAAACGAGTTGTTTCTATCCACCGCGCGCCGATAGACTCGTCACCTCGATGGCGCGTGAAAAACAGAAGCCGCAAGCAAAGGACGGCAACAACGAACTCGTCGCCGACAATCGCAAGGCGCGGCACGACTTCTTTATCGAAGAAGCGATCGAAGCCGGGATGGTGCTGACGGGCACGGAGGTGAAATCCCTCCGGGGCCATCACGTGAACCTGCGCGACAGCTATGCACGGATCAAGCGCGAGGGCGAGATGTTTTTGCATGGCGTCCATATCGGCGCCTATGCCCCGGCGGGTCAGTTCACCCATCAGGAGACCCGGCCGCGCAAACTGCTGATGCATCGGCGGGAGATCGACCGGCTCGCAGGACGGGTGCGCGAGCGCGGCTATTCGCTGGTGCCGCTAAAAATCTACTTCAAGGACGGCCGCGCCAAGGTCGAAATCGGCTTGGCCAAGGGCAAGAAGCTTTACGACAAGCGCGAAGCGATCGCGCGGAAAGATACGCAACGCGAAATCGCTCGCGCCCTCAAGGGCCGAAATCGCTAGCAATTCGCGACATTTAGGGTGATCTGGATAGCAAACAGTGGTTTGTCAGACGTCGCGACGAGAATATAGATTAAAGTTCGAAGTATTTGAGTTCAGGAGCATTCAGATGGGTGTGAAAGCACGACGCGGACTGGCCGTATCGATCGCGATGGGGATAACTTTCGCCACTGGCGTTATCGCCTCCGCGCAGGATGGCGGCGTAACCTCCGAATCCGTCGCAGCCGCCGCCTCGGGACCCAAAGCGACCAACGGTAGTGTGAAGTGCACCGCCGCGATCAACGCCGACGGAAGCGTGCTTTCGTGCAAAGGGTGCGTTGCCGCCAACACCACTCATCCGGCCACAGGTCAGTATCAGGTCGAGTTCAAGGCCCCGTGCACAAGTATCTTGGCGGTGAACGGATGGAGCCGCTGGGTCCAGCCAGATTCGCTCTCGACCGGCACCGTTGGAGCTGCGGTTTGTACTACGGCAGATCGTGGCGGCGACGCGAACGCCGTCTTCGTTACCTGCTACGATCCGGCCACTGAAAGTCCATTGGATACGTCGTTCTTCCTGTTCGTCGCGAAGTGACCTCGCAACTGAAGTGAATAGGCGGTGATCGGGATGTGAAGGAGGCCAAGAGTACCGCCCGCAGTATAGAACGAGGGTAGGACTAGAAGGCGCCACACCAGACGCGGCGCTTCTAGCGCCTCACCTATTTTGCTTTTTGAATCACTCCATTGAATACAATTCCTCGGGTCGAAGTTTCAAAGAGGTTAGGAAAGTCCATATTAAAAGTCCCGACACCCGTGGCGTGCCCATAGGTACCCGTTCCGCTGAGAACCACGTAGTTGGCTATAATCGGAAGGCTGTCAGACGCCTGTCCCAGGTCCCAGCAACTAAAGCCATTGATCCCAAACTTGATTGTGAAGCTGTTCGCAGTTGCCGTCGAAGTACCATGAAACTGACTGCAATTTCCCGAAACATAACCACCTTCGAAAAGTAGCTCCCCCGAGAGGGTGGCACCAGATAGACCATTCAGTTTTAGACCTGAAAAAGTGGCGCAGCTGCAGCTCCCTGAGCTACACGTTATATCTGGACAGCTTGTGGTGCCGCCTGAAGTCGTAATCGGGCCGCTTGCGAACGCGTTGAACTTAGAATACGGCGGCGCAGGCGAAGCTTTCGCAGGCGACGTAGAACTAACCGGCGCATCAGCGGGTACGGGAACACTTGAGCTTTGGGCCCTGTACCTTTCTGAACATACGAAACGGTCGGTGGACAGGATTCTGGGAAAATAAAAACGCTGCGTTGTCCACGAATCCACAGGTGGGATTTTTAAATGGATCCCAGAACCTGTGGGTCTTGTGGGCAACGGCTTCATCTGAATTTTACCGAGAAGCAAGTAGACTGCCGCAGTTACAACTCGGCCGCTTTGCCGGGAG
>Ga0335069_10015278_pt1 | contig 10733 bp, 5 predicted proteins | sample Lox_Sample_11_FD_206714 | JGI IMG/M metagenome (GOLD analysis project Ga0335069, IMG submission 206714) | Soil microbial communities from Loxahatchee National Wildlife Refuge, Florida, United States - Lox_Sample_1.1 | ecosystem: Environmental > Terrestrial > Soil > Wetlands | place: USA: Florida... | reverse complement strand
CGTCGGGGCGGCTCCGGGTGCCGGGGCGGTGGCGGCCGGCACCGGCGGAGCCGCCGGCGCGTCCCGGTCCCCGAAGTCGTCGTCGAGGAGATCCTGGACGGCCTGGAGGGCCTGCCGCGCGCCGGGCCCGGAGGCGGTGACGAGCAGCTCGTGGCCCTGGCGCGCGCCCAGGGTGATCACGGCGTTGATGCTGCGCGCGCTCACCGGGCCCCGCCGCGCGGTCAGGTTCTCGACCAGGACCTCGGTCCCCTCGAGGCGGCCGGCCGCCTGCACCAGGCGCGCCGCGGGCCGGGCGTGGATCCCCAGCCGGTTCCGGAGGGTCAGCCGGAGCGCGTGCTCCGGTTCCGCGGGCGCGGCCGCCGGGCCGCCGGGGAGCGCCGCGCCCCCAGTCGGAGGGGGCTCGTCGCCCGCGAGCTGGGCCTTCTTGGCACCCAGCGCGCCGCGCGCCTCGGCCGCCGTCCTCTCCAGCGTGGCGCCCAGGCGGGCCTGGACCGCCGCCGACACCGCCCCCTCGACCACCGGGCCCTCGCACAGCACGACCCGCGCGCGCCTCCCCGGGGGGAGCATGTCGAGAGCCATCTCGGCGCTGAGCACGGCGCTGCCCAGGTCCATGAGCACCAGCACGCCGTCCTCGGAGTAGACCTCCTCGATGGCCCGGAGCACCGACAGGGCGTCGGTGCCCAGGGGGCGGCCCGGCACGTCCACGCCGCCGGTGGCGCGCAGCGGGACCTCCGGGCCGCCCATCCCCTGCACCAGCTCGGCCACGCCCTCCGCCAGCCTGGCGCTGTGCGAGACGATCACCAGTCCGACCACGTCAGCTCCCCTTCCCGCGCGGCGATGCCGCTCTCACGGATGGTGTGGTTCCCGCTCCGGCGCCCAGGCCTCCGCGGCCGCCCGGACGAGGAGGTGCGCCGAGGTCGCGCCGGGGTCCTGGTGGCCGGCGCTGCGCTCGCCCAGGTAGCTGGCGCGCCCCTTGGTGGCGACCATGGGGGTCGTGTCCAGCATTCCCCGGCGGGCGGCGCGCTCGGCTTGCCAGAGGGCGTCCTCGAGGGAGGCGCCGCCCTCGAGCGCCGCGGACAGCGCCTCCGTCGCCGGCACCAGGCTGTCGATCATGGTCTTCTCGCCCCGGCGGGCCCTTCCGCGCCGGGCAACGCCCTCCACGCCCGCCCCGAGCCCGGCGGCCCACTCCGCCGGGGAGAGGGTGAGCTTCCCGGCCGTGGCCGCGCCCATCTGCAGGAAGAGGGTCCCGTAGAGCGGGCCGCTCGCACCCCCGACGGTGGAGACGAGCTTCATGCCCACCGCCTTGAGCACCGCCCCGACGTCCTGCTCGGCCACGGCCGGGAGCATCCCCAGGACGGCCTGGAACCCGCGGTCCATGTTGGCGCCGTGATCGGCGTCCCCGATGGCGGAGTCGAGCTCGGTGAGGTGGTCCCTCTCGGAGGCGATGGCCGCGGCGAAGGCCTTGAGCCAGTCCAGGACCGCGTCGCGGGTGATGGGCACGATGTCCTCCCTTGCCTGCGCCCCGGAGGGGCCCGGCCTAGACCCCCCAGCGGAGGGCGGACGTCCGGACCGGTGCATCCCACAGCCGGAGCAGCTCGTCATCCATCCGCACCAGGGTGAGGGAGCAGCCGGCCATGTCCAGGGAGGTGATGTACGGGCCGACCAGGCTGCGGGCGATGGCCACGCCGCGCCCCTTGCAGATCCGGGCCAGCTCCTGGAACACCAGGTACAGCTCGATGAGCGGAGTGCCGCCCATGCCGTTCACCAAGGCCAGCGCCCGGTCCCCTCGCTGGAAGGGGAGGTCCTCGAGGACCGCGGTGGCGAGGAGCTCGGTGATCTCCGCCGCCGTCTTGAGCTTCATGCGGGTGCGCCCGGGCTCGCCGTGGATGCCGATCCCGATCTCCATCTCGTCCTCGGGCAGGTCGAAGGTCGGCTTGCCCGCGTGCGGAACGGTGCAGGAGGTGAGGGCCATGCCCATGCTGCGGCCCTGGGCGTTCACCTTGCGACAGACCTCCGCAACCTCCTCCAGCGGACGGCGCTCCTCGGCGGCCGCCCCGGCCATCTTCTCGGCCAGCACCGTGACCCCCACGCCTCGCCGCCCGGCGGTGTAGAGGCTGTCCTTCACCGCCACGTCGTCGTTGGTGACGACCGCCTCCACCTCGATCCCCTCGGCGCGGGCCATGTCGGCCGCCATCTCGAAGTTGAGCACGTCGCCGGTGTAGTTCTTCACGATCAGCAGCACCCCGGCGCCGCCGCTCACCGCCCTCGAGGCGGCGAGCACCTGGTCCGGGGTGGGCGAGGTGAACACGGCGCCCGGGCAGGCGGCGTCGAGCATGCCCATCCCCACGAAGCCTCCGTGCATGGGCTCGTGGCCCGAACCCCCGCCCGAGACGATCCCGACCTTGCCCTTCACCGGGGCGTCGGCGCGCACCAGGTAGTCGGGCCCGAACTGGACCTTCAGGATGTCCGCGTGAGCGAGGGCCATGCCCCTCAGCCCCTCCGCGACCACGTCCTCGGGCTTGTTGATGAGCTTCTTCATGTCCTGTCCTCCTGCGCCGTGGGAAGGTGGGCCGGGCGGTCACGCAGCCTGGCGGAGCCTTCGGTCCTCGCGAACGGGGTGACGAACCGGGGGTGGACGTGGATGCCGTCCCGCCGCCGGCCGGCGGGCCGACCCGGGGGAACGCGATCCACCGGGGGCCGCCGAGCCTCTCTCGGGTGGGGGTCGATCATATGGCCCCACGGGCCGCCTGGCGAGGTGCCGACCGCCAGCACGGCGAAGGCGACGACGCCGGCCGAGGTCCGCACCCACGCCCATGTTCCTCGCGTCGAACCTCCCCAGGATACTCCACACCCGTGCGGCCGTGCCGATGCCCCCACGCGAAGGGGACGGTGAAGGCCGGACAGGCCCACCGCCCGCCCCGCAGCCGGATCGCCCCGGGATGCCTGGGGCGAGGACCGAGCCCGGTCGATCCCCTGTCGAGGCGCCGGGGAGCCCGGGGGCCCGGAGCCCCTGGGGCGGGCGCCGTGGAATCCCGCCCGGGGGTGCGGGCCTGGCGGTCGGGCACCGCCGGTCTGCCCGTCACGCCCCTGGGCCAAAGCGCCGGCTCGAGCGCCAGCACAGGCCTTTGCCGCCTGGGAAGCGGGAGGCGGCAGCGCATCGGACCACGCGTCACTTGCAGTCGAAGCGTGGGCGGCCTCCTTCGCCGCGGTCGCGTCTCCCGGCCACCCCGCCGCCAGGCTTCCCCCGCGCCGCTGCCCGCGCTATTGCTCGGACATGCGCTTCCTCCACCCCGAGCACGACGAGCAGCTCGAGCTCTCGCTCGACGACGTCTTCCTCATCCCCGGCTTCTTCGAGGGCACCTCGCGGCTGGAGGTGGACCTGCGCCCCGCCGACTTCCCGGGGGGCTCGCATCCCATCGTCTCGGCCAACATGAACGCCGTCACCGGCAAGCGGATGGCCGAGACCATGGCGCGGTTCGGGGGGCTGGGCGTCCTCCCGCAGGACATGGACCTCGACACCGCGGCGCGGATCATCGCCCACGTGCAGGCTGCCGACCCGCGCTACGACACGCCGCTGTCGGTCTCGCCCACCTCCCCCATGCGCGACGTGCTGGGCATCATCCGCAAGAGGGCACACGACATGGTGGTGGTGGTGGACGACGCGCGGCGCCCGGTCGGCATCGTCACCCACGCCGACCTGCGCGACCGCGACCAGTACTCCCCGGTCGGCTCCTTCATGTCCTCGCGGGTGGTGACCATCCCGGCGGGCACGCCCAACCGCGACGCCTTCCTGCTCATGGAGGAGCAGCGGGTCAAGGCGGCGCCGGTGCTCGACGCCGACGGGAGGCTCAAGGGCGTCCTCACCCGCGACGACGCCGTCCGCCTGGAGCTGCTGGCCCCCGCGGTCGACTCGCGCGGCCGCCTGATGGTGGCGGCGGCGGTCGGGATCTCCAGCTCGACCGCGGCGGCCGCCGCCCGGCTGGCCGAGGCGGGGGTGGCGGCGCTGGTGCTCGACACCGCCCACGGCCACCAGCGTCGCATGCTGGAGGCCCTCCGGGCGGTGCGGAAGGCGATCGGCACGGCGGTGCCCATCGTGGCCGGGAACGTCTGCACGCCCGAGGGTGCCCGGGACCTCCTCGAGGCCGGCGCCGACATCGTCAAGGTCAACGTCGGCCCGGGGGCGATGTGCACCACCCGGATGCAGACCGGCGCGGGCCGGCCCACCTTCACCTCGGTGCTGCACTGCGCCCGGGAGGCCCACCGCCGCGGCAAGCACGTCTGGGCCGACGGCGGCGTGCGCGACCCGCGCGACGTGGCCATCTACCTGGCCGCCGGCGCCTCGCGGGTCATGGTCGGCTCGGCGCTGGCCGGCACCTACGAGAGCCCCGGCGACGTCAAGGAGGACCGCGACGGTCGCCAGTACAAGGAGAACTACGGCATGGCCAGCGCCCGGGCGGTGAGCGACCGGACCGCCCGGCTCGATCCCTTCGAGCGCGCGCAGAAGGCCTTCTTCCGCGAGGGGATCTCCACCTCCCGCATCTACATCCGCGAGGGGCGCGAGGGCGTGGGCGCGTTCCTGGTGGACGCGATCTCCGGCGTGCAATCGGCCTTCACCTACGTCGGCGCCACCACCTGGGCGGCCTTCCACCGGAAGGCGGTGATCGGCGTGCAGTCGGCCGCCGGCTACATCGAGGGGAAGCCCCGCGGGTGAGGCCCCGGGGCGACGGGGGACCCGCTCGCGCGGCGCGCCCGTGGCCCTCGCGGGCCGGCCTGCGGACGGCTCGCGACCGCCCCGGGACCCGAGGTCACCGCCGCTTGCCGGCGGCCGTCGAGGCGACGGGGTCGTGCCAGGTGCCCGGGGCCACCAGCGCGTCGGCCTCGCGCGGGCCCCAGCTGCCCGGCTCGTATTCGAAGGCGGGCGTGGCCGCCCCCAGCACGGGGTCGACGATGCGCCAGGCCTCCTCCACGTAGTCCTCGCGTGCGAAGTGGAAGGGCTCGCCCTTCATCGCGTCCCCGAGCAGGTGTTCGTACGCTCCCTCCTCCCCCGCTTCCTCGTGCACCACCATGAGCTCGATCTCCTCGCCGGCGAAGGCGTCTCCCGGGCGCTTGACCATGGCGCCGACGGCGATGGTCGCCTCGGGGCCCAGCCGGAACCGGAAGTGGTTCGCCGGCGGCAGCGCCGCGTAGATGGGCGGGGGGCGGCGCAACCGGACCAGCACCTCGGAGGCGGTGATGGGCAGGCGCTTCCCCGCCCGGATGATGAAGGGCACTCCCTGCCAGCGCCAGGACTGGATGTGCAGGCGCACGGCCGCGAAGGTCTCCACGGTGGACTCCTTCGAGACCCCGACCTCGCTGCGGTACCCGCGGAACTGGCCACGCACGACGTCGGCGGCGGAGAGCGGGGGCACGGCCTTCAGCACCTTCACCTTCTCGTCGCGGGCGTTCTCGTCGTCCCCGCTTCCGGCCGGGGGTTCCATGGCGACGTTGGCGAGCACCTGGAGCAGGTGGTTCTGGATCACGTCGCGGAGGGCTCCTGCCTCCTCGTAGAAGGTCCCGCGCCCCTCGACCCCGAAGCTCTCGGCCAAGGTGATCTGCACCGACTCGACGAAGTGGCGGTTCCAGATGGGCTCCAGGAAGGCGTTGGCGAACCGGAAGAAGACCAGGTTCTGGACCGCGTTCTTCCCGAGGTAGTGGTCGATGCGGAAGATGCGGGACTCGTCGAAGGAGCCGAGCAGGATCCGGTTGAGCTCGCGGGCCGAGGCCAGGTCCCGTCCGAAGGGCTTCTCCAGGACCACCCGCGCCCCCTCCGTGCAGCCGGAGCCCCGGAGCTGGCCCACCACGAGCTCGAAGAGGGCCGGGGGGATGGCCAGGTAGTGGGTGGGGCGCTGCGCCCCGCCCAGCTCGCGACGCAGCGACGCGAACGTCGCCGGGTCCGCGTAGTCCCCGTCGACGTAGCGCAGGAGGCCGGAGAGCTTGGCGAACGCGTCCCGGTCGAGCCCCCCGTGCTCGGCCAGGCTCTCCCGGGCTCGCTGCAGGAGCTGCTCCAGCCCCCAGCCCGCCTTGGCCACGCCGATGACCGGCACCTGCAGGCTGCCGGTCTTGACCATCCGTTGCAGGGCCGGGAAGATCTTCTTGTAGGCGAGATCGCCGGTCGCACCGAAGAACACCAGGGCATCCGACGGCGGCGCGTTCATTCGGTCTCCCGTGCGGTTTCCTCGCTCCCTCGCTCCAGGGATTCCCTAGCGCCCGCGCGGCGCCGGCGCTCCTCACGGGTTGGACAGGCGCCGGTCCCATGAGGGAGCCGACCTGGCATCGCCCTGAAACGAAGCGTCCGGGTGGTTAGCGTCCCCTCCCATGGGTGCCGAGCGCGAGCGCTTGCGCGTTGCCGAGGGGAGCCGGCAGCGGTGGCGGCGCTGGGGACCGTACCTGTCCGAGCGGCAATGGGGCGTGGTCCGGGAGGACTACAGCGCCCGGGGCACACCCTGGTCGTACTTCCCGCACGAGCACGCGCGAAGCCGGGCATACCGCTGGGGGGAGGACGGGCTGCTGGGGTTCTGCGACGACGAGGGGCTGCTCTGCTTCTCGACGGCGCTCTGGAACGGCCGCGACCCCTTCCTCAAGGAACGCCTCTTCGGGCTGGGGGGACCCGAGGGAAACCACGGCGAGGACGTGAAGGAGGAGTACCACTACGTCGACGGCGTCCCCACGAGCTCCTACCTGAAGGCGCTCTACCGCTACCCCGTCGCCGAGTTCCCGTACCGGGCCCTCCGCGACGAGAGCCTGCGCCGCGGCCGGGACGCCCCCGAGTTCGAGCTGCGCGATACCGGCGTGTTCGCCGGCGGCTGGTGCGAGCTCTGGGTCGAGTACGCCAAGGCGGACCCGGAGGACATCCTCATCCGGCTGTCGGTCCAGAGCCGCGCGCCCGGGCCCTGCACGCTGCACGTCCTCCCCCAGCTCTGGTTCCGGAACACCTGGTCCTGGGGCCGCTCGCCGGATCGGCCCTGCCTCACCTCGCTCGGCGCGGGGCTGGTCAGGGCCGAACACCCACGGCTGGGAACGCTCCACCTCCAGTGGGAGGGCAGGCCCGAGGTCCTTCTCTGCGACAACGACACCAACTTCGCGCGCCTGTACGGCCATCCACCCGCGGGCGCGGTGAAGGACGCGATCCACGAGGCGGTGGTGCACGGGCTACGCGACGGGCTGCGGGGGGACGGGGCGGGGACGAAGCTGGCGCTCTGGCACCGCGCCGACCTGGCCCCTGGCGGCGTGCAGGTGCTGCGGCTGCGCCTGCGCCGGGACCCGGCCCCGCCGCCCTTCGCCGACTTCGACGCGATCTTCGCCGCCCGGGAGCGCGAGGCCGACGAGTTCTGGCAGGAGTCGGCGGCCGGCATCGAGGATCCCGAGCTGCGCCGGGTCCACCGCCAGGCGCTGGCCGGCCTCCTCTGGTCGCGCCAGTTCTACCACTGGGACATCCCGCACTGGCTCGAGGGAGATCCGGCGCAACCGGCGCCGCCGCCCGAGCGCAGGCGGGGGCGCAACGCCGGGTGGGACCACCTCAACAACTGCGACGTGCTCCTCGTCCCGGACAAGTGGGAGTACCCCTGGTATGCGGCCTGGGACCTCGCCTTCCATTGCGTCGCGCTCGCCGCCGTGGACCCGGAGCTGGCCAAGGCGCAGCTCATCCTGCTCCTCCGCGAGTGGTACATGCAGCCCAGCGGCGCGCTGCCCGCCTACGAGTGGAACCTCGGGGACGCGAACCCTCCGGTGCACGCCTGGGCGGCCTGGCGGGTCTTCCAGATCGATCGCCAGCTGCACGGTGGACCCGGCGACCGGGCCTTCCTCGAGCGCGTCTTTCACAAGCTCCTCATCAACTTCACCTGGTGGGTGAACCGCAAGGACGTGGAGGGACGCAACGTGTTCCAGGGGGGATTCCTGGGGCTCGACAACATCGGCGTGTTCGACCGCAGCCAGGGGGCCGCGCAGGAGGGTGCCCTCGATCAGGCCGACGGGACGAGCTGGATGGCGATGTTCGCGCTCGATCTGCTCCGCATCGCGCTGGAGCTGGCCCGCGAGGAGCCCATCTACCAGGACGTGGCCACCAAGTTCCTCGAGCACTTCCTCTACATCGCGGGCGCCATGGACGACATCGGCCAGCAGGGCGTCGCGCTCTGGGACCCCGAGGACGAGTTCTTCTACGACGTGCTGCGGCGGGGGGACGGGCGCGCGGTGCCGCTCAAGATCCGCTCCGTCGTCGGCCTCATCCCCCTCTTCGCCGTGGAGGTGCTGGAGGCCGATCAGCTGGCCGGGTTGCCGGAGTTCACCGAGCGGCTGACGTGGTTCCTGCGCTACCGACCCGACCTGGCCGCGCTCGTGTCGCGCTGGCACGTGCCGGGCGCCGGCGAGACGCGGCTTCTGGCGCTCCTCCGCGGTCATCGGATGAAGCGGGTCTTGCGCCGGATGCTGGACGAGGCGGAGTTCCTCTCGCCCTACGGCGTGCGCTCGCTCTCTCGGTGCCACCGGGACGCGCCCTTCCGGCTCGCGCTAGATGGGGCGACCTTCACCGTCGACTACGAGCCGGCGGAGGCGAGGACCGGCTTGTTCGGCGGGAACTCCAACTGGCGCGGCCCGGTGTGGGTGCCCATCAACTACCTGATCATCGACGCCCTGCGCCGGCTTCACCGGTACTACGGGGACGCCTTCCGGGTGGAGTGCCCGACCGGCTCGGGTGCGTTTCGCTCCCTCGCCGAGATAGCCGACGAGATCGCAGGGCGGGTCCTGAGGCTCTTCCTGCCGGGACCCGACGGGCGGAGGCCCTACCAGGGGGCCGCTGCGGCGCTTCCGGGGGGCGAGGACCTCCTTCTCTTCCACGAGTACTTCGATGCGGAGACCGGCAAGGGCCTGGGGGCATCGCACCAGACCGGCTGGACGGCGCTCGTCGCGGGGCTGCTGCGGAAAGGTCCCGTTCCCTGAGCGCGCCCCGGCCTGGTCACGACGGCCGCCGGGGCGGCGCGGCTGGAGCCGTTCCTGCGCTTCGAGGCGCCGGTCACCGGGCACCTACACGACTCCCAGGGCCAGGTTCTCGCCGAGCTGGTCCGGAGCGACGCAGCAGGATCGCCTACGACGACCTGCCGGTGGTCCTGCAGGAGGCCATCCTCGTTGCGGAGGACGAGCGCTTCTTCTCCCGCTCCGGCATGGACCTCTGGGTGCTGCCGCGCGTCATCGTTCCGGGACGCTCTCTTCGCGGGCGCGAGCCACGGACCGGGCGGCCTGACCGTGGCCGTGCGCGCTGGCCTCGACGACGGCAGGTCCCTGGGAGCTCGCGAGGCCGGCGCCCTCGCCGCGGTGCCGGTCCTCCGCGAGATCATGGGGCTCCTCTACGCCAGAGGCCTCGCCGGACCGCCACCGCGGTTCCCGGCGCCGATCGAGAACGGGATCGAGCCCAGCGCGGGCCCCCTCCGCCCGGCGCCGAGCGAGGCGCCGAGCAGCCGCCAGGCGGGGAGGTCGGCGCGGACCTCGCATCCCGACCATGCCGGGGTGACCGCCGGCGCTCGGCGTTCGGGGACCGCTCCCGCGGTGAAAGCCGTGACGTGTTCGCGAACGTTTCTGAACGCCTCCGGCAGCGATCGGCCGGGCGCGGGCCGCAGGGCATGGGCTGGTTGGCCTGGGCGACGCGGCGGCACGGCAGATGCTAGCCAGAGAGCATGAGCGGGCCCGTACGAGGGGCTCGAGAAGGAAGGACAGAAGATGCGCCGCCTGTTCGTCGCGATGGGGATGTTGCTGTGCCCGCTGGGATTCGTCGCTGCCCAGGTCAGCGTCGGGATCGGGCTCCCGGGCGTCAGCATCGGGATCGAGGTTCCCCTCTTCCCGGACCTGGTTCAGGTGCCCGGCTACCCCGTCTACTACGCCCCAGGAATTGACTCGAACTACTTCTTCTACGACGGCCTGTACTGGGACTGCGAGGGGGATAACTGGTACTGGAGCTCCTGGTACAACGGACCCTGGTCGCTGGTGGACCAGGATTCGGTGCCGGATTTCCTCCTTCGCGTCCCGGTGCGCTATTACCGCCACCCTCCCGCGTACTTCAGCGGCTGGAGGCCGGATGATCCGCCGAGATGGGGAGAGCGCTGGGGCAGCGGCTGGGAACGGCAGCACAGCGGATGGGACCACTGGGATCGCAACGCGGCGCCACGACCCGCGCCGCTCCCCGTCTACCAGAAGCAGTATGCGGGGAACCGGTACCCGGACGCTGCGCATCAGCAATCCCTGCACGCCCAGAATTACCGATACCAGCCGAGCGACACCAAGGTGCAGCAGGTCTACAGGGCGCAGGGCCTGCGCGGGTCCCAGCCTTCCCGGAGCGCGAACAAGGGCGCGCAGCCGACGGGGAACGCCGATGCACACACCGCTCAGCGCACCGGCCAGCCTGCCGGGATGACGAACCTCGCGAAGACGCAGCCGGCGGTAAACGCCGATGCACACACCGCTCAGCACGGCGGCCAGCCCGCCGGGATGACGGCCACCGCGAAGGAGCAGCCGGCGAGGAACACCGAGCAACACGGGGCTCAGCCCACGAGCCAGAACACCCAGCGCGGCGGCCAGCCCGCCGGGATGACGGCCACCGCGAAGGAGCAGCCGGCGAGGAACACCGAGCAGCACGGGGCTCAGCCCACGAGCCAGAACACCCAGCACGGCGGCCAGCCTGCCGGGATGACGAGCACCGCGAAGGAGCAGCC
>Ga0335069_10015277_pt1 | contig 10734 bp, 8 predicted proteins | sample Lox_Sample_11_FD_206714 | JGI IMG/M metagenome (GOLD analysis project Ga0335069, IMG submission 206714) | Soil microbial communities from Loxahatchee National Wildlife Refuge, Florida, United States - Lox_Sample_1.1 | ecosystem: Environmental > Terrestrial > Soil > Wetlands | place: USA: Florida... | reverse complement strand
ACTGATGTTGCGACCAAGAGCTCCATGGTCTTGCAAGCTTACTTTTGGGATGATATCACCCAGGACCCGGTTCAACAAGCTGACTGGGTCGCAACGATTATCCAGTCAGAAGGGCTGCCGATAAAATGGGTCTGGGCCGACCAGGAACAATGGTGGACGGATTGGACTGCTTGGCAGCAGGGCCGCAACGGCACCATCCCCATGGCCAGCGTTCCAGCAGGTACTCCGGCAGCGATCAGTGCACATTACCAGAAATTCATCGAGGAATTACATTCCAAATTCCCCCAGAGCGGGGTGTACACCAACAATGGGTTTGTCTCCTCCTGGGCTCCCGGGATGAACAATTGGCTGCCCAATTATCGTTCCTGGGTACCGCAATATGGGAATCAACCCAAGGAAGCCACCCAGATGACCTGGGCGCAGCTGGCAGCGAACTGGATGCCGAATTATGACCTTATCCTGGCCTCGGGGCAGTTGCCTCAAATGGTGATGGGACACCAGTTTACCGGCGATAGCTGCATCCTGCCCGGATCCTACAGCAAGGATAATATCCAGTTACCATTGGATGTCAGCGTTTTCTCAAAAGCATTTATTGATGCAATTAAAGCGGATACCCTGAACCCGGTATCAGGCACGCCCACTCCGACCCCGGTTACGCCAACTCCTTACGTGGTGATTTATACCCGCATCAATGTCAGAGCGCTGCCGGATGGGAATTCCACCTGGGTACGTTATGCCGTGCAGGGAGAAGTCTTACAAGTGGTCAATATTTCCAATGGCTGGGCACAGTTAGCGGATGGAACGTATGTTTATGCAGCCTATATCAATCCTCAAACAACCACTACGCCGGTCACGCCAACTCCTACTCCAACACCTACACCTGTCCCGCCTTCGACGGTCGATTATATAGTGATCTATCCGCGTATCAACGTCAGAGCGCAGCCGGATGGAAATTCCACCTGGGTGCGTTATGCGGTGCAGAATGAAGTGCTGCAGGTAGTTAATATCTCGAATGGATGGGCGGAGCTTTTAGATGGCACCTATGTATTTGCCGCATACATTGCAATAAAGACCTCGACAACGCCGGTGACGCCTCCGCCGACACCCATTCCCACCACTGTTGCATATGTGGTTATTTATGCACGTATTAACGTCCGGGCCAAGCCGGATTCCAGCTCTACCTGGGTGCGTTTCGCCGTAAAAGGTGAGGTGCTCCAGGTGGTGTCCATCACAAACGGCTGGGCCCAGCTTGCGGATGGAACCTACGTCTACGCCGATTACATCCAAAAACAATCGTAAGCCTGCTCATTCTTTGTCCCCTTTCCCGCTGGCATGAATTACTTCTCATGGGGAAGAGGAGGAGAGAAAATAGGAATTGGAACATAAAGCCTTCCAATTCCTATTTATTTTTATATCGAATTCGAGGAGATGCGTCCGTAATTTTGGGTGTGAGGTCGGCTACGCCGTCGCACACCCAAAATTTCGGTGTTTCCTCGCTCCAGGTGTCGTGTAATGCGGCATTGACAGACCAATCATTAACAATCTAAGTTGGCAAAAATATGATAAAATAGAACCTCTGTTCTGAATATCCCAAGGATACCATATGGACTTCAAGCTTAACGCTCCCTTCCAACCTACTGGCGATCAACCGGAAGCAGTGCAACAATTGGTCGAAGGTGTGCAGCGTGGACTCAAACACCAGGTTCTGCTGGGTGCTACTGCAACCGGCAAAACCTTTACGGTGGCATCGATCATCCAGAAATTACAAAAGCCGGCGCTTATCATGGCGCACAACAAGACCCTCGCCGCACAGCTCTACGCGGAGTTTCGCGAGTTCTTCCCTGAAAACGCCGTCTCTTATTTTGTCTCTTACTACGATTACTATCAACCGGAAGCCTATGTTCCACGCCACGACCTGTATATCGAGAAAGAAACCGATATTAATGAAGAGATCGAGCGCCTGCGCCTGGCGGCTACCACCTCGTTAATGAGCCGCCGGGATGTGATCATTGTGGCATCGGTATCGTGTATTTATGGATTGGGCAATCCGGAAGAGTATGGCAAGGGTGTTGTAAGCCTGAAAGTGGGAGAAATTACCCGCCGGAACGCTTTGATCCGGCAATTGGTGGACAGTCAATACCAGCGGAATGATATGGAGCTTCGTCCGGGCACCTTCCGGGTGCGCGGCGATACATTGGAGATCATCCCGGCGTATGAGAACAAGCGCGGCTATCGGGTTACCTTCTTCGGGGATGAAGTGGAACGCATTACAGAGATCAACCCGCTCACGGGCGAGATATTCAACCAACCGGAGCAGGTCGATATCTACCCAGCCAAACATTACCTGGCTGCAGAGGACCGCCTCAAGCAATCCATCGCTAATATTGAGCAGGAAATGACAGAGCGGGTGGCATACTACAAAACCAATGAGAAGTATCTGGAAGCCCAGCGCATCGAACAGCGCACCCAATTCGATCTGGAAATGTTGCGCGAGATCGGGACCTGTGCGGGCATCGAGAATTATTCGCGCCAGCTCGACATGCGCCCTGCCGGCAGCCATCCCTGGACATTGATGGATTTCCTGCCTCACGATTACCTGTTGGTGATCGATGAAAGTCATATGACCATTCCACAGATCCGTGGAATGTATAACGGCGACCGTAGCCGCAAGGAAACCCTGGTAGAGTACGGATTCCGGCTGCCATCCGCCCTGGATAACCGGCCGCTTAAATTCGATGAATTCGAACAGGTCATGGGTTCGACAATCTATACCAGCGCCACACCCGGACCTTACGAACTGCAACGGGCCGGGCAGGTGGTCGAACAGATCATCCGCCCAACCGGGCTGGTGGATCCGGAAGTGGAAGTTCGACCGACCAAGGGCCAGGTGGACGATCTGGTAAAGGAGATCCGCGCCCGGGTGGAAAATGGGGAAAGGGTGCTGGTAACCACTTTGACCAAGCGCATGGCGGAAGACCTGGCCCAGTATATCGAGGAACTGGGTATCAAGGTGCATTACCTGCATTCCGAGGTGGAGACGCTGGAACGGATTGGCATCTTGCGGGATCTCCGCCTCGGTGTGTTTGATGTGGTTGTGGGAATTAACCTGTTGCGCGAAGGCCTGGACTTGCCGGAGGTCTCGCTCGTGGCCATCCTTGATGCAGACAAGGAAGGCTTCCTGCGATCCGACACAGCCCTGATCCAGACGATCGGGAGGGCGGCCCGGCATATCAACGGCCGGGTGATCATGTACGCGGACAGGATGACCGACTCGATGAAGCGTGCCATCGATGAGACCAGCCGCCGCAGGGCCAAACAGGTGATCTACAACCAGGAACATGGCATCATCCCCGTCAGCGTCCACAAGGCGATTCGCGATATCACCGACCAGTTGGCTCCAAAAGCCTTGGCGGAAATGCGCGGCGAATACAAGACAACCAATAAACGTGCAGAAGCTTCTTCACGGGCCGAATTGCAAAAGGTAATCGCGGAGTTGGAGAAGCAAATGAAAGAAGCTGCCAAGAACTTGGAATTCGAACGGGCAGCCGCGCTAAGAGATGAGATGTATGAATTAAAGACTGTTCTGGCTGAAGACAGTAGTCTCAAGCCGTGGGAACGGATCAAATTGGTGGCAGGCGAAGAATGATGGCCCCCACAATCCTTCTTTAATCATTCATCTTTGATCAACCCACCGTGATAGAAAAGTTCATAGCTGGTTTCGGTGTGGTATGAAATCGTTTCATGTCCTCGAAAAGATAGCTCATCCCCCTCATTGGTATCGCGGTAGATAAAACCTTCATGGTTATATTCAAAGCCTCCCAGAAAGCGCCCCTCGGAATACATCCTTGAGAGGCTGGCCTTGATGACCTGGCCGGCCTGGGCCGGGGTGATCAGATCGTCGCGCAGGATCCGGCCATAATAATTCATGGCCCAGACCGGTTTTCCTTGGTAGTAAACGACTTCCTCACCGATGAAGTCCCGCCCGCCAAAGTAACTGTCCAGATAAGCCCACTCTCCCTCCTCGAATTTCAGGTCATGCGAACCCTGCCGGCAGGACGGCGCAGGCAGTCCCTCTCCGACGTAGGTGGCGGCCTTGGCGTGGACTATGAAATCGTGTAGTGAATGTACATTCATCATACGCTCTCTCTATTTTTGTTTGAGCCTTACACTGGTTAATTTATCCGCCATGGTTTGTGAGCGGTCCACGCGCGTTCCAAGCTTGATATCGGTATGGATACGCGGGACGCCCATCCGGTGGAGCGTTTCGTGGCAATGCTGGATGGCCGTGAAAACCTGCTCCCATTCGCCTTCCACATTGGTCCCGTTGGCGTGTAATTCGTAGGTCAGTCCCGATTCCTTCAGGACGGTTTCACATTCGGCAATATATTCTGAAAGGGAGACTCCGACGCCGATCGGTACAACGGTAAAGTCAACGATCACATGCATTTTCAGCCTGTTCCAAACTGGCGGTCGCCCGCATCGCCAAGGCCGGGCAGGATATACCCACGCTCATTCAGGCGTTCATCGATGGCGGCTAGATGAATGGGCACATCGGGGTGGTTTTTCTGCATCAAAGCGATCCCTTCCGGTGCACCGATCAGCCCGACAAACTTGATCTTGTGAACGCCCCAGAGTTTAACGATGTCGGTGGTGGCTACTGCCGATCCGCCAGTTGCAAGCATCGGGTCGAGAATAATGCATACCGAGACGGTCGGCTCGACCGGAAGCTTATTATAGTATTGGACTGGCTGGAGGGTCTTTTCATCCCGATACAATCCGATGTGCCAGACTTCCGCAGACGGCATCAGTTCCCAGAATCCTTCCACCATCCCCAGGCCGGCACGCAGGATCGGGACAAGGCCGATCTTTTCCTTCAATTCTGCCCCCGTTGTGTTGGCAAGCGGCGTCTCCACCTGGCGGGGAATGGTCAGCAGGTCTGCAGTCGCCTCATAAGCCAGCAGGGCGGCAATTTCTCGGACCAGTTCACGGAATTTCTTGGGATCGGTGCTGCGGTCGCGTAAGCGGGATAATTTGTGGGCTACAAGAGGGTGTTTGGAAGGATATACGTTAGCCATGGCGCCTCCATTATTATCAATGTGAACATATTATATCCTGCCATTTCAATTGGCAGGATAGTAAACAACAGGCTCTTTGAGAAGCGCCGGAGTGATGAGAGAAATAGGGGTGTTGGGGGGGCTTTTACCGCCCAAAACCCCAAAATATCCTAATACCCGCCCCAAAGGTGGGAGTAACGCTTACGCTATGTTTGTCAAGGTGCAACGCGGACCAAGGCGTTCAGACTTTAGGGATGCCGTGGCGCTGGTTGGGAATGGCCTTGACGATTTTGCCATGTATGGAGTATTCTATTCTCTATACTGAGGTGAAAAAGTGCCCTACTCCGTCCTCGTCGTCGATGATAATGACATGAACTTGACTTTGATCGCCAAGATCCTTGAATTGGAAGGTTATCAAGTAGATGTAGCCCGTAATGGCAGAGAAGCGATCCAAGCGGTGGTCAGTAAAGAACCTGACCTAGCCATCTTGGACGTAATGATGCCGGATATGAATGGATATGAGTTATGCAAGAAATTGCGTCAACCGCCGGTCACCATGCGCTCACCGATTGTTCTCCTGACAGCGATGAACTCTGAAATGGAGCGAAACCTGGCGGTGCAAGCTGGGGCGAATGATATCTGGTCGAAACCGTTTGATATGGAGTTGTTCAGGCAGAGGGTGGGTGATCTGCTGAAGCAGGCTGATTGATCAAGGCTCCAAAACCGCACCGGGTAAATTGAATCCACACCTTCAAAGTGGATTCTATCGATAGAATCCTTTCACTCAAACAACAACACACTGACGATCTGGTGCGGTCGCACCGGGATATTCACCATTCCATCTGGATCGGGAGATAGGTTTGACTGGTGTTCTTCGGCCAGGTTGACCAGTGCGACTTTCTTGAAAGGCCTCCAAGGTTTTAATGAAACATCGATAGGTTCGCCGGTTATGTTGTAACCGCGCACCAGCCAGCCGCGCTCATCCTTGGCTGGCTTAACTGCCGATATAACAAAGGTTTCAGGGGTAACTTCCACCAAGGAAGCCGCCGGAGCAAGATACCCGGTATGGCATCCTGCGGCGACAGCCTGAAGCGGGGCGTCAAAGGCATAGGCTTGCCAATAGGCGGAGTCCCACCTGCCGGCATGCGGAATGATCGAATATTCAAAGATCCATTTCCCCTGCATTTGGGCTCCCGGGGTTTGCAGGAATGGACCGGCATGGCCCTGGCGGGTTGAAAAATCATCACGTGACAGCCAGCCTACACAGCGCAGGATGGTCAGGGCGATCTCGGCGTTTCCCTGGGCATTCTTTAGAACTTCCACTTCCGGCAAGCCACGGTTGGCGACCATCAAACCATGCTTGCCATCCGAAACATCCGTGAAGACGCGCTGAGGTACTTCGGGCCTGGGTTGCTCCACCCAACTCTCATCAAACTGAGGCAACTTGACCTGACGCTCCACCACTTCAAAATGCCCATCCTGACTGCCTGATTCCGCGGAAAAAGGTGCGGGAAAATGGATACGCAGGCGGTGATCTCTGGCAGAATTGCTCAAAACTGTGCGTATATCCACGCGCGGAACGCCAGCCGTCAATGTTACGGTACAGGTAATCGGGATGATCGTTTCTTCATGGGCCCGGCTCTTGCGATCGATGGCAAGGCCGACTGGTGTCTTTAGCTCCAATTCGAGCTCAAGCGTATGCTGGATGGCACCGCTTGCCAGCGTGACATGTTTGAGCAGCGCGCCGGTGAAGCGATCTGTTTCCGGCGGGGCATAGTTATATTCATCACCGCAATCGCCGCCATCCAGAATGGTATTCATGCCAGCATATTTGAGACCGGTGTTCTTGTCCAGGATGGATAGTGAGCCATCTTTCATCCCTTCTACCAGGTAGAATTCGTTCTCAATCTGGTAGGGAGGCTTGGAATAGCGTTTACGGGTTGCCAATTTTTGAACAGCCGGTAGAGCTGCCACAGGCAGAAGCATTCTCATGAACGGGCTCATCCGAACAGGGGTTTTTTCCACTGCCGGGCGGGAAAGGACCCAGTAGGTGCGATACCCCAGACCGGGTACTTGCGAGGCGACGAAAATAATCCGTAATGCTGATGATGAACGTGCCAGTACGTGGTAGGTGGTGATGGCGCGGTCAGCCAGGCAATCGTATACCGTCTTGCGTGCAGTCTTCCAGGCTGGCAGGTTGGGTTCGCCTTCGTCAGATAACCGGGCATCGATATACACCTGAGAGCCATCCCGCCGTATGCTTACCTCCTGTACTGACATTCCGATTACACGCCCATCGTTGATTGAGCTGAATCCTTCCCGCAAAGCTTGTGGATCCATGCTCATATTAAAGATCACCCGTCCGCCCTGGCCGCTGGTCTGGTAGGGCAGGCTGGTGCCGCTTTCATCCAATAAATCGAAGCTATCTGCGCCATCCGGCAGCTCGATGGCAGTGCTGGCAACATCCGTTTGCGCGGCCGAGTTCGGGTTGAAGACCACCAAGGCCGAGCATGGGTTTCCGTCAGGAATATTCGATTTGAATGAAGTATCGATTGCAGCAACCATGGCTTCCAGGCTCTGGCGGACCAACGTCTCGCCGACCTGGTCAACCTGATCGAAGCGGATTTTCATCTCATCGTGAACCTGGTCGATGGAGCAACCGCAAATGGAATCATGCGGGTGGTTCTCCATCAGCATCCGCCAGGCCTGCCGGATGATTTCTGCTTTATGCGTGAGCGTAGCGGGCTGTTGGCCGGTCGCCAGTTCCTGCCATGTGCAGAAAGGTTCAACCCATTTAAGCAGGTAATTTTCACTGGCGTGGTTACGCTGTTTGATCCAGATGCGCGTGGAAAGCACCCCCGGCAAAAGATGCATGCGTTTGCATGCGCGCAACTCGCCAGTCACGGTCGGTATGGAGCTCTTTTGTTTCTTAATCTCCTCCTGGATGGCGGCCAGGAAACGGGGCAGGGTGGAATGGATTACATGCGTATTGGGCAGGGTCTTGTTGGCATATTTTATGGCTGAAGAAGTGTCAGCCGGCGGTTCCATGTGATCTGTCCCAAACATGACCAGATAGTCTGTGACGGATGAGTGAGCTGCCAGGGAGTTCGCCGCGGCGGAGAGCCTTTCGCTGAACGCAGCCGGGTCGGCGGCCGGCAGCGCGGCTCCGTTGGAATAGCTGTCTCGCAGGTATGCCATCAGCACCTGCGAGCCATCCGGCGCCTGCCACCAGAATTCAGCCGGTTGCTCATCCAGTCCACGCCAAAGACAGGCGGTATCAATATCGAAACCTTGCAAGATCTGGGGCACCTGGCCAGGATGGCCGAATGGATCGGGAATATACCCAACCATCATCTTGGGGCCAAATTTGCGGGCGGTCCGGTCGCCCTGGAGCAGGTTACGGATGTGCGATTCCGGCCCCACCAGGAACATATCCGGCAAAATGTGCCAGGGTCCGATGAGAATGCGCCCTTGCTGGATGAACTTCCGTAGCACTCCTTCCTTTTCCGGCCGCAAGGCGAGATAATCATCAAGGACGATGGTCTGGCCGTCGAGCATGAAATACTTGAAATGCGGATCTTTTTCGAGTAGGTCCAGCAATCCATCTACCAGATGGACGAGCCGGAGCCTGAATGATTGGAAGGAACGGTACCATTCACGATCCCAGTGTGTATGAGAAATGATATAAATATTGCGCATAGTCACTCCAGAACGAGGTGAGTCAGTATTTCTTCCCAGTGGGGAAATAAGGCCAAATGGCCCTCATTTTCGCAGATGATGAGTTTGCCAGCGGGGATTTTCCCGGCAACATAGCGGGCCATTGCTAGCGGAACCTGGTCGTCCTGGGTGCCGTGCCACAGGGAAGTCGGGACACGAATTTTTTCCAAAGGGAATCCCCATGGACGAGTGAGCAGGCGGGCATCCCACGCCAGGCCGCGCAGGCCGGGTCGAAAAGCTTCAATTTCGGAACGGAGACAGGCTTCCCTCACCTCTGGGATGCGAAGGAGCTCATCATCAGCTGCCGGGCGGTGGCCGTTCCCACGTTGCATCTCCGCAAGCGGGTCACGGGCGCGGCGCCGGTAGACCGCCCATACTAAAATCTGCCACAGCGGCCACGGAAGCACCGGTCCAACCCTGATCCCAATCCGGTTGGCTGGCGTCATCCCGAGCGTGCCATCCGGAGCATCGGCCGGTCCGGCGCCGGAAAGGATGGCCGCCGCGCGGACGCGTTCTGGCAGGGCATACGCGCAGGCTGCCACATACGGTCCGCCTCCGGAGTGGCCGGCTACTGGGAATTTGCCAAGACCTAATTGATCAGCAAGCTGTTCGATACAGACAGGCCAATCGAGAATCCTACGGCCTGGTTGGAAGGTAGATTCGCCGTAACCCGGCCGGTCTGTACAGATGAGGCGAACATGGCACCGGGCGGCTGCCTCATCAGATGGACGGAAAAGACGGCTGCCCGGCATGCCGTGGAAGAAAAAGACCGGCTGTCCTTGCGGATCGCCGTATTCGGCATAAGCCAGGCGATGGCCATTCCTCAGGGTGACCGATTTAGCTGCCATTTTGATCAGGTGCCAGAAAATTTTGAACGAGCGGGGTTTCTGGACGGCGGCCCAGCAAGAACCCGGCGATAATCGTCAGGATCGTTCCTAGAAGTATGTAGAATATCGAAATGGAGCGAGGCGGGGTTAACGCAAAAATAAAGAAGTAGACTAACACCGGGCTGATCTGAATGGGAACCTGGGCAACCGGAATGATATTACTGGCCTGGGCATACTTAAAGGCGATCTGGTTCTGCCAGGTGATTACGCTGGCGGTGAAGCCCAGAATAGCCGCAGCCATGATAAAGAAGAATGTCTGGAAGTAACTGCTCCTGCCTGCCATAACGAGTGCGAATAGGGCCAACAGCGGGTTGATCCAGAAATCCGAAAGGCAAGCCAAAAAACCGTTTCCGAGCACGATCAACAAACCTTTGCGGTTATTGCTGCGAATTGCCAGGCACCGGCTGACCAGGCAGCAGGAGAACCAGATGAATGTGAAAATGATCACCCGGATTTGGGCATTGTGATCGGTCAGCATGGTTCGGACCTGCGGGGCGGTGATACTCAGCTCGCTCAGGCCGAGCGAGAGGATGCCGATAATCATTAGTATGATCCCAAGAATTTCTGCCCGGTTCAATTCTTCGTGATTCAGGCGGACAGAGCCGACCGATAACAGGATCAAACCCGAAGCCATCAATCCCGGACTCAATGCGGGACCGATCAGGCTTTGCGCCAGCATGTACCCGGCAGTCCCGCCACCCAGACCCACAACGAACCCAAATATCCATAGTGGACTGTGCAGCAACCGGCGCATGAAACCTTTTCCGGGATCGTCGTGCCGGATATCGTTAACAACTTTCTTTTGTAAAAGTTGGCCGCCCTGGTTCAACAGGCCGCCGATTATTCCGCAAGCGACACCGGCGAGGTAATGAGGTGTCATCTACAGCTCAAACCCGTTTTCCCGGATCACTCCTGCAAACCAGCGGCCGCTATCTTTGATGGTGCGATTGAGGGTCTCGTAATCCACGTAAATCATGCCGAAACGCGGCGCATAGCCAAGGGCCCACTCGAAATTATCCATGAGCGACCAATGGAAATAGCCTCTAACGGGGATGCCCTCTTGCATGGCCCGGTGT